>Ga0326728_10016725_pt1 | contig 14881 bp, 8 predicted proteins | sample MB3enrmetagenome_FD_207602 | JGI IMG/M metagenome (GOLD analysis project Ga0326728, IMG submission 207602) | Lab enriched peat soil microbial communities from McLean, Ithaca, NY, United States - MB31MN | ecosystem: Environmental > Terrestrial > Soil > Wetlands > Peat | place: USA: New York...
TGGCCCGGCTTGGGCTGGTTCCTCTGTTGCAGATAAGTGAGGATCACCTCGGTTTGCAGGCGGCTGTTCGCAAACACGATCGTTTGCAGCTTGCGCGCCAGCAGCTCGTTCGATAGACGAGTCGCTTCCTTGATGTAACTGCGGCGGATACCGAGATTGCGGTCAATCATCGGCGGATTGTAGAAGACGAATAGCTTCTCACCGGATGGCGCGCCGTTCTCTTCGACGACTTCGATTTCCTTCTCGATGAGCTGCGCTGCCAACTCGCCGGGATTTGCGATTGTGGCCGTCGAGCAGATGAACTGGGGATCCGAGCCGTAGAAGCGCGCAATGCGTTGCAGCCGCCGCAGCACGTTGGCAAGATGGCTGCCGAACACTCCACGATAGGTGTGCATTTCATCGAGCACGATGTAGCGCAGATTCTCGAAGAGGCGCATCCACTTGGTGTGGTGGGGCAGGATTCCGGCGTGCAGCATGTCCGGATTGGTCAGGACGATGTGCCCGCGTTCCCGGATCGCCTTGCGTGCATCGCTGGGCGTGTCTCCATCGTAGGTAAATACACCAAAGCAGTCATTGAGCCGGGTGGCCAGGTCATGCAGCTCCGCGAGCTGATCCTGGGCCAGCGCCTTGGTTGGAAACAGGTATAAGGCGCGCGTGTCTGGATTCTCCAGCACTGCATTCAACACCGGGAGGTTGTAGCAAAGAGTCTTTCCCGACGCCGTCGGCGTAACCACGACAACGTTCTTGCCATCATGCACAAGCCCGGCTGTGGCGGCCTGATGCGAATACAGTTCCGCAATTCCCTTCGCGGAATATGCCGCTCGCAGCTCATCTCGCACCCAATCCGGCATCGGGCAAAACTTCGCCTCGCGGGCCGGTAGCTGTCGCACGCAAGTCAACACCTCATCCGAGTGGTTGCGAGCGGCCAGGATCCCCAGAAGCTGGTGAACGGTATCGAGAGTTGAACTGGATCGTGCTGCCAGAGCTTCGTGGGAAGGGGCCATGCAAGCGACTCCTGCGAATAATGTTCGCTTTTTATTCGCTTACAGGCTAGCACCTCGGCCGCAATCGGGGCAATGTCAAACAATGCACCTGGCATGGCGTAAGCTCAAGTGAGTGCAGCCGGGCGGGCGCGAGCGCGAGCAAGGAAAAGGATGCCCCATGAACTTCTTACTGAAAACAGATAGCTATAAGTTCACGCACTGGAAGCAGTATCCTCCACGCACCACGAGAATCTATTCTTACTTTGAGTCGCGCGGCGGGATGTTTTCCAACACCGTTTTTTTCGGTCTGCAGTATTACCTGAAGGCTTACTTGCAGGGAGCACGATTTACCCTGGCCGACATCGACGAGGCCGACGAGTTTTGCCGGCAACACTTCGGCAGCCCACTGTTCAATCGCGCCGGCTGGACGAGCATGTACAACAAGCACTCCGGGCGCCTCCCGGTTCGCATCAAGGCGGTTCCCGAGGGGACGGCGGTCCAGACACATAACGTGCTGGTGAGTATCGAGAACACCGATCCCGAGTTTCCCTGGCTGCCGAACTATCTGGAAACGCTACTGGTGAAGGTGTGGTACCCCACGACCGTGGCGACCCTATCCCGCGAGATCAAGAAAATCATCAAAGGTTTTCTGGAGCGCACCGGGAACCCGTCGCTGCTGCCTTTCAAACTGCACGACTTCGGTTATCGCGGAGTCAGTTCGGAGGAAACCGCGGCAGTGGGCGGCGCGGCTCACCTGCTCAACTTCAGAGGCACGGACACGGTTGCCGGCATCGTGCTGCTGCGGGACTACTACCATGCGCGAGGCATGGCGGGATTTTCCATTCCGGCGTCCGAGCACTCGACCATTACGGCGTGGGGCAAGGAGCATGAAGCGGACGCGTTCCGCAACATGCTCGCCGCCTTCCCGGAGGGAATAGTCGCATGTGTTTCCGATAGCTACGATATCTACAATGCCTGCGAGAATCTTTGGGGAGAGCTGCTGAAGCCGGACGTGGTCCATCGCAATGGAACCCTGGTGATCCGTCCTGACTCCGGCGATCCCATCCAGGTGCTCACCCGGGTCTTCGAGATTCTGGGAGCAAAGTTCGGCTACCAGACCAACGCCAAGGGTTACCGCGTATTGCCACCCTGCGTGCGCGTGATTCAAGGCGACGGCGTCAATATGTTCACCATCCAGAACATGCTTCTCCATCTTGCCAAGTTTCACGGATGGAGCGCCGACAACCTTGCCTTTGGCATGGGCGGAGCCTTGCTTCAGCAGTTGAATCGCGATACGCAGAAGTTCGCATTCAAATGCTCCGCCGCCGAGATTAACGGCATCTGGTCGCCGGTATACAAGACTCCGGTCACCGATCCCGGAAAGAACTCGAAGCACGGCCGGCTGATCCTGGCTGAGTCACAACCGGGTGAGTTCCACACGGTTGAAAACGTGCAAGGTGACAGCCGTGCCAGTGAAGACCGCTTGGCGGTTGTCTTTGAGGACGGCGAGCTGACCGCGGAATACGACCTGGATTCCATACGCCAGCGCGCCGAACTCACGGATGTCAGGGAGCGCCTGGCGCCTGCCGGGCTCTGACCTGGGAAGAAGCTTCTCGATTTGCTGGCAGAGGCGCGCGCCGGGTCCGAGAATGGAACCCTTGGCTCCTTTCCGCCCGCTCTGCGCGCCTCTCCTGGGATGGCTTGCAACTCATTTTGCCACTGGCTGCGCGGTCACCGTGGCTGGTATCTGGTTCGGCTGCAACCCCGGAATAGCCGGTATGTGCGTCACCTGCCCGCTCGCCGCGTCCTCCATCGAAATTCCGTTCCGCTCCAGGATGGTCGCCGTGTATTGATCCAGCGCTACCCGGGCCTTTTCGTAGGTCGAGAGCGCCGCCACGTAGTTGGAAGCCGCCTGCTTCGTATTGCTCTGCTGCTGTAACACAAGGTAGCTCGTTGAAACCTCCAGCTCGTACTTCTTCTGTTCGGACTCCAGGTTCTGCTGGGCGTAGTCGCGGGCCGCGCGAGCCGCCTCCACCCCGGCGCGTGCCTGTTCCAGGGCAAAAGCCGCGTTGCGAACCTGCAAAATGATCTGGTTCTTCTGCTGTTGCAAGAGCAACTGACTCTGCCTGTATTCCAACTCCGAGCGGATCTGGTTGGCCTGTGCCGCGCGATTGCGCAATGGAATCGAAAGCGAAACATAGGCGCCCTTGTCCGGTCCGGTCCGGTTTACCAGATTGCTGAAGAAATCGCCGTAGTTGCCGGCCAGTCCGTTGGAACCATAGTAGCCAACCACGTCCAGGGACGGCAGCAGCGCGTTCTTCGCCGCCTTGTTATTGATTTCATTGTTCTTCAGGTTGAGCTCGCTTTCCATCAGCTCCGGCCGGTTGGCCAGCGCATAACTCACCAGATCTTCCACGGGAGGCTCCGGCTCATTGCTCAACGTCATGGTGTCGGTCGGAATGATCTCTGCCGCCGTCAGTGCCGGATCGCTGAAGTTGCGTGCAATCGCGTTCTTGGTGATCAGTTGCTGATACTGCAGACTCGTCTGCGACACAATCAGTTTCTGCATCGCGGTTGCCACGGCGGACTTCGCCGAAATCACCTCGATGGGAGCCAGATTCCCCAACTCCACCTGCTTCTTGTTGTCGGTCAGCGTAAGTTGCGCAAACTCCACGCCCGTCTGTTGGACTTTCAGGTCTTCGTAGGCGTTCACCAGGTCCCAGTAAATATTCTGGATCTGCGCCACCGTCGAGATCACCTGTGCCCGGAAGCTGGCATCATTCACCTTGCGGTTGTTGCGGGCGATGATGATCTCGCGCCGATTGTTATCCATACCCCAGCCCTGCAACAGATGCTGGCGCAGTTGCGCCTTCCAGGAACCGGAAAACTGAGGATTGAACTCGTTGGAAAAATAATCAGTCGGCACATTTGGAAGATTATTGATCAGCCGGTCGTTGCTGAAGCTCACGGTGGCCAGCGTGCCCGTTGCCCATCCCTGGGTATAGTTGAAGTTGTAATCGTTCGTGTTCTGCTGGTACGTCGAAACGCCGCCGTACAACGAAGGGTAGCTGACTGGAGTCTGGGTGCGCTCGGTTCCAATATAGGCCGTCAGGGTCGGATCGTAGGGATCGATCGCAGCACCCACCGAGTTCTGCGTAGACTCCACAATCCCGCCCGAGCCTGAACCAGCGCCGCCCACTCCCGTCGACGTGCCGCCGGAGCCGCTGCCGGTAGCGCCAACCGTGCTGGTGCTGCTCGCATTGCCTCCCGGCGTTCCGGTCAGCAATCCACTTGAAACGCCGCGCACCGTGCCGCCCGACTTGGCCAACAACAGGTCGGTGTCCGCAATGTCCAGATTGTAGCGCGCGATCGCAATGTCAAAATTGTTCTCCAGCGCCAGCGCTACCGCGTCGTTCAGTGACAGCATCAACTTGCCGTCCTTGATCAGGCTGTGCAGCCGGTCGCTGTTTCTCAGCACCGGTTGGGGCAACCCATGCGGCGTATAAGGTTTCCATCCGGTCAAAATCGAATTCGGCTGCGTGTACTGTTTCAGAGGGGCGGCGTATTCGGCCTCCGCGTGCGGACTGTTGGGAAGGGTTGCCGCCGCCTGCCCCGTCTGCGCCAGCAAGCTGGAGGATAGCAAGGCAAGGATGGATACGGACGCAACCGCCCGGTGGAATCGGTGTGCTGGATGCGAAACGGACATTCGCTCTTCTCCGTTCTACGTTTGGTCTTGATGTTTCGGGTTCAGAACCCGTTCTGCAGTCTGGCAAACCACCAGGCGCGCTTGCTGAACACAATCGCTGTCTTTAATTACGTTCCATATGCTCACTACGTTCAATAAATCTTGTACCTCTGCCGATTGAATGCCTGGACCAATCACCGGCTCGATCCATTCCATAGAAATTTCGTTTTCATCTTTGAGTTATCCGAATTGTACCGCTCAGAGCCACGCTCACCTCTCCAAAGCTGCATCTGGGGACGAACTGCCGGGCGATTCCGCGCCAGGTTCCGCCTGGACGCGCAGTCCGGTGCGTTCCTCAGCGATTTCCCCGGCACATATCCCTCAGGCTCAACCATTCGAGTTCCGTGCGCGGCATTGCGGTCCACCGAGTCGCACCCCAGGCGCATCCCCACTGGCTGCAGGACAACATGAAAGCCGCGCCGTTCAAAGGCGCGGCCTGGGGTGCAACTGCGAGGAGGAAAGCGCGGTGGCGTTTGCGCGCATTTCTCACCCGCTTCACTGCCAGGGGCTCCGCTCAGGCTCCGCGCAAGTCTTCCGCCTCGCTTCGCTTGATGAACGCCTCCACCCGGCTCCGTTCCCTGAATTCAGTGACGGCGAAGCGAATGAAGTCCGCAATTTTGTCCTTGAAGATTGCACTGTCAAACTGCAGCGAGTGTTCGCGAATCGTTCGCGGGCAGAACTCATCTTCCATCGCTTCAAAATCGAGGATGGCCTTTGCCAGCCCGGATGAGGACTGTTCGGTGAAGAACAATCCGGTTGGATTTTCCATCCCAGTCTCGCCCGGAAAAATCCCTCGCACCGTCTCCAGCACGCCGCCGGAAGCATAGGCGATCACCGGCCGCCCGAAGCTCTGCGCTTCTACCGGGACGATCCCGAAATCTTCCTCGCCCGCAAACAGCACCGCCCGGCAGCCGGCCAGCATCGCGCGCAACTCCTCGCCAGCAACTCCACCGAGGGACCGGCCATGCGCCGTAGAGCCTTGAACTGCGGACCTTCGCCGATCACTTTCAACCGCCGGCCCAGTTTCGTGCACGCACCTACCGCCAGGTCAAATCGCTTGTAGTCCACCAGCCGACCGATCGACAGGTAGTACTCGCCGGGTTGGCCGCTAATCCGGGCCGCCGCAGCCTCCACCGGGGGATGAATCACCGTGCTCTCGCGCCCGTAGTATTTCCGGATGCGCGAGGCGATAAAACGCGAATTCGCCACAAAGTAATCGACCCGGCCCGCGCTGGCATAATCCCACAGCCGCATATAATGCGCGGCAAGGGAAAAAATCGTACCCACCAGCGGTCCCATGCCGCGCCGGTATTCGGGATACATATCCCATATATATCGCATGGGCGAATGACAATAGCAGACGTGGCAGGTCTTGGAGGAGGTGATGACTCCTTTGGCCGGACCCGACTCGGAACTGATCACCAGGTCGTAATTGCTGAGATCGAACTGCTCCAGCGCCAATGGCTGCAGAAAGAGAAAATAGCGGTGAAATTTCCTTGCTCCCGGAACTTGCTGCAGAAAGGAAGTCTGCAACTTTCTTCCCTGCAGAATCGGCCCCAGGGTGGAGCGGTCGGCGACCAGCGCAAACAGGTCCGCCTGCGGAAACACCTCCGCCAGGGCCTCCACGACCCGCTCGCCTCCGCCGCGTCCTACAAACCAGTAGTGGACAATGGCCACGCGAAGCTCTGACAGTTGCGTATCCATTGCAACAAGATTCTGCATCAACCGGGCAGTTCCTCACTGAGTCATCATAATATGCGCAAACGCAAAACATGGAAACGCCGGGGAGCCCCAGCGGAAATCAGCTTCCCAAGTCGTTTTCCCAGACCTCACCGAACGCGGCGGTCAGGCTTTCTGTGCCGGCAATCCTCGCGCTCTCTGCGCCTGCCTCCCCCGCGCGATGGCTGCGGCCGCACCCGCAAGGTAAGATAGAGCGCAAGGATAGAATTCATGCAGATTCATTGGCGCTTTGCCAAGAATGCGGTCGCCAACCTGGGACGTGGCAGTGCCGCCGCTGTGGTCGCGCTGCTTCTACCGCCGGTGCTCATCCGCCACATGACGCCGGCCTCCTACGCCGTCTGGGTACTGGTGCTGCAGACCGCCGCTTACGTTGGCTATCTGAATTTCGGCTTGCAGACTGCCATCGGCCGCTACGTGGCCTATGCCAACGAGAAGAAGGACCTGGCGCAGCGCGACGCCATCTTCAGCACCGCTCTCGCCGGACTCTGCTGCGCCGCATTGTTCTCGCTGGCCTGTCTTGCGGCCGCCATCATGGCCGCGCCGGCCATCTTCCCGAGTGTGCCTGCCCCGCTGATTCCACAGATGCGGCTGGCCCTGCTGATCGTCGGTTTCTCCATGGCGGTCGAGCTGCCCGCCTCGGCCTGTAACGGCGTCTTCATCGGAATCGAGCGATTCGAAATCCCCGCCCTCACCGTCGGCGGCGCCCGGCTCTGCTCCGCTCTTGGAGTGATTGCCGCCGCCCTGGCTGGCCGCTCGCTGGTCGTCATGGCGGCCATCATCGCCGCCGCCAACCTGCTCTCCTACCTGGCGCAGTTTCTTGCCCTCCGCCGCATCGTTCCCGATCTCCGCTTCCAGGCGGCGCTGCTTCGCCGTTCCACGGCCCGCGAACTCTATGGCTATTGCCTCGGGCTCACCGTCATGTCGTTCTGCATGCTGCTGGTCACCGGGTTGGATCTGGTACTGGTGGGCCGTTTTGACTTTGCCGTGGTCGCGCCCTATTCGGTCAGTGCCAGCATGGTCACCCTCATCTCCGGCCTGCTCTACGCCGTCATCAACGTCGTCATGCCTCACGCCGCCGCTCTGCACGCCAGGGAGAACGCAATTGACACTGGCAAGCTGGTCATCGCTTCCACCCGTGTCAGCGTGCTTCTGCTGGTACTGACGGGGATGCCCATGCTCATCTACGCCGGACCTATCCTTCATCTCTGGATTGGCCAGCGCTATGTCGCCAGCGGGGCGCCTCTGCTCGTTATTCTGATCATCGCCAACATCATCCGCCTCGTCGGAGCGCCTTACTCCGTCATTCTGATCGCGGCCGGCCAGCAGAACTACATCAAAGTCAGCCCTCTCTCAGAAGGCATCAGCAACTTCGTCGCCAGCCTGCTGCTGGGCTCGCTGTTCGGAGGTATCGGAGTTGCACTTGGAACCTTGCTTGGATCGATTGTCAGCATCGCCTCGCACCTCTGGTACTCCATGCCGCGCACCAGGAGCGTGATCGATTTTTCCCGGCGCCAATTTCTGCTTTCCGGCGTGCTCTCTCCTCTGCTCTGGACCTTCCCCCTGCTGGCAGCCGCCGCAGTTTCCTTGCGCAACATTGCAATCCACCCACTCGTCGGTGCTTCGGCCACCGTGCTTTCGCTCATCGGCGCGACCCGCCTTCTGCTGCGCACGCAGGCGGCTTCGGAGCACGCCTGAGTCCGGTTCGTAAACGATCGAGGTGAACTGAACGAAATGCAGAGCTGCGTGATTCTTCTGAACTGGAACGGATGGAAAGACACCATCGAGTGCCTGGAGTCTGTCTTCCGCCTCGGCTGCCGGGATTTTCGAGTCGTGGTCTGCGACAATGCTTCCACCGATGGTTCACTGGAGAAGATCCGGCAGTGGGCGCGGGGCGAGTTGGCGGCAGGCTGTGCGAACTCACAGTTGTCCTGGCTGACTTCGCCGCCCGTTCCCAAGCCGATCCAATGTCTTGCGATATCGCGCGAGCAAGCGGAATCGCGTACTGGCGCGTGGGAAGTTCCGCTGACTCTCGTCCAGACCGGCGGGAACCTGGGCTTTGCCGCTGGAAACAATGTGGGACTGCGCCTGGCTCTCAGCGACCCGGATTGTCAATACTTCTGGCTGCTGAACAACGATACGGTGGTTGAATCCGATTCGCTTTCGGCAATGGTGCGACTGATGCAGCAACGGCCCGAAGTCGGGCTCTGCGGCTCGCTGAGCCTCTCCTACTACAATCCGAGGGAAGTGCAAGTGCAAGGCGGTAAACCATATTGCCGTTGGACGGCGCGTGTACATACGCCTCCCTTGCGGATGGTCGAGGAGTTGGATTTTCACCCCATTCCCCCGCCGATGGATTTTGTCAATGGCGCCTCTATGCTGGCCAGCCGCGCCTTCTTGGAAAGAGTCGGGCTGATGGAGGAGTCCTATTTCCTTTACTTTGAGGAACTGGACTGGGCAATGCGCGCCAAGGGAAAGTTTCAACTCGGCTACACCCGCGAAAGTGTGATTTACCACAAAGAGGGGGCAAGCATCGGTTCCAACGCGGATCGTGTGAAGCGCAGTCTGCTCTCAGATAAGTACTACTCACGCAACCGGGTGTTATTCACGAGACGATTCCTGCCCTGGGCACTACCTTCGGTTTTGGTTTCAGTAACCCTGGCCGCTGCCTACCGCGCCTTGCGCGGAGATTTGGAACGCGCAAAGGCGATGCTTACGTTCATGCTGCAGGGCTTAAGGTTGAACCCTTCCAGATCAAGGAACAAATAAAGATGCCTCGTTTCAGCCTTATCGTGGCCACAATCAATCGCACCGAAGAATTCTCCGTCTTACTGCAGAGCCTTGCAGAACAAAAGATGCGCGATTTTGAACTGATTGTCGTCGATCAGAATCCAGACGACCGGCTGGCCCCTTTGTTGGAGGAATGGACCTCAAAGATCGCTGCACAGGGGGAATGGAGAAAGGACTCCATTCGAGTGAAGCATCTTCGCAGCACTCCCGGCCTCTCACGAGCGAGGAATCTTGGCCTGATGCAAAGCGAAGGCGATATTTTGGCCTTTCCTGACGATGATTGCTGGTATCTCCCGGACACCTTGCACAATGTAGATGCATGGTTTGGGCAACATCCTGACTATGGCATTTTGAGCATTGCATCCAGAGATGAGCAGGGGCGGATCAGCGGAAACCGCTGGTCGGAAACAGAGTGCGATCTCACCAGAGTGAACGTCTTCCGTGCGTCCGTTACCTATGGCTATTTTGTGCGGCGGCCACCGGAGGAGATACCATTGCGCTTTGATGAATCCCTGGGGCCTGGAGCCGGTACGAAATTTGGCGCAGGAGAGGACACGGATTTCCTCCTGACTTTAATGAGTTATGGAATCCGTGGACGCTTCTACCCAATCCTGCACGTCGGCCACCCTCTAAAAGGATACATAAACGCCGCAAGAGCGGAAGGATATGGCGGAGGCTGGGGACGCGTGCTGGCAAAGCATTCTCTCCCAGTCCTCTGCTTCGGGTTCGTCGCCTTCGACTTTACAAGAGCTGCTCTGCGTATGCTTTGTGGCGATCGCAGCCGCGCTTCGCATCTCTGGGCACATGGTAAGGGTATGATTCGGGCGTATTTTTCCAGGTGATTGGTTTCCGCCAGAGCAAACCACCCTTTTGAGGATTCGAGAACCCGGCGGGCGCCAGGCATCACGACCGTTGCGCCACTTATTCAGAATTGCGGAGCCGGCGTGATCGCCTACAGAACAGGCCTCGATCACGTCTTCAAGGTTCCTGGATCGGCTTTTCCCGCCAATACGCTTTCGTAGGCGTGTAGTACCATCCCACAGAGAAGAAAAACTAAGGTCTTCGACTCAAAAACATAGTTTGTTCCAAACCAAAAGATGGCACAGAAAGCCAGCAGGGGATAGACGGCTATGCCCACTGACTCGCCAGCGCGAATTTTCTTCCAAGCCCAGCCATAGAAAAGACCAATCACAAAGACATAGACGGGGGAGGCCCAGCCAATCTCAGCGAACACATAACCGAACGCGGTGGCCCAGATCATGGAAGCGTCGAGTCCAGCTTCGCTCACGGCTCCGAATTCCGACCGCCAAACATCCTGGAACTCCGGGAAATTGAAAAGCTGCCTCTGATGAAAGATTGAGTTCAGTGTCCCGTTGAACGCAAAGAATGGATACAGATATACCCCTTGACCGGCGAACGGAAATCTCAGCTCACCATGCAGGACGGCGGAGAGACGATTGAACGAGGCCACCGAATAACCCAGAACCTGGTAGAGCATCGAATCTATTCCCGTAGTACCGCGAAGGAACGACAACGCCATGAAAAAAAATGTCACGAGGCACACCAGCGCTATGGCGGACTTGACTGCCAATGCCCTGGTCACAGAGTTTGTGGCAGCTCTGCGCACCATGTAGATTGTCAGGCTCCCAATCACAATGGGAATTAGATCGGTGCGGCTAGCCTTCAAGATCGCGTTAGACACAGCCATCAAAATGGAGACTGCGACTGCGGCCGATACCAGCCGGCGGCTCCAACGGCCCATATCGAGCTGCCCTGAGCGCCAGAACACCCACCATGCGGTTGCGGTTAACAATGCCGGCGCAAATGCCCAGAACCCCTCGGATTCGGACTCCACTTTTGCGTAGTCACCTTGCTGCGTAAGCAGGTAATAGCTAATGTCCGGGTGTTCGGTTAGCAACTTCGCTACCGATGCAAATTCAAAACCCAGACAAAGCAATAGCGGAAGGATGCAGAACAATACCGGCGGAATTTTGCTATGCAGCCTCGGCGGTTGCCAGAACTGGCCGGGAGAAACAAAATCGTATACTCGCACTCCTGCCACGAATGCAGCTACGCAAAGAAGATACAGAAGCAGCGATGGGAGATCCAAGAAAATCAGGTTCGGTTCTCCCATGATGTGCTCGTAGAGGAGCGGCGGGAAACTCCACGCGATGAAAAATATGCACAGACCTGCGGCAGCCAGCGTATAGGGAGACGCAAGATTCCTCCCCAGGGCTCTCGAACTGTTGGAAGCGCCTTCTTCGCTTCTACGATTCAGCACGGGAAATACCTCTCCGCAGGTTCGACGCCACATGCGAAAGTCAATGGATCACCGGAGCAGTTTCCTCAAATCCTCAAGGCGCTGCCGGGCAGCCGGGTCTTGCTTCATGCGCTCGATCCGCTCCAGGAAGACACACCATCCGCAGGCCGCCATAAAACCAAGCACCAAGGCCAGGGTGGTCAGGATGGCGCGAGGTGGCCAGGACTTTTTATCCGGAGGCACGGCCACGTCAGCCACCTGGATCACCGCGCCCTGGCGCGCCTCGTCCAGTTTGGCTACTTCAAACTGCTTGGCGATCAGTTCGTAAATCGTCTCGTAATACTTCACGTCGCGCAGCTTGCGCAGGTACTCCATTCCGGCCTCGGGGATTCTGCCCTTGGGTACGATGAAGTCCGAGCCCGATTCCTCCCCGGCGCCGGCAATCTTCTCCAGTTGAGCCCGCAGGGCGGCGAGCTGTTGCTTGGCCATCACCAGTTCCGGGTTGTCCTCGGTCGCAAAGGAGCGCATCGACTGGATCTGAACTTCCTTTGCCACCACCTGTCCGCGCAGGATCGCAGCCGTCTCGATCAGCGATTTTGCCTGGCTGTCGATCTGCAGAACTCCCGTGGAGCGCTGCGTGCTCTTCATCGCCTCTTCGGCGGTCGTCAGATTTCCTCTCGCTTCCAGCAGTTGCTGCTGGAAGAACAAGCGGCGTTGCGAAGCCTCCGTGATGGCCAGGTTGGCGGAAAGCTTGCGGAATTCTTCCACGTAGCCGTTGGCAATCGCGGCGGCCAGCTTCGGATCGCGATCCTCCACGGTGATGCGAATCAGTCCGTCCTTGGTTCCCAGCACTACCGTAGAACGCCTCTCAAATGAACGGCGCGTGTCCCACATCGTCTTCTTGCGATAGCGGGCCATAAGCCCGAAACGCTCGATCACCGCGTCCTCCACCGTCCGGGTATGAAAGAGCGCGGCGTACATATCCGCGGAATTCTTCATGCCAAGACTCCCGCCTGCGAGGTAGGCCAACGCTCCTCCTGCTCCTCCGGCTCCGCCAAGCTGGTTCAGCAAGTTGGAACTCATGGAGGACTGCGCCGGCGGCAGAACCATCGTCTTCGCCGTGTACTTGACCGGTATCAGCCACGTGATGATCGCCGCCAGTACCGCGGTGCCCAGGGTGAAACGCAGGATGAATCGCTTGCGGCGGCCCACCAGAATCAGGAAGTCGAGAGTCGCGAACTCCCGGGGAGCTGCCGGCAATGAGGAGTCCTCCGCCTGTGCGATGGTTTCCGTGTCGATCATTTCCGCTCCTACTGAATCACAGCCAACGCCGCGCCGGTAATGGCCAACTGCGAGGAAATCTGGGTCCAGTCACGCAGACCGCGGACAAAGTTGCCGGTCGGAATCCGGGTCGGCACTACGATCTGGTCTCCAGGATACAGGCGCAGTGACGAAAACCTGTCGCCCTCGAACAAACCGTTGACCGACTTGCTGGGAACCACCGTTCCATCGGCGCGAAGCACGAAGGCGTGGCGCATGTCCGCATGGGGCCTGCCTCTGCCCGCCATCCTCAAATAGTCGCCCACCTTGCGCCGCGAGTCGTAGACGAACGAACCGGAATTGTAGACCATGCCCACCACCGACACCGTCGAGGGAAGATGCGGGATCACAATGCGGTCGTTGTCCTCCACGGCAATCTTCGGATAGGCGTCAATCGAGTTGGCGGTCGGTTTCAGGTTCAGCACCACGCGGCCGGTCGCCCTCAGATTTTTCAGACGTTCAACCAGCGCCTGCTGCGACTTCTGCTGCGCCGCAACCATCGGCGCGTCTCCGGCAGAGCTGCCGATGGCGGCCGAAGCCGACGCCTGGTGTACTTCCACTTCCAGTGAGTTCGCCAACTCCTCGATACTCTTCTGCTGCTCCAACCGGGCCGATTCGCGCGTCAACTCGGTGCCGTAAATGTAGGCCTCCGGCGTCACGCCTCCGGCTCGTTTGATCACGTCGCGAAGCAATTCACCCTCTTCCGCCTTGTAAATTCCGGCCCGCACCACTTCGCCCTCCAGACGGACGTAACGCGCCCGCTGGCTCTGCGGAACTGCAACGTCGGCTTGCGAGAAGATGGTGATGATATCGTCGGACTCAAGTGCGAGATTGTTGGCCTCATCGCCTTCCAGCACCGCCTTGCCCAGATCAAACGACAGCAACTTGGTGGAAAGGTCCACGGGATTCACCCGCTGGATGACCGCGTAGCTCCAGTTAATCTCTGGAGACGCCCGGTGCAAATCGCCGGTCAGGGTTTCGCTGTTCGGATTTTTCCGCGCCAACTGGGAGGGAACATCGTTGCCCTGCGACTGATCGCCAACCCTGGATTGCGCGTGATCGTCGGAGGCGGCGTTGACAGATTGTGGAGACGTCAATTCAGCTTTGCCGCCTTCGGGCTCGGGGCGGATAGGATATTCCGTGCTGCGCCCGTCGGTCATCCCGGCGCGGCCCATCCAGTAGGGACGCGTCAGCAACGCCTGCGCATTCGGGATCAGATCGCGCACCCTCATTCCAGGTTTCCAAGGGTAGCGTCCGGGGTCCACAACATTGCCGCGCAAAGTAACCGCATTATGGAAGCGGGGAACAAGGGACAACACGCGCACAATATCGCCGTCGTTGAGGGGCCGCGCGCGCGACTGCGCGTCCAGCGGAAATTCCATGACCGAGTGCGCCTGATGATCGCCCATGCGCTCCACCGTGACCTTATTCGCGTCCGCCGCGGTGCTCAGCCCGCCTGCAATTTCGATCAGCTCTCCCAGCGCCGAGCCGTCCTTTACTTCGTAGATACCCGGCGTATTCACCGAACCGGCCACGGCAACCAGCGGCCCCACTGGGGGGAAATACAACACATCGCCCGATTGCAGGCGAATATCCTTCGACTTGTCGCCCTTCACCAGCAGCTCATAGAAATCCAGGTGCGCAATCGTCCTGCCCTCGCGCTGTACCTGCACGTCGCGCAATGAACCCTGCGGCGAAGGACCACCGGAAGCAAACACTGCGTTCACCAGCGTGCTCAGTGAGCTGATCGTGTAGCTGCCCGGATCGCGCGCCTTGCCCACTACGTAAACCTGGATTGAGCGCGTGCGCCCAATGTTCGCCGTGAGGGTGAAATTCCGGTAATACTTGAGAACCTCGTTCTTTAAGTGCTCTTCCAGATCTTTGTAGCGAATCCCCGCCACCGAAATCTCGCCAACCTTGGGGATAAAAATCTGCCCGGAACGATCCACAACCACATGCAGGCTCGCGTTGATCTGCCCCCAGATGCGGATTTGCAATTCGTCATCGGGGCCCAGCACGTAATCGCCCGGAACCTGGGCGCGATCG
>Ga0326728_10016726_pt1 | contig 14880 bp, 7 predicted proteins | sample MB3enrmetagenome_FD_207602 | JGI IMG/M metagenome (GOLD analysis project Ga0326728, IMG submission 207602) | Lab enriched peat soil microbial communities from McLean, Ithaca, NY, United States - MB31MN | ecosystem: Environmental > Terrestrial > Soil > Wetlands > Peat | place: USA: New York...
GAGGACGATGGAGGACTTGTCGAAGGTTCCGGCGACGGGGGTGTTCTGAGCGGCCACCGGTGTGGAGGATGGAGCGGGAGCTTGCGCGCTGGCTGCGAACGGCAGCGAGGCGAGGATGAAGGCGACAGCGAAGCCGATTCGTCTCATGACAAATAATTCCTTTCCTTGCAGAAACGTGGATATGCGCGGCAAAGGGCGAGTTTCTTACTCGTGCGCATCATACGCCGGCGACAGAATTCCAGCAGTGAGAAAGAGGAGACCTGGCGCTGCAACCAAGAAAAAGAACGGCCCCCGGGGAAACACTCCGGAGAGGTGCCAAATCCACGCGTAAAACCCAATCAGGCATCCAATGGCGAGGATCCCTCCCCACGTCTCACGAAACCAAGACACCGCTAACCCGGCACATACCCCAATCGGAAAAAGAGCCAGACCAACCCAAGTCTTAAGGTCCAGTCGTGGACCTCTGGCTCCAATTCCTTCACCGACAACGAATATAAGAATAAGAGCTACGCCGAGGGCACTCCATACGCGTGCCGTCCGACGCAATACGAGTGCTAAAGAATCCGTTTCCATAGTCTCCTCCAAAATTTCATCGGACGATTCTTTTCCGCGGAGTCTGTCCGCTGGCTTCACTATCGCGCCGCCATGATGAGAACCGAGCTTCTGAATCTGTGATGAATCGTTGAAAGAATTCTTCGCAACGATTGATGGCGAACAGAATCAATGGTCTGCCGGGAGGGATTGCTTTCGAATCGTAAGATGGGCACCAACCTGCGCAGAGATGTCGCGCGCGGCGAAGCTCTGGGCGTCCGCCAACTGTTGAACCGGATATTCGTAGCTGTCGGACCAGATCAGCCTGGCGCCGTGCACGTCGACCAGCCGCGAGGTGATGCGAACGCGATCACCTGCCCGCTGAATCGAGCCGTCGAGCACCACGTCCATTCCCAGAACGCGGGCCATGAAGGCCGTCGAAAGCCGGGCGCGCTGATAGCTGTAGACCGTAGACGGCGAGAGTACGTGCACTCCTTCAATCTTTGACAGTCGCGCCGCCAGCAGTTCCGTCAATCCGCGAGGAAAGGCGCTGCAGTCCAGCTCGGGGCTGCGGCACTCGAAAGGGATGACCGCGATGCTGGCGATGGGCTCGCCCGAGGGAAGGTAGCGCGACGGCCGGTAGAACTGCCAATAGATGAGGCCAAGAGCCGCGCACAGCGTCCCCGCGGCCAACAAAAGCAGGAGAATGTGCCGCTTGGCTGGCGGGATGATCTTCGTGTGCCACGGATGTCCGTTCTCCGGCCACTTCTGCGCGACATGACCCACAAACCGATATCCTCGCTTCGGAATCGTTTCAATATATCCGCCGGCTTCGTTCTCATCGCCGAGGGCCTTGCGAAGCTGCGAGATGTTTCGCGCAAGCCCGATCTCTTCCACGACCGTATCCGGCCAAACTTCACGCATGAGCTCGGCCTTTTCGACGACCGTCCCATGACGTTCCACCAGTACGCGAAGGGTTTCTCCAACCTTGGGTGCAAGAGGTACGGTCTCGTTCCCTCGAAAGAGAAGCCGCTGTTCGGAGTCGTAGCGAAACGGGCCAAAGCAATACACCGGCTTGCGGGGATAGTTCATAAGCAATCCAGTTTCTCATGGAGAACAACAGGTCAAGCAGCTTTGGTTAGCAGCTTCGTGGAGTTGTTTGCATTCAGCAGCCAAAGCAAAGGTTGTTTTGATTCTGAAAACACTCCAGGATCCAGGAAAATGGTTGCGCCCGGATTGTCGCCCATCCGGACATTACCCCTATTTTCGAGTTCTGTCCGGTTAGCCGGTCATCCGCCCGGAACTCGGAAGACGCGGCTCTCCATTTCAATGCGGTCTCCATCTCGCGAAAGTTCAGTTCCTCTGAAGGAGACTCTCGTCAACTGATGAATTCAACGGGCTAACCTTTGGCCATATTCAAATACGTTCGATATCAGGCCGGATCGAGGGCCCTACGGTCTCCTCCACGGCGATTTCCCGCTGGGCCACGCAAATCTGATTCCGGCCACCCTGTTTTGCCGCATAGAGTGCCCGGTCGGCGGCAGCTAAAAGAGCATCAGGGGTGCAACACCATTCCGGTGTCGCCGTTGCCACACCGACGCTCACAGTGAGGTACGGGGCAACCTTCGAAGCGGTATGTGGGATTTTGAGATCGATGATTGCCTGGCGTAAAGCCTCCGCAGTATGCTCCGCGTCGGCCGACTTCGTTAAAGGAAGGATCATCGCGAATTCCTCGCCGCCGTAGCGCGCGGCCAAGTCTAGTTTGCGCCTGCACAGCCGGGTCAGCTCGGCGCTCAGGGCCACGAGGCACTCATCGCCTTTCTGGTGGCCTTCTGTATCGTTGAGAGCTTTGAAGTGATCGACATCGATAATCAAAAGCGATGCTACTGAATTCATTCTCTTCACGCGCGCGCATTCCCAATCCAGAATCTGACTAAATACTCGCTTGTTCGCCAACCCGGTCAAGGGATCGGTAGACGACAGGACCGACAGGTTTTTATTTGCGCTCTGCAGATCTGCGGTCTTCTTTGCAACCTCTTGCCTTAGCTCGCTTTCTCTTCTTAGCGCGGATAGAAAGCGAAGAACGAACACTCCCGCCGCCGCAGATAGAGCGGCCAATATACATAGGCCGATAAACCACCACCTCAAATACCACGGAGTCAGAATCCTGAATGCGAACTCAGCGCTGTGCCCGCTCCATACTCCATCGCTGCCCCGTGCATCCACCTCCAGCCGGTAATCTCCCGGCGCCAGATTAGCGAATTGCAGTTCCCTTTGAGCCGTCTCAGTCCAGCTTGAGGTTGCGCCAATCAGCCGGTAGCGGAAGAGCAGGTCGTTCCCATTCAAAGCATTCAGTGCGGAATATCTTGCAATCAGAGAGCCTGCATGGTTGCCCAGGGATGGATTAACGAGTCCGGACACGTCCCTCTGTCCATTCACTAGCTTAGTGAAAACAACCGTGGGCGGGGTATTGGGCGCGATACGCCGCAGCGGCCTGAAGCGCGAGAGTCCGCCGCTGGTTCCAATCCAAACCGTTCCGTCTGGTTCTTCGGCAAATGCGTTCAGGTTGCAGTCGTTCCAGACCAGGCCGTCGTTCATGTCGTAGTGGCTCCAGCGGGCGCCATCCCAGACATCTACGCCGCGCTCGGTGCCCGCCCACAACCGCCCCAAATGGTCGAACTCGAGAAAGTAGATGATTCCGTCGCTGCCGCTTCTCTGAACGCCCTTCTCGATTGCCACGCCACCGGCCTGCGGTCGCACACGATCGATGCCGCCTCCATAGCTGTACCCGACCCAAATTGCGCCATCCGGTGCCGAACCCAGTGAAAGCACCTCCGTGTTGCTTAGTCCGTCGGCGTGGGTCAGGTTCTTCCACTTGCCTGCCGCCAACTCATACAGCCCGCCCTCACCTCCGGCCCAAACCGTGCCGTCCGCGCCTTCGGTAACAGTCCACATCCGCGTCGAAGGCAATTCTGCGATGCGAGTGAAGCTCCTGTACGGCGGTGTCGCCATAAAGAGGCCTGCTTCGGTGGCTGCCCAAAGCCGCTGTTCGCGATCGAAGTGCAACTTGTATACCGCCCGATCGGTAAATCCCTGCCTCTCGCCAAACCACTCGGCCCTCCCGGTATGCGCATCGATTCGCGCCACGCCTCGGTCGTCGGTCCCCATCCAAACATCCCCATTGGGAGATCTGCTCAGGCTGTGTACTTCGAAACCGCTCAATCCCGGAACACTCTTGAATGACATACCGAACGGACGCTGCTCTCCGCGAAACAGGCCCACTTGCGTGCCCACGAGGACTGATCCATCGCCCTGTGGGAGGATTCTGAATACTACGTCGCTGGCAAGCCCGCTCTCGGCCGAGTAGCTCTCCCACTCCCTGTACCCCAACCACTGCGCCAGCCCACGGCCGCCCAATCCAATCCATAGGGAATGTTGTCTGTCCTCGAAAGCTGAGTAGACCGTCCCGCGAAGCCCGGCCGACCGGTCGACCATCTGCCATCCCTTCTTGTCCCCAATCAACAACCCCACGGGAGTGGTAAGCAGAATCCGGCCATCGTCATCCACTGCGGGAACTCCAGCGATGTTATCCGAGGGAAAGGGCAGTTTGGGCGTCTGGAATTTGGTCTGACCGGCGGGCAATTCAAACACGCCAGCACCGCGCGCTCGCACCCAGAGATTTCCTGCGCCGTCCTTCAGGATGACCTGTAGCTCGCGATCCGGGAGGCCATTTTCTCGTCCAAAAACCTGAGTGCCACGCGCATCCATGCGGCAGAGTTGCTCTCCGCAGCCATACCAAAGGGCATCGCCATCGATCAGGATCCCATAGGCAGCCGGCCCGGATGTCCCCCCTGGCTGAGCAAACCGCCGAAAGCCATATTGGACTTGCCCAGCTTTGGAATACAGTTCTACAAGCCCGGCGTTGGTGCCAAGATAGGTGTGGCCTTTCCCATCTGATTTGATGCCCTGAGCCCAGTTGATGGTTTTGAAATCGGCGGTCAGCTTTTCAAAGTGGTTGCCCGAGAGACGGTAGAGTCCAACGTCTCCACCCGTAAGAAGGGCCCCATCGGGTGCCTCGCCAAATGCCATGCCCGAATTCGACGGAATCCCTTGGTCCGCCGCAAAGGCTTCAAAGCGATCTCCGTCGTATCGGAAAATGCCGTCTTCGGTGCTCACCCAAATGAAGCCAGCCCGGTCCTGGTAGATTTCGAGGATCGCGAGGTTGTTCAGCCCTTCCGCGGTTCCAAGGCTGCGGAAACTATATTCCTGAGCACATAGCGCCCCACCGGCAAACGCCAGAACGGCAAGAGCAGACATGAACGCTCCACGGGGCACTAAAACCTGCAATCGGCACATCCGGCTAACTCTTTGGCCAATGACCATCTCGCTTCAAAACCAGCATCAGATGGGTCACGGGCAAATCAGAATCTGAATTGCTTGTTGACGATCTTAGCCCGCTCATGATCTCCGTGGCGCATCCGGCGTCCGTGGTCTTTCACTTAGGTAATCTCCGAGTAAACGGAAAACCGGGAGTTTCGGCCCAACTGTTGACAACAGGCCAGCGCACTTTTCGAGCCAGATCGAAGCAATTTCGGAGATCCGGGCGGATTGTCGCCAATCCCTTCCTTACTACGAATGGTGAAACATCCGGGTTGCCGGTAATCCAAGCACAACGTGCCTAAGAGCGCGAGGCATCCCTTGTCACATGCGCAGGTGACCCGGCGCACTGACAAGATACGCGTGGGGCTATCTCAACTACTTGTGCGCCTCGCCTCCTCGAAGAGCAGTCCCCGCGAGTAGTTCCTGCCAGTTGCGACGCAACACCCCCAGAGGCGCGGGCCCAAACCCACACTCAGCGCCGCTCAAGTTGCGCAATTTGCCATCCGTCTCGCAGATGCGGAAGGCCTGGCGGCCGTAACGATGCAGCGGCTCGCGCGCGAGCTGGGCCTGACTACGATGGCGCTTTATCGCTATTTTCAAGCGAAGGCAGATCTGGTTGCCCTTATGGTGGATTCGGCGAGCGATTCGCAGCTTCAGTTCGGTAAACGTTCTTTACCGTGGAACAAGCGGCTGCAGGAATAGGCACCTCGCTGCTTGGCCACCTACACAAAGCACCCATGGTTTCTTGAGGCTACTTCGTCACGGGAGGGCTTTATGGGACCGAACGAACTTTCGTGGATGGCAGCGGCGCTGGCGATGTTGGCAGAATCGGGCCTGAGCCCGAAGGAGCGGCACCATGCCTTCCTCGCGATCATCGGACACGTGGCAATAATATCGCTGACTGACTACCGCTTCAGTTCCGTGGCGTTTCCTTCCGCTCCTCTAGCTCTAAGCTGTCAAGCACGAACTGAAGTGCGCGACGTTCCCTGAGCGCAGCATCCCATTGATTAGCGACTAGCGCCTGCTGTGCCGGATTCGACGATTCTTGGCCGAGTTCCCTGGAAAAGCCGTCACAGGCGATCTTAAGCTGGGCTAATCGCTCTTGCAGGGTCTTGATTGTCAGTTTGCGGTCGGCAGGGTCCAAGATTCAACTCCATGCGCGCCGGGGCCGTCAACCCTCGGCGGGCAGTGAGACCCTTTTCTCTGTCCGTCAGCACGATCAGAGCGGCGCGCATGGCGATAAGCATACTTCCCTTCGGGCCAAAGGGTACGATCAAGATATTCAACAGTAATCCTTAGGACATTGGCCTTTAGTACTACCGCCTTCACTCTAGAGTTGCACCAAATTCTGAGCGTGACAGCAGTCACGGCGCGTCTCGTTGCAGCGCCGTAGCGTGACAGTACAAGAAAACTCTTTCAAGGGGTTTTTTCTCTCCAGAACTGCCACGAAGCCTCTCGCACGCGAGGGGCTTTCGTGTGTTTGACAGGCCATGCCACGGGTACAGGCTGACCCTTGAAAGCGTGGCCTCCTCATGAGAGGGAGCTTGAGGGTGTTCGGCGATGACAGCAAAAGGCGCAGAGACAATACTGAAGCTCGCGAAGCCCGCGCAGTGTCTATCACTTCATGCCAATGGCGGGCGCGCCCGATCCGGCGTTGGCGAGAGCCACTGAGTCGCTGGGATCTCCTGTCTCTCCAGAAGCTGAAACGTAGGCAATGCGGTACTGTACCTGCGTATCGCCGGCCGGCGGGTAAACTTTTGCCGTCGTTCCATCAATGGGACCCGCGATCCGAGTCCAAGCGCCCTTAGGAGCGTCTTGGCGCTCAATGATCACGCTGAGGCCTGCCGGCGCCTTATCAAATTGGAGCATAACGCCGGGCGAAGGCTGGCTCATCACATTCAGTACAGGCCGGGCTGGTTTTGGTATTGAAGCCGACCCAACGCGAACGATGACGGGATCGGAGACATCGCTGCGGTTTCCCGCGGCGTCTACAGCAACCAGACGATAGAAGTAAGTACTTCCGGGACTGACGTAGAGATCCTGGTATTCGCGCGCGCTGCCGGCCAACGGATCGCCGAGCACGACGCCCTGGTCGGTGGCGTTGCCCGAGCGCAGGACGAGAAACTGCGCCGTGCGCTCCTCGGGCATGGCCGGAGCAAACGTCAACAGAACCTTGCCGCCCGCGCCGGAAGCGCTCGTGATGGTGGGCTCGCCGGGCAACGAGCGATCCGCCAGAGTGACTTCGACCGCATTGCTCGGCGGACCTTCGGCGTTGTCGAGCGCCACTGCAAGAACGCGATACTCGAACGTGGCTCCCGATGCCGTGCCGATATAGTCGTCGTACAGTGGCTCGGGAAAAACGGTCGAATTCAGGCGTACCCAGTTTGTTGTCCCTGCCGCGCCTTGCCCGGAAGGGGCCGCGGCGCTGCGCTCCACAAAATAACCGGCCAAGGGAAAACTGACAGGCGTCCAGGTAAGCCGTACGCGGGTCTGGCCTGCATCGGCGGCAAGACCGGTGACAGCAGGCGGCGCGCCGGGATTCGTCGGAATGGCGCTGGCGGCGAATGACGGCGGCCCAAGGTCGCCGCGTGGGCCAACGGCGCGCACGCGATAGTAGTAGGATGTCCCGCCGCGCAGGTTATCGTCCTCAAACTGTCCAGTGCTCGGTGACAGCGCTTGCGTCATCAGCGTCTCCCAGGGTCCGTTCGGCATGAACGATCGTTCGACCACGTAGCCGGCGAGATTGGGCTTCTGCCCGGCAGTCCATGTCACTACTATCTTTCCCGGCGATCCCGCCGCCTGCACCACTGACGGTGGCGCGAGCGCGCGAAAGTCCGGGAAGAAGATGCGAATCGAGGATGGCTGGCTCTGACGGCCGAAGGAGTCCACGGTGTAGATCTTGTAGGCCACGGTTGTGTTCGGTGGCACACTGCGGTCCACCACCAACGGGAGCTTCGGATTCCATTGCGTGCCGACAACAAACGGCTTCACGCTGATGGAGCTTCCATTCCGCTCAACCACACACGAAATGGCGGGCAGCGCGCGATTCTCCGGTGGTGAATTCCAGGAAAGTGAGACACCGTTCTCATCCACCTTGGCCTGCACTCCATCGGGCGAAGGAGGGAGCGTCGTGGCCTGCGATGAGTCGACCGGCTGCGAGACGAGCTTGAGGCCAGTGGGGCTGCCTTGGGCGTCAAGGCCCTGGATGGTGTAGGTACGCGCACCGGGCGATACGTTGGCGAGGGTCGCATAGAGGCCCAGAGCACGGGCAAAATTCAGATCGCTCAGGGCGCGCAGCCCGAGCAGGTTGATGAAGTTCTGCTGCTGCTTCTCGTTGGCTTGCGGCTTGCCCAGCACATCGGGCAACCGCTTGATGGTATCGGCGTCTTCAATCGGCAACGCGGCGAGCGCCGATGCATCGCCCATCGCCACGTGCGGGATCAGCGTGTTTCCCGAAGAGTCGGAGACACTCCAGCCGCCCGCCGGCCATTGTTGCGCGGGAGGAAACCACAACAACTGAATGTTCCCGTGGCCATCCGAGACGGCAAAAGCAGCGCCGCCATTCTGCTGCGCCACGCAGATCAACGGTGCGAACAGCAGAGTTCCGGTGGCAGCGAGCTTGCCGAAGACTCTCTTCATAGATGCACCGAGAACGAAACGCTGCCCAATGGCCAAGGCAGGCCGAGCGAAGCGCTGGCGTTAATATCGAGTGGCAAGGCCTCGGCGTGAATTTGCGCGTTTACCCAATCGGAGACACACACGCCTGACACGCACACGCCCGCGCTCGCATTGGCCGAAAAGTCGCCCGAGATGTGCGGCTGCGGCGTGATCGTGACGCCCGCGTCGACGTCGCCTTTCACATAAGCAGACGCCACCGAGTTATCGCCCACTTCGAGATCGATGCTGACTCCGCCTCCCAAGGAGAGTTCCTGGTCCGACAGCATCAAGTACATGTCGGCATTGGAGACGAGGAGGTGACCCTGAATCCGCGGACCCTCTTTCTTGCCTGCATCGATGTGCCATGGACCATTGCCAAAATGCAGATCGACGGCGGCATCGTTGGCGCTGCTGCCAAGACTAAGCGAGGCCAAACCGTCCATGAAATTGAGCTGGCCCCACAAGCGCCCGTCGAAGTTCCCTCCCGCGTATTGGAAGTATCCCTGGAAATCTCCGTTGCCATTATCGGCCACTTTGAGCAGCCAGGCGTGGAAGTCCATGCGCGCGCCCGCATCCTGGCCGCTGGCCTTGATGGTGAGATCGCCGTCGATCGTGTAGGTGAAATGGTCGGGCATGCCCACTCGCATGCCTGCGTAAAAGAGGAACGAGTTGTCGTAGACGGGGCTGGCTGCGTTCAGGTCGCCCGTATCGGTAAACGCGTTGAGCGGGAAGTTATGACCCATGCCCCCGGAGATTGAATAGAGATTCATCACCGGAACAGGAACATCAACAATCGGAATTCCTTCATCGCCGAGGCCGATGATGGCGCGTGCGAGCCAATAGTCGTGTCCATTGCCGTAGCCGAGGCGGAACTGCCCCGTGACCGGTGGCCCGCCCATCTCGCTCAAATCCACCGTGCCGCTGTAATCGGTCGTGCCGCTGCCGTTTCCGCTGCCGCTGTAGACGGGGTGAACTTTGGCGTCGGAGCTTGACTGGCCGGAGGGATAAGGAACATCGATGGTGAATGGCGAGTTGGTTGGGCCCTGCTGGGTAATGTTGGTACCGGACTCGTCCATCTCATAGTTCACCTGCATGGGCGCGGCCGCCATCACTTCAGACAAGTGAACGTGGGTGCTGAACAGCGCGGTAAAGATCTGGCTGCCGCTGGTGGGAACGGTGATGTGTGCGGAGACAAGATCCACAGGCGTGTGGCCGAGCTTGGAGCTACCGCCGAGTGGAACATCGAGCGAACTGGCTTCATTGGCGAGGTAGGCGTGGCCATTCATGCCAAAGTAGAACGGCGTGATGGGAATCGTTGCGAAGGTATTGCCTTCGGCATTGAAGGTGTAGGTGGTTGAGGTCTGCACCGCCCAACTCAGGCCCTGCACCTGGGTAAATACCAGGTTCTTCGCGGTAAATGAGATGTTCCCGTATGTCTTGGTGACCGACGGCGCTCCCGAAGGGAATGTGATGGTGGCTTGCTTACCCCCGCCTGATTGCAGATGGCCATCGCCGGTGATGTGGGTATCGAGCCAGGGGACGTAGATGTCCATGCCGTGATACGTGGCACTGAAGTCGCCCTGGCCCGGCGCGGCCGTAGCCTCAAGCGAAGCAAAGCTCACGGTGCCGTCTTCGAGTGGGGTCGTAAAGGGCTGCGGCGTGACGAAGTGTCCGCAGAGGTTGTGGCCGACGATTCCCCAGTCGTTGACATTGAACTGAAACGAGGAGGACTGGACCAGCCCCATGGTGTAAGGGATGAGCGTGAGCGACGGGAAGCGCACGCCGACCCAGTCGCCACCGCTAAGCCCGCCGCAAAGCGGGCCGCCTGCATCACCGCTCGAGTGGCTCATGTCAATGCGCACATCGTTCGACTGCATCTGGAAGCCGCTCCAGCCAATGAGCGTCTCCGGCATGGAGAGGCCCTCCTTGATCCAGTCGCCATTGGCGTGGAGCTCAGAAGTCACTCCGTTCCACGAAACAGGCACTTCTCCCGGCTCACGCAGCGTATCGTCGGCCAGGCTTAGGCTCATTGTTGCGTCCACTTCTCCCTGCGCCGCGCCTCCTTGGCCCGAGGTGTGGCCCTGAATGCGATCGATGGTCCCCTTGACTCCCGGCGCACTGGCTAGCACCGTAATGCCGGGCGAAACATCGATGGTTCCCGACGTGACAGTCAAGCCGTCGGGAACATTCCAGTTGGTGAAGCTGATGGGAATGGGAGGATAGGTGTCGTACCCGTCTCCCGACGCGGCGCTCGTCTGGTTGGCAAGATGAATCACCAGATTGCCGGAGCCCGAATATTGCGTACCCTGCTGCGTGATATGGCCTTGAATGTCCGCGATCTCGAATGCGCCGCCGCTGGTAACGGGAAAGAGGAATTTACACGGCTTCGATGGATCGGATTGAACGACTTCGTAGTGGCGGACATTTGATACCACATACGAATCGGCCGGAAGTTCGATTTTGGAGTGTTTGACCAGATTCTCGAGCGGCCCATTGACGTACTGCACAGCTCCCAGCCCGCCTGCACTCTGGTTTGAGCTGGAAAGGATGCCGACCTTGAGCGGAGGAAGATTACTGCCTGCGGGCGGCGACAGCGTGTTCAGCAGTGCTTGCGCCTGCGACACGGCTTCTGGATCGATGCTGTTGCCGCCGCTCGACGTGATTTTACTGAGCGTCTCGTGCACGCCGATTGACAGATTTGGGAGCGTGGGCTCAGGCGCGATTACAGCCTCCACGCTCACGGAGTGCATACCCAACGTCTTGGTAAGGAGCGGAGAGGGTGTGTCAAAGTTTGGGCTGTAGGGCGGGCTGTCCGACACGATAATCGGCGGCTCGGCTTGCCCCGGCTGCGGATGGGCGATCATCTTGCGCTGCTGCGAGGGACCCAGCGCAAATGTCTGCTGCATGGTATCGCCGTCCACATGCCAGGTGACCTGCACTTCGCCTTGGCCATAGTACCCAATCACTGACTGCGCCACGGCGGCATCATCGCAGGTGCTGCATGTGGCGTCGGCGGTCACATTGCCACCGCCCGGACGCATGGGCTCGATGTCGATCTTCGGTTTGCCCGAAGAAGGCGCTTGTGATGGCATGGGCGCCTCAACATGCAAGGGCGCGGGCGCGCTTTGGCTACTCGAATTGCCGAGCGCGGCAGGCTGCAGATGGTTGGCTATTTTGTCCGGTTTATTGTCGTGGCCGGGGAAGTCCGGGTCGGCGATGGTTTTAAGGTGCAGCGGCCCATCCGCAGCCTGGTCTTCCGGCACGGTAAGAGTTCTGTTGGCGCAGAAGATCATGTAGGCGCGCGAAGTAATTGCCGAAAGATCGGGACCCGGCGGAGGGCTCGAGCCTGAGCCTGAAGACGCGTTGCCGTTCTTCGAGAGGACAGGCGTCGATGCGTCCGCGAGGACGCTTTGAAATGCATTGCCGACGGAGTCCTGGGAAGCGGCGCCGCTGCCGTTATTGAGTGAAACCAGCTTGCCGACTGTCGCCGCCTGCAGAAAAGGCGATCCTCCAGGCCCATCGACGCTGGCCCCGAGCAGCGACGCATTCACGTGCTGCGCATCTGCCTCGGAGAGCTGGAAAACGCGGATGATGTAACTGACAGGGTTGTTGTAGGCATGAACATAGATGCCTTCGGATAGCAAAGTCTTAGTCGACTGGGAGTTCGGAGCCGGCAGGTTCATCGTTTCACCCCGGTTCCAATTGGTCATGCTCGAGTCATTGGGGACCGCTGTAATCTTCTGCACGGTTCCGTCGCCCCAGTCGATGAATAGATTGTCGAATGCCAATTGCCCGACTTGCCCGAAGAGCTGACCGGATTTCTTGGAACCCGGCACGTCGATCAAATTCGGATTGGTTGCGTACGGCGAGTTGGTGAGATCGAAGTTGCCGGTCACCACGAAACGATCGCCGGCGTAGAAGTTGGGATCGCCGCCGCTCGAATCGATGTCCAGCGCGTTCAGCCCATTGCCAAAACCGCTTGCCGGACAGGACATTCCCGTGGGAGCGGCGGGCCGGTCGAGCGGCCAGCGATCCGAAACTTCAACTTCGACATCGGTCGTCTGCGGCTGAGTCGGCTGTTGGTTCGCTTGCGTAGCTAGATTCTGGCTGTTCGCCATGTAGTTCTGTGCGGTCGATTGCCCGCTGCCCGATTTCGTCGGCGGATTGGCCGCTTGCGGTGCAACGCCGCTGGTGTTGTAGGTGTGATAGCCAACCACCTCCCATTGCAGATCGCCCTCAGCCAGTTGAGGACTGGAGCTTGATGGCGCAGGGGGCTTATAAATCATGACGCCATTGATCACCGTGGGAGTTGGAGCGCTGTGCGACGAATAATGGAAGCCGGCAGGGGCCATCTTGAATTTCGATGGCTCCAGCGCCGAAGCAAGAAACGCCGCGTCGGGATCGTAATAGTTCGGAACCTTCATCAGCGTGGTCTGATTGCCGCCCATAGCCAGAACCGAGATGCCATTGATGCGCTCTGAGGCGAGCAGCGTGACGCCGTCCTTCAGGTAAATGTTGAGCACGTAGTAGTCGGCGACGCCGGGGTTCTGCTCGTGCCATGAGAACTGAACGCTGTCATCGAGCACCGGAATCCCGTAGTGTTCTTCGATCTCTCCCTCGTATTGATCACCCCATTTGGGCGTGTCGAGGACGATCTTGCCCATCGTAAACTTCTGCAACGTGATGGGCGTGATCTTGAGCGACGGCGGCGGGCCCTGGGTGACGGTCTGCGCAATCACGTCGAGCATGCGCGGGCCCGTCACTTGCTGATGTTCCGGAGTTTCGAGCGTAATGTCGCGCCCGCCAGGGAGAGCAGTTGCCAGCGCGCTCACCGTCACGTGAATCTCTGTGCTGTTCACATACCGCGCCGGCCCCGCAGCAAACACCGCAGCGGGCACTCCCGCGCCCACGCTGAAGGTTGCTTGAATGCCCGGCACGAAGTTCGTACCTTCGATGGCGATGTCCACGTTCTGCGCCCCTGCCGTGATCTGGCTCGGAACCAGGCGAAGAATCTGCATGGGAGCCGCTTGCGGATTGGGTAAGCCCGGCGTGACTGTGAAGGTATTCGGCGCCGGCGTGCGAAGGTTGCCGGACACAAGTGTCACCGAGCGCGGACCCAACGGCGCATTTGCGGCAATTGTGATCTGCGTTTGTACCTGGTTTGCATTCACCAGGTTGCTGTGCCCAATCGTCAGACCTGTCGAGGGGATAAGCTGCAGACTCTCATTCGCAACAAAATTGGCGCCGGAGAGTGTGAGCACAACCGTTGTTCCCTGCTTGCCCGAAAGCGGCGACATTTCTTTGATCGTGGGCGCGGGCGCTCCGCAGGTCGCCGCAAATGCACCATTGGCACAAGCCGGCGGTTGCTGCGCTGCCGCGACCACATTGAATGGAGTCCCCGCGGTTAGATCGTGATCCGCGTCCTGGATTGTGACTCGGTAGCTGCCAATCGCGGCCGACGAGGCGATCTGCACCTGGGCGACAATCTGCGTCGCCGAAACCATTGAAATGCTGCTCACGTTCAAGCCCTGCGAGGGTGTAAAGAGCAGCTTGAGCTGCTGCGGCGTGAAATTCGCTCCCGTAAAGGTGAGCGCGACGGTCGTTCCCTGCGTTCCTTGTGTGGGGCTGTACGACGTGAGTAAAGGATTGCCCCGTGGGGCGAATTGGCTCGCTGCGCGACTTGCCAGTGCGATCGCAAAGGCGGCGAGCAACACGCCAGTCATCGACCTGGAGCGCAGCCTCGCGCTTTGCTTCCGTTCCAAACACGTTTTGGCTCGCGCCACCCGCATGCATTTTTCTCAGAAAGTCTTCTTGTGTCCCCACGCGAAAGTCCAGATGGCCACAAGCTGCGTTGTGGCCGTGTCGATGTGGTTCACATTGTCGTGATTCTGGTTGTAACTGCCCTGCGCCGAGAGCGTGCTCGTCTTCAGCCAGCCTGGGAGCGTCCATGCCAGCCGCCCACCGTACTGGCCGCTAAGCGTGTTGCTGGTAAAAGTGCCGCTCGCCAGTTGCGACTCGGCCTGCACCACGTTCACCAGCGGAGAGATCTGCAGTCCCGGCCTCTTCCAGGCGAGTGCGGGCTGCACATATACGGTGATGTTGCGTGTGTCGCCAATCGCCACCGGATCGGCAGCAACCCAACTGACATTGACTTGCGTGTTGCACTGGAAAAAGCCCTTCGTAACCAGATTCGCGCCTGCGGAAATCGACGAAGTGATCGCTCCGGCACTGGGCTGAATGTTGTTTCTGAGCCAGTCCCGCGTGCCGCCCACGTTGAGCGAAACCATGCCCACCTGGCGGCTCACATTGAGG
>Ga0326728_10016727_pt1 | contig 14879 bp, 19 predicted proteins | sample MB3enrmetagenome_FD_207602 | JGI IMG/M metagenome (GOLD analysis project Ga0326728, IMG submission 207602) | Lab enriched peat soil microbial communities from McLean, Ithaca, NY, United States - MB31MN | ecosystem: Environmental > Terrestrial > Soil > Wetlands > Peat | place: USA: New York...
GAAGAAAGTTTTCACGGGAGAATGCACCTTTTCGGACCTCCAGGCCCGATACAGTATAAACCAAACCGTCACCCTTGGTGTGAAGTTGTGGTTGGAGCAAAGCTGAAGGGGAGCCTAGATTCCGAACGCCTCGAAGCGCAGCCGCTCGATCTCCGCCGCCAGGGCGGCCAGCGACGCGCGGCACTCCGGGAATTCGTGGTCGGCCGCTTTGCGCTCGATCTGCTTGAGCACCGCGGCGGCCGCATTGGCCCCCACGTTGGCGCAGGCGCCCTTGGAATAGTGCGCCAGCCGCATGCACTTCTGCGAGTCTTCCAAGCTGATGGCAGATTCCAGCATGGGCATCTGCCGCGAGGTGTCCTCAATCAACGCGGCTACGATCTCGCGCATGAGATCTTCGTCGTCCAGGGTAATGTCGCGGAGTTGCGCCCGGTCCAATACGATGGCTGCGTCGGAAACCTGCACAACTTAATTGTGCCAGTGCCAGGGCGATCATGGAATCGGCGGGAAACCCTAGAACGGCCCGTCAATTGGCTTATCGCGGCCGCGCGGCGCCGAACGTGAAGGACGTCGCGACCGCGTGGAGCCTGGAATCCAGCACCGCGCCGGCCATGAATCCCGGGGCCAGCGGGGTGCCGAAACGCAGGTCGAGCACCTCCACCCGCTGGCCGTTCTCCGGCTCCGGAACCGGCACTATCCGCCACAGCGGAAACTGTGAGAAGCGCAGGAACTCCTGGAAGGTCGCAGTGCGGCGCGCGGCCTCCAGGGCGGGATTGGGATCGGGCTTGTGGAAGACCACGCCGCGCGTAGGATCGTACTCGCGCGCCAGGTTCAGGTCTTCCACCTCGTAAAAATCGCCGGTCTCCACCAGGCCCCGCCAGTGCCAGGGGTTGGCGGGGTCGGGCAGGGCCGCGACGCGCAGGGGGATGGAATCCCCGTAGAGGCGCGAATCCAGAGCCGCCACGGCCCGCGCGTGCAGAACGCCGCGGCCGCAGTTGTACAGCAACAGAAAAGCCAGCGCGAAAATGGCGAACCCGCGGCCGGGATTCTTTTCGCGCACCGTTCCCGAGCTGACCTCCGCGCCGACCAAACGGGCCACAAATGGCCCCGCGATCCCCAGCAGCAAAGCGCCCCAGATCCAGATGTCGATCACGCTGGTGAGGTCCAGCCGCAGCCATTCCCCGGAAAATGGCAGCAAAAGGCGGATGCCGTAAATATTGGTGAGGTCGAGCAGCAGGTGCGAGGCCACGGCGATCAGCGCCGCGAAAAACGCCCCCAGCCAGCGGACCGGCTGGCGGCCTGCCACCCTCACCGCCAGCACCGCCAGGAGGGCCATCACCGGCATGGCCGCCAGCGAGTGCGTGAGGTGCCGATGGCATTGCAGGTAAGCCAGCGGCCCTCCCGCCACGCTCAGGATATCGACATCGGGCGCGTTGGCCGCCAGCAGCAGAATCGGCAAAGCTTGCGGGGTCCAGCGTCCCAGTCCAACCCGGCTCAAGAAGAGGCCGGTCGCCGTATGGGTAAGAGTATCCATTGCGTGGTGCCGGACCACCTATTGTAAGGGGAAACGGGACCCCGGCGGCTGCGGCCGGTAGTGCGCTAAATATGTGCGCCTGGCTTGGTGGCGGCCTCGATTGAGCCGGCCGCCAGTGGATCACGCTTCACCGTCCGGCAGGGGCGATGATTCCCGTGTGCGCCAAACCGCCAGCCCGCGTGAGGGGGAAGCCCGGTACTCCCCAGCTGACGTTGTGGAGGCCCCACCAAAACCGATCATGGGTGACCCTGACCGAGCCAAGATCTTGCACCAGCCATGTGGAGCGGCAAAACCTGACGATTCGGATGCAGATGCGCCGCATGACACGGCCAACCAATGCCTTCAGTAAGAAATGGGAGAACTTGTGGGCCGCCTACTGCGTTCACTTCGCCTGGTACAACTTCGGTGCGCCGGCATCAGAGCCTCTGCATAACACCCGCCATGGCCGCCGGCGTCACGGATCACATGTGGACCCTCCGGGAACTAGTGGAGGCAGCGTGAGCCGGATTCGCAAGACCTTATGCGCCACGCCCGCGAACTAATAGGCTGAGTTTTGGCTTGCCGAGAAGTAAACTGGGCCAGCAGAGTCTAATATTCCTAGTAGCCTAGACACATTAGGACTAGCAACCATTTCAAATTGACACTCCAGAAAGTACACCTGTTCCATAACTAGCGGACCGCCATGATAAGTGAGTCGCATATTCTTGAAGATGATTCGCCTTAAGTAGAATCCATCGATTGTCGCAGATAGGCCCTGAACTATGAGGAAACCAGGGCCATAATCAGATGCGAGCGGGCTTATATTGTCAAGTCGTTCCATGCGGGCTACATCCGGCTGACGAGAAATCTCGGTCGTTAGATAATTGTCTGGTCCGGTGTTTGTCGCAATCGGCGTGAATACGAACTCCTTGCCAGTAGCCTCGGCCCTTAAGGTCTCTTGCGACAATATTGCTTGCAGCTTTCTACTAGGGTAGGCCGTCGAATATGAGGCTACGGCTGCTTCGGCGGTGACCGCCTTATTCGATAGAGCAGGCTTGAGTACGGCCGTTTGCCGAAGTGCCGACCTTATAGCAACCTTAGTTTCGCCCGGAATCCTAACATTGGCATTGCTTGCTTCCGTGATCGCGTCGATAATCTGGCCTACGGAATTCTCCGAGAGCGGCACCTGTTGCTGTGCCAACCCTCGGAGCTTACGATTTAAAACAGCTCCTTCAAGAAGTGGCGCGGGAAGAGACAGGAGCAGAGGGACGACCGCGCTTGTGACAGCAAGTATTAGCGTGCGACGCAGTTTGGGAGTCATTCCGTGAATCACTGTATGTTGCTCCGGTATTCCTTCCGTTCTTAAGCAGTACCTGATTACCTGGGCCGAAAAGACCATGGCTCCTACCACGCACGCGGCAAGCTGCACTTCAGATATCGCCTTGTGCGTCAGTGCGCTGACGCACGCGCCAAATACGGCGACAGCTAACGCAGAAATGGAAATAATCCGCCAACGTGACACCGTATCCTCTTCCAAAAGTTCATCCAATCGGCGTCTCATCACTGGTCATTCTCCACGGAAAATCCGTCTAATAATCCTGAGCAAAAAGCTGAGGCCAACGATAGAGTAGACCCCTAGATTCAACCACCCGTGCAGAGCTTCGAAGGCATCAAGATAGCTCTGCCTCCCCATACCTGCGACTCTCGCCAATCCAATCACCCAACTGAAGAGCAGGAACGCGCCAAGGATTGCTAAACCGATTATGGCATCAAAAGCAAACGGAACAATGAACGTTACAAAACTATGCCATGCATTCAGGGTTATCTCCCGCGCGCTCGGTTGCCCCGTTGTCCGTCCTGGGCGAGGGTTCATGTCAGTTAAGTATAGTTCCCCACACATGCTGGGTAAAGCGGCGGGATCGAGGCCAGAGGAGCAGACCATTCGGCTATTGCAATCTGCAATATACACTTTTCCCCAAGGTGCACACATTTAGCGCACTACCCTGCCGCCTGCGGGAAACAACCGGCTACCCGCATAACGGCAACTCCACCTCGGCGGCGGGGCGCGGTTGGAGCGGCACGGCCAGCAAGGAACGGCCGGGCTCCTTGCGGATCATGCCGCCGAAGTATTCACTCAGCGGGTAGAGCGCGTAGGGCTCGAGTTCGGCGAAGACGCGTCCCAGCCGCTGCTCGATCCGGTAGACAGAATGAAAGAAAGTGCCGCGATCCATGTGGAGTTGGCGGCAACAGAGTTTCCAGTCCGCCCCCAGGACAAAGTGAAACCGGAAAAGCCGGTGTTCGTAATCGTCCAGCACGCGGCGGCTGACGAGGCAAAAGTCGGCAAGGTACTCTTCCCGCTTGCGCGAATAGGTCCGCCGGCCATCGCGGCCGCGGCAGAACTCCAGGGAAACCGTTCCGATGTGATCCGCATCAGCGGCGAACTCCCGAAAACGGTTGAAACACGTGCGAAATACCGCACGAAATACGCAATTGCAAGGCGCTTCCCTTCCGTTATGGACAGGGCGCATACCGAGGCCCTGGCAGTGCGTACATGACGCCTTAGCCAGCCCTATCGAGTTCGATCTGGTCCACTGCATTTTGAGAATGTCCTCCTGTGGCGGCTGCCTTTCGAAAATGGCGTAGGCGCCAACAGCTTTTTCAAATCTAACGTGAGATAAGAAAACGTCAAGTATTTCTATTAGGATTTTTTTGAAATTATTATTATTATTTGATTCGTAAAATGCGTATCACCTTGTTTCTAGAAGGGGCATGCCAAATAAAACCTGAGATAATTCGAGCTATGCAGTACCCGAATTCTAATTTCGGTACAATGGGTTCTAGTACTACCCTATTTCTCAAGGGAATAGGGCTAGCAGGTAATGATGTGAACTTTCGCCAACAGCAGCGGCGGCTCGTCACCCACCTTCGCGGGCTGGTTCGTAACGGGGATGTCACGGAGCGGAGTCTCGCCCGGCTGACCGGTGTTTCACAGCCACACATGCATAATGTGCTCAAAGGCAAGCGGCTGCTCTCGCTGGAAATGGCGGACCAGGTGCTGGCCCGGCTGCATCTCGACCTGCTGGATTTCATCGAACCAGAAGAGTTCCTGGAATGGCAGCGCCGCCGTTGAGTTTTTCAACAGCGCTTCGCGGGGGTACGGCTGTATGCTGGAATGGAGGGCGGGAGGCGTTGGCATTGAGCCGGTTGGCAAGTCGGGAGCAGGTTCGGGACGCTCGGATCAAGCGGCTGGCTGAGAGCATCGATGCGCTGGCGGAGAAGGACGAGAAGTTTCTGCGGCGCACCCGCGAAATAACCGCGCTGCGCAGGACCGCGGCGGCCGGCCTGTATGCCATTTGCTCCGGTTTTGTGGGCTCCGTCAACCGTTTGCTCGCGCGCTGCGAGATGGTGCTCGATCCCTCCGAGTTCTCCCCGGACGCGTTTCAGGAAGATGTTAAGAACCTGTTCCAGATCAACGTCCAGGGGAGAATTCTTCAAGTCGAATTTGAGGCGGCGCAGGAGCTGATCTCGACCGAGGACCTGCGCATTCCATACACCCTCCAGGGTGTCGTCCGCGCGTTCAACCAGGAACTGCTGGATCGGAGCCTGATCGAAGAGCAACTCCTCTTCTATACCGTGGAAAAGGAAAAGAAGATGTGGCGCTTCTTCGATACGCGCACCTATCACTCCGGCCCCTTCGACCAGGAATACCTCATCTCCCTGATGGAGCAATTGATCTGACGCGGGCCGATCTTCTGAAATAGTTGACGCGAATTGGCCTGCTGGAACATCCAAACTGCATCGGGAATGCACGAAGGGAATGCACGAAAGGAAGGTGTCTGGTGAGTTCAAGAAATGATCCCCGACCCCCCGCCAAGCCGAAGGCCGGGTTCTCCCGGCGCGGATTTATCCGCGGGGTGGGCCTGGGCAGCGGCGCCGTGGGAACGGGCCTGCTGGAACAAGAAGCGGTGGCAGCGCCGGCCCCGGCCAATGTGGCTGGACCCGGGCCGGTCGCGGTGACGCTTACGATCAACGGAAAACCTGTCAATGTGACGGTCGAGCCGCGCGTGACGCTGCTCGATGCCATGCGCAATTACCTGGACCTGACGGGAGCGAAACGAGTCTGCGACCGCGGCACCTGCGGAGCCTGCACGGTCATCATGGCGGGCAAGACGGTGTACAGTTGCAGCGTCCTGGCCATCGATGCGCAGGGCAAGAACATCGAAACCATCGAAGGCCTGGCCGCCGGGAACAATGTGCATCCGGTTTCCGCCGCCTTCGTCAACCACGACGCGCAGCAGTGCGGATACTGCACTTCGGGATTCGTGATGGCGGTCAAGGGATTCATCGATAAGCACCCCAACCCCACCATGGAAGACGTGAAGCACGGGCTGGGCGGCAACCTGTGCCGCTGTGGCACCTACATGGGAATCCGCCAGGCGGCGCTCGAGGCCGCCAAGGAAATGAGGGGAGGAAAGAATGGCTAACACTCCGGACTATAGCTGGCCGCCGATGGAGAAACGCAAGGTCATGGGCAAGCCCTATAAGCGCCTGGACGGGCCGCAGAAAGCCAGCGGGCGCGCCAAGTACTGCTCGGACCTCAAGCCCAAAGACACGCTGTTCGGGGTGTACCTGACCAGCCCGCACGCGCATGCGCGCGTCACCAGCATCGACACCAGCGAGGCGGAGAAGATCGCCGGTGTAAAAGCGGTGCACGTGGTTTCCCCCGCGGGAACCGAGGTGCAGTGGGCGGGGACGGAAATTGCGGCGGTGGCGGCCACCACGGAAGAGACGGCCCGCGACGCGGTGCGCAAAATCAAGGTGGATTATGAAGTGCTGCCGCACCTGGTGAAGGACGAGGACCTGACGAAGGCCGGGGAGCGCGCCAAAGCAGCGGGCGAGAAACTGGTGGGCGATCCGGACAAGGCTTTCCAGGAGGCCGAAGCGGTTTCCGAGGGGCAGTACGGCATACCGGTGGTTACCCACTGCTGCCTGGAGACGCATGGGCAGGTGATCCAGTGGCAGGGCGACCAGGTGAACGTGTGGCCCTCGACGCAGGATGTGACGCACTATGCCGGCTCGCTGGCGCCCAACCTGAAGGTGCCGATTGCCAATATCCACGTCAAGCAGGACCACATAGGCGGGGGATTCGGAAGCAAGTTCGCGCCGGATTCCTGGGGCGAGGTGGGGGCCAGGCTTTCGCAGAAGGCCGGCGGGCGTCCGGTGAAGTTGTTCCTGGAGCGCGACGCCGAACAGACGATCGCGGGCAACCGTCCTTCGGCCTACGCCAAAATCAAGATCGCGGGCAAGAAGGACGGCACCATTACAGCGTGGCAGTCGGATTCGTGGGCCACGGGTGGTTTTACGGGCGGCGGCTCGCCACCGCTGCCGTACATCATCGACACTATTCCGAACCAGCGTCTGCACCACACGGCTGTTTCGGTGAACGCGGGGCCGAACCGGGCGTGGCGGGCGCCGAATAACCAGCAGGCCTCCTACCTGACGTGCAGCGCGATCGAAGACTTCGCGGCCAAAATCGGGATGGACCCGATGGATGTGTTCAACAAGAATGTGGCTTACGCTCCCAGCGCGCGCGTGGAAATCTACCGGTACCAGATGCAAAAGGCCGCCGAGATCGCGGATTGGAAGAAGCTGTGGCATCCGCGCGGGCAGGGCGGCTCCGGGGTGGTGAAGCGCGGACTGGGCATGGGCTTCAGCGCCTGGGGCGGCGGAGGACACCAGAGCCAGTGCCGCACCACCATCCACGCGGATGGCTCGGTGCTGGTGGAAATCGGTACGCAGGACCTGGGCACGGGAACACGCACCATCATCACCCAGGTGGCGGCCGAGACCCTGGGGCTGCCGATGGGCGCGATCAAGCTCGCGATCGGGACGAACGACCTGCCGCCGGACAGCGCCTCGGGCGGCTCGACCACGGTGGGAGGCGTTTCGTCCTCTACGCGCAAGGCGGCGGTGAACGCGCTGGCTAAGCTGCTGGAAGCGGCCGCGCCGGCGCTGGGCGCACAGCCCGAACAGTTGGAGGCGGTGGACGGCGTGATCCGCGTGAAGGACAATCCCAGCAAGAGCCTCACGTGGCAGGCGGCGTGCCGCAAGCTGGGGATCGGCAAAATTTCGGAAATGGGCGACAACAACCAGCGCAATCCCATGGGCCTCAACAGCTCGGGAGTGGCCGGCATTCAGATTGCGGATGTCTCGGTGGATACGGAGACGGGGCTGGTGAGGATGAACCGCTATGTGGCGGTGCACGATTGCGGCCTGATCATCAACCCGCGGCTGGCGGAGAGCGTGGTCTACGGCGCCATCATCATGGGGATCGGCACGGCCCTCTACGAAGAGCGCATCATGGACGAGCAGACCGGGCGCATGCTGAATCCCGACATGGAGTTCTACAAGCTGGCCGGCATCAACGATATCGGCGAGATTATCGTGCACATGGATATCCGGGAAGAAAACGACAAGCGCGGCGTCATCGGCCTGGGTGAGCCGCCGGCTATCGCCATCTGCGCGGCGGTTGGAAATGCGGTAGCCAACGCGATTGGAGTGCGGGTGCCCAACATCCCCATGACTCCGGATCACGTGCTGGCCGCGCTGGAAGGGAGGAACGCGTAATGCAGTCCTTTGAATTTGCCAATCCGGCGACCGTCCAGGAAGCCGTGGGCCTGCTTGCCCCGCGCTGGGGACAGGCCGATATACTGGCCGGCGGCACGGACCTCCTCAGCCTCATGAAAGAGTACTTGCATACGCCCAAGCGCCTGGTGAACATCAAGAACATCAAGGAACTGGAGGGCATCCAGAAGAGCGACACGGGGCTGCGCATCGGCGCGCTGGTGACCATGGAAGAACTGGCCACCAATGCCGATGTCCGCGCCGGGTACAAATCGCTGGCGGACGCGGCGGCGGGCATTCCCAGCCCGCAGATCCGCCACATGGGCACGGTGGGCGGGGATTTATGCCAGCGCCCCCGCTGCTGGTATTACCGGCAGGGCTTCGGGCTGCTGGCGACCAAAGACGGCAAGGCGCTGGTGCCGGATGGCGAGAACAAGTACCACGCCATCTTCGGCGGCGGGCCGGCTTATTTCGTGAGCCCGTCGAGCCTGGGGCCGGCGCTGGTGGCGCTGGGCGCAAGGGTGAAACTGGTTTCGGCGAAGGGCAGCCGGGAGGTTGCGGCAGCCAAATTCTTCGTCGCGCCGAAGGACGAGAACACGCGCGAGATCGCGCTTCTTCCCAACGAGATTCTCACCGAGATCCTGGTTCCGGCCGGCGCTGTGCGTAGCGCCACTTACGAGGTGCGGCAGAAGGAGGCGCTGGACTGGCCCCTGGCGGCGGCATCGGTGGTCCTGCACATGCGCGGCAATACGGTGGCTGCGGCGAAGGTGGTGCTGGGACACGTGGCGCCCACACCTTGGGAAGCTCCCGAAGCCGAAAAAGCGCTGGCGGGCAAGACGATTACGGCGGAGTCCGCCGAAGAGGCCGGAAAGGCCGCCGTCTCAGGCGCCCAGCCGCTCAGCCAGAACGCCTACAAGGTGCAACTGGCGAAAGTGGCCGTGAAGCGGGCGCTGCTGGATGCGGCAAAGGTAAAGGCATAACCCATGATGGAACGTTCCGGTTTAACCAACATTGAAAGTAACCGCTGCGAGAAGCTGCGCTGGAAGGGCATGTTCATCGAAGCCGAGTGGGACCCGACCATCCAGCACAGCAACGATGGCGCCTTCTGGTGCCAGCACACGTTCAAGTGCCTGGGTCCGGACGGCCAGGCGGTCGGCGAGCTGGAGTGCACTCCGGGCCGGGGTTGCTACGAAGCGTTGTAGGGATGAGTGGGGCCGTGTGCCCAGCCGCGAGCCGCAACCGGCTATATTGAATTGTGAGTCAAACGTGGCGGCGCACGCTGGCTATGGGGCTGGCCTTCGTGCTGGCGATCGCGGGCACTTTCGTCTTCGCTTACAGGGCCGGCCGGCGGGCGCGGCATATCCGCGCGGAAAATGAGCCCATCCGCGCGTGGATGACGATCCCGTTTATCGCCCATACCCACCACCTCCCCGCCGCCGCGCTGTTTCAAGCCATTGGAGTTCATCCGCAGGAGCCGCGCGACCGGCGATCGGTTCGCCACATCGCTCACGACCTGAACCGCCCGGTGGCTGAACTGATGACTCAACTACAGCGCGCCATCGATGCCGCCGCGCAACCACCCGGCGGCCACCCGCGATGAACGATCAACTTCTGGCGGCGGTATCACAATACGGCGCGCCGGCCCTTTTCGGAATCGTGGCCATAGCGGCCATCGGAGTGCCGCTGCCCATCACGCTGCTTCTGATCATCGCGGGCTCGATGATTTCGCAAGGCGCCATGAACCCCTGGTGGGCGATTGGGCTGGCCGGCGCCGGCTCCATCCTGGGGGACCAGGCGGGCTACGCCGTGGGCCGATGGGGAGGGCCGGCGGTGGTGGCCAAGCTCAGCGGCCTGTTCGGAAAGCGCGCCAGCCTGCCGGCGGTGGAAGCCAAGACGAAAGCCTGGGGCGGCCCCGGCATCTATATTACCCGCTGGCTGCTCAGTCCCCTGGGACCCTGGGTCAACCTGGCCAGCGGCACGGCCGGCTACCCGTGGCATCGGTTCCTCTTCTGGGACGCATTAGGCGAGATCACGGGGGCGGTGGTGTATATCTCTTTGGGGTGGTTCTTCAGCGATCGCGTGATGGCCCTGGAAGCGGTCCTGGGAGACCTGACCTGGGCGATGGCGGCGCTGCTGGCGGCCATTATCCTGGGATGGCAACTGGCGGCGCGCCTGCGGAAGGCTGGGGCGGGGTAAGGGCGGCACGCGTATATGGCGAAGCTCACTTTGAGTGTGGACGATCGCGTGGTTTCGCGCGCGAAGCAATACGCGAAACGGCGCGGCGTCTCCGTATCGAAGATGGTTGAAGCCTACCTGGCTGCGGTTGCCGAGCCGTCTTGTCAGGCCACGGGCGCCACCCCGATTCTGCGTTCGATCCGGGGAGTCCTCAAGCATGGGGACATCAACGAGTACCGGAAGCATCTAGCGGCAAGACATCGATGAGAAGAGTCCGCTTGTTGAGGCACGCGGGACCCCAAAGGGTTTCGCGGATCTCCGGTCCGCGCGCTTACGCCGGAAGCGGTAATACCGCTTTTGCGGTAGCTACTTCCTCAGCAGGGCATTGACGCACCATAGAACGGGCGCCTGGCCGTGCGGATTGCCCTTCTGCGTGGGGCGAGTCAGGTAGAACTGCAGGCTGTTGGTCTGGCCGGTGCCGACGCAGACCTTGTCCACCAGGCCATCCTTGTCGATGAACAACTTGTTGATTCCCAGCCAGCCTTTGCGCGCGGCCTGGGCGTAGGCCTTGTCCTTGAGCCAGCCCTTCTTCACGCCGGTGATCATGGCGAAGGTGAACATGGCGGACGAAGAGCTCTCCTGGTAGGACTCGGGATGGTCGATCAGTTGATGCCACACCCCGTCGGCGTCCTGATATTTCAACAGCGAGGCCATCATGGTGAGGTAGCCTTGCATGATGCGGGCGCGCCGGGGGTGGTTCCTGGGCAGCTCGCTGAGCAGCTCGGACATGCCGCCCGCCACCCAGCCGTTGCCGCGGCCCCAGAAGAAGGGGAACTCGGGGCCGTGATAGAACAGGCCGTTGGGCTTCTGCAACTTGTCCAGGTAGGCGACCATTTCGAGCGCGGCGCGGTCCAGGTAAACCTTATCGCCGGTGGCGCGAAAGGCCTGGACCTGGAGGATGGTGATCATGTAGGCGTCGTCGATCCAGAAGCGGCTCTCGCTCGAAAGCCCATCCGGGGTGGGGTTCTCCCACTGGCGGTCGGCCAGCTTCTTGCCGAGCGCGAGGTATTGGGGGTCCTTGGTGCGGATATACAGCTCCAGGGGCACGATGCCGAAAATGTTATGGTCGACATGGCGCTCCCAGGAGATCAGCTTCTGCTGTCCCTCTTCGGTCCGCCAGGGGTCCCAGCGCTTGACCAGCGCGTCGGTCAAGGCCTGATCGTTGGTGAGCCTGGCGAACTCCAGCGCGGAGTACCAGGTGGAGTCCTCGGCGTAGTGGACGCCGGGGCCGCGCGGAATCCAGCGCGGGATCATGTCGGTAGCGATCTTCTTGCCGATTTCCTGCGGCGAAGTGCCAGCCGGCCAGTTGGTGAATTCCTTGTTGGCCGCAGTGGCGACGCCGGCGAGTCCCATGACAAGGAGGCCGGCGAGCGAATGGTGAATAAGAGTGCGCATTCTCGGTCCTCTCAAAGTGTACACGAGGCTGCGCCCGCCGCGCGCGGATTCTAACCGCGCGCTTGCTCAAATGCCCGCCAGTTCTCTTTGAGGTGCGCCGGGGAAGTGGTTCCGGTGAGGACGACACCGTGAAAACTCCTGGCGAGGATGAAGCGGAAGGCGTCGCGCTTGTCGGCGCCGGCGTCGACCATGGCGCCCATGGCGAAGGGACGGTTCACGGCAATCCACAGGCCGCGCGCGGCGGCCCGGTCGAGGATGGTCGCAAAGGCCGTGTTCTCGCGGTTGAAGGGGAGCTGCATCACCGAGTATTGCCCATCCTCGACCGCCAGGCGGGCCGATTCGGGGTCGCTCACGCTGGGCCCCAGGCGGCGGATTCCGAGCGATTGGGCGTACTCGAACGCGCGCGCCACCTCCGGGCTGGCCAGCGCCCGCGGCGTGGTCTTGTGCAGTTGCAGAATCTCGATCGCTCCCAGGCGCGCCAGGCTCTCGTCCAGGCTGCGCCGCAACGCGTCGAAGCTGTGATCCGCGAAAGGCGCGCCCGCGGCGCGGTCCCAGTGCTCGCCGAACTTGGTGGCCACCGTCACCTGGCTGCGCTCGCCGGCCGGCATCCGCTTCAGGAATTGGCCCAGACGCCGCTCGCTCACGCCATCGCCGTAAGAGGGCGCGGTGTCGAAATAGCGGATGCCCAGATGGAACGCCGATTCCAGCAGAGCGATGGCCTCGGATTCGGCGGGCACCGGGCCCGGCGCGTGGCCCCAGGGTTTGCCGATGCCGATCAGACCGAGACCCAGTTGCACGCCGGCAGTGCTCATCGATATATCATAATCTGCATGATCGCTAGCGAAGAGGCCTGGAACATTCTGTGCGAATTCACGAAATCCGACGGTCTGCGCAAGCACGCGCTGGCGGTGGAAACGTGCGTGACGGCGTATGCCAGGAAGCTCGGCGCGGACGAGCACGCGTGGTCCGTGGCCGCGCTGCTGCACGATTTCGATTGGGAGATTCACCCGCAGTTGCCGGACCATCCGGTGAAGGGCGAGCCCATCCTGGCGGAGCGCGGCGTGGACGAGGAGACGCGGCGCGCCATTCTCTCGCACGCCAATCACAGCGGCGTGCCGCGCGTATCGCCGCTCGAAAAGACGCTGTATGCCTGCGACGAGCTGGCCGGCTTCATCACCGCGATTTCCTACGTGAAGCCGCACCGCAGCGTGTTCGAAGTGGACGTGGCCTCAGTGAAAAAGAAGATGAAGGACAAGGCCTTCGCGCGCTCCGTAAACCGCCAGGAAATTGTCGATGGCGCCGGGGAGCTGGGCGTGCCGCTCGACGAGCATATCGACTTCTGCGTAAAGGCCATGCAGGCGCGGGCCGAAGAACTGGGGTTGAAGGGGAGCGCTTCACTCGCCTGATGGCTCAAACAGCCCGGTCACGGCACCGGCGGGGTCCTCAATAATCGAGTAGCGGCCGTGGCCGCCCGTGTCTGGAACCAGAACGCGCACTTTGCCGCCGCGCTCCTGGCATCGGCGCATGGCTTCGTCGAGGTCGGCAACCGTGATGTAGATCAGCCACGCGGGCGGCAGGCCGGCGTTATGACCGCGCGCATGACAGATGCCCGCGACCGGTTGGGCCGCGCCGGGCGGCGTCATGCAGTAATCCTCGTAGTCGCCCATGGCGACGGGCGAAGGATCCCAGCCGGCGACGTGCTGGTAGAAGTCGCGAATGGCGTCGGCGTCGGGAACCGTAAGATCGATCCAGGCGATTTTACCTTCATCCATTAGGGAAGTGTAACGCAAAATCGGCCAGCTTCTCTTAGCCGTTCACTTGAATTGACCTGGCGACGTCGCCCTTCCGCTCCGGAACGAAATGAACAGTAGCACCCTTGTCAGTCCGCGAGACCAGGTCATTCAGCTTGAGGCTGTGGTCACCCGAAGTCAATATCACTTGCTTGATCATCATTCACCTCCAAAATGCCAGTAACTAAATATCCGCATCACGGCAAACGCCGAATCACCCGGGGATGCCGTGATTTCGAATTGATGCTCTTACGAGGAGGCCTTGATACCCAAGTCCTTCCTCAAGATCCGCTCTTGTTTTTGAACTTTGGCGTATTTGACGGCGTGGTCCACGGACTGTGTCAGGCTGTGGGCCTGCGCATAGAGGTTGTTCACGTACTTCTGGTAAGGGGCGAGCCACAGTCCCTGCTGGTTCTGACTGCCAAACACAAGGGCGTCCGTCGTATTGTCGGCCATCAGGCGGAGAGTCATCGCGATGCGATCGATGGTGTTCTGTTGCCATGGCGTGTCTACGCGGCGAACGATCTCAAGGCGGCACAGCTTCTGACCCATATCGTTGATCAGGTCCTTGAGTTGGGTCAATTCGATAGAGTGAGTGTACCAAGTGAAATCCTGACTGTCCGCGACGCTTTGCAGGTTCGCAGCGTGGGTTAAGGCCTGCTGGGCATCCATTTGAATTTCCTGGAGAATGCCGTCGGTCTCCTTCTGAAAGTTCCAGGTGTAAGAAGCGGGTGTTACCTTACCTACGGGGCACCCACGGGCCGGCGAGATTGCCGCCATGACCGGAAATGCCCCCATCGTGGCACAGACACATCCACTCACCAATAAACTTTTTAGTTTCATTGAATCCCTCCTCTGAGTTTTGTTTTTCTCAGCTACTTAATTAGACGCGGCGGAGAGGAAACCTCTGTAATAGTTCCGTAAAGGATGTGAGGTCACACACAAATATAGAGAGAAGGTGCATGGTTAACCCTGGACTGGTCTGCGCCACCCGCTCAGCTTCGCTCCAGCAACTCGAGGAGCTTCTCTTGAACGGATTCGCCGGTGGGGGTGTCGGGAGTGATGACCAGAATGGTGTCGTCGCCGGCAATGGTGCCGACCACCTCGGGCCACTCCTCGTTGTCGAGCGCCACAGCCACCGAGTTGGCGTGGCCGGGAGAGGTCTTGAGCACTACCAGGTTCTGCGCGCGCAGGACGTCTTTGAGGAATTCGGCGGCCAGGAGCGAGAACTGCGGGCCGGTTTCCTCGGGCGCCATTTCCTGGTAGCCTTCGCGGGTCTTCACCAGGCGCAGGTCGCGAATGTCGCGCGAGAGCGTCACCTGGGT
>Ga0326728_10016728_pt1 | contig 14877 bp, 11 predicted proteins | sample MB3enrmetagenome_FD_207602 | JGI IMG/M metagenome (GOLD analysis project Ga0326728, IMG submission 207602) | Lab enriched peat soil microbial communities from McLean, Ithaca, NY, United States - MB31MN | ecosystem: Environmental > Terrestrial > Soil > Wetlands > Peat | place: USA: New York...
AGCGTGGTCGAGCAAACTATCGACTTCCTCTTACCGAGCGGAAGGCGGCAACTCGGCCGCCGCACTCCAAGGCGCTTCGCACAAGCGTTCGTACACGCTCATGGTTATTTGAGCGACTACGTCCCAGGAGTGGAGCTTGGTCGCGTAGTCTCGTATCCCCTGCCGCCGGCTGCTTAGCTCTGCGTAGAGGTCGCTTGCGAAGTATTTTTCGATGGCCCTTGCCAAGTCAACCGGATCATCGGGCCGGAACAGAAATCCCGTCTTGCCTTCTACGATCTCATCCTTCAGAGAGCCAACGTCGGCTGCCAGGGCGGGCAGGCCGAAACTGTATCCCAAGAACAAGACGCCGCTCTGGTAGACGTGCCTATAGGGCAGGACGAGAACATCCGCAGCTTTGAAATAGACTTCCGTCTCGCCGTCTGGAATGAAGTTCGCCCTCAGCAGTATTTTCCCCTTCTGAACGCCCTCGCGGACAACTTCCCGGATCATCTGCCAATAGCTCTCAAATCTGTCTGGCTTGCCAGCGATGATTAACCGCACGTCGTCACGCCGGGCCAGCGTCTGCTGAAATGCACTAACAAGCAGTTCAAGGCCTTTGTAAGGTGTGATGTTGCCGAAGAACAAAATAGCCTTTTCGGCTTCCCGTATGCCCAGGCGCTGCCTCGCGTCGGCGCGTGTAAGGGACGTGTTCGGCACAGAATTGTTGATCCCAAAGGGGATAACGGTGATGCGAGCCGGCTGTACGCCAAACTCCCTGATGAGCTCGGTCTTCATCTTTTCCGTGTGCACGAAGAGATGATGAGCAAGCCGGTATTGGATGCGCAGCGTGAAACGATTCAGGAACGTATCGTTGCGGTCTCGGGTGCGTGCATTCACATTGTGCAGCGTAAGGACGATGCTCTTCCCCAGGATCAGGTAGTAGAGCATAAGTAGCGTTCGATCGAAGAATTCGAACTTGTTGTTCCACAAAATATGAAAGATTCTCGGCTTGGCTGTGGCTGCGTACCGGATCAGCCTGGCATAGTACCGGGAGACCCTCGCGATTTTGCTCGCCGAGCTGGCAGCCGGCCTATGGCTGCCACGGAGATTAAGAAACCTCACCCCGGGCTGGCCACGGAATTCAGGGAAATCCAAGTCATCGCTGCCGATCACATCCAAGGCCGCCTTCTTTGACATCAGCGCCGTTGCCAAGCCGAAGACGTAGGGCCTGTCGGCCCCGCCGGTGAGCAAGGCCACGGCGATTTGATCTCCGATCGACGATGGACGATTGAGGATGGACAATGCAACCCTCAGTTCAGACTTTCAGCAGCCCGGGACTCGCCATTAACTATCAGACGCCGGCGGCTTGCCGCCTTCGCGGGAATCCGCGCAGCGGTTCACAGGGCTTGGAAACCGCGGAGATTCATTCTGCTTTCTGTCTGGCAAATCCGGCCACGGACAATTGGCGCTCGACCGCAGCCTCTACCATGTCGGTGGTGATCAGGTCCATGCAATTCGGAACAAAATCGCAGGTTGGCTTATAGCAGGCGAGACATTCCATATCCGGCACAACCTTTTCGCCGAGTCCGTACATTTCAATCTCGGGAGCACTGGTCGGGCCAAATAACACGACCGTGCGGCGGCCCAAAGCCAGCGCCAGGTGCATCGCCAGGGTATCTCCGGCGACAACCAAAGCGCACGCCGCGACAATGGCCGCGAAGTGTCGCACAGGGTTATCGCAGCCGCTATCGACCAGGGGAACTCGAGAGCGCGATACCAGCCGCTGGTGCCGCTCGCGTTCCTCCGGTCCGCCCAGGAGCACGAACTGCGCGCGGTGCTTGCTTGTCAAACGTTCGATCAACTCCAGGTAACCGTCTTCGCGCCACTGTTTGAGTTGCCATCGGCCTCCGGCTCCCGTATTAAGGCCGATGACCGGGTATGCCAGATCGACACCCAAGCGCTCGAGATGCGCGCGCCCTCGCGCTCGCTCCTCGTCGGTCAATTCGAAGACGTACCGGTGCGGCGCTGCGGGCAGGCCGATGATCTCCAACATGCGTTCCTGATAGGTCTTGGTCCCTTGGCGCTTAAGGTCGTCGAAAAGGCCGATCTCGAGCCATCTTCGTGCCGCCGCATTAGTCGGTTGGACGTATCCTCGCGCGTCGAGAATAAACCCGTCCTTCTGCTTGGAGTTCGCCAGGGCGGCCAGACCGGCGCTGGTTTTGCCGGCGTCGAGGTTGATGACCCGATCGAACGTTCGCGCCTGCAACTGCACCAGCGCGTCTTCCCCGTAGTTGAAGACTTCGGTGATATACGGGTTGCACTCGAGGAGGGGGCGTGACTCCCGCCGCGTAATCCAAGTAATGGCAGTTCGCGGGTGTGCATCGGCCAGGGCGGGAAGCAACGCGGTAGTCCGCAACACGTCGCCCATGGCGTCAAGCTTGATGATCAGAAGGCGCTGCTCGATCTGCTGATAATAGTCGCAGGTGCAAAGAACCCCGGAGGCCTTATGCCACACGCAGGGGCGGTCGCCGAGAAAAAAACGGCAATCGAAGGCGATTTCGCGGGTGGCAGCATCAGACTGGCCGTCACGGGCGCCTGCCGGGTCGCGGGTCATACTTCGGCAAGCCTCTCTTCCAGCAGTTCGCACATGGCGTGGTAGATCATGATGTGCATTTCCTGGATGCGTGGCGTTGATTTGGTGGGGACGCACAGGCAGATGTCGCACGCGGTGCGCATAGCTCCGCCGGAGCCACCCGTCAGTCCGATGACCGCGACCTTGTTTGCACGCGCCGCCTCGATGACGCGCAGGATGTTCGGGCTGTTGCCGCTGGTCGAGAGTACAATCAGCACATCGCCCGGCCTCGCGTGGGCCAAGAGTTCGCGGGCAAAAACGTGTTCGTAACCGTAGTCGTTGCCAATCCCGGTTAGAGAGGATGTATTGACATGCAAGGCCATAGCCCGCAGTGGCCGGCGATCGCGCAGGAAACGCCCGGTGAACTCCGCCGCGATGTGTTGAGCATCAGCCGCCGATCCCCCGTTCCCTGCGACCAGAAGAAGGCCTCCGGCAACCAGGGAAGAGTAGATGGTATCAACAGCGCTTGACACTTCGGCGGCCAGCGCGGGAAGAGCCTTGGCCACCGCCACATGCTCCTCCCAGATAGCCTTGATCTTATCTATTTGTCGAATCGCGCGGTCCAATGAATCCGTCCTTTCTAGCTGCCTCGGCTGGCGCTCCCTGAGTGGGCGGCGCAGCTGGCCACCGCTCGGCGGGCTTCCAACTTGAACATGGCCTTATCCCACTGCCTGCAACAATAGGCCTTGAACTGCGGAAGCGCCAGTTGGGCCCAATTCGCCGCTCTCCGTCCCACTACCGGTCGCATCCAGGCATATTTCCAGCGCAAGGCGGGTGGCTTCAGCGTGCCCTGAAGTTGTGCGGCCATACCTTCTAATTGCGCTGCATACTTCGGCCATCCCGGGTAGAAAACACCATACCAGAGTTGCAGGTACGCCAGACAAGCTTCGCGGACGCGTTCGCTTTCCTCAAGAGAACGGAGGTATTGGATATGCAACCTCATCGACCGAAGCAGCGACTCCCTCTTTTGTTTCGACCTGCCGATGTAGCTAATACTGTTGGTGCCTGAAGCCCGGTAGAATACTCCAGTGCCGGGTACGAAGCGGGTGCCTTCCGAGGCCAGAAGTACTCGGGTGAAGTACTCACCGTCCTGATCGTAACGAAGACTCTCGTCCCAAGGGCCTGCTGCCTCCGCCAATTCACGGCTCACCAGCCAGGTTGCGTTCTGCATGTGGATGCCGTGGCGCATCTTGCGCAAAAGCCACTCGACCGGCGAAAGGTCCTGGCAAAGCGTGTTGTGAACGAAGCGCGCATTCACGGTGCGGTAGTAGAAGGGTGCCCACGGCGACGAAAGAAGGATCCGGCGGCTGTCTCCTGTCCGCAGCGCGGCAAGCTGCAACTCGATCTTATCCGGCGCCAGAAGATCATCCGAGTCCAATTCCTGGATGTAATCGCCTTGACACAATCGGTAGGCATGGTTTACGGCCGCCGAAAGACCTCGGTTCGGTGAAGATATTACGATGACCCCTTGCGAGGCAAATGAATGCGCCACTCTCGCCGTGTGGTCCGTCGACCCGTCGTCAACGACGATGATTTCCTTCCGCGGCCAGGTTTGGGCGAGCGCGGATTGTAGCGTATAACAGATCCACTTCTCAGCGTTATACGCCGGAATTAGAATGGAAACTAAGGGTCTTATCGGCAAACTGGGTCCTTCCTGCCGTACCTAGGTACCATTGACACGAGAGCCCATTTGTTGAATATTAGAGCGTGGACTGGTGGGGTGTGCCCGTTGCCGTCAGGGCATTGAGCGCCCAGTAACCAGACGCTCGGGGAGCAGAACTTCGAACCCGGAGGTGGCGCTTATTGCCGAACCGACGGGGACTGTCATCTTTTATTCCATAAGGAGGACGTGCATTCATGGTTAGCAACGTAAAGTGGGTACTCTTCGCAGTTTTCTTAATTGCCATTATAACGGTAAACTCAGACGCAGCGACGTACACAGCAGCATCTTGTAGCCAAGGAGATGTGCAGGCAGCGGTTAACCAGGCCGCAACTGGTGATACTGTGCTTATACCTGCTTCTTCCTGCCCAAGCGGGGTAACTTGGGGAAAGAACACAACTTCCGATACTCCGCTTTCTATTACTGTGGGCCTCACGCTTAATGGACAAGGCGTAACCATAACGGATAATGAAATGAAGGGGGACAGTAATTGCCAGCACACGACATCCTTGATCTCAGTAGTCGAGAGTTCAAACGTCGCTGTCCGTATTACCGGCCTTAACATAGTCGGGGTCGCTCCGTCCTACAACTGCGGGGAAAGTGCCAACCACATCTGGATTACAGGCACGCAGCAGTTCAGGGTTGACCATAATACATTCAATCCCGCAGTCACGGTGTTTGCTACTGGAGGATACCCAGGGGGTGTCTTTGATCACAACACCGTTAATTATGCGAACTTTGCCGTGTTTGGCGTCCAAGTTAAAGGTGACAGTTTTCAGGCGGTTGGCTCATGGGGCGATAATTCCTGGGCGCAGGCGGACTCAATGGGAATGCCTGGAACAATCGCTAATCCTGGATCGACCGTTAACGGCGTTGTTTATATTGAAAACAATACCTTTAGCGCGACGCCGACATCGACTTATCCGACCGGCTGTTTCGATTCCGAATTTGGCGGGCGCCTTGTTTTCCGCTTCAATACCGGGTGCTCCTTTGTCGGTGTACATGGTATGGATTCGAGTGGGCGAGCCAGAAGCGTTCGACATTACGAAATCTACGACAACACATTCACGTCCCAATACAACAGTGTTAGCGGAGCGACACAGGGGCAGGCGGTTTTCCTTCGTGGCGGGACGGGGATGCTGTTTAACAACAACTTTAACGATGGGTCAACATCTTCGTACTCTGGAGAGATGATCATAACGAGCTACCGCGACACAGATGAATATATCCCGTGGGCGGGCCCCGCCGGGCAGAACGGCTCTGGGAATTGGGGACAAAATAGTTGCGACGGAAACTCGCCTTACGATTCGAATGATGGCGGCGGAAATCGGTCCACTTCATACGCCAGCGGCTCTGCATCCCCTAGTTCCAGCACAGACAATCTTGTAGCCAGCAGTTCGCCTGGATGGACGACCAATCAATGGGTCGGTTACTCCGTCCGCAACACCACTGCTTCGACGCCTTGGGGTGCTATCATCATAGCGAACACATCCAACACGATAACGACGGCCCCATTGAAACAATTAAACGGTCCCCACACTTGGTCTTCGGGGGATAGTTTTCTCATCATGCACGCTTACCCTTGTCTGGATCAAATCGGGCGGGGCGCCGGTACCCTTATCCAGGATTCCACGGCCACTGGCCCAGGAGGGATTTGCTACCAGAACAATGGTTATTGCCCAGTCGTAGCCTCGACAGGGCTCCAAGGCCCCGCCGAGGAAGCATCTGACCCGCTCTACGAATGGCTGAACACCCATAATACCTCGACTTACCTAGCTCTGAATAACAACTCTTGCTACGGTCCGAACTGCGCCTTGGGCCACCTCGCCCCCAACCGCGATTACTACGATTACACATCGAGTTTCAATGGCACAAGTGGCGTCGGATCGGGCACGCTAGCTTCCCGCCCGTCCTCATGTACAATTGGTGTCGGATACTGGGCAACCGACCAAGGCAATTGGAACCAAAGCGGAAGCGGCGGGCAGGGAGAGCTTTTCGTCTGCACGGCAACTAATACGTGGAGCCTTTACTACACGCCGTATGCATATCCGCATCCGCTCGTGCAGCAAGGAACAAGCCTTGCCCCTCCCACGAACGTAACGGCGGTCGGCCACTGACCTGTGCTCGTCATGACAGGGATGCTGAGCTGTTGCAATACGGTGCACGTTACACCTTGCGGCTCGGGGTAGGGCCGACAGAAACGCTCGTCGTTGTCAGTTGCGGGATTTCCGGAGCGAAGAGTGAAGAAGAGATCAACTCCACCGTCAACAGCTTGTTGATCTCGTTCAGGTAATTGTGGGTCCCCGCCGTGTGGCGCATTACGACCTTTGTCAGCCACGCCTTGTCGAAAAAGGCCGTACAATACGCGCCGGGACTCAACAGGACATCGCGCACAAAGTCCGCCAGATGAGTCTTGAGCCAGATTCTGTAACCCTCGAATTTCTGCCGCCCGGCTATGATTCGTTCAGGTCCTAGTTTCCCCAGCTTCCGGTCGAGCCAGGTCAGCCAATGAGGCGTCGCGTACAGGTAGATGAATTCTGCCTTGAACAAGGCCCAATACATGCTATAAGCGATCTTGCCCATTAGTCCGCCATTTTCTCTCACTCGCCCCATGTTCGTCGGCACATCACTCAGCTTGGGCCGTTTTTCCTTCACGTACCTCGCCTGCAAGTCCCGCGAGGCCCGCAGTCCGGGTTCCGCCTGATACATCAGTTTGACAAGTTCATTATCCATGTAAGGCGTTCGTAGGATCACTTGCGACTGCTCAACTGAAACCCGGCCGTATTCGTACCACGGAATCTCCTCGGAGACCATGCGGGAAAGAGGGTGAGACTTCTGGCTCACCTGGCTGTATCGAGGCGCCTCGTCTAGCATCGAGGCCAATCCCGGTTGTACCAGACGGCGTGGGAAATCTCCGGACGGGATGAGCCTTCGGGTCCTGACCACCTCGCTGCCAAACTTTCCAGTGAGCCGGATCGGGGCGATGGAACGCGCCACTTGGTTGAAATAAACGTCGTGCGCCCCAAGCACATCGTGGGTGCCGTCAGAGATGTAGACGCTCTTCCGCGCGTAACCAGGGAAATCCCGGAGGAAGGTCTCATTGACTTTGATGGTCTCGTGCGATTGGTGGCAGGCCCGTGCGAGTTTCCGAGCCGCTCGGATGTCAAATGTCTCCCCCCAAAGCCCCCCGAATGTGTAACAGGGAAGCGAGCGGTCCGGTTCCTTGGTCGCGAGAATCACCCGAGTATCCAGCCCAGCGGTCAATGATAGTGCTACCCGTTGCGTGTCCTCCATGTAGCGGGGGAACAAACGAGAGACGACCTCAGCGAACCGGTGATGGAACGCTTCGGAACCAAGGATGGGCTGTTGCTCCCAACTCGAGAAGTCAAAGTAGGCTCGTTTTTGAGGGGCAGCACGCCCGGCAAAAACCCACGATGAAGCGGCCGGCAGCAAAGAAATGCCTTTGAACAGGGTCTTGTTCCCCATGACGCAGTTGGACTGGAGGTATTGTGCCAGGGACTGCGGTTCGATGGCGCGAAGAACTGGGCGAACGCGCAGCAGCGCCTTCGCTTCCGAAGCGAAGAGAAACTCCTCCTCGCCTTCGTGCACATAAATTCGATGCATGCCGTAGCGATCGTTGAACAGAGTTACCTTCCCGAGCCGAAGATCGACGGCAACTCCACAGAACCATCCATTAAGGTAGTTTAAGAACTTATCCTCCGACTCTTGGTAGAGCCGGATCAGATCCTGCGCCTCATCCTCAACAGATGAATTGCGGCTCGGAGGGACGATCGCGCGAGAATGGGCAAAGTGCTCGCCGATAATAACCAGAACTATTTGCTTGTCGGGGCTAACCAACGGCATGCACTCGCCAAGCGCGCGGGGGTGCGAGAGCCAGCCAAGACAAAGCCCCACGTCCCGGTTAATAAGCTGACCGCCGACGTAATAGTTCTCATGTCGCATCGACTCCAACATAAGTGTCAGGTCTCGATCCATACCCTCATAGGAGTGTGGTCCGATTCTTCCTACGATCCCAGGCATGCTCTTGGCTCCAGTAGCCTCAAGGGCGAGAGACCGCCCAAACATCGGTCTCGACAGTCCCAGGGGCTATCGTTCGTCTCTTCCAAATGGATGGCTTAAATAGAGCGGCTTGCAACCGCGGCTTTGATCTTGAGGTCGGCCCCGTGGCGACGAACAACAGGCAGGCGAAGGAGGAAGCCGTTGTAATGCCTCAACTCAAGCCGTTGTAAGAAGGAGACTAGCCACTTGGGCATAAAGTCTATGTTAAGTAGGTTGAAGGAATTGTAATCCACAACGCGGCAGTTCGCGGCTTCCAGTTCATCCACGTACCATTGGAACTGGCGAAGATAATAAAGGCGTGTACTCCGCCCGAGGAGGCGCTTTATTCTCTTCGCAATTCGTAGTGTTAGCCAGTAAAGTGAGGACGAGTTCTTAACGTGCAGGATCATAACGCCTCCGGGAGTTAAGACCCTCACGAATTCCCTGAGCGCCCGGCGGACTTCGCTGTCATTCAGATACTGAAGGACACTCAGACATATTATTCTATCGACCGAGCGGTCGGGAAGGGGAATAGCGGCCACGCTCGCCAGGCAGAGTTGTGTGTTCTTGACCTTGTGTTCCTGAAATCTTCCCAGACACCGTTCCAACGAGCCCAACGTGAAGTCGATCCCAATGACATTTCGGACTCGTTCGTGGAGTCGAAGGATGTTAATTCCCGTACCGCAGCCTGCGTCGAGGAGGGTATCGGATTTTAATGGTCCGATAAAAGTGACGAGTTCGTTCTCGGACAAATTCTCAGTGATCTGATCTCGTGGAGATATCCCCCGATCGAGATGAAAGTTCGTAACATTTTGGCGGGACTCGTCCTCCCATATCCGCCTCCACCCCCTCGAATTGCCCATGACAGATTTCCCTCGATAATAGTTGTCCCAGCGTGGAATTTGGAGCCGGCGGGGGGAATCGAACGCCCCATCTGCCGATTACGATTCGGCTGCTCTATCGTTGAGCTACACCGGCCTGTTGACCAGTCGCTGCCCTCCGCAGTCACGAGGCTTCTTTCAGGACCTTCAGCCTGCGTGCGTACCACGCCTTCCTTAGTTTCGATAAGGCCCGGAATAAGGGAATCGGTATGTTTCCCGCGAGCCCCCGATGGAGTCTTAATCTCAGGGCGATTCTTCCTTTGAGGGTGAGCGGAACATAGTACCGCGGCAGCGGCACGGCCTCAAAACCGTTGCGTCGCTTGAATTCAGTCAGCGTGCTGTCCGCGTCGTAATAGACGAAACTCCCGTAAACAAAATAGGATCTGCCCCACAATTCACACAGCTCAATGGCCTTAGCGATTAAAGCGTTGTTTGGTCGCTTGTCGAAGTGTCTTTTTGCACTGAGTATTTGGGTTATTACCACCGCGGGGCCGACATGGGTGATCTTCATGAATCCGATTAGCTCGTCCTGGGAATAAGCCCCAAGGAAGACACTTCGCTCGAGATAGGTTGCAAGCGCGCGCTTTACGGTCAGTTGGTCTTTTCGGTAATGCCAAAAGGCTTTGCCCTGGCGAACCGGGCTCTCATTATAGATGCTGCATATATCTTCTAGAAGAGCATCGTCGAACTCCACGGGTTTCACCACCACGCCCAGCTTCTTGGCCCGGTTAACGCCCTTTCGAATGCTGTATTCCGTTCGCTCTTTCCACCATTCTGAGTACGTGGTGATTGGAATCGCCGCGGCGTTTTCCCACTCGGTATGATAGGAGTGCTTTGGAGCTGTGTCGGGCAACCGTTGCGCAAAAGTAAATAGATCCGCCCGCAGTCCACTTACCTTCAGGCGGGAAATAAACGACTCCGGGTCCGAGACCGTGTCGCCTTCCACAAGTTCTTCGTCGCAAACGGAAGCTATTCTGAGCCATTTGCCCGTCGTGAAGACAGTCCTGCCGTCAATCTCTGCTGTGGGCGCGGTTAGAGCTTTTCCCTTTACGCGAACCTCGGATTCGCCCACGGCATGGGACGGCCGCTCTGGCCCTGGCGCTGTTTCAGCAGCCGGTTTCAGAGCGTTGCCTGGCGTAGCCATCTTCACCTCCAGTGAACCACTACCCCCAGGAAGTGCTCTCCAGTCTCTCTCTGGCAATCTCGTTATCGGACCCGGCGGCAGAGAGTGCGTGATTCTCGCTTCGCCGAGGGACGACAACGCCTGCGAGCAAAAACGTCACCCACATCAAGCCGCTGCGAAAACCCACCTCTGTGACATTAAAGAACAGCAGAATGGTCCACAGGGCCAGAGCGAGCGAGGCGAAACTAGAGAAGGGCCTAAGCCTTCTGCAGATGGTCCGGTAACTGGCGATTAGGAACCCAATAAGAAGTAACAGTCCGATGGAGCCCAGGTTCAGATAAACCTCCAGATAACCGTTGTGCGCCTCATTTATTCTTCCAACACCGGCATTGTCCCAGAACGATTGGAGCCGAGGACCCATCCAGAAACTCTCGTAACCTGTGCCGAGGAGCGGATCGGTGTGCATGCTGAGAAGATATGCCCACATCTTTGTTCTGTCGTTGAAGGTCGGGTCCTTGCCGAGAGCGGCAGTTAGCTCGGCACTCATGCCGAAGCCTAGTGACAGAATCAGGTACAGAATGAAGCTTCCAGGAATCAACACCTTGAGGAAAACGGGTTGGCGCCGGAAAACGTTGCTGTGCGCCCCGACTACCACTAAACAGCCGAGCGCCAGGCAAACACGACATGTAACGCTATTCGCGGCGCTCAGCAACCAAAGCGACATGGCGATAAATGCTGCATTCACCAGGATGATTCGCCTCGTCCTGCTCTCCCTGCGCTTGGCCCAGCGAGTCACTGTATCCCACACAAAAGAGAGTGTGCTCAGCACGGCCACGAGACCAAGCAAGTTCTTGCCCAGTGTGACTCCATAGTTCGAAACGGTGCCCGTCCAGAAATCGTAGCCCCTGCCGTACTCGGGGAAGTACTTGATGAGCACGATGGAGAGCGGTACCAGCAGGTAGCCGAGCCGCCGAAGGAGCGTGCCCACAGCCTCCAGAGGGCGAGCATCCGATAGGACGACAAGGATCACCAAGTAGTTGCCGAAGTCTCGGAACCAGCGCTTGAAAGCGATAAAGGGAAAGTCCGACCAGCAGACGCTCACCAAAGCGAAAGCAAGGAAGGCCGTCAAGGCAGCATTGCGTGCGAAGAAAGCGCCCCATTTGAAGGATCGAGACACCAGAACGCCAATTGCCAGTAGGATCAAAACCAAAAAGATGCTGCGATCCACGGGATTCCCTTCTTGCGTGGCCTCGCGCAGGGTCGGCGCACTTGGGCCGATCAGCCATTGTGAGGGCAGTCTTGAGGCGAGGATGAACATCCAGATTGCAGGTATCCACAAGGCCGGCGAGGTCTTCGGCTCCTTGGCAGGGTCGAAGCGGAGAAGCCCCAAGAGCAAGATAAGCCAAATCGCCAGGGCTAAAGAGGGAAACATCATATGAACTAAGGCAGCTTACCTAATAACTTAGTGGATGACCGGCCACCGGAGCTTCATTCGCGCTTCCGCGAAAGACTCTGCCTTTTGACCTTGACGAATCGCTAACCCGTAGAGAGTCTTTTTCACTGCGTGGGCGCACCAGCTTTCAGGAAAGTACGGCGTTCTGCAGCCTTCGGCACCCAATACAACCGGATGGATTTGCCAATCAGCGCTACGGGCGTGTAGGCTTCGAGCCAGGAAAAGCCACCGCACCCGACGGATGGCTTACTCACCTGGAGTTTAAACAAGCTAATAGCTATCCATCCCGTTGTGCGATCGCACGGAGCCAGAGTCTCAAATGGGGGCAGATTCATCCGGCTCAAATCGGTGCTCCCGTTATACGCGATGGCTATATGTGCCACTCCGCGGGCGCGAAGGTCAGCGCTGAGCCGCAATAGATCCTGCCCCCAATCCAGATCGCTATCGCCAAGGATCCGCTCGGGGTGACCCCCCGCAAATTCATTGAAGTATGCCAGATAGTCAGGATGCGCCATCGCGGTCGAGACTAACATCCACGCCGCAAGCCCTACCACCGCCAGGCGATTTAGCCATGGCGTCCGTGCGCTGCGCCAGAGTTGGGTTATCCCAAACCCGGCCATCATGCTCAGGAACGGATAGATCAGCAAAATGTGCCGCAGACCGATATTGAACTTGGTCGGGAGGGAAACTAAAAGCAACGTCAGAGCGGTGGTTAATGGTACCAATTCTCCCCAATTCTGTAGTCCTTTCCTCCATCTCCAGAGCAACCCAAGCGCCCCGGCAATCGCAAGGATAAGGAACGCAATAGGAGTTTTGACCAGGAGGGCCACCGGGAAAAAATACCACCAGCCTTCAGTCCCGACCTGTCCCATAAGGTACATGTTGGTGGGATAGTTGAGCCTAGCCCTCGCCTGAGCAATCCCATGAAAGAATTCCGGGACGGGAACTGGGGTTTTCTCGGCCACGTCGTAGGCGAGGTCGTGCCACCTTCCCCCGTGGCCGAGAACGCGGTCGAGGAACTGATGCGGTCGCTGGTCGGGGCCTGTCACGGGGTGGACTGAGAACCGGTAACCCGCCAAGATTACTCCTGCACAGATCAGAGCGGCCAAGCCCACCTGTTTGAGTCGGGGGATGATATCCTGACGCCGCTTGAGAACGGAGGTCTGGCTGCAGAATAACCAGCACAACAGCACAACCACACCCGAGGTCGGCAAAAACAGAAGCGTTGTGAACTTAGTCAGGATGGCCATTCCAACTGTCAGACCCAAAACCAAGCTCTGATTGGTGGTCGGTCGCTGGAGCCAACTGGTGAACGCGTAGAGGGCAAGCGCGAACGTGGCGGTGAGAGGAAGGTCCGTCGTGGCGAGTGCAGCATGACCCAGAATGGGAGGAAGCATGGTGAAAAGCCCGACTGCCGCCAATGCTGCCCAGTTGCCAAACACTTTGCGCGTCCAGTGCCAGATAATCCCAGCCGCAAGAAAAAAGAAAGGAAGCATACCAACACGGGCGAGCGCGAGGTTGTGAAGGTAGTTTCCGTGTGACGCAAAAACAGCATTGCCCCCCGCTACCAGTACTCTCGGCTTCAGGTCCTGACTGCTGAGACGTGACCCGCTGAGATACGGCCCGATCGCGGTCGCGATTCGGGCAAGCGGCGGATGAAGGTCTTCGTAGGAATAGGTGCCCTGTTGTAGCCATTCCATACCGCTAGCGACGTGTACAGGTTCATCCCAGGTTTGGCTGAATACCCTGTAAGTCGAAACGATACGCGCAGTGGCGAGAATCAAAAAGGCGAGGAGAATTGCGACGCGCAGTGGTTCGTAACTTTTGCGTTCGCTAGTATCCATGCTAAAGCACTCGCAGAGGGGTTCACCAACTTTGGTGCATTAGGCTCTATTCAAGATCGGCAAATGACCGCTGGGTTAGCGGTGCTGCAAGAGCCGGCCGACGCTGCAACCGGCCGGCTGCAACCTGCTCAAAGATGGCGTCCATGATGCGGGCAGTGAGCAGGATTTCGCGATAAGAGATGGGCAAAGAAGTGTCTTCGCGGACCGAGCGGTAGAAGGACTCGATGAGATACTTCATGCCTGAATCCATATGGAAATCTCTGGCCAGGAACAACTTCACATTTCCGAACAGGTTTGCGAGATGTTGTTTCGCAAATATCACAGGGGGAATGAAATGGTCCGCGTAACTCTTGAATTTCTCGCCCCGGAATTTCAACAGAATCTCGTGATCGTTATCCAGTAATAGCCCATTCTTTGGGCCGTAGATCCGAAACTGATGGACGGGGGGCCGCATCTGGGAAGAGAAAGTAAAATAGGCTGTGGTTCGCTCCTCTTCACTGATGATGACTCGGAGCTCATCCAGGATTTCGGCCTCGCCGATGCTTTTGAGAAGCGGGCTTACAAAGCCATACGCGATCACCTGAGGCGCATCGCCGGTCAGGAATTCCGCGATACGGGCGATCCCGTGGCTGATGATATTGTGCAGCAATTTCCCCGGTAATCTGCGGACCCAATGACGCTTGTCGGCCAGCAGGGCGCGCGCATAACTCGGATCGCCCAGATCGTAGCAGTAGTAACTCTCCATATGGATGGGGATGCCACCCAGGTACCCGCTTTGCACCAGCGCCCGCATTCGTCGCGCCGCGTGGCCGAATTGGTCGTTGTGGCCGGCGGTTAACTTCAGTCCCTTTTGGTTGGCCAGACTTACGAGTTGCTGCGCCTGCTCTGCATCGAGGGTGAAGGGCTTCTCAACGTACACGTGGCACCCCTGCTCAAGGCAGAACCGAGCAATCTCGAAGTGGCTCGCCGGCGGCGTGGTGATGTGAACGACGTCGGGTCGGACTTCGCTCACAAGTTGACTTACCTCAGTGAAATAGCGTTTGACTGGGAATCGCTCGCAGAGCTGTTTGGCCATTAACGGCTCGCGGTCGCACACCCCCACGATCTCAGCTCCCTCGATCTTTTGGATCTGAGAGGCATGGGCATCAGCGATTTTTCCGCATCCCACGATTGCAGCTTTAAGCATGCGGTTTACCTTGTCTGGAGCACTGGAAATAGCGCCGCATTCCCTCCGCCGTGGATACTA
>Ga0326728_10016731_pt1 | contig 14875 bp, 9 predicted proteins | sample MB3enrmetagenome_FD_207602 | JGI IMG/M metagenome (GOLD analysis project Ga0326728, IMG submission 207602) | Lab enriched peat soil microbial communities from McLean, Ithaca, NY, United States - MB31MN | ecosystem: Environmental > Terrestrial > Soil > Wetlands > Peat | place: USA: New York...
GATCCCGGTCACTTCAAGCACCATAAGAACGCCAGCGTCGCTTCGCTCCGAAAACGCCCGGCTTCACCTCGGAACCCGCGACCGGATTCAAATCGGAATCACTGCCCACCTTCAGAGGAATACCCAAATGGCTGTGCTCAGCAGAAAATACGTCGGAGCTCTAACCATCGAACTCCCCAGTAACTCCCGGCAGCTTAGCATCAGGAGTTTCTTGGGAGGCCGTCAATTAGTGGCACCCGGAACAGCGATATCGTTTTGGCGAACCACAAAGAGATCAGGGACTAGTTCGCGATAAGACCGACACGCCCCGGCCGCGAACTATGGCTGCTTTCAGTTTTTGCACACTTACGCCGTTCAACCCAGGCGATTTTCATTGCAAATCCCTTTGTTTGGATTATCTTACCAGCTGCACCCGAATTTGCAGCGCCACGATCGCCTTTAATGGAACGCAATGGCTGTGCCGAGTGACTCTCTTTGCCGAGTTGTGCCACGATCTCTGCCCATATGCCTGTCTTATTCGTGGCCTCCGTGTTGCCGCAGCAACTCCGCTACGTCCTTATGGGCCAGAGCCGTCAGCAAAGGCGTAGTGCCCAGGTTGGACTTGGCATTGACATCGGCCCCATGGTCTAGCAGCAAGTCCACCACATCCATGTAGCCATTAAACGCGGCGAGGTGCAAAGCCGTATAGCCTCTGTAGGTCTTCTCATTGATATTGGCCTTGTTGATTAGCAACAATTCCACCAAGTCCTTGTGGCCCCTTTCCGCTGCATCGTGCAAAGGGGTCCGCCCCGCGCTGGTCTTGGCGTTGATCTCAGCCTTGTTAGCCAAGAGCAGTTTCGTCACATCCGCATGACCGTTCTTTGCTGCCCGGTGTAAAGGCGTAAGGCCGTTTTTGTCTTTGCTCATAACCAGATCAGGATCATCCTGGAGCAGCGCTCTTACCTTTTCCAAGTCGCCGTTCGCAGCCGCGTCATGAATTTGGCCGCAGGAGGCGGGCGCCCTGTTCGAAACAGACAAAATGTGCAAGCGCTCTTCGGCTTGCTCAACGGGGCAATCTGAGACCCTAGCCACTCCCTCGGGAATCGTTCGGTCACCACTCTGTGACCAAGTCCGGGCGAGGCTCGCTAAAACCGTAGCGAAGTTCTGGCTGTCTTCGTAAGCCCGATACGTTTCTAAGGCTTTTATGAGGTAATCGCGCGCTTTCGCCCACTGCTGTTGCTCCTCGGCCAAACAGCCCAGTTGGTGGTAGGTGGTAGCCTGTGCGTAGCAGTCGTTCAACTCGATCTTTATGGCCAGGGCCTTCTGGTAGTACTGCTCGGCCTGCGCCCACTGCCGTTGCATGTGCGCCACCATGCCGAGCATGTGGTAGGTCTGGGCCTCTGCAAGTCGATCGTTGAAGTCAATCCGGATGTCCAGGGCCTTCTGGTAGTACTGCTCGGCCTGCACCCACTGCTGCTGCTCCTGGGCCACCGTGCCCAGGTTGTGATAGGTACAGGCCTGTTCGTAGCGGTCGTTGAATTCAATCTGAATTTCCAGGGCGTTCTGGTAGTATTGCTCGGCCTGCGTCCTCTTTTGGCCGTGCTGGGCCACTATGCCCAGCATAAGGTAGGTACTGGCCTGTTCGCGGCGGTAGTTGAATTTCCTCTTGATTTTCAGGGCCTTCTGGTAGTTCTGCTCGGCCTGCACCCACTGCTGTTGCTCTTGGGCCACCATTCCGAGGTTATGATAAGTGGCGGCCTGGCCGTAGCTGTCGTTCAACTCGATCTTCACGGCTAGGGACTTCTGGTAGCATTGCTCCGCCTTCGCCCACTGCCGTTGCTCCTGGGCCAACCAGCCCAGTTGGTGGTAGGTAGAGGCCTGCCCAAGTCGGTCGTTGGTCTCGATCAGGATGGCCAGAGCCTGCTGATAGTACTTATCGGCCTGCGTCCAATGTCGCTGCTCCTTGGCCACTCTTCCCAGATGCGCGTAGATTGCAGCGCTATTCTGTTTGATCTCGAGAGGCTCCAGGTTCTTGTTGGCAACCAGCAGTTCCAGCGCCTTGCGACAAGTGGCATCGGCCTCGGGGTACCTCTTGAGGTTCAGCAGGCATCTGCCTTGGAGGAAAACGACCAAAGCAAGATCGATTCCCAGCTTGCCGGTCAGCTTATCGGCCGAATAACCTTCCAGCCCCGCCCGCACTGTCTCAGTCAATTCCAGCACTCGGCGATGATCCTGATTGGCGTCCAGATAGTCGTACAGTGCAACGTAGGGATTCATTATTGAACCCTGCTCCTGCAGACCGAGTTTCAGGCAGGCCATAAGGTTCTCGTATTCCAGTGCCGCTACAGCTTGGCTCAGTACTTTTTCCCCTGGTAGATTGGAGTGTTGAAACTTGTGGATCTCAGAACTGACGGCATCGTAGTGTTGGCGAAAGGCCGTCTCCACGGCCTGCTTCCTCTCCCCCTGCAAGCGGCCACGCAGGAAGTAAGGTAGGATGGGCTGCAGCCGCAAGTAGTCCGGAGCCTCCGGGTCGGGCCTCAACAGCCCCCAGTTCGTTGCCTCCTCGATGACCTCTGGCCAACGATCGAAGTCCAACTTCGCCAGCGCCGGCTGCTCCTTCAGCCGCGCCTGATACACGGCCATCGCCTTTTGGTTCACCACCGAGGTGAACGGCGCCAGGCTGGCCAGCAGCCCCTGCCCCTCCGGAGACAGATTGCTATAGGAATAATCGATGCAGCGGACGATGCTCTCCGTCTTCTTCTGCGTGTCTCCCCGGTCCAAGCCCACATCGCCCGCCTCCAGCGCCGCTAGCACCTGCTGAGGAGTCTGCTGCGCCAGGTTCGCCAGCACCACCTCCAGCGGCAGCGGGTAGCCATCCAACAGCTTCAACAGCCGCTCGAAATCCTCCTCCTGACGATACTGCGTGACCTCATACCGCTTCAGAATCTCCTCTGCCAAGTCTGAGGCGGCTTCCGGGTCCAGCCCCGGCAGTTCGTACACGTTCTCCCCAAACGTCCCTTCCGTCAGCCACTCCTCCCGGCTTCGCGAGCCCAACAGCACCAACGTGAGCCCACCCACCAACTCCCCCAACAGCCCTCGTAACCCCTCCTGTTCCTCCCGTGGCAGGGTGTTCCGAATCGCCAGATGGGAGCCGGTGATCGATTCCAGGTTGTCCAGCATCAGCAGGTGACGACGGGCGCGCAGCCGCTCCGCCAACAGCGCCTGCTGGGCCTCCAGCGACATGGGCTGGAAACGGGCATATTCCTCCCCACTCAGCAGCTTCTTCCCCATGCACTCCAGTATCTGTTGCCGCGTCCAGGCCCGTTCGTCGTACCCAAAGTAGAACACCTCATCCACAAAATGTGTCCGTTGCCACCAGGCCCCCAGGTGTTGGAGTAAAGTTGTCTTCCCCGCGCCTCCCATCCCGCTGACCAGCAGCACATTGCGTTTCTGCAAGAGCCGCTTCTCAATCTCCAGAATGTCCAGGTCTCGCCCCACGAAACCATACTGCGGGCGCGGAAAAGGATAACGCTCCGCCTTCCGCTGGTAGTAAGCCGCCTGCTCCTGCGCGGTGAATTCCCGCCGTGCCAGCTGCACTTCCCGGTTCTGATACGCCACCGGCAACAGCCAGTCTTCTAGATCAATAGTCTGATTGAAATAAGCCCGCCGCCCTTTCTGGCTATACAGTTCCCGGCGAGCTCGGCAAAGGGCCGTGGACAGGTCCCGTCCCCCAAACAGTTCAGCGTACAGAGTGCTCATCATCAACTCCGCCGCACTCACCGTCACCGAGTACCCCATGGCCAGTACCATCTGCGCCCCCGCCTGCATCAGCCGGCTCCCCAGACTCGTCTCCCTCAGCAGTCGCGCCGTGGACCATGCCACTCCCGGCCATGCCGCGGCCTACGCTATGCGGGGCGAAGGGCGAAACGGCGCTGAAGTATATGAGTACACTCAATACGATAACAATAATACTAATCTTGTACTGCTTCATGGTCTCAGTCCTCCTTAGCCTGGTCATAACCCGCTTGCCTTATTCACCATCGATACCGGATTAAAACCGATCCCGAACGAGAAGGTGTTCAGGTTGTAAGGGACGCTGCGAGTGTATCCTCCTTCCAAGTTCAGCAAATGCCCGGCGACGTGCGAAATCCAAGCCGAAAAATCGTTGTCTTTCATGGTTCCCACACCTTGGTTAGCGCTCCGGATGCGCTTTGTCGCTTTACCACTCGCCTGGACACCTTCCGGCGACCGCTGGGCACCGCGTCTTCGGTGCGCCGACTTGGCTCGATGGCGCGGCCCCGGTGCATCATGCCAAGCGGCGCAAGCGAGGCAGGCATGCCCACCCCTTCCCGTCAATTGCGCACCATCCGCAGATGCTCCAAGGCAGAGACCTTACCCTGCCCCTCGAGGCGGTGCCGCAGCCTTCCCAGGTGCCGATTGAGAAAATTCTTCCGATCAAGGAACGAGAGCACCGGCGGCCGTCGAACTCCCAGTTCCTCCAAGGCCCGGACGAGGACCGTGTCCCATTTGGTGAATTGCAGGCCGTTGTAAAGTGTGGACAACGCGTCTTGCATTTCCCCGGCTCGGCGGTAGACCTCCGCCAAGTTCAGATAGAGGTAGGGTTGATTGCGCTTCATCTGCAGTGCAGCGAGGCAAGAAGCCTCAGCCATTGCCCAATTATGCTCCGCCCTTGCCAGCGCCAGCCCGTAATAGGATAGACAAAAAGGATTGCCGCTGTCGTTTTCAAGGGCTTTTCGCAGGTGGGCCACGGCAGAATTAGGGTAACCGCTTCGCAACGCTGTTAATCCCTTTTTGAATTCGCTTACCAGTTCAGTTTGGCTCATACGCGCTGCCTTCCTCTACGACCCATGTTTTGTGCTCGGCGAATGCGGCAAAGAACCCGTTGTAGTCCGGCGAAAAGGGCTTGAACAGCATCATGATGAGCTATTCACGCAGGTAGATTACCGGATTAACCGGAGCGCCGTGGACAAGAACTTCGTAATGCAGGTGGGGTCCGGTAGCTCGGCCGGTCATCCCCACGGTGCCAATGACCTGGCCTTGACTCACTTCCTCCCCCACCACCACATAGAGGGTGCTGACGTGGGCCTACTTGGTGGTGATGAGCCGGACCACATTAAGCGGCAAGTGGATTCTGTGGACCTTGCCGTGCGTCCCGGGGAATATGAGGAAGAGGTGGTACTTTCGATCCATAACCTGCCCCTAACAACCCTTTCGCTGTCCTTCCTGACCCTGCAAAAGGCGCGGCCTTACACTGGGCCGACCACCTCGGAAGATTATGACCCGCGGCTCGGATTGACAATCGGTGAGAAGGCTAGTTTTGGGACAGGGGGGTGACCTGAACAAGAGTACAGGTCAAAGGCCAGGGGAGCGGTCCTGGAAGCAGAGCAGGATCAAGTCGCTGCGCCGGCGGGTAAGCTGGCCGGCACAGCTACCAACGCGAGGCCCTGCCGCAAATGGCAGCGAGGCGACCGCGACTACTGAGATGCCGAATCTTTCCTACGATGAGATGGACAAGCTGACGCCGTGCCGGGTCTGCGGCTCCCACCGTTACTGGTTTGATGGCAAAGTGTGGCAATGCTGGAATTGCGTTTCCCCGCCCTCAGCCGACATGATCCCCGTTGACCTTCACGCGCGAGTGAACTGACGCCCCCGCCGTGTTCGCCTTGCCTCTTTGCCCCTGACCCCGAAAGACGGCGGGGCAAAGGCACTTTATTGATTCCCCCCTGCCCATTGGAAATAAACGCACCAGGAGGCGAAAATAAGCCGGTCCGAGCCTCGGGCACACCGATTCCGTGAGGCAGGCAGGATCGGCGCGCGCAAAAACCCTAGGTCGGCGCGCCAAGGCCTCCCCGAGGTGCTGGGTAGCGGGTCAGGTATTCCCGTACACTCTTGGGCGGGACGAAGGCCGGCTCGGGTTAGGCAGAATCGACCCACAGATTCTGCCAAGGAGGCGATACCAGTGAAGGTGAGCCCCAAGCGTCGGCTTTGCTGTGTTTGTGTCTTGGAATGACGAAGCTACCAACTTGCCAACATTGAAAGCCCAGGCTCACTGAGGTGAGAAGCCGAAGTTTGAGATGGAAACTGTTTGATTCCCTGGTATCACAAAACCGAATTTGCCGCGAGAGAAGTCCCGTGTCGAGTCTTTCCAGGTATCGAAAGGCACCAGCCGTTGCCCGTCGTAAATTTGGTGGATGATGCTCCCGGCTGTCACATCGATCCGCACCGAACAGTATTCGCTCTTGCCGATCCCAGAGGGCGAGCGGTAAAGCTCCCTAGTCTGACCACCCACAACTTCCTTGCGGGAGAAGGCCTTGGAATCAATCTCGAACAGAAGATAGTTATCCTGGTCAGTGTAATTCAGCGCCCACGCGAGCCGTTTTCCTTTGCGGAGCGGAGCAGTGAAAACAAAAGTGCCGGCGGTTGGGTTGGGGTTGAAGAGGACAATTCCACCCCCCTTGTGAACGTATGACTTGCCTTCCGCGCTCCACTCCTTGGGATTTTGCCAACCCTCCATGCCGATCTGCTTGAGGGCGAGGTCAACAGGAAGTGTTGCGCCCGCCACAATCGCCACGGGTTTGGTTTGCTCACGCCCACTGGACCAGCGGGCGGTCACCGTGTAACTCCCCGGAGGGATGTCCCGCCGTCCCGCCGTGATTGAAACCCCACTCGTCTCTCCCTGACGGCGAAGGATCAACTCCTTGGCAGGTGGTGAGACATTAACAAGCAGCGCTCCCAACAACTGCTCTTGATTCCCCCTTACCGTTTGCATTTGACCGGCAACGAATTGCAGGCGCAGTTGCTTCGGCCGGAAACCCTCCTTTCGGAACTCTACGGTGCGCTCCCCCGGATCGATATTCGGGGCAGAGAGGGTGCCGTCGGGTCCGACCGTTCCAATGGGTTTGCCGTCGAGGGTTACTTCCGCTCCGGCGATTGCTCCTTGGATGGAAAGTGCAGCCATTCGCACAACCACAACCGGCTTCAACTCGAAGGTCAGCGTGGTTTCTTCACCCTTTCGGACCTGTGCAATCTGGCTTGCGCTCTTCTCATAGCCATCTTCCGTCACCTCGATTTTGTATTGGTTGGGTTCCAGGTTGAGGATGAGTCGACCATTTCGAGTGGGTCGTCGCTGGGGCTTGCCGTTGAGCGATACCTGCGCGCCGTCCGTGCCTGTAACCACAACCAGTGTGCCTAAGTTGCGATTTGAACTAAGGTAGACCGTCAAGGTTGGCGCGCCACCGATCTCAATTACTTTCTTCTGCTGGTCACTGCCCTCTGCAAAAGTGAATTCATGAGATGCCGGCGTGAGATTGTCCAACGTCAGGCCACCGGGCCCCACAGCCTGGAGAGGCTGGTCATCCACGCCTACCTGAAGCATTTTGGAGCTGGAGATTACGCGAGCATGGCCGCCCAGATCGCTTACGGCAATAACCGAGAGGTTTTGGCTCGCGGCAGCTTTGGTCAGGACCGGTGCTGTTCCCGGTGCCGTCTCGAAGTCTACAGTGGCCGTCTGCCTTTTGTTGGTCACCCGTAAAGTATGCTTGCCGGGAGCGATACGGTCCATGGCGAACTGACCATCCTGCAACTGAGCAGTGGGCTGTCCTTCCAGCCGAACATCGCCCGATTCCAGATCTGTGAAGACACGAAGGCTCGGGCTCAAGGGTTCTAATTCCAATGAAATGCTAGCTGGGGTTCCCATAGCGAGAGTTAAGGGTTTCTCAGCAGGCTGATAGCCTTCGAGCACTGCCTCCACTTTGTGGAACCCTGCAGCGGTCTCTTGCTTCAAGGGCGCCCTACCCAACACCTTGCCATCAATTGAAACTGCGGCCCCGGGAGGAGACGTAAGTATTTCCAATTGAACAAGCGTGACCGTCCGCTGATGTTCTTTGTATCTGAGAACCAGTACACCAACCACTGCCAGAACAGTGAGGACTGCAACCGAACCCAAGCCTAGAAAAACCAATTTTCGTTGCCGGTCGGGACGCGCGACGGTTCCTGGAGGCTGATACTCGGCCCGTGGCGCGTAGGGCTCAATCTGTGGCATTGCCGCCGGAGCGGGACTGCTGACGCTGGCGTACGGCGGAGGAGTAGGTGGCGCAATAGGTTGGGAGGGGTGGATCTGGCCTGACGGCTGCCGGGTAAGGTTTTGCGCGCGGAAGATGCCCGTGGCGCTGACGAGTTGATCGGACTGCTGATTCGCAAGACCCTCGGTCGCGGCCATCAGTAGTTTCTCAAGTTCAGCATTTCCAGGAAATTTTCCCAAGGAAATCTGGGCTTGGTGAATTGCTTCATCGAACCTGCCGGCGTGGTTCAAAGCCCTGATGGACTTGAGCGCTGCAACGAATTGATATCGTCGAGCTCTCACCAGTAACCGCGCAAGATCGGCGTTACCTGGGAAATGAGCTAGAGCGTTTTCAGCTTGGGACGCTGCCTCATCGTGCCGATCGGCAGTGATTAGTGATTGAATCGCCTGAGAGGCGGTAACAATCTGCCGCTGCAAATCTGCGACGTGTTTTTCGCTTTCCGCCTGCGCCCTCAGTTGCGAAACCTCGGAACTGTCGGGAAAGTCCTGCTGCAACAGTAAGCATCGTTCAATTGCTTCCGCATAGTTCTTATGCTTGATCAGGCTCTTGATTTTCGCCAGACCGGTTTCATGTTCGCGCCGGCTCTCTGCCGCTTCATATTGCGACTGTGCTGTTTCGTAGAGTTGAGCGATGTCGGGGCGTCCCAGGTATTTTGACGTCAAGGCTGCCGCCCGGGCAGAAGCTTCCCGAAGCCGGTTCGCTTGAAGAGAAGCTTTGACGGACTCGACCTCTTTTTGCAAGCCTTCAGACTTCTGGCGTGCCTCTTCAAGGAGTTGCTGGACACCGGCATCCTTGGCATACTCTTTCTGTAGTTCGACCGACCTTTCGAGCGCCTGTTCGTAAAGGAATTGTTGGAGCAGGTTACGGACCTGCCACAGCCCTTCTTGAAGCCGGCGCTCCATGGTTTCACATTGGGAGCGTGCCCTTTCGTACAACTGGGCCACGTCGGCACGCCCAGGGAACTTTGAGGCCAAAGCTCCAGCCCCCTCGAAAGCTTCCCGGAACTGATTCGCTTGCAGGCAGGCTTTGACGGTCTCAACCTCATTTCGGAGGGCTTCAGACTTCAGCCGAGCTTCCTCGCTGAGCTGGTGAACCTCGGCCTCCGCAGAGAATTCGTTTTGCAGTCCAGCCAGTGCTGCGAGCGCCCCTTCGTAATTGTCCTGTCGAACCAGATTACGTACTTTCCAAAGTCCTTCTTGCAACCGAAAGTGCTTCTCCCTTTCAGCGCGTTCGTTCTGGATTTGTGACAGAAGATCCTGGGCCTCTGAGTTCTGCTTGTCCAGCTCAAGTACTTTTTTCAGAGAAACCTCTGCGTCCGTCAGATCCCCACTCCGATAAGCATTCTTGCTGGAAACAAGCTGTTTGCGTACCTCCTCGGCTCTTTCCAGTTCCCTCCGTGCATTCGCTATTAGGAAGTGCGCCCGCTCGTGTTTGGAATCAAATCTCAGCGCTTCTTCGAAGCTTTGTACGGCTGCCTTATAGTCACCTTTTTGGGAGGATTCCTGCCCCCTGTGCAGACAATCTGCAATTTTCGTTGACACTTCCTGCCGCCGGATTTCCGAGTTGACCTCCGTCAGCAGGTTCTTGGCCCCGCTGTGGCTGCGGGCAATTGTCAGAACGTTGAGCAGCACCTCGCGGGCTCGTGAGAAGTCGCGCCGCGCGATCAATTCTGGAACCTGGCTAACGATATGTTCGGCGAAATGTTGTTGCAGGTCTTCTGCGACGGGATCCAGTTCCAAGAGCATTTCTTCCAGAGTCTGGTATCTCTCGTCGGGATCCTTCCGCAGGCATCGGTTGACCATCGCTTCCAATTCGGCTGGGATGTCAGGCACCAACTGCCGGAGAGGGGCAGGCTCTTTGTTCAGCACCTGATTGATTATCGTCACAATGGTAGGCCCGTCGAAGGGTCTCACGTATGTGAGGAATTCATAAATCACAACTCCCACCGCGAAGATGTCAGAACGGGAGTCCACCTTGATGCTATCGTTGATCTGCTCTGGGGATGCATAATAGACAGTCCCGACAAACACCCCGCTCTTGGTCATGGAAGTCGATTCCAGGTGAACGATACCGAAGTCGACCACTTTGGCGGTGCCGTCACTCTTGACCAGGATGTTGGCGGGCTTCACGTCGCGGTGGGTTACACCATGTTGGTGCGCATGGCCGAGTCCGTGGCAGAACTGCTTGATGATGCTCAGTTTTTGTGCCAGCGGCATGGGCGACTGTCGAGCAATGATCTCTCGGAGAGTTTCGCCTTCGACGAGCTCCATCGCGATATAAGGAGAGCCAGAAACTTCGCCGAGGTCGTAGATTGTCACGATGTTAGGATGCTGCAGATTACCTGCCGATTGAGCTTCGCGGTAGAAGCGCTTCAGCAAATCCGGCTCCGAGAGCACATCGGGAGAGAGAGTCTTCAGGGCCACCAGACGGCCGATGGAAGGGTCGCGAGCCCTATATACAACTCCCATTCCACCTCGTCCTAGTTCCGCGAGGATCTCGTATTTGCCGAATTTTTGGAGGGTCTTCTCTTCCATAGTATCCGGCCGCTTCGCTTGAGATAGTTGAATGACTTCTGCGAGGATACCACATGTGCGTCTGCCATTACGGGAGAATTCCTCGCCCAAGTAATTCCTTTGGCCTAAAATACTCACAATGGATATGTTGGCCGTTTTATAATGGACGTATTGTCCGCTCCGGGCGCAATATAAACAGGCCCGACGTGAAGTCACAGACGACCTCGCTGCTGTCGGCGTCCTTCCTCGATCTTGACAACCGGACCGAGATAGACGACCTGCGCGTACATTGGGATAAGCCTGTAGGCGATCCACCACCTGGCATAACGCTTGCTATTTCGCCATGGTTACGGTTTACCGACGTCCATGTGAGCAGGGGCAATGGCGGAACAACTTCCCGGATCGAGACTTCAGGCGAGTGAGGCTCCCAGGTCACCGACCCGCCGCCGCATATATTGTCCCATCTTCTGTCTCCGCGACGGCACGCAGCGGAACGAAGGACTGCATGTCTTTAATTGAGGGAAATGCAAACCAGGCGTCCCCCTTCTTGAAGTAGGCCAAGTAGACATCATTTTCGCGCATCGTTTCCGCAAAATCCTCCATCTGATCGCGGTATTCCGTGTTTTCTTTAAAGGTTGTCTCGACGATCTTGATGGGGAGTAGCTCGCAGAGTCTGTCGGTGTAGATGCCTATGGGCCATGGGAGGTTACTATAGAATCGCGCGTCCTTCGGCAGGCCACGGATGGTCTCGAGCATTTTGGAATGCGTGTAGGTGGAGCTGGCGTACCCCTGTCCGTGCTCGTGGGTGCGGCGGGCCCATTGCGTCACCCAGACCAGGAAACACACCGAAATGACGACGCAGAATACGCTGGCCGCCGTCTTCGGCACTCCCGCCTCCAGTTTCTGGTACAACCTGTTCCCCTCGTTCACCACCAGAATGACCATTAAAGCGTGGATAGGGAGGAAATGGCGATTGCTGCCGATATAAACTTCCGCTTGGAGAAACGTCAAGGTCAGCAGCCATACAACGATGTAAGAGAGGATGTAGAGCAACGGGAGTGCCGGCCGGAGATCCGTTCCCGGCCTGCGGAAGGATGCGCGGGCAGCCGCCGCCAGCACAACCAAAATAACTGCTGCCACGATCGACGCTCGAACATAGACATCCGCCCCCTGAATATGGCCATTCGACGCCCAGGCGGAGATGCCGAGAAGAGTTTCCTTGACCAGGTCCATGTCTAGGACCGGGTGGAAACCCAGGTGGCGCCCGGTGGCCCCCTGGTCATAGTGCATGTTACGCCGCATCCACAAAATCATCAGGGAAGAGCTGCCCAAGCCGAAGAGGACCGCATCGAGCAGGCGCTTCGCGAAGGCTCTCTTTTCCCACAGGAAGATCGCGGCGAAACCCGCGAGGACGAATGCGGCTGCCGCATACCGGGTGGCGAACGCCAGCCCGGTGGCCGCAGCAGCACCCCCGAGGGAGCCAGGCGAGGGCTTTTCGAGGTAATTCCCCATAAACATGAAGGCCAGAAGCACAAACAGCAGGGAGGTGGCGTCCGAGAGGACAATCGTGTGATAGGAAAGCATATCGTAGGATGCGCAACCCAAAAAGACCGCCAGTGCCGCCGCGCCGATGGAATTGCAGCACCGGCAATAGGAAATTGCCCCCATCAGCAGCACGTTGGCAAAGAAGAGGATCGCCCCTATCCACCGGGCTCCCGCCAACAGGTCGCCTCGGAACAGGCCTGGCAGCGCCAGCAAAGTCGGGTAAACGAAGGGGAATCGGGGGACGGGATCGACATTTCCGTCAATATCGAGGATCGTGTATCCGTGTCCCGCCAGTAGCCGGCGCGCGAGCCTGAGGTAAACGGCCGAATCGGAGTAAAGCCCGATGCCGGGACGGGTTGCGTAAAGGATCGTCCAAGCGCCCGCTCCCGCAATTCCGACGATCAGCAACGCCGTATACAAGTCGCGTTTTCTGTTAGACAATTCAGACCTCCCCGGACCTTTATGATACTTCGTCGCCGGGATGGACGCATCAAAATGGTCATGCGGCGTACCGCCCACCCACGCGGACATCCCGGCACGCTGGAGGCGGCTCATTGACCCGTCAGACCCCGCTACTGAAATAGTGGGAGACCTGGCCCACCCCCGTTGAACGGGTTGCGGGCGCGGGCAATCCAAGCAAGCGTGGCGCGGACCTGGTGCGCCAGGATAGAGTCCGCAACCGGGAGGAGAAAACCTGGGGAAGCAAACAGGGGGATGGCGTGGTGTCCGAGAAATCGTAAGGGAAACGGGTCAAGGTGCCGGTTGACTCCGTCCCGAAGGCGCACACCTGGCTGCCAGATCGGGCGCTGGCGGTCGGGAGTGCAAAATTGCGGTCGCGAACGAGCCGGTGGGGGGTATACTGCTGTCGCTCAGGATGCCAAAATGGAAATCCTGGTTGGATTCTCCTGCTGGAACGCTGCCTTCAAGAATGACCCGCTGAAGGGTGGCTGGTCGAACATGCGAGTCCAGGAGAGTCCCGCCGTTCGAGCCATCTTCCGCCGCGATGTGGGCGCGGAGCGAACCGTGATCAGTCGTCCGATTACGCGGCTCGTTACGGTAAAGGAGCCGTAAGAACATGCCCGCGCAATTCTCTGCACCAAATTGGCGGCAATGGTTCGCGTCGAAAAAGCGCTTGATAGCCGTCATTGCGGGAGCCGTGATCGTGGCGGCTATTCCTATCGCCTATTTCCTCTACCCGGGTTCTCGACCTGCGCGCTTCTTGCATTTGGCGAGGTCCCGTTACCCGGATTGTCCCCTCGCGTGCGTATGGGGCGCCATCGATGACTTTGACAATAGGTTCGATCGCATCTATGGCCTGTACGACAAGATCACCGCACTGAAATCCGAGGGCGCCATCGACTTGGTGGAGGCTCCCCAAGGGCGGTTCTGGATTCCCACCCGAAACCGGGAAATACTTGCGGGAATGCTCATCGATCAGGACGATGACGTATATGGTAAGGGTGAGCACAGCGTTCAGGCAGGTGACACGGTGCTCGATTGCGGGGCCAACGTGGGGGTTTTTACACGGAAGGCTCTCAGCCACGGAGCGCGGTTAGTCGTCGCGATCGAGCCCGCACCTGAGAATCTGATTTGCCTTCGCAAGACCTTCGAGGAAGAGATCCGGGCAGGTCTCGTCATTGTGTATCCGAAGGGTGTCTGGGACCACGATTGCGAGTTGGTCCTGCGCACGTATGATTACCAATCGGGGGGAGACAGCGTGGCACTGAAATTCCCCCACAGCCAGGCAGGACCAACAGTTCAACTGACGACCATCGATGAATTGACTTCAGAATTAAAGCTTCAAAGTGTGGATTTCATCAAAATGGATATCGAGGGCGCAGAGCGGCAGGCCCTGAGGGGAGCGCAGCAAACCATCGCACGCTTTCGACCTCGCCTGGCGATCTCTCTCGAGCACACTCCTACCGATGCGGAGGAAATCCCTGCCCTGATCTGGAGCCTGTGGCCCTTCTTGAGGACGGAACGCGGACCGTGCATCTGGGTGAGTACCGAATTCGTCAGTCGCCTGCAACCGGAAGTGGTTTTTGCCGGACCGTGATCGGAGCCCCTGTACCAAAGGGGATGTGCCTGCCCAGGGGCACCCACAAGGGGCGCCCCTACAGCAGGACGCCCTCGCCAGGGCCCGCGCCGCCTATCAGGATTTCCTCACACTCTGGAAAGACGCCGACCCCGACATCCCCATCCTCAAGCAAGCGAAAGCGGAGTACGCAAAGTTGCAATAACCCCTGTTCTCCGACCTGCGCTTCCAGGACCTCCTGCGCCGCAGGAACTTCCTGCCGTAACGTCACCCTTGGCTTTTGCCTCCCTACCTCGTACTTCTACCTCCAATGCGACTCTGTTGTGTACCTACGCAGTTGCTGAGCCGACTGGCATCCACAACTACAAAGGAGAACAGCTCATTGTAGAAGTGCAGGCCCTGACTCCCTGGAAGTCCCCATCGAGGACCCGAACCCCGTTTCTGGACCGTGAGGGCCACATGTCCGGTTAGAAGACGAACCACAGCACGGATGGACAGCCGCGCGACGGGGCGTGGCGGGGGGTCGTGCTATAATCATGTTCAAATCATGGCGATTTTGCCGGGCACGAGGATTGGACCCTACGAGGTTCTGGCGCCGCTCGGCGCGGGCGGGATGGGCGAGGTGTACCGCGCCCGCGACACTCGGCTCGGGCGCGAGGTCGCGGTCAAGGTTCTACCCGCCTCCTTTGCGGGTGATGCGG
>Ga0326728_10016735_pt1 | contig 14871 bp, 18 predicted proteins | sample MB3enrmetagenome_FD_207602 | JGI IMG/M metagenome (GOLD analysis project Ga0326728, IMG submission 207602) | Lab enriched peat soil microbial communities from McLean, Ithaca, NY, United States - MB31MN | ecosystem: Environmental > Terrestrial > Soil > Wetlands > Peat | place: USA: New York...
AACCCGTTTTCATCAAGACGGAATTCACGAATCTGTCAGACAAGACCCTTTGTTTTCCAAAGCCTGATCAGGGACGAACGAATTCAGTGCAGGGATATTTGGCTATGGAGGTAACTGCTCCTCCCGGGGACACAGAGATCGAGAAATTCATCGAGGTGATTGATGGCAAGGGAGTCTGGCCGCGCGAAAAGCTTCTATCGGAAATAAAGCAACGATGGATCTGGCTGCCACCGCACGAGGTGTACGTCCCGGACCCCGCGCAGGTTCAAACAGAGTTCAATTTTCCGGGCAATTGGCAGATTGAAGAGACCTATCAACCTCCAGAGGGCTCGTTCGATCGGGCGGGGGAGTATCGGAAGTATCTGAAGTCCGCGGCCCTCAGTGTCGGTTGCACGCTACCTGAAACTGAAGTTTCAGCCCAACCCGTTACAATCAACATAACCGCGGCGCCCGAGAAAAAGTAGACCTGCGCCCGAGCAGCGGATGCCAGTCGCGGATGTGCGGTAGTGCAACCTATCGGGAACTACCCCAATGACTGTCACGGGCCTCGGTTGCCGGGGTCTGGCGGCGAATGCTAGGATGAGCGTTTCCATGGCGAACGAAAAGGCAAACAAACCGCGCGTCGGCGTGCCGTGGCGCACGCTTTCGGAAGAAGCGCAGAACAAGCGGCCCAAAATCGACAGCTATCTGAAGGCCGTGGCGCACGCGGGCGGCGAGCCGGTGCTGCTTTCGCTGGAGACGCCCGCCGAGGAGCTGCACGAGCTGGCCAGGACGCTTGACGCGTTTGTGCTGCCGGGCAGTCCCGCGGATGTGGACCCTTCGCGCTACGGCGCAGCCAAGCACCCGAAGGCGGCGAAGGCGGACGCGGCGCGCGAGCGGGTAGATTTCGCGCTGCTGGACCACGCGCTCGAGACTCACAAGCCGGTGCTGACGATCTGCTACGGCACGCAACTCCTGAACGTCTATATGGGCGGCAGCCTGGTGCAAGACATTCCGGACGAGCTGGGCGGCCCCGTCCGGCACGACCGGGACGACGACGCGCCCGATTCGATGCACACCGCGAACATCGAAGGCGGCCGGCTCCTCAAGCTTGCGGGCGCGACGGAATTGAGCGTGAACAGTTCGCACCATCAATCGGTGCGAAAGGCGGCGCCAAAGCTGAAGGTCACGGCGCGCGCGCCGGACGGAGTTGTGGAGGCTTTGGAGTACACGGGGCCGGACGACTGGGTGGTCGGAGTGCAATGGCATCCGGAGCGAATCGACGACGCGGCATCAGGGGCCGCGCTTTCTCGCGCGCTGTTCAAGGAATTGATGGCGGAAGCGCGCAAACGCCGCGAGAAACGCCAGTAGAATAGGGCGTTTCCCCGGCGCCTCTGACCGCATCGGGCAATGGCGGCGGATCCCGCGAGGAAGCCCGGCACCGACACCGTCGAAACAGACTCTGCAATTTGTTCATCCACACCGGAGAAAAAGCGAATGATCTCACTGGCAGGCAGGGCGGCACTCATTACGGGCGGGTCGCGCGGGATCGGCGCCGCAACCGTGAAGCTCTTCGCGCAAGCGGGCGCGGACGTGGTGTTCAGCTACAACCGCAGCAAGGAGCCGGCGGCGCAGGTGGAGCAGGAGGCGCGCAAGCAGGGTACGCGAATCGAATCACTGAAAGCGGACCTTTCGCGCATGGCGGATGCGAAGAAACTGGTCCAGCACACGATTCAGCGGCTGGGACGAATCGACATCCTCGTGGCAAACGCGGGGATCTGGAACGCGGCGGACGCTCCGATCGAACAACTGACCGAGCGCGAGTGGGACGAGATGATGCGCGTCAACCTGAAGAGCGTTTACGACGTCACTCACTTCGCCGCGGCGCAGATGATCGCGCAACGCTCGGGACGCATCATCGCCATCAGCTCGGCCGCGGGACAGCGCGGCGAGGCGTTTCATTCCCATTACGCCGCCGCCAAGGGCGGGATCATCAGCTTCGTGAAAGCGCTTTCCACCGAACTGGCGCGGCACGGCATCCTTGTGAACGCGGTCGCGCCCGGGTGGGTTGCCACCGATATGTCGAAGCCGGTGCTGGACACGAAGGAGGGCTTGCGGTTCGCGACGGCGGCGACTCCGCTGAAGCGCGTGGCCACGGCGGAAGAGGTCGCGGGGCCCATCCTGTTCCTCGCGTCCGACCTGGCAACCTTTATCACCGGCGAAGTGCTCAATGTAAACGGGGGATCGGTGCTTTGCGGATGAGAACCTGGTACGCGGCGGCCATTCTGGCGATCTTGGGGATTGCGGCGGCGGCGCCGCGCGCCGCGCGGGCGCAGGACGACGAGTCGCTGATGCCCGAACAAAGCGCCGCGAAGGCCAAGGAACTGCTGCAGCAAACGATCACCGCGCTTGGCGGCGACGCGTATCTCAATGTCCGCGATTACGTCTGTACGGGCCACGCGGCCGCCTTCGAGCATTCCGGCGAGGCGGGCGAGCCTTCCGAGTTCAAGGATCTCTGGCTGATGCCGGACAAAGAGCGCACGGAATTCGAGGTCAAAAGCATTCCGCTGGTGGCCATCCTGATCGGCCAGGCGCCGCAAAAAGGCGGCCTCAACATTCAATTGTTCGCCGGGAACCAGGGCTGGTCGATGGACCGCAGCGGGGTCAACGAACAGTCCCCGGTGGCGATCGCTGATTTTCAGGAGCAGCTCCGGAACAGCATGAATAACGTGCTGCGTCACCGGCTGAGCGAAGATGGGATGACGTTCCGCTACGCGGGAGTGGATATCGTGGACCTCAAGCCCGTGGACTGGGTCGAATTGGTGGACAGCACGAATCTCACGATGCGTCTCGCAATCGAGCAATCGACGCATTTGCCCCTGCAATTCGTCGTCACGACACGCGACCCGGAGACGCACGAAGAGACCAGCCGCACGACCAAGTACTCGGAATTCCTTCCCGCGAATGGTGTGATGATGCCGCGCAACGTCATGCGCATGCAGAACACGTTGACGGCCAGCCAGGTGTTCTACACGGAATGCGACGTCAATACGGGCCTCGACCCGAATCTATTTACGAAGCAATCGCTCGTCGAGCGCTACGCCAAGCTGGGAAACAAAGACAAGCCAAACAAGAACAAAACGCAACCGGATTCGCCGGGCGGGTCGCCCTGAGCGGCGGCTGCGGCCCCGTTGCACAGATTCGCCGGGCAAACTCAACCGCACATTTTATTGCGTCCCGTTTTGCCCCCACGCTATTGAAATGGGAGGGCTCCCCCCATCCGAGCTCGTAGTTTTGGCCGCGTACGGGCGTGGCGGTATAATGACGGGATGGCAATGAGCCGGGAAAGCACGCAAATGCACTCCACGACGGTGTTGTGCGTGCGGCGGGACAACAAGGTCGTCATCGCGGGCGACGGCCAGGTGACGATGGGCGACCACGTCATGAAGCACACGGCGAAAAAGCTGCGCCGTCTATTCGAGGGGAAGGTGCTGGCGGGATTCGCGGGCTCGACGGCGGACGCGCTTTCGCTCTTCGAGCGATTTGAAGGCAAGTTGCAGGAGTTCCACGGGAATTTGCCGCGCGCTTCGGTCGAGCTGGCGAAGGAGTGGCGGAAGGACCGCGCGCTGCGGCACCTCGAAGCGCTGCTGGTGGTGGCGGACGCGAAGTCCACCTTCCTGCTCTCCGGCAACGGAGACGTGATCGAGCCCGATGACGGCATCTGCGCCATCGGATCCGGCGGGGCGTTCGCGCTCTCCGCGGCCCGGGCGCTGGCCCGGCACACAAAACTCAGCGCGAAGGAAATCGCGCAAGAGGCGATGAAAATCGCCAGCGAAGTCTGCATTTACACGAACGAAAATATTCTGATCGAGGAGCTGTAGTATTTTCCCCGGCCCCGGACGGCCGGGGCGAGACGAGGCGGGTGAACTCGAATATGGTGATTTATCTTCCCGGCGAACAGCGTGAGCCCGAGCCCCCGCCACAGCCGTCGTTTGACGAGCTGACGCCGCGGGAAATCGTCCTCGAACTGGACAAGTACATCGTGGGACAGAACGCCGCGAAGCGCGCCGTCGCCGTGGCCCTGCGGAACCGCGTACGCCGGCAGAAGCTGGAATCGGAAATCGCCGACGAAATCCTCCCGAAAAACATCCTCATGATCGGGCCTACCGGGGTGGGCAAGACGGAGCTGGCACGGCGGCTCGCGCGGCTGGCGGGGTGCCCCTTCGTGAAGGTGGAGGCGTCGAAGTACACCGAAGTGGGATACGTGGGCCGCGACGTGGAATCCATGGTGCGCGATCTGGTGGAAACTTCGATCGACATGGTGCGCGAAGAGAAGCTGGACGAGGTCGCCGAGCGGGCCGAACAAGCCGCGGAAGAACGCGTGCTCGATCTGCTGCTTCCGCCATCGCCGCTCTTGGAAGCGCATGGTTCCGCGGCTCCGCAAACGGAATCGATGCGGCGCGAGCAAAGCGACCGGACGCGCGAGAAGTTGCGCGCCCAACTGCGCGAAGGCAAGCTCGATCAGCGGCTGGTGGAAGTCGAGGTGCGCGAGCGTTCGATGCCCGCATTCGAGATCGTGACCAACCAGGGCATCGAAGAGATGGATATCAACGTCAAGGACATGCTCTCGGGACTCTTCGGGCAACAAAAGAAGAAGCGCAAGATGAGCGTGGCCGAGGCGTTCGAGTACATGATCCAGGAGGAAGAAAACAAGCTGATCGATATGGATCAGGTGACGCGGCTGGCCGTCGAGCGAGCCGAGCAGATGGGAATCATCTTCATCGATGAGATCGACAAGATCGCGGGACGCGAGTCGGGGCACGGGCCGGACGTTTCGCGGGAGGGCGTGCAGCGCGACATCCTGCCGATCATCGAGGGCACGACGGTCAACACGCGCTACGGCATGATCCGCACCGATCACATCCTGTTCATCGCCGCGGGCGCGTTTCACGTCACCAAACCATCCGATTTGATTCCCGAGCTGCAGGGGCGCTTGCCGATTCGCGTCGAGCTGACCGCGCTGAGCGAGGACGATTTCGTCCGCATCCTCACCGAACCGAAGAACGCCCTCATCAAGCAGTACGTCGCGCTGCTGGAAACCGAGGGTCTCAAGCTGAGCTTCAGCGAGGACGCCGTCGCGGCCGTGGCGCGCTTCGCCGTGCAGGTGAACGAGCAAACGGAAAATATCGGCGCGCGGCGGCTGCACACGATTCTGGAGAAGTTGTTGGAAGAGATTTCGTTCGAGGCGCCCGAGCTGAAAAAGAAGACGGTGAAGCTCGACGCCGCTTACGTACAGAAGCAACTCTCCGAGATCGTCAAGAATCAGGACCTCAGCCGGTACATCCTCTGACGCTCCGCAAGGCGGCCATGCCGGGCAGCAACCTCAAAGCAAAAGAAGGTCTTGCAACGCGGGGCGCGCCGGACCATCGCGCAGCGGGCCCGCGGCTCCATGGCGCTTTTTGCGCGCTCCTGCTCGCGACCGCGGCGCTTTGCGCGGCCGGTTGCGCCACCCCGGGCGAACCTACGCCGCCCAAGCCGATTCTCCCCGCGGCGGTGGCGGATCTCACGGCGCACCAGCAGGGCGACGCCGTGATCCTGACCTTCACCCTGCCGACGAATTCGACCGAGCACGAGCCGCTCGCGGAGCCGCCCGCCGTAGAAATTTATCGCGGGATGCTGGCTGCGAATGAACCATCGCACAAGACTCCGACGCGGCTCATCTACACGATTCCCGGCGCGCTGGTGGAAACGTACATGGCCGCCGGCCAGTTCGAATTCAGCGATCCGTTCCCCGCGGCGGACCTGGCGCAAAATTCCGGCGCGCAAATGATCTACATGGTGCGCACGCGCGTCTCGAAGAAGCACGCCTCCAGTGATTCCAACGTGGCGGCGACCCGCGTCTATCCCGGGCCGGAAACCCCGGCCGACCTCCGCGGCACCGTCACCGAACATGCGATTGAACTCGCCTGGCAACCGGCGGCGGCTCCGGGTGCCGTCGCCGGCTATCGCGTTTACCGCGGCGAGCTCGCGGCGGGATCTCCCGCGCCAGCCGCCGAACTTTCCAAGCTCCAGTTCAGCGCGCCGCTGGAATTGCTGGGCCCCGCCCCGGAGGGCTCCTACAGCGACGCGCAATTCGAGTTCGGCCGGACGTACGTCTACACGGTGCGAAGTGTGGCGCAGTACGGCGCGGATTCGGTCGAATCCGCGGACTCCGCGCCGGTGATTGTCACGCCGCGCGACGTCTTCCCTCCCGCCGCGCCGCAGGGTCTCGAAGCGCTATACGTCCCTGAAACCAGTCAGGCGCCCGCGGACGTCGAACTGTCGTGGGCGATCAGTCCGGAAAAGGACCTCGCGGGGTATAACGTTTACCGGAGTGAGCAGTCGGGCACACCGGGACAACGCGTGAACCAGGAATTGTTGCTGAGCCCGACGTTTCGTGATACTTCAGTTCTGGCGGGAAGGCGCTACTTCTACCAAGTGACCGCAGTAGATCGCGCGGGCAACGAAAGCCCTCTCAGCGGCGCCGTTTCAGCTGAAGTCCCCGCAAAGACGCAGTAGCGAAAGGCAAAAGTGAACGCCCGATCCCAGCTCGCGGGCATCAAGAGATTCTTCTCCCTCCACGACACGACGTTGCGGGTGGGGATTCTCACGGGTTTGGCGCTTTCGGGAGTGTTTTTGACGTGGCTGTTCGCGGCGAATCGCATGCCGGAGTTGGAGCGGTTTGCGTACGCGCGGAATGTCGTGGCAGCGGCGGCCGTGCTCGTGCTGATGTCCCTTCCCGTATGCCGATTCCTGATCTCGCCGGGGCAGATGTTCGTCACGGGAATCCTGGGGTGGGCGCTGGCGTCACTCTGCTATTTTTTGCTGGAGATCAGGTTCCCGCGCCTGGAAAATCGCATGGGCGCGCTTCACCTCTTCATGCTCGGCGCCATCGCCTACGGATTCCTTTCCGTGCTCGCCTGGGTGGTGAGCATTCTGCGACTCGCGCGGCGGCATCCGGTAGCGGCCGCCCGGCGCAGGGGCCCCTGACGCCCAATGAAATTCTGCCGTTTTCAACCGCTAGAGTTCAGCGCCGCCGTCACCCGCGCGGGCCAGACTCAGTCCCCAAGTCTTCGCATCGGTCGAATCGAAGGCGAGTGGGTCCACGAACTGTCCGGGAGTTTGCTCGGTGAGACACGGCCGGCCGGCAAGAGCTGGAAGCTGGCTGAAGTTGCGCTTCTGCCGCCGGCGGTGCCGTCGAAAATCGTGTGCGTGGGGCGCAACTACCATGCCCACATCGCGGAACTCCATCACGATATCCCGAGCGAGCCGCTGATCTTCCTGAAGCCGCCTTCCTCCATCATTGCGCCGGGCGAAGCGATCGTGCTGCCGGAGGCTTCCAAACGCGTCGACTACGAAGGCGAGTTGTGCATCGTCATGCGGCGTGCCTGCTCCCAGCTTTCAGCTGCGGACGATGTGCGGCCCTACATTCTCGGCTATACCTGCCTGAATGACGTCACCGCGCGCGACCTGCAGGAGAAAGATTCGCAGTGGACGCGCGCCAAGGGATTCGACACATTCTGCCCGTTTGGGCCGGTGTTGGAAACGGAACTCGATCTCAAGAGCGCCACCGTGGAAACGTACGTCAACGGCCGGAAGAAACAGTCCGCGCCGATCAGCCTGATGATCTTTTCCGTTGATGCTATAATTCGCTGGATATCACGCATTATGACGCTGGAGCCCGGAGACATCATCGCAACCGGAACTCCAGCGGGCGTCGGGCCGCTTGCGGCGGGCGACGTGGTGGAAGTGGCCGTGAGCGGAATCGGCACGCTGCGGAATCCGGTTCAAGGACGAATCGCTTAGGCATCTTCGAGAGGCGTCGGAAATATCCGCGCAGGAGACAAGAACGGTATGAAATTCTTCCTCGATACGGCAAACCTGGATGAGATTCGCCGCGGCGTTTCGATGGGCGTAATCGACGGCGTCACGACGAATCCGACGCTGGTCGCGAAGGAAAAGAGACCGTTTCGCGAACACATTCTTGAAATCTGCGACGTGGTCGGCCAGGGGGTCGTGAACGCCGAAGTGGTTTCGACGGACACCGAAGGCATTTTGAAAGAAGCGCGCGAAATTGCCGCCTGGCATCCGAACATCGTGGTCAAGATTCCGTGCATTCCGGACGGGGTGCGCGCGCTCAGCGTGCTCTCGAAGGAAGGGATTCGCGTGAACGTGACGCTGGTCTTCTCGGCCAGCCAGGCGCTGATCGTGGCGAAGGCGGGCGCGTATTTCGTCAGCCCGTTCCTGGGCCGCCTGGACGATGTCTCCCAGGACGGCTTGCACCTGCTCCGCGAAATCATCGAAATCTACCGCGCCTATAATTTTTCGACGCAAGTGCTCGCGGCCAGCCTGCGGGGCCCTCTCCACGTCGTGGAGGCGGCAAAAATGGGCGCGCACATCGGCACGATGCCGTACAAGGTCTTCGAGCAACTCTTCAAACATCCGCTGACCGATCGCGGGCTGCAAGGTTTTCTGAGTGACTGGGCGAGCGCGAGAGAGGTGCTCGGCGACGTATTCACGCCGGCCGCGGCTCGCAAGACGGGGCGTTGAAGCCGCTACCTAACGATTGGCGCACGATTGCGGCCGCCGGTGCGGCCCTGGCCGCGGCTGTCGGCACCGCACTCGCCTGGAAATACCACCGCCGACCCGATCCCGACGAAATAGAACGCAAGCGCCGCGCCTATATCAACCAGGTCGGCCGGATTGCCGAGGGCCGCGTCACCGAACTGGTGGACGTTGCGCCGCAGACTCAATCCGTTACGCGATTCGGCATTCTGGGACCCCGGACTCACAAGATCTCGGCCCGCTCCAAGGATAGCCGGCGGCTGGTTTGCTACAGTTACTCGATCTCCGGCGTAACGTACGAAACGGCTCAAGACATCACCGGCCTGGAAAATCGCGCGCTGGTCAAGCGCCTGGTTACCGGCCAACTCGCAAGCGTAAAATACGACCCGTCGAATCCGACCAATTCAATTCTTGTGGCGGACGATTGGTCGGGCATTCCATAAGACGTTCATGCGCAAGATCCTTCTGAATGCTTTGGCCGGTGCGATGGCCCTGGGCGTGCTGCTCGCCGCGGCTGCCGTGTTGATTCTCTCGACAGAATACGCGGGCCGGATCGCGCACCCTTTTCTCCACGCCCTGGCCGACCTTGCCGAACTGCTGGGCGGCGTCCCGATCCTGATGGGCGCGCTGTACATTTCGACGCGAGCGGCCGTGGGCATGTTCGCGAGCAGCCCGGAAACCCGCAGGGCCACACCCATCCGCGGAGAATGAGTGGAGAGGGAAACGACGGCCGCACCCAAGCCGTCCACGCCGCACGAGACGCGCGCCCGGCTGATTGCCGCGCTGCGCACCCTCGAAAACAAACGCGACTCAAATCCCAAGAAGAAACGCGGCAATATCCCGCTGTAACCGCGATTGGAGGCACGTAGCTTCCGAATCGAGCTCATTCCCAGGGACCACGTGCTAAAATGGGCCCATGAAGGCCACAATGAGTCGCGAGTTCACCGCCGTGTTTGAAAAACACGGCCGGTGGTACATTGGCTACGTTGAAGAAATCCCTGGCGTCAACACGCAGGGCAGAACACTCGCCGAGGCTAGGGAGAATTTGAAAGAAGCTCTTCAGCTAATCTTGGAAGAGAATAGACGCGTGATCTCGCAAGGGCGTTCCGCCATGACGAAACGCGAGCCAATCACAGTACAAGTATGAACCGTGCCAAATGAAGCGCCGGGATCTGGTGGCGCATTTGACTCGGCACGGGTGCGAGTTCCGCAGAGAAGGCGGCCGGCACACGGTCTACTTCAATCCCGCAACGAATAGAAGTTCCACTGTTCCCCGGCATCGAGAAATCAACGATAGACTGGCACGGAAAATATGTCGGGATCTAGGTGTTCCCGAACTGCACTGATGAGGGATTTCCGGGGTCTCGATCGGCTCGAGACCCCGGAAATTCTTGAACTATTAAGAAACCTACTGGGTGACGGTTTTGGCCGCGTCGCCGGTCTGAAAACCTGCGCCGGAGACGACTCGGCAGACGGAAGAATTCTCGTCCACTTCGGTGACTTCCACGATTCCCAGCGCGGTCGTCAATTTGCGGATGACGGCGCCCGTGGCCGGGTCCTTGATGACTTTCGTCACGCGCTCGATGGAGAGTTGATCGCCGACCTTCAGCCCGGCCTTTGCGCCAACGTTGAGAATCACCTGCCCGCCTTCCACATCGGCGACAAGGCCTTCCACGATCACGACACGCGGGTGCAGCTTTGAGTTGTCCGCAATCACATCGCCGGTCATCTCCATGACCGCTTTATTCACCGCTTCGCCGATGATCGTGTCCTGAAAATTGCTGTCACCGAAGTCCACGTTTCCGCCGCCCCAACCATGCCAATTGCCTCCGCCGCCGAGCAGCGACGTGCTGGACCGCGACGACTCACCGTGACCTTCCGCAACGCCCAGGATTTCAGCGGTATCGATGTCCACGATGCGGGCGTCCAGTCCGACGATGGCCTTTGTATTCTTGTGGCCGACCCCGCCGAGTCCGAAGCCGCCCCAGCCGCCACCGCCTCCGCCGACGTTCGTGTTCTTCGTGTCGGAACCAAATTGAGTCACGCTACCGACGATAATTACGTCCACGCCGAGCAGCTTCCCGAGCCTCGCCGCCGAAGTTGGATTCGCACGGTCGCTATTGGAAAAATTCTGTTCGGCCAGAATCTTGTCCAGCGCCTTCCGTTCGATCACCGAGTAGGTCCCGTCCTTCACCAGGTATTTGACCAGAAGATCCGCGATGCCTTTGCCGACGTCCACGTCAGTCCCAAAAAGAGCGCTCGAGCTGCTCTGGACCGTAGCGTAATCGAAATCAAAGACGGCAACACGAATCCGGCGCGCTTGCGGCGTGCCTGCGCCGGGCACTGGCGGAACCGCCGCCGTGCTCGGCGGCAATTGGTTATTGTCTTGCGCCAGCAGCGCGAGGGGAACGATCAGAAATGCAAGGAACACTAGCATTTTCTTCATGAAAACTCTCCTCTGGCCCATCCGGAAAGACAGGACTACCGGTTCGCGGCCTTCCAGTCGCGACGGGATCGAAACTCTCTGCGGATTCTAGGGAACGCGTTGGGAAGTGTCAATGATGGAGAACGCGAACCGCGTTTAGAAGTGACCGGGGTGCTATGCGCGCGTGTGTGCTATTCTGGAGATTCGGAGCACGGTACTCGGCCTGTAAATCCTCTCGCAAGTTTGAATGAGGGCTGCAAGGTCGCACTTGCAGCGCTTGCTGTTCCCCGGCTCGCCCGCCGCCTGCCTGCCGGCAGGGAGGGCAGGCAAACCTGCAACGGTGGGCCCCGAAGTCCCGGCAAGAAACGTGAAATAAAGAGCGCGGAGTCCCATGCCTGCAATTCGCAATATCGCCATCATCGCCCACGTGGACCACGGCAAGACCACGCTGGTGGACGCTATGCTCCGCCAGAGCGGCATCTTTCGCGAGAACGAAGCCCTTGTGGACCGCGTGATGGACTCGAACGATCTCGAACGCGAGCGCGGCATCACGATTCTGGCGAAGAACACGGCCCTCTTTTATCGCGGCGTGAAAATCAACATCGTGGACACGCCCGGCCACAGCGATTTCGGCGGCGAGGTCGAACGCGCGCTGAAGATGGTGGACGGCGTCCTGCTGCTCGTGGACGCGAGCGAAGGCCCGCTCCCGCAAACGCGCTACGTCCTGCAGAAGGCGCTGCAGGCGAAGCTGCCCCAGATCGTCGCGCTGAACAAGATCGACCGCGCCGATGCGCGCCCCGCCGCCGTGCTCGACGAAATCTACGACCTCTTTATCGACCTCGAAGCCGCCGAGGATCAGCTCGATTTCCCCGTCCTCTACACGAATGCGAGAACGGGCGTGGCGGAGCGCAAGCAGGGCGACGGCTCCACGAGCTTGCAGCCGCTATTCGAGGCAATCTTGTCGGCGATCCCCGAACCCGCGGGCGACCCTGCCGGCGTTTTGCAGGCGCAGGTGATGAACCTCGCCTACAGCGATTTTCTGGGGCGTATCGCCATCGGCCGCGTCTTCAACGGGACGCTCCGGCGCGGCGCCGACGTGGGCATCGCCAAACTTTCCGGCGAAGTGACCCCCACTCGCCTCACAAAGCTCTACACATTCCGCGGGCTGGAGCGCGACGAGGCCGAAGAGGTGCCGTGCGGCGATCTGGTGGCCGTGGCGGGCGTCGAGGGCATCCAGATCGGCGAAACGATTACCGACGTGGAGAATCCCGCGCCGCTCACTCCGATGAACATCGACGAGCCGACACTCGCGATGGTGTTCACCGTGAACAACGGCCCGCTCGCGGGCCGCGAAGGGCAGTGGGTGACCTCGCGCGATCTCCGCGACCGCCTGCAGAAAGAATTGCTCACCAACGTTTCGCTGCGCATCACCGATTCCGATACGCCCGACGTCTTCCGCGTGCTCGCGCGCGGCGAACTGCAACTCGCCATCCTGATCGAGACCATGCGCCGCGAGGGCTACGAGCTGATGGTCGGCAAGCCGGAAATCGTGGTCCGCGAAGTGGACGGCCAAAAGCTCGAACCGCTCGAGCGGCTGGTGGTGAATTGTCCGGAATCGTTTGTGGGCGTGGTGATGGAATCGCTCGGCCGGCGGCGCGGGGAGCTCGCGAAAATGATCAATCACGGCTCCGGCTGGGTGCGCATGGAATTCACCGTGCCGTCGCGCGGCTTGATCGGCGTGCGCGGCCAACTGCTTGCCGAAACGCGCGGCACCGCGCAACTCCACACGCTGTTCGAGCGCTGGACCGATTACGGCGGCGAGATGGCCACGCGTCCCACGGGAGCGCTGGTTGCCGACCGCGCCGGCGTTTCTACCGCTTTTGCGATTTGGAATTTGCAGGAACGCGGCGAGATGTTCATCGGGCCGGGCGTCGAGGTGTACGAAGGCATGATCGTCGGAGAGAACTCGCGCGATGCGGATATGGATGTGAACGTCACGAAGGAAAAGAAGCAAACCAACATGCGCGCGTCGTCCGCCGACGAAGCGATCCGGCTGATTCCTCACCGCGAGTTGAGCCTCGAGCAGACGATCGAATTCATCGCCGAGGATGAATTCGTGGAAGTCACGCCGAAATCAATCCGCCTGCGCAAGAAAGTGCTCGACCAGAAGAAGCGCCCGCGCCGCTGGCAATTGATTCGCGCGAGCAACGAAGCCCTCAAGCAAGACTAAGCCGCAAAAGCGCGGGAGTCGCCGGGCAATCCGCTATGGGGCCGGAGCCGGTGAAGATCCCACCGCGGGAGAAGGCGGGGAAATTTCCGGGAGACGGCCGTTCGATTCCATCACCTGTTGAGCAAGGTAGTTCACGACTTTCGCGTCGTCGCGCGCCTCGGCGAGATAGGCCTCGCGCAACAGCTGTTCCTTGCGGCTGCGCAACGCTTCACGGATCTTCTGCTGCACTTCCGGGTCGCTCAATTCGCGCTGGCCGGGAGCTTGCTTGGCGATGAGCTTTATAATGCGGTAAGCGTCCTTGAACTGAATCACGCCGGTGAACTGCCCCGGCTGCAAACCCATGACAGCCCTCTTGAGATCGGGATCGCTGGCAATGGCGGATTCGGGAAAGAAGCCCATGTCGCCGCCGGAAGTCGTCGTCTGCGGATCTTCGGAGTAATCCATCGCGAGCTCGGCGAAGTCCGCGCCGGCCTGGAGCTTCTGGTAGAGCGCGGCGATTTTGCGGCGCGCTTCGACGTCGGTGGTGGCGTCGTCGTTCTTGCGATTGCGGACCTCGGGGTCCTTGCGCGGCGTGACGACGATCTGTGCGAGCTCGTAGCGCGTCTCGGGGTGGTCGAACTGCTGCCGGTTCTGACTGTAAAACTCAGCGACATCCTGATCGGTGATCGTGATCTTCGCCACGACCTCGCGGTTGATCAGCTTCTGGATGGACAGCTCTTCCCGGATGTCGTTCTTCAAATCATCCACGGTGAGGTGCTGGTCCTGCAGTTGGCGCTGAAACTCGTCTTCCGTGTAAGGACTCTTGGATTCGGTGAACTTGTCCTCGACTTCGCCATCGCTCGCCTGCAGCCCCAGTTTCTGGGCGCGCTGAAGCAGAATTTGATTGTTGATCAACGCGTCGAGGATATTCAGCATCAGCGAAAGCGACTCTTCCTGCGACGGCGCCGGCCCCTGCGGATTGACGCGCAGGCGATAATATTTTTCGACCTCGGCGCGCTGAATTTCAGTGCCGTTCACGACCGCCCACACCCCGGGCGACGGAGTCCCCGCCTTGTGGCACCCCGCCGCCAACATGGCGGCTGCTACCACTCCTGCTAACGCGCGTTTCGCCACTGCGACTCCCTTCAGACCGGGCTTGGGCTGATTTGACTAGGCCGCCCGCCTGCCGCCTGCCTGCCGGTAGGCAGGGTAGCCACGGCTTTGCGGACGCGGCCGGAACGGATGCAGGAGGCGCAAACGCGGATGCGCTTGGTGGCTCCCTCCACAACCGCGCGGACGCGCTTCAAGTTCGGATTCCAGCGGCGGCGCCGTGTGTTGTTGGCGTGGCTGATCACGTTGCCGTAGCGCGGGATCTTCCCGCAAAGCTCGCATTTCTGTGCCATGACTTCTCCCGGCGGAAGTGAAAGACCCGCCCAAACTACACAGTGTAGCGCCATTCCAACAGTTTAGCCAAATGGCCGAGAGCTTTGGGAGAGCCTACTCATATCGTATCCCTCTAGTTCGGTTGAAGCGCATCAGCCCGAGGCGGTTGAGAGAACTGGCCGCCCGGCGGAGGGGGAGGAGCTGGGCGGCGGCTCGATGAGAATACTCCATACGACAGCCGCCAGTCCTCTGCTCGCAGCAGCCGCCAAGA
>Ga0326728_10016736_pt1 | contig 14871 bp, 16 predicted proteins | sample MB3enrmetagenome_FD_207602 | JGI IMG/M metagenome (GOLD analysis project Ga0326728, IMG submission 207602) | Lab enriched peat soil microbial communities from McLean, Ithaca, NY, United States - MB31MN | ecosystem: Environmental > Terrestrial > Soil > Wetlands > Peat | place: USA: New York...
CTACGCGGGAAAACGGCGGCGTCTGCCGTGGTTCCTGCTCGCGGCGCTGACGCTCGCCGACGCCGGCTGGCGCGTCGCGATGCATGGGCTCGAAGGCCACACCGTCGGGCGCCTTTACGCGCGCGAAGCGATCGCCCGCCTCGGTCTGCCGATCGGCGGCGGCTTCGACGAAGCGGCGGTCCATCTTCAGGCGCGCAATTTCGTCTATCTGCCGCTGGAAGCCTTCTGCCCGCGGCTCGCCGAGCTGTTCGCCCTGCGCGCGATCCTCGGCCTGCGCTCGCCGGTCCACACTTTGGCGCGGCTCGTCAACCCGTTCGGCGCGCCCGCTTCGATCCAGGCGGTGTTCCATCCCGGCTACATGGCGATCCATCGCGACGCCGCGCTGCGGCTCGGCGACGCGCGCATGACGGTGTTCCGCGGCGAAGGCGGCGAAGCGGAGCGACGGCCCAACAAGCCGTGCGAGACGCTCGCCGTCGCCGACGGCGCGACGGCCGAGGCGCGCTGGCCGCCGCTCATCGCCGACCCGCGCGCCGGCCCCGACGAGACCCTCGAACTCGACCGTCTCGCCGCGCTGTGGCGCGGCGAGGCCGAGGACGATTACGCGACCGCGGCGATCGTCGGCACGCTGGCGATCGCGCTGGCGACGCTCGGCGTCGAGCGCGATCCCGCTTCGGCCGAGCGGCGCGCCGAGGCGCTGTGGCGCGCGCGCGATCGCGCCCGCCTCGCCGCGGCGGCCTGAACCGATGCGCGCGGCGACGAGACGCGGATGAGCGACGACGATCCCGATGAAGCGGCTGCGGCGACGACGCCCTATCTGCCGCTGTTCCTGCGCGCGACCGGCCGGAAGGCGGCGGTCGTCGGCGGCGGTCTGGTGGCGGCGCGCCGGGTCGAGACGTTGGCGCGCGCCGGCGCGCTTGTCTCGGTCTACGCGCCGCGCCTCGATGAGGAGGAGTTCGCGCTGCTCCGCGAGCGCTTCGCCTTCGCCCATGTCGAGCGCGAGCCGACACGGGCAGACCTTGCCGGCTGCCTCGTCTGCTATGTCGCGACCGGCGATCCCGCCGCCGACGAACGGCTCCACGCCGCGCTCGCCGACGCCGGCGTTCCGATCAGCGTCGCCGACCGCCCCGACCTCAGCGACTTCATCTCGCCCTCGATCCTCGATCGCGCTCCGCTCGTCGTCGCGGTCTCGACCGGCGGCGCTTCGCCGCTGCTCGGGCGGATGCTGCGCGCGCGGCTGGAGACGCTGATCCCCGCCGCCTACGGCCGGCTCGCCGCTTTCGTCGGCCGCACGCGCGCGCTGGTCAACGCCAGACTCCACTCGCCGACGGCGCGGCGACGCTTTTGGGAGCGCGCGCTCGACGGGCCGATCGCCGAGCTGGTGCTCGCCCGCAACGAGCTGGCGGCCGAGGCGGCGCTCGCCGCAGCGCTCGATCGCGCGGCGGAACGCGGCGAGCGGCCGCCGCTCGGCGAGGTCTATCTCGTCGGCGCCGGGCCGGGCGACGCCGACCTGCTGACCTTCCGCGCGCTTCGGCTGATGCAGAAGGCCGACGTCGTGCTCTACGACCGCCTGGTCGATCCGAGCATCGTCGACCTCGCGCGGCGCGAGGCCGAGCGCATCTATGTCGGCAAACGGCGCGCCGACCACGCCCTGCCGCAGGAAGAGATCAGCGATCTGTTGGTCAGGCTGGCGCGCGAGGGCAAGCGGGTGCTGCGGCTCAAAGGCGGCGACCCGTTCATCTTCGGCCGCGGCGGCGAGGAAATCGAGCGGCTCGCCGAGCATGGAATCCCGTTCCAGGTCTGCCCCGGCGTCACCGCCGCGAGCGCCTGCGCCGCCTACGCCGGCATTCCACTGACCCATCGCGACCATGCGCAAGCCTGCGTCTTCGTCACCGGCCACGGCCGCGACGGCCCGCTCGACCTCGACTGGGAGACGCTGCTCAGACCCAACCAGACGGTCGCGGTCTACATGGGCCTCGACCGCCTCGAAGAGCTGACGCAGGCCTTCGTCGCCCACGGCGCCGACCCCGCCCTGCCCGCGGCGATCATCGACAACGGCGCGCGCGTGAACCAGCGCGTCGTCGTCGGCTCGCTCGCCGACATCGCCGCCAAGGCGCGCGCGGCGAAGCTGCGCGGCCCGACGATCGTCATCGTCGGAACCGTCGTCTCGCTGCGCGACAAGTTGAACTGGTACGCGCCGGAGCGTGCGGCTCAGCGTTCGGGGAAACCGCCGCCCGAGGGCGCGCAATAGAGGCGGTGGAGCGTCTCGAGAACCGCCGCCGCGGCGCCGCCGGAGAGTCGATAATAGATCGTCTGGGTCGAGCGCCGCGTCTCGACCAGCTTCATCCGCCTCAGCACCGCCAGATGCTGCGACAGCGCCGACTGGCTGAGGCCGACGATGCGCTGCAGCGCCCCGACCGAGCGCTCGCCTTCAACCAGATGGCACAGCACGAGCAGGCGCCACTTTCCGCTCATCGCGCGCAACAGCGCCGCCGCAGTTTCGGCGTGGGCGCCGAGCTCGGCCGGATCGATCTTTAGGCTCGCGCCGGCGCGCGCGGTCTGCGCTTCGGCGGCGACGCGCTTGGCCATGGTCGCTCTCGATTCGGACCGCCGCGCGAGCGCCGGCGCGCGTGCGTTACGCCCCCCGGTCCTGACTACACGCAAACGGATACGGTAAAAAGCCAGTCTTGACGGCTGCGCCGTCCGCCCCCTCAGCGAAACGCCTGGCCGGGCCGCACGCCGATGCGTCGCAACAGGATCGCGATCGGGCAGAAGCCGGTGAACGACGCCTGCAGCAGATTGAGCCCGACGAAAGCGGTCAACAGCAGCCAGTAGGGGCCGAACCACAGCGAAAGTCCGAGGCTGACGAGAACCACCGTCCCCGCGAACGCCATCACCACCTTGTCGATCGTCATCGCTTCGCCTCTCCCTGGTTTTCCGCTTTCGCTTCGACGCCGCATTCCGGCGCGCAATAGAGCTGGTAGAGCAGGTCGATCAGTTTCCGGACGCGCTCGCTCTCCAGCGAATAGTAGATTGTCTGCGACTCCCGCCGCGTCGCGACGATGCGGTCGGCGCGCAGCCGCGCCAGATGCTGCGACAGCGCCGATTGGCTGAGGCCGATCGCCTCGCCCAGATCCGAAACCGACCGCTCGCCGCGCGACAGTTCGCACAGAATCGTCAGGCGGCGCCGATTGGCGACCGCCTTGAGCAGAGCCTCGGCGGCGCCCGCGTGGCTTTCCAGCGCCTCTAAATTCATGCTTGCTAAATTAGAATATTCGCATATATGTGTCAAGCCTCGCCGGAAGAGAACGCCATGCGCCGCCTGCTGCTGCTGATCGCCGCCTTCGCCCTGCCCCAAGCCGCCGCCGCGGCCGATCGCGTCGTCGTCCACGCGATCGAGGTCCAGGACCAGAAGGCGGTCGTCGCCACCGTCGAGCCCGTCCATCAACTCGTCGCCCGCGCGCGGCTCGGCGGCACGATCGTTTCGCTCAAGGCCAAGGAAGGCGAGCGCGCCGAGGCCGGCGCCGAGCTCGCGACCGTCGCCGATCCCAAGCTCGTGTTGCAGATGCAGGCGCTCGACGCGCGCATCGAGTCGCAGCAGGCGCAGGCCGACAAGGCCAAGGCCGACCTCGACCGCGCCGACGAGCTGCTGAGCAAGGGCGCCGGCACGCAGGTCCAGGTCGACGTCGCCCGCACGGCGTTCGACGTCGCCGAACGCACGCTCGACGCGATGCGCGGCGACCGCAGCGTCATCGCCCAGCAGATGAACGAGGGCGCGGTGCTCGCGCCCGGCGCCGGCCGCATTCTTTCGGTCCCGGTTTCGGAAGGGCGCGTCGTCATGCCCGGCGAGACGATCGCGACTCTCGCCGAGGATCGCTACATCCTCCGCCTGCAACTGCCCGAGCGCTACGCGCAGTTCATGCGCGCCGGCGACAAGGTCGAGATCGGCTCGCGCGGCCTCGCGGAAACCGCGCCCGAAACCCGGCGCGAAGGTCGCGTGGTGACCGTCTATCCAGAGATCCAGGGCGGCCGGGTGATCGCAGACGTCGATGTGCCCGGCCTGGGCGACTACTTCGTCGGCGAGCGCACCCTAGCCTGGGTCTCGGCCGGGGCGCGGCGCGTCATCGTCGTGCCCGCCGCGTTCGTGTTCCGCCGCGCCGGCGTCAACTACGTCAAGACCGCGGACGGGTCCGAGATCGTCGTCCAACCCGGCGAACGCCACGGCGACGGAATCGAAATTCTCGCCGGCCTCGCCGACGGCGACGCTCTGGTCGCGCCATGAAGCTCGGCCTGTCCGGCGCGCTGACCCGCGTCTTCATCAAATCGCCGCTGACGCCGCTCTTGCTGCTGGCGGCGCTCGCCGCCGGCGCGATCGCCCTCGTCTCGCTGCCGCGCGAGGAGGAGCCGCAGATCAGCGTGCCGATGGTCGACATCATGGTGACGACCAACGGCTACAAGGCCGAGGACGCGGTCGAGCTCGTCACCCGACCGCTCGAGGACATCGTCAAGGGCATCGACGGCGTCGAGCACGTCTATTCGCAGACCCAGGACGACAAAGTCGTCGTCACCGCGCGCTTCTTCGTCGGCACCGACGAGGATACGGCGATCCTGCGCATCCACGAGAAGATCCGCGCCAATATCGTTGACTTGCCGAAAGGAATCCCCGAGCCGGTGATCGTCGGGCGCGGCGTCAACGACGTCGCGATCGTCGACCTGACGCTGTCGGCCGATCCCGCCCACGCGAGCCAGTGGACCGACAACGGCCTCTATCAGGTGGCCGACGAGCTCAAGCACGAGCTCGCCAAGGTCGACAATGTCGGCGGGACCTATGTCGTCGGCGGCAGCCCCAACCAGATCCGCGTCGAGCCCGACCCCGAGCGACTCGCGCTCTACGGCGTCACGCTCAACCAGCTCGTCGACAAGCTTTCCAACGCCAACCGCTCCTTCGTCGTCGGCGCGCTGCGCGAGGACGGCAAGTCGCTGCCGATCGTCGCCGGACAGACCTTGCAGGGCGTGCCCGACATCGGCTTGCTGCTGCTGACCACGCGCGACGGTCGCCCTGTCTACGTCAACGACGTCGCCAACGTCGTCGTCGGCGCCGCGGAGCCCGATCAACGCGCCTGGATGATGAGCAAGCTCGACAATGGCGAGCTGCAGCGCCGTCCCGCGGTCACCCTGGCGATCGCCAAGCGCAAGGGCGCGAACGCCGTCGCGGTGGCGAACGACGTGCTCAGCCGGCTGGAGATCGTCAAGGGCCGCATCGTTCCGCCCGGTCTCGAAGTCACGGTGACGCGCAACTACGGCGCGACGGCGACCGAGAAGGCCAACGAGCTCCTGTTTCATCTCGGCCTAGCGACGCTGTCGATCGTCGCCCTCATCGCTCTCGCCATCGGCTGGCGCGAAGGCATGGTGGTGTTCATCGTCATCCCCACCACCATTCTGCTGACTCTGTTCGCCTCGTGGCTGATGGGCTACACGATCAACCGCGTCAGCCTGTTCGCGCTGATCTTCTCGATCGGCATTCTCGTCGACGACGCGATCGTGGTGGTGGAGAACATCGCCCGCCACTGGGCGATGCGCGGCGAGCGCGGCTTGGTCGAGACCGCGGTCGAGGCGGTCGCCGAGGTCGGCAATCCCACTATCGTCGCGACCCTGACCATCGTCGCCGCGCTGCTGCCGATGATGTTCGTCAGCGGCATGATGGGCCCTTACATGAGCCCGATCCCAGCCAACGCGTCGATCGCGATGCTGTTCTCGTTCGGCGTCGCGGTCACGGTGACGCCGTGGTTGCTCTTGAAGATCGCCGGCCGTCGCGCCGCCAGGCAGGAGCACGGCGAAGGCCATTCCCACGACATCGGCGCGCTCGGCCGGCTCTATATGAAGATCGCCGGACCGCTGCTGAAGGGGCGGCGGCGCTCGCAGTTCTTCCTCATCGCCGTCGGCCTCGCGACTCTCGCGGCTTGTGGGCTGTTCGTCACCGAGGACGTGCGCGTCAAGCTGCTGCCGTTCGACAACAAGTCCGAGATTCAGGTCGTGCTCGACATGCCGCAGGGAACGGCGCTGGAGGAGACCGACCGCGCGTTGATGGCCGCCGCCGAGCGGCTCAAGGACCTGCCCGAGCTGACCTCGATCCAGGCCTACGCCGGCGCGGCGGCGCCGTTCAACTTCAACGGTCTGGTGCGCCACTACTACCTGCGCGACGAGCCGCAGCAGGGCGACCTCGCCGTCAACCTCACCGACAAGTCGGAGCGCCAGCGCGCGAGCCACGCGATCGCCCTCGACATCCGTCATCGGCTCGCTGACCTGCCGCTGCCGGCGGGGACGGCGCTCGAGGTCGTCGAGGTGCCGCCGGGCCCGCCGGTGCTCGCCACCGTGCTGGCCGAGGTCTACGGCCCCGACCCGGAAAGCCGCCGCGCGATCGCCGCCAAGGTCCGCCAGGCGTTCGAGAAGGTCGACTTCGTCGTCGACGTCGACGACAGCTTCCCCAAGCCGACCGAGCGCCTGCGCATCTCGATCGACCAGGAGGCGCTCGAGTTTCACGGCGTCGAGGAGCAGGCGGTCTATGACACGATCGCCGGCCTGCTCGGCGGCGCGCCGATCGGATATTCGCAGCGCGGCGGCGGCCTCAAGCCGATCGACATTTCCGTCGCCCTGCCCCTCTCGGCGCGCACGCCCGACGAGCGCATCCTATCGACGCCGCTGCCGGCCGGTGGCACGGTTCGTCAGGGCGCCAACGTCGAGCTTGGCGACGTCGTCAAGCTGACGCGCGAGCCCGCCTCCTACCCGATCTTCCGCCACAACGGCCGCTTCGCGGAGATGGTGACAGCCGACGTCGCCGGCCGCTTCGAGGCGCCGATCTACGCCATGCTGGCGATCCAGAAGGAAATCGCCAAAATGGATTGGGGCAAGGATGGGCCGCCGGCGATCCGGTATCACGGCCAGCCGGAGAACGACGCCGCGCCGACCCTGCTGTGGGACGGCGAGTGGGAGGTCACCTATGTCACCTTCCGCGACATGGGCGCGGCGTTCATGGTGGCGATCCTCGGCATCTATCTGCTGGTTGTCGCGCAGTTCGGCTCGTTCAAGCTGCCGCTGGTCATCCTGACGCCGGTGCCGCTGACCCTGATCGGCATCATGCTCGGCCATTGGCTGCTTGGCGCCGCGTTCACCGCGACCTCGATGATCGGCTTCATCGCCCTCGCCGGCATCATTGTGCGCAACTCGATCCTGCTCGTCGATTTCATCCGCCGGCGGCGCGAGGAAGGCGCGAAGCTCAGGACGGCGCTGATCGAGGCCGGCGCGACGCGGGTCAAGCCGATCGTGCTCACCGCCGCGGCGGCGATGATCGGCTCGGCCTTCATTCTCGCCGATCCGATCTTCCAGGGCCTGGCGATCTCATTGGTGTTCGGCCTCGCCTCGTCGACCGCGCTGACGCTGCTGGTCATCCCGGCGATCTACGTCTGGCTGCGCGACGACGAGCGCCCCGCCCCCACGTCAAAGTGAGTTGAACGCAAAGGAGAAACGAAATGGGTAAGACCGATTGGCCGGAGACGGCGAAGGGGCTCGGCGCCGAGCTGAAAAACCTGCGCGCCGGCGCGAGCGACGTGATGAAGGCCTTTTCGGCGATCGCCCAGGCCGCGCTCGCGCCGAAGGCGCTCGACGTGAAAACCAAGGAGCTGATCGCGCTGGCGATCGCCGTCGCCTCGCGCTGCGACGATTGCGTCGCCTTCCACGCCAAGTCGGCGGTCGAACAGGGCGCAACCCGCGACGAAGTCCTCGAAACCCTCGGCATGGCGATCTACATGGGCGCCGGACCTTCGGCGATGTACGCGAGCCACGCCCTCGGCGCCTTCACCCAGTTCGAGGCGGCCAAAGCCGCCGCTGCCAGCAACGGATGACCGCCGATGATCTTCTCCAGCCTGTTCGGCAGATCCGATCCCAAAGCGTCGGCGCGCAACGTCGGCCACGATGAATTGCAGAAAGCGCTGAGCGACCGCAGCGTCACCGTCGTCGACGTGCGCGAACCGCACGAGTTCGCCGCCGGCCACATCCCGGGCGCGGTCAATCTGCCGCTATCGCGCTTCCGACCGGACCAAATCCCGGCCGGCAAACCGCCGGTGCTGATCTGCCAGGCCGGCGCGCGGTCGGCCACGGCGCTCAACAAGGCGCACGCCGCCGGCGCCACCCATGTCCGCCACTATCCCGGCGGCATGTCGGGCTGGCGCGCCAGCGGCGGCGAGGTCGTGCGCTGAGCAAGAGCCGCGGCGGTTCCGCCTAGCGCGCCGGCCGCAGAGTCATCGACGCGACGCCGGCGGCGAGCGCGACGCCCGACTGCACTTCGACCGAGAGCGGCTGCAAGGTGAACGAGCGATCGAAGCCGCCGACCAACGCGTTGGCGCCGAGCCCAGCGCCCACCGTCACCGACGCGTCGGCGCCAACATAGTCGCCGGCAAGCGCGCCGCGCCGCGGGCCGGCGGTCGGCGAAAACACCGCCCAGGCGAGCACGCCTTGGTTAGTCGCGCCGAGGTCGAGGCCGAACTTGCGGATCGTGCCGTAGTAGCGCTCGCGATAGCCGTGGGCGGAGGTGAAGAAGCAACTCATCTCCTTTGACGAGGTGATGATCAGGCCGAGCCCCCCGGAAACATCGCAACGCAACGTGCCGATTTTCACGTTCGATTCGGCGAGCGCGGGCGCCGCCAGCGCAGGCAGGACCACCGCGGCGATTGCAATCGCCAAGCTGCGGAATTTCATCTGGCATTCCTCCTTGTCGGTTGGCGCGCCTCAGTCGGAGGCTTTTTGCGCCATAGGAACCACGAATATATCCCGACGAAATCGCGGCGCCGTCGCACCTTCGAGCGCGACACTTGTACCACCGGCAGAGCCGGTCCTTCACCGAAAATCGACTCCTCGCGACTAGATGATCGAATGGGCGCGCTCCGGCCGTCGCGCCGCCCTTCGAGCGGCGGCGAAGCCGGACAAGGCCGAACTGGAGGCGCAGATGCGCGGTTTCTTTCTCGCCGCAGGGATGATCGCGGCGGCTGTCGTTGCGCCCGCGGCGGCGGCCGGTCCCCTCGGCGGCAGCGCCCCAGGTTCCGGCGGCGCGGCGACGATATGGACCCCGCCGGGCGGCGAAGGCGGGTCGCCGTCAGGTCGGAATGGGCCCGGCGGCCATGGCCCGGGACCGGCTTGGCGGGACAATCATTCGGCGCCGAACGTCGGGGGGAAGCCATCCGGCCGCGGCGTTCCGCTGCAGGAACTCTCGCGCCGCCACGGCCAGGGCGACGCCTCGCGTCGCCGCCCGCGCCATTATTGGTTCGGCGGCGGCCCGGTGTTCGTCCCCGAGCCTGGGGGCGATTATGTCTACAGCGACGACGACTACGACGACGGAAGCGACCCGACCGGCTGCCAAGTCTACCGCAAGGTTTTTGACCACTCCGGCCATTTCCTCGGCTGGGTTCGCGTCAATCTCTGCGAAGGCCAATAGGCCCGGCAAACTCGAAGCGCCCGCCTCTCCCATCCCCTTGTAACGCCTCGGCGGGCAGACCAAATATTCTAACGAAAGGTTCGTCGCGCCGTGGAATGCCGCGACGGGCAAGGCGCCCCGCTCAGCGGGGAGAGCCGGTCGTTGGGTCGCGGCGCACAGGCCGACAGAGTGCTTTCATGAGGAGGCGCTGATGCGCGCAATTGTGAAAGTCTTGATTCTCTCGCTCATAGCGGCGGCGTTCGCTGCTCCCGCCTCCGCTGCCTCCATGAGGGGCGGCGGCGGCGGGGCTGGCGCGCCGCTCTGGGTGCCGGGCGCTGTCGGCGGCCCCGGCGGCCCTGGCGGCGCCGTCGGCGGCCCCCAAACGAGCTCAACCGGCGGCGGCTTGACCGCGCCTCAGGGCGGCCCGCGCGTGAATTTCACGCAACCGGGACAGCCCGGCAAGTGGGTCGCCGGACAGTCCGGCGGCCAAGATGACTGGCGCCGCTATCACCATCATCGGCCGGGCCCGGTCTACGGCTATAGTTATTTCACCAATGGCTATTCGCCTGGGCCGGACATTAACCAGTGTTGGGTCTACAAGAAGATCTACAACAGCCGCGGCCAGTTCATCGGCTGGCGGCACGTGGACATCTGCACCGGCTAGTCACGCCGGCTTGAGCGACAGCTAGGCGCTCGTGCGGCCTTCCCCGGGCCGCGCGAGCGCGATCACCGATGCGATGACCGCATAGTCCTGGTAACCGCAGCGCGCCACCGGCTGCGCCGCCGCCGTGTCGAAGCGCCCGTCGCGGATCAGGGCGTCGTCGATGTGGAAGGCGACGACCTCGCCGAGCACCAGATACGAATCGATCGATTCTCCTCGAGCGTTCTTCAGCGGCACGATCTCGACCACCTTGCACTCCAGCGCCGCGTGCGCCTCGGCGACGCGCGGCGCCTTGACCAGCCGACACGGCGCCATGGCGAGGCCGGCGTGGGCGAATTCGCTGTCGCCGCGCGGCAACGGCGCCGAAGTGAGGTTCATCGCCCCCATCAGGTCGCGGCTCGCCAGATTGGCGACGAACTCGCCGCTGTCGCGCGCGAACGACGCCGAATCCTTGCAGCCCTCGCTGGAGAAGCCGACGATCGGCGGGACCGAATTGAAGGCGTTGAAGAAGCTGTAAGGGGCGAGATTGACCCGACCGTCGGGGGCGCGGGTCGAGATCCAGCCGATCGGCCTCGGCGCGACGATCGCCTTGAACGGGTCGCGCGGCAACAGCGCCTTGTCGCGCCGTGCGGTCTCGTAGAACATCAGCGCCTCCCTCTAGGGCGCGAAAGCGGTTACGATTTCCGCCAGCGGCGGCCGCGGCCGGTCCTGCGGCTCGACCTTCGCTCGGCCGATGTGGATGAAACCGGCGATCCGCTCGTGATCGGAAAGCCCGATCGCCGCCGCGAAACGCCGGTCGTAGGCGCACCATCCGGTCAACCAGGTCGTGGCGAAGCCGAGCGCGTTGGCAGCGACGGTCAGACTCATGCAGACCGCTCCCGCCGACAAGACCTGCTCCCACTCGGGAATCTTGACGTGCGGGGCGGCGCGCGAAACGACGGCGACGACCAGCGGCGCCAGCGAAAAGCGCGCGAGTTCGGCCGATCGCGCCGCCTCCGCGAGATCGGGATCGTCGGCGAGCTTGATTTGCAGGGCGATCCGCCCCGCCCGCCCGCGCGCCTCGCCTTCGAAGACGATGAAGCGCCACGGCGCGAGCTTGCCATGGTCGGGGACCCGCGAGGCGATGGTCAGCAGCGTTTCGAGCTCGGCGGCGCTCGGACCGGGCTCGGTCAGGTTGGCGGGAGCGAGCGACCGGCGGCGCGCCAGAAGGCGAATCGTCTCGTTCATGGCTGCTCAGGCTCCGCAATCGCGCCGCATTCGGGCGGCGGCCATCCATGGCGGCATTTTCGCCGCGCGTAAACCGCCTTCGATCCGCCCCATTGTCGCGCCACCAGCCAGGGCGCGCGACGAGGATTGACCGGCGTCGAGGATCGCGGCAAGGCAATCGACCATGTTTCGCTTGGCGTTACTCTTCGCGCTGGCGCTGGCGATCAGCGCCGGCGCGCCCGCTTCGGCCCAGACGGGCGGCGAACTCGACGAAGGCCTCGGCACGCTGCGCCTGTCGGCGAGTCTCGCCGGGGCGACGACGCCGCTGACCGGCGGGCTGCATTGGCGGCTGTTCTCGGCCCGCGCCGAGCCGGACGGCTCGCGGCCGCTGATCGTCGAATCGAACGACGCCCAGCCGACGCTGACCGCGCCCCCGGGCGACTACGTCGTCCACGTCTCGCTCGGCCTCGCTAGCGCCGCCAAGCGCCTGACGCTGGGCGCGGAAGTGCGCAGCGAACGGTTGACCCTCAACGCCGGCGCCTTGCGCATCACGGGGACGCTCAGCGGCCCGGGCCCGAACGGCGGCTCGCCGATCGACCCGTCCAAGCTGTCGATCGCCATCTACGTGCCCGAGCGCAACAATCCCGAGGCGAAGCTCGTCTATTCCAAGGCGCGCGCCGGCGACGTCGTCGGTCTGCCGGAAGGCGCCTACCATATCGTCTCGACCTTCCTCGATACGGTCGGGATCGGATCGGTGGGCGTCGGCAAAGCGGCAGGGGGCGTCAGCGCGCCGACGCCGACTAATTCGATCGTCGCCGCCGACATCAAGGTCGTCGCCGGCAAGCTGATCGACGTGACCCTGCGCCACCGTTGCGCGACGGTGACGATCAAGCTGGTCAACGCGCCTGGCGGCGAAGCGCTCGCCAACAGCAATTTCACCGTGCTGACGCCGGGCGGCGACCTCATCCGCGACCTGATCGGCGCCTTCCCGTCGCTGGTGCTCGGCGAAGGCGAATACGTCGTCATCGCCCGCCACGAATCGAAGACCTACCAGGCGACCATCGAGGTGCAATCGGGTATGGACCGCGACGTGGAAGTTGTTGCAAAAGAGGGCGCCCAACCCGAGAGCGGCAAACCAGAGAGCGCCAAACCGGAGAGCGCCAAGCCCGAAGGCGCCAGCGAGGATTGACGATTCATGCAGACCTTCTTCGTCCAGATCAAATGCGCGCTGGGACGGACTTACGAAGTGGCGAGCGCCCTCGCCGAGGCCGAGATCGCCTCGGAAATCTATTCGACCGCCGGCGACTTCGACATCCTCGCCAAGTTCTACGTCGAACACGACGTCGACATCGGCCATTTCGTCGGACATCGGGTGCAGCTCATCCCCGGCATCGTCGACACCCGCACGATCATCACCTTCAAAGCCTTCTGACCGGTTCCGCCCGATGATCCCCGCTCCCGCCATGCGCCTTTCCGTCTCCCTCGCCCTTCTTGTCGCCTCGGTCGCCGGCGCCGCCGCCGCGGCCGAAGACGGCGCCTTCCTGTTCGACGTGCTGCGCGAGCGCCCCTACCGCGCCGCCTGGGACAAGCTGATGAAGGAAGTGCAGCCGACGCCCGATTGGCTGATGCAGTTCAACCGCAATTTCGACGGCGTCAGCGGCGCGTTGAAATCGGTCGACGTCGGCGGCAAGCCTTACCGCCAGGCTTTCGTCTGCAAACCGCAAGACTGCGGCGACCGCAAGTTCGAGGTCATCTTCGACCCCGACGCGGCGCACGCCTATGGCGCGCTCGGCGGCCGCGACGATCCGCCCGCCTTTTTCGGCGCGCCGCCGCCCGACGTGCAGGACGCGCTCGCCAAGGGATTCCAAGGTTAGGCGCTAGTCGGGCAGCGCGTCGCGATAGACGCGCGCCTCGCCCTCGGCGTCGACGATTCGCCAGCTCCCGTCGCCCGCTTCGGCGGCGTAGCCCGGCCCGATCGGCGTCTTGCCGTGCGCGCCGGGCTGGTCGAGCACGTAGGTCGGCATGGCGAGTCCCGACAGGCGTCCGCGCAGTTCGCGCATCAGCGCCTGACCGCGGGCGACGGATACGCGAAAATGCGCCGTGCCCGGCGCGAGATCGGGGTGGTGCAGGTAATAGGGCTTGACCCGCGCCTCGACGAAGGCGCGCATCAGCGCCTCCAACGTGTCGGCGTCGTCGTTGACGCCCTTCAACAGCACGCTCTGGCTGACCAAGGTCGCACCGGCGTCGATCAGCCGCCGGCAGGCGGCGCGCGCCTCGTCCGTCAGCTCGCGCGGATGGTTGGCGTGCAGCGCGACATAGACCGTCTTGTCGTGGCCGGCGCACAGCGCGCGCGCCAGCGCCTTGGTCGCCCGCTCCGGCGCGGCGACCGGCAGCCTCGTGTGCCAGCGCAACACCTTGAGATGCGGGATCGCCGCCAATCCGGCCGTCGTCGCGGCGAGGCGGCGCGGCGACAGGACGAGCGGATCGCCCCCGGTCAGCACCGCCTCCCAGATCTCTGGACGCGCGCGCATATAGGCGAGCGCGGCGGCGAATTCCTCCGCGCTCAGCGCCTGCGCGCCGGGGCCGATCATTTCGCGGCGGAAGCAGAAGCGGCAATAGACCGCGCAGACCGCCACGAGCTTGATCAGCACGCGGTCGCGATAGCGGTGGACGAGGCCGCGAAGCGGACTCTTCAGCTCATCGCCGATCGGGTCGGCGACCTCGGCCGGATGGCGGACGAGCTCGCGCGCCTCAGGCAGGTACTGGCGGGCGATCGGATCGTCGGGATCGCCCGGGACGATCAGGCGCGCCGCGGCCGGCGTCAGCGCAATCGCGTAGCGCGCCGCAACCGCAGCCGCCTCGTCGCGGCGTTCGGGCGCGATCAGCCCGGCGGCGACGTGGTCTTCGGCGGTTTTCAGGGCGCCATGGGGCCGGCGGGCGTTCATCGCCGCTGTTTAGGCGCGCGCGCTGCGGAAGGAAAGCGGCGGCCAGGCGCGCCGCCAGGGTCTCAAACTGCGGCGCGCCGTTCGCCGGCCTCGATCGACGCGTCACGGCTTTCGCGCGGTCCGACGCCGGAAGCGGACGCGCGCGCCGGGTCCGGCCGCGCCGCCAAACGCGCCTCCAGCTCGGCGCAGCGCGCGCTCGCCGCGCTGAGCGCCGCCTCGCTTGCGGCGCGCGCCCGGCCCTCGTCGGCGAGCTCGGCGCCGAGGCGTTCGATCTCGGCGGCGCGCGACGCGCTTTCGCGCGACAACGATTCGACCAGCCGCTGCAGCGCTTGGCTGGCGTTGCGGCAATTGCCGAGGTCGAGGCGCGCGCCGTCGAGCGCGGCGGCGCGCCGATCGCGGTCTTCGAGCGCGGCGGCGTGCCGCGCGGCGAGGTCGCGATGGGCCTCTTCGAGCGCGGCGAGCCTGGCGGTCGTCTCTTCGAGCCGGCCGCGGCAGGCCTCGAACTCGAGCATGAGCTCCGAGACCGGCGACAGGAAGCTGTGGAACAGGCCCTTGAGCCGCTCGAGGTGATCGAGCGAGCGGCCGATGTCCTCGCATTG
>Ga0326728_10016737_pt1 | contig 14869 bp, 14 predicted proteins | sample MB3enrmetagenome_FD_207602 | JGI IMG/M metagenome (GOLD analysis project Ga0326728, IMG submission 207602) | Lab enriched peat soil microbial communities from McLean, Ithaca, NY, United States - MB31MN | ecosystem: Environmental > Terrestrial > Soil > Wetlands > Peat | place: USA: New York...
TGCCAATGCATTCTGCTTAGGAAGATGCTCCTGAGGGAACTTGCGATGCCGGCGATTCTTCACCGAGCCGCAGTGCCGGCGCAAATCGCATGCCGTAGAACAGGATCGCCGACGAAATCGCCATCGCAATCACGGGCAAAACAAAAGCGGCCTGCAACGTGCGCCGATCGGCGACCCATCCCATCATAGTCGGCGAAGGCACGTCGCCCAGAATGTGAATGATGAAAATGTTCACCGCGATGGCCGTGGCGCGAATATGAGCGCCCACCGAGTTGATCACCGCCGCATTCAGCGGCGAAGTATTCAGCAGCAGGAAGAAAGCTGCCAGCGCGATGGCCGGCACCATGGCGTGGCCCTTCGCAAACAGCGCCACAATCATGACCGGAACGCCCAGCGCCATGCTGGCGGCGGAAACCAGGTAGTAGGAACTTTTCATCCGCCGCAGCAGATAATCGCCCAGCCATCCACCGGCCAGCGCGGCCACAATCCCATCCACCACGATGATGATGCCAAAAACAAAATTGGCTCGCGCCAGCGAGTAATGGCGCTCGCTGTAAAGAAACTGCGGCATCCAGACCTGAATACCGCCCAGCGAAAACGTCATCGCCGCCATGCCCAGCGTCGCCGTCAGGAACGCCGGGTTGCGCCCGAGACCGAAGATGGTCGCGCGCTCCGGTGTCTCCTTTACCGAATCGAATTGTCCCCGCTCCGGTTCCTTGAGGAAGAGCGCCGCAATTGCCAGCAGGAATCCCGGCGCCGCCGCAATGTAGAAGGGAAAGCGCCATCCATAGTGCGGGGCCAGATTCCCACCCAGCAGATAGCCCGCCGCCGACCCCACCGGAATCGCCAGATAGAACACGCCGAGGATGCGCCCGCGCATTTGTTCCGCGAATAGATCCGCCACAAAGGTCGGCGCAATGGTGACGAACGTCGCTTCGCCAATACCCACCAGGGTGTGCCGAATCAGCAGTTGCGTGTAGGTGTGAGTCACGGCCGTGAGCAGCGTGAGCCCGCTCCAGAACATCGCACCCAGAGCGATAATCAGCTTGCGCGAGTAGCGATCCGCCAGCGGCCCCACAAAGGGCGCGGCGATCATGTAAAAACCCAGAAACGCGCTGGTGAGATATCCGATCTGAACCTTGCTCAGATGGAATTCATCCTGCACCAAGGGCTGCACCGCGAACAGCACATTGCGGTCCGCATAATTAAGCAGATTGAGCGCGGTGAGCACGAGCAGCGCGGTCGGGGCGTGGAGCTTTTGCGGCGTCACAAGTCGAGCGAATATAACATGGCGAATGGGAGAAATGCGGGATCGCCGCTATCGTCACAAAGCATGGGTCTGTTCAATGTGAATCATCGCGCAGGCGCTCAAAGGCCTCGAAACTCTTCCGCGCGCAAACCGTCTTGGTCTTCCGTTCTCACAACGGAGATGTGCGGATTGCGTGGGGAATAGCGAACCGTGATGGTTCGTCCCTTCCAACGGAGTTCGTTATCGTTCGCTTTCCGCTCGCTCCGAGAACGCAACTGGAACTGCCCAGAGTAGAAATCTCTGTCGACGCTGTAAGAGTAGGAAACATCGGTCAGCCACTTGGAAACATTCTCGAAACTCGATGCAGATTCCACTTTTCCAAATGTGATGGGCCAATGGCGGGAGCTTCGTTTTCGAAGCCACAGAACAACCCCTGTACCGGCCGCGATCGCAAACGCGACGGCGTCGCGCGCGATCGCCGCCCACCACAAAAGATCGTGGTGCATTGCCTTGTACCTCCGCGGCGATTTGGACTTGCACTATTACAGGAGTCCAGAACTTCTTTCTGGCTCCGAAGATCGCCCCATAGTACACCCGTCTCGCTTGTTCCTGACAATTGGAAGGGGGTTCTCATTGCGAGCGTCCCGACGGTCTACCATCCACACCGGCACAGCCCAAAATTGGCTCATTTGCGGCTTAACGCTTGACATTATTAACGTCTGTCGCTATGCTTGCCCTGTGATCAAGACTTTCGCCAACAAGGAAACGGCGGAAATCTGGAGAACCGGAAAGACCCGGGGCGCACCACCAGCGAGCGTGACGGTACGGAAGCTGGCCATGCTCGACGGCGCCATGACGTTGGACGACTTAAAGGTTCCTCCCGGAAACCGGCTGGAGAAACTACACGGTAATCGGTCGGGTCAATACAGCATGCGAATCAACGATCAATACAGAATCTGTTTCGAATGGCGCGGTCCCGATGCTTACGACGTGGAAATCACAGATTACCATTAAGGCCAATTAGCATGAGCATTGCCAGAAAAGGCACACCCAACTGGAGAGTTCACCCCGGCGAAATCCTGCGGGAGGAATTCCTGAAGCCGATGGGCATCTCCGCTTACGAATTAGCGAAACGGCTGCATGTGCCCGCGCCTCGCGTGAATGACATCGTTCTCAAACGCCGTGGCATCAGCGCCGACACGGCGGTCCGTTTGTCCCGCTTCTTCGGGACGACCGAGCAATTTTGGCTGAACTTGCAGGGGGCCTACGAAATAAGCCGCGTCAAGGCCGAATGCGCGGCGGAAATTGCCCTCATCGAACCACGGGCGGCTGTCGCCTCGCGCTAGATTGCAGCCCTCCTCCCAGGTTAGCGCCCAAAAGACGGGCGCGAACCTGGGGCACCTTGCTACGAAATTCCCAGACTCTCGATCACTTCCGACTTTTCTTCCCCCGCGGCCACCTCGCGATCACTACCGTCGAAATTCCCCCGCGCGGACGGAACTCGCCCTTCACCTCGGCCCACACCGGCTTGGCCCAGCGAACCACATCCTCCAGCACCTGATTCACGATGTTTTCCTGGAAGATGCCGAGATTGCGATACGCCTGTAGATATTCCTTTAACGATCTCAACTCCAGGCACAGGCGATCGGGCTCGTAGCGGATCACGATATTGCCGAAGTCCGGCAGGCCAGTTTTTGGGCAGACGGACGTAAATTCGGGATCATCCACAACAATTTCGTAGCCGGGAAACTGGTTCGGCCAGGTTTCGATTTCCGGGAAATCGTGATCGAGCCCGGCGCTGGCGTGCTCTGCGGTGTAGCGGCGAGAGGTGTGACGGGGAGACTTTGGCATCTCACTATTGTACCTAGTGTGGCGTACCGTAAAATCGCGACATAGATTCGGGTTGTTATTCTCACGTAGGGACAGCCGCCCTTGGCTGTCCGCGGCGCGAAGCCCCGCCGCTCCGCCGCCTTGACAATCCCGGCCTGTGTTTGAGGCAGACGGCCGGCGCGATGCATCAATAAGGTAGGTCCGAAGTGTGCACTTGCCTGCTTCCCGCAGTGCGCGGATGATATACATTGAAGCTTGCGCTTTCCTCTGCATGCCCTTGAATGGAAACAGTTCGGGACGCCAGCCGCGCCGTTGGTCGGTAACCGCCCTTGCGATTCTCGGGGCGGTGATCGTGCTGGCTGCTTTCGTCTCCCACCGCGATGACGCGGTGCCGGTGCGAACCGCCGTCATCGCGCAGGGCACCATCCGCAGCCTGGTTTCCACTAACGGAAAAATTGAGCCCGTCAACAACTTCGAGGCCCACGCTCCGGTCTCGACCAGTGTCCGGCGCGTTTTCGTCAAGGAAGGCGACGCCGTCAAGAAGGGGCAATTGCTTCTCGTCCTGGATGACGCCGACGCTCGTGCGCAAGCCGCTCGTGCCGAGACCCAATTGCGGACAGCGCAGGCCGACCTGAGCGCCGCGAAGCGAGGCGGGAACCAGGAAGAAGTGCTGAGCCTCGAAGCCCAACTGGTGAAAGCGGCCACGGACCGGGATTCCGCACAGCGCAATTTAGACGCGCTGAAAAAACTTGAGCGGGAGGGCGCGGCCTCGGCCGGAGAAGTGCGAGAAGCGGAAAACGCTCTTGCCCGCGCCGACGCCCAACTCACCTTCCTCCGGCAAAAGCAGACGAAACGATATTCGGATGCGGACTTGGCGCGCGTCGAAGCACAGCGAGCGGAAGGGCAGGCCACCTCCGAGGCCGCCGAGGACGTCCTGGCGAAATCGAATGTCCGCGCTCCTTTTGATGGCATCGTGTACGCCCTGCCTGCCAAGCAAGGCGGATTCGTCGCCGCCGGAGATCTTCTGCTGCAAGTGGCGGATCTGCGAAAAGTGCTGGTCCGCGCTTTTGTCGACGAACCCGACGTGGCCCGGCTGGCTCTCGGAGATCCAATTGAGATTACGTGGGACGCCGTCCCCGGACGCATTTGGCGGGTCACCGTGACCAACGTCCCATCGACGGTGAAATTGCACGGTTCGCGCAACGTAGGCGAGACCACCAGCATCGTAGATAACAAGGATTTGAAACTCTTGCCGAATATAAACGTCGGAGTCACGATCGTCACTGCCGAGCACGATGACGTGCTGGTGGCGCCGCGAGAGGCTGTCCGCACCGACGACGCCAAGCCTTATGTTTTGCTGGTTGCCGGCCACGAACTCCAGCGCCGGGAGGTGGAAACTTCCCTTTCCAATCTCACCCAGGTCGAAATCACACGCGGCCTCTCTGCCAAGGACGTGGTTGCCATCAGTTCGTGGAACGGCAAACCGATTGGCGACCTCACGAAGGTCAAGTTCTAGATGATCACGCGCGCTTCCAGAATCTTGCTCATTCTACTCCTGCTCATTGCCTCGATGACCGCCAGCGTGGCGGACTCTGCCCAGGACAAGCTGACGGCCGGCCGCATCGATGAGGCCATCACCGAGTTGAATAGCCGTCTCTCTTCGGCTCCGGCGGACGCGGAATCGTCGAACCTGCTCTGCCGTGCTTACTTCGCGCTTGAAGATTGGGATCGTGCGGAATCGTCATGCAGAAAGGCGGTCTCGCTCGATCCGAACAACAGCCGTTTCCATCTGTGGCTGGGGCGCGTGTACGGCGAAAAGGCGGGTCGGGCAAATTTTCTGGCCGCGGCGACCCTGGCCGGAAAGGTCCGCGGCGAATTCGAGCGCGCGGTCGAACTCGATCCGAAAGATGTCGATGCCCGGCTCGATCTGGCGGAGTTCTATCTGGCCGCGCCCGGCATTGTCGGCGGCGGCGAACAGAAGGCCCGCGCGCAGGCGCAGTCCATTGCGCCCGTGAACCCTGCCCGCGCACACTGGATTTACGCCCGCATCGCCGAACAGAAGAAAGACGCTGCCACCGCCGAGCGGGAGTATCACCAGTACATCGACCTGAGCAAGGGTGACGCGGAAGCCTGGCTCAACCTTGCGCTTTTTCTCCGGCGCCAAAAGCGCTTCGACGAAATGGAGCAAGCCATCGTCAAACTCAGCCAGGCGCCGATGCCCAAACTCGATGTTCTGGTGGAGGCCTCCCAGATGCTATATCGCGCCGGCCGGAACTATCCCTTCGCCACGGAACTGCTGCACCGCTATCTCGCCTCGGGTCCGGTAGAGGCAGCTCCGGCCTTCAAGGCCCACTATCTGCTGGGCATGCTGCTGGAAAAACAAGGAGACAAAAAAGGTGCGGCCGAGGAGTACCGTGCTTCCTTGTCATTGGTCCGAAACTTCGGCCTGGCCCAGCACGCGCTCAACCGAGTTGCCCACTGAGGATGGCGAGATTCCTCCCGCATCCCGTGGCGTCCCAAATAGCTCTTCAAAAGTTACTGCTCGGCTCGCGCCTGGCGCACTACAATTTGTGCGTCGCGGAGCCGCGGCCTGATCCATAGGTGCTGATCGACGGGTGACTGACCCATGGATGACGAGATGAAGAAGACGAGATGAAGGTGACGTAATGAAACTTCGATTGCCGCGTTTGCACTGCACAAATCTGCTCGCCTTATTTGCGGCCGTACTAATTTTCACAACCCGCGGCCAGGCTGAACCGCTGCCTCTCGATCGCGCCATCCGGCTCGCGCTCGCGCACAGTACGACTTCGGTGATTGCCGATGCCGAGGTGCAGCGCGCCTTCGCCTCCTACCGCGAAATCCGCAACAACTTCGTGCCGCAACTGTTCGTTGGTTCTGGCGTTGGCTGGACCTATGGATACCCTCTCAGCATCGAAGGGTCGGCTCCGGCGCTGGCAAATGTCGTCGCGCAAAGTGCGCTCTTCAACCCGGCGCAGCGCCAGTTCCTGGGTGCCGCGAAAATCGACTGGCATGCCTCCGAGCTTCACGAAAAAGATCAGCGCAATGCTGTCATTCAGGACGTCGCCTTGACTTACGCCGAACTGGCGAAGTGGGAAGCGCGGCTCTTGCGTTTGCAGCAGGACGAAGCCCAGGCACAACAAATGGAACAAGCGGTGTCCGAGCGCTTGCAGGAAGGCGTGGACAGCGCCGTGGATCTAAATAAAGCCAAGCTCACGGCAGCGCGAGTACGCCTCCACCGGGCCGAGGCCCATGGCTCCGCCGACGTCCTTCGGCGCCATCTCGCAACCCTGACCGGTTTACCGGTTTCCTCCATCGAAATCGCCCCCGAAACGATTCCGGCCTTGCCGCCGGTCGCTGCGCAAGAAGATCTTTCGGAGAAAGCGATTGCCTCCAGCCCCGCCATCAAGATTGCCGAGCAGCATTCTCTGGCGGAAGCGATGCGGGCCTCGGGCGAGCATCGTTCTTTATTGCCCTCAATCGATTTCTCCGCCCAGTATGCGCGGTTTTCCACCTTCAATCACTATGCCAGGTATTTCCCGCCGAACACCTTTCAGCAGGACAACGCCACCATCGGCCTTGCCCTGCGCATTCCGCTGTTCAACGCCAGCCAGCACGCCCGAGCCGAAGCGGCCGAGGCCGAAGCCCTCAAGGCAAAGAAGCAGGCGGAAGCGGCTCGCAATCAGGTGGCCGAGGAAACGCTAAAACTGCAACGCGCCGCCGAGCAACTCGAGGCGGCTCGCGAAGTGGCAGAGTTGGAATATCAACTGGCCCAGTCGAGCCTTGAAGCGGCCCAAACCCGAATCGACGCCAAGACTGGCACTCTGCACGAATTGGCCGATGCACGGGCGCAAGCCGCCGAACGCTATCTGCTTTTCCAGGATGCCGATTTTGAGTACCAACGCGTCCGCATGAACCTGTTGCGGGCCACCGGAGACCTGGAGAACTGGGCCCTGGCCGGCGCCGCTTCAACCAACCCGGCTTCAAAATGACGCATAAAACCGCTCACCCAGCCGGTGCCCGATTCTCGCGTCTTAATGCGCAGAAGCGACGTTCGGCGCGGTTCTTTTGCGGTTTGAGCCCCGCTAAGGCAAACTTGGATAAAGGTTTCCACGCTCTCGGCGCAGTTCGAAACGTACCGGAATAGTAGCGTCGGCTGGGGTGCCGGCGCGCCTAAGAATGCTAAAATAGAGACTCACACTATGCCATTGAAAACACTGTTTTTGAATCCGCCTTCGTTTGAGAATTTCGATGGGGGCGCAGGCTCGCGCTGGCCCGCTACGCGCGAGATTGAATCGTACTGGTATCCGGTGTGGCTCGCCTATCCGACCGGAATGCTCGAAGGCGCGCGCTTGCTGGACGCCCCGCCCCACCACATCACGGCGGAAGAAACGATTCGCACCTGCCAGGACTACGAACTGCTCGTACTGTTCACCAGCACTCCGGGGTTTCCCGGCGACGTCCGCATAGCCGAAGCCATCAAAGACAGCAACCCTCACATCAAGATCGCTTTCGTCGGACCCCACGTCAGCGTGCTGCCCGAGAAGTCTTTGATGGATGCAAAAGTGATTGATATCGCCTGCCGCAAGGAATTCGACTACTCCATCGTCGAATACGCCCAAGGCAAACCGATTGAAGACATTCTCGGCATTTCCTATCGCAAGAATGGACACGTGCTGCATAATCCCGACCGGCCGACCATCGAGAATCTGGACGCCCTGCCGCATGTCACCGAAGTTTATCGGCGCGACTTGGACGTTCGCCGCTACAACGTGCCTTTCCTGCTCCACCCCTTCGTGGCGCTGTACACGTCGCGCGGATGCCCGGCGCAGTGCACCTTCTGCCTCTGGCCCCAGACCCTCAGCGGACACCCGTGGCGCAAACGCTCCACCGGCGACGTGGCGCGGGAGATGGCCAAGGCGAAGGATTACTGGCCGTACGTAAAGGAATTTTTCTTTGACGACGACACTTTCAACCTCCAGAAGGCCCGCACCATCGAGTTGTGCACCAAGTTGAAGCCGCTGGGTCTGACCTGGTCGTGCACATCTAGAGTCACCACTGACTTCGAAACGCTCAAAGCCATGAAAGAGGCGGGATGCCGGCTCCTGATCGTGGGTTACGAATCGGGCGATCCACAGATTCTGAAGAACGTCAAAAAGGGCGCGACCGTCGAGCGCGCCCGCCAGTTCACCAGGGATTGCCACAAGCTGGGACTGGTGGTGCACGGAGACTTCATCCTCGGCCTGCCGGGAGAAAGTCGCGAGACCATCAAGAACACCATCAACTTCGCCAAGGAACTCGACGTGGAGACGATCCAGGTTTCGGTGGCCCATGCTTACCCGGGAACCGAACTGCACGAATTCGCAATGAAGAATGGCTTTATGACCAGCGACACAAAAATGGTCGACGATGGCGGACACCAGATGGTGCAGATCGAGTATCCCGGCCTGCCCGCCGCGGAAATTCTTGAGGCGGTCCATCACTTCTACGACGCGTATTATTTCCGTCCCAAGGCTGCGTATCGCATTTTGAGGAAAGCGATGTTTAACAACTCCGAACGCAAGCGCTTGTACAAAGAGGCGCGAACCTTCCTGAAACTGCGCGCGCAGCGCCACAAGTGGGTCAAGGATAACCGCAAGGAAGAAGCGCCTGCCCCGGCGCCAGCCAAAGCCTAGCAGGGCGCGGAGAAAACTCGGGCGTCGTATCAGGGCATCGCTTTAGCGATGCCGTAAGCTCTTCGAAATCAGACGCCCCTTTAGGGGCTGGGCGTCGAGATTCCACTTTTCCCGCACCCTCTAGGCAAAAGTTTGGATCGGTAAGTTGGATTCCAGTGACCTTTCGAAAATACCTCGTCCTGGCGGGAATCACCGTATTCAGCACGGCGGGCGATTCCCTGCTGGCTCGCGGCATGAAAGAACTCGGCAACGTTTCCCTGCACCATCTTTCCGGTCTGCTGCTGGCTGTCGTCCATCCTTGGGTAACTGCGGGAATCCTGTTTCTGCTGGCGTTTTTCGCCTGTTACATGTCCGCGCTTTCCTGGGCTGACCTCACCTATGTTCTGCCGGCCACGTCGCTCGCCTATGTGCTCGTCGCTTTGGTTGGTCACTTCCGTCTTCATGAAGTAATCTCGCCAACGCGCTGGCTGGGCATCGCGCTGATCGCCGCCGGTGTGGGTTTCGTGGCCGCTGGACCCTCGGTTACGCCCAGTCGCCAACCCCGGGACGCCGGCCGCGACACCGTGTCTCACGAGGTGGAGTCATGAGTGAACTTCACGCCTGGGCCGCGATTGGCCTCATCATTCTGGCCTCGACCACCGGGGACGTGCTGCTCTCCTACTCCATGAAACGGGTCGGCGACGTCGACGAACTCCGGAAGCGGCGCGGGCTTCTCGCCGTGGTCGGGCGCGTGCTCCGAACCCCCACCTTTCCTCTCGGCTTGATGGCCATGGGAGTCGCGTTCTACAGCCTGCTCTTTGGCCTTTCGTGGGGCAATCTCAGTCTGGTCGTGCCCGCTTCGGCCTCGCTCACCTTTGTGGCCAACGCAGTCGCCGCGCGCATCTTCCTGCACGAACGCGTGGGACGCCGCCGCTGGATTGCGGCCTTGCTGGTAGCGGGTGGCGTGGTGCTGATGGCGCTCTGAATTACGCTAGCAGCCCGTGGTGCAAGTACGATTTGTATCAGGGTATGCCTTCAGGCATACCGTAAGTGCGGTGTTATGAATGCGCCTTTAGGCGCTGGTCTTGGGCGCTGGAGTTTCACCGCACGCTGCTAACCGAATAAATCGACAGCGATCACAAGCGCTTGCTCTTCCGCGATCCGATCTTTCCGCTCGGATGCAGATTGCTTCGGCTCCGGATTCTCTCCGCGCAAAATTGTCCCCAGAAAAGGAAACCGCTCGCTCAACCTCACCGCTTCAAGTCTTCCTTCCTCCATTCGCCTGCGGAAAGACTCCGTATCCGTATCGCGGCGGGCAGTTCTAAGCTGGTTCATCACCGCCTGCAATCTCGCCAATTCCGCGACCAGGTCGGCCAGCAGGCCTTTTCCGATAGCACTCAATTGCACGAACTCCATGCCAGTTCCGAAGGGGCCACGAATCGCCCTCACCTCACCCAGGGCCCGGAACGAAGCCGCGTTGACGCGCACGACGATTTCAGCGCGCACGCCGCAACGGATCGGCAGAGCGGTATCGACGCGGCAGCCGCCGAGGCTCAGGTCGACGATTTTTCCCGGAAGAATAATGCCGTCTGATGGCAGGCGACTGATCTTCGCGTCACCGCTGCAGCTGAATCGCGCACTGCGGCGGCGATCGTTGTCTGCGTCAGTACGCTCAGGCATGTCTATAACATCGTATGTCGGCGAGAATTCTTGAGAAAGGCGTCAAGGTAACTCAGGATTGGAAACCGAGGTAACTGACGTTGTCGAGGTGAGTCTTAGCCAAACAGTCTCATCAACCCACTCGGCGCCAGGTCGGGGACGAGAAAGCTGGCGCGCTTGCCGCTGGCGAACCGTGCCACAGCTTCCGCCGCCAGATAGCCGCTGCGCACCGCGCTCTCCATAGTGGCCGGCCAGCCGGTCGCGGTCCAATCGCCGGCCAGAAATACGCGCGGCCACGCCGTCTCTGCCTGCGGCCGGAACTGGTCGATTCCCGGACGTGGCGAATAGGTTGCGTTTACTTCTTTGATGACGGTCGATTTCAGCAGTCTCGCGTCGGGCGCGCCGGGGAAAAACTCCTGTGCTTCTCTCATCGCCAGCTCAACGATTTCCGCCTTCGACTTTTCCACCAGGCTCCGGGAGCAGCTCACCACCAGCTCAATGTAGCTGCCGCTGCCATTGGCGCGAGATGCAATGATCCGCGATTTGTGAAACATCCACTGAATCGTGCGGTCGAGCAGAACGGCGTGATCAAGGTCGCTGATTTGACGATCGAACCAGAGATGGATGCCGGTGATCGGCGACGTAGAAAACTGGCCGAGCGCAGCAGCCAAAGGCGCAGCCGACGCGGTGTCCGGCAACATGCGACCCAGTACATCAAAAGGGACAGCGAGAACCAGATAGTCGAACTTCTGCTCCTGTCCGTTCGTCGTGACGTTCACGGCAAACGGCACGGTCCGAAACGATTCCACGCCGGCGCGAAATTGGACCTCTCCACCACGAGCGCGGATGTAGTCTCCGGCGGTGCTGTACAGGTCGGTGAGCGGCACGGTTGGAATTCCCATGCGCCCGGCAGCGGCCGATTTAAGGAATGATTCGCGCACCACCTGCGCCGCATAGGGGACGGAAACCCGATCAAGATCTTCGTTCAAGGCGCTGACCAGAATTGTTTTCCAGAAACGCTCGATGGCGCGTTCGGTTTGTCCGTGGCGTTTGAGCCAGTCAAGGAACGACTCCCCGCGATCCGGCGGAATGGAAGGAGCGAGAGCCGCCAGGGCGCGGCTGATGGCCATCTTGTCGCGAAAGCTTAGACAGTCGGCCCGCAGAAATGACGGAGCAGTATGCAGCGGAGCGGGCAGCGCTGACGGCGCGATCACGGAGGCGCGTCCTCCGGGCTCGAGGAACGTCAGCTTCTCATACCAGCGAATCTTGTCCTGAACTCCCGCGCGCCGATAAAAATCGAGCAGGTTGGTGCAGCAGCCGAGCAACACATGCTGGCAATTGTCGACAATTTCTCCAGTGCCGGGATGCTGATAAGAAGAAGCGCGCCCCCCGAGATAAGGACGCCGCTCAAAGAGCGTCACGCGAAACCCGGCTTCGGCCAGAGCGCATCCAGCGGCCAGACCGGCCAACCCGCCTCCGGCGACAGCGACTGTGGAAGGATGCGTCGTATTGGAATGGGTCGAATTAGGATAGATCGAATTAGGATCGACCGAATTAGGATAGTTCGAGGGCGGCATCACAGCAGACGCTTCAGGATTCCCTTTCCCATGACCGTGAGCTTTTCGGGAACCGATAAACGGACGCGCTCCCGGAAGACGTCGTACTGGTTCGAAGCAATTTTTTCCAGCAGGCGGCGATAGATGGTAATGAGGACCCACAGCGCGGGCTGACTGTCTTCATTCACCAGCGGGATCAGCTCTTCTCCGTCGCGGTAGCACTCGCGAGCGCGGTCGGCCTCCATCGCCAGCAGCGGACGGATACGCGCAACATCAACCTGCGGCGCGGCCAGATCGGCGGCAGAGAGGCCGCACTGCGCCAGATCTTCTTGCGGAAAATAAACCCGGCCCATGGCCACGTCTTCTTTGACGTCGCGAATAATGTTCGTGAGCTGAAAGGCCAGTCCGCAGCGTTCCGCAAGCGGCTCAGCGGCGGGATCGCGATATCCGAAAATTTTGATGCACACTAATCCAACCACCGATGCCACCCCGTAACAGTATTGGCGCAACTCTTCAAACGTCTGGTAACGCGCGACCGGCGCCGCACCGGCGGAAGGTTCGGCTTGTCCGCAATCGAGATCCGCAGCCGTGCCGAAGGCCAGTTGGTCGAGAAGCCCAATCGGAATCTGGTAAGTGCGCTGCGCGTCAGTCAGCGCCAGCAGCACCGGGTCATCCGTCGGTTGTGCAGCCAAGGCGCGGTGAACTTGATCCAGCCAGTCCGCCAGCTTGTTGTGGCGATCGTCGGGGCTGAGCGTGATGTCGTCGGCGATGTCGTCGCACCGCCGCATGAAGGCATACACTGCGCTCAAAGCGTTGCGCTTCCGCCGTGGAAGCACCGCGAACCCGTAGTAGAAATTCTTGGCGGCTGCGCGCGCGATGCTCCGGCACACGGAGTACGCCATATCGATCTGCGATGCGGTAGGCGCGAACTGCACGGGCGCATTTTCCACGGCGGTGCTCATATCTGCTTCCCCAGCAGCTTCCCCAGCGCGGCGCGAGCCACCAGAGCCAGCTTCCGGGTCCTGGAAATTGCGGGACGCCTGCCCAGCACAGCGTAATGTTGGCGCTCGATTGCGTTCAGAATCTCCTGCCCGCCGCGGCTGAAGAGTTCGATGTCGATGGCGAGCGCGCGGTTGACCCTCGCGACCAGCGGCAAGCCCTGCGCGAACCATTCCCGCGCGCGCTCGACCTCAAACTTCATCATCTCGCAGAACGCGGAAGTGTTTTCGCCGTCGCGTATCACTGCTTCGCTCACGCCGAAGCGCCGCAGGTCTTCGAGCGGAAGATAAATTCGTCCTTTGGAAAAATCCGCGCTCACGTCTTGCCAGAAGTTCGCCAGTTGCAGCGCGGTGCAGGTGCAGTCGGAAAGCTGCTGGCGCTCGGAATCGCGGTATCCGCAGAGATAAAGCACCAGGTGGCCGACCGGATTCGCCGAATACCGGCAATAGCCCAGCAGATCGTTGAACGTTTCGTAGCGGCTGACGCTTTGGTCCTGCCGGAAAGCGCTCAGCAAATCCGCAAACTCATGTTTCGGAATTTCAAACCTGCTCACCGTCTCGGCGAGCGCGACAAATACGGGATGCCGCGGCCCTCGCGTAAGCTGACCGTCATAGCACGCGTTCAGCTCCGCCTCCCACTGATCGAGCAACTGCAGAGATGCCGCGCCGTCACCCACCTCGTCACCCAGATCGTCGGAGATGCGGCAGTACGCGTAGACGTTGAAGAAGTGCTGGCGCAGTTGCTCGGGAAGAAACCAGGACGCAACCGAAAAATTTTCGTAATGCGAGCGCGCCAGGCGGCGGCAATATTCGCGCGCCTCCGCTTCCGAAGGCGCATGGTCGGGGATGGCGTACTCCGGCGGCAGCGCACTCCAGCCGGAGGCGAACGGCGCAGTCGGGGGATGGCTGGCAGCAGTCGTCATCAAAAATTCTTAACCACGGAGGACACAGTGCCTATGGAGCGCCGGGCGTCCCGCCCGGCTGGACGGGCGAGGACGCCCGTCCCTCCATCGCATGATTCATCGCGCCGGTTGCCGCGCTAGTGGCCCGGGATAATCGCAGTCTTGATATCCCCGTTGCGGTTCAGCATGTGGCGCAGCACATCCTGCAAACGCGAAAGCGGCGCTTCGCCGGTAATGTAGTCGTTGCCGCAAACCTTCTTCTCGGCAATCAGACGAAAGGCCCGGCGCACCGTCTCCGGCGTGTGATGGAAAGTCGCCTTCAAAGTGATTTCCGAGTAGTGCAAGCGGTTGGTGTCTAACTGCACCTTCGTGCCCGCGGCACATCCGCCGAAGAAATTCACCGTGCCGCCCTTGCGAACCATCTGCACCGCCCACTCCCAGGCTTCCGGGCGGCCGACGGCTTCGATGGCCACATCGGCGCCGCGCCTCTCCGGAGTTAACTCGCGCACCGCCTCTACCGCATCTTTCACCTTCGTAATCTGCACAACTTCGTGCGCACCCTTCTTGCGCGCCAGGGCAACCTGCGAATCGCGCTTGACGACCGCGATCACATTGCAGCCGATAGCTTTCGCCACCTGCACAAACATCAGTCCGATCGGTCCGCCGCCAATCACCGCCACGGTTTCGCCGATCTCAACTCCGGTTTCATGCAGGCCGCGGAGAACGCAAGCCAGCGGCTCGGTCATCGCCGCATCCTCGAAGCTCACATTCGAAGGCACGACGAGCATATTGGCTTCCACGATGCGCTTCGGAATCCGGATGTACTCGGCGTAAGCGCCATTGTTGAACAACAGATCTTCGCAGAGGTTCAACTGGTGCTTGGAACAATAGAAGCACATGCCGCAGGGAGCCGAGTTGAGCGCCACCACGCGCATGCCCTTCCTGAAGCCGCGCACGCCCTCCCCGACTTCCTCGACCGTGCCCGCCAGTTCATGCCCGAACA
>Ga0326728_10016738_pt1 | contig 14869 bp, 14 predicted proteins | sample MB3enrmetagenome_FD_207602 | JGI IMG/M metagenome (GOLD analysis project Ga0326728, IMG submission 207602) | Lab enriched peat soil microbial communities from McLean, Ithaca, NY, United States - MB31MN | ecosystem: Environmental > Terrestrial > Soil > Wetlands > Peat | place: USA: New York...
GCCCACCGCGCCTGCAATCCAGCCTTGTTAGTAAGGTGAGATTTTGCGGATGCTTCTGGGAACATCCGCTTTCTGTTCGTAAAATGGAATTGGAATCCGCTTTCCGCCGCGATAGCTTTTCCGAAACAGGAGAATATCTATGGCAAAGATAGGCTACAACCCCTCATGTCCAAGTCTTGAGGACTCCAAAAATACGCAGGAGCATGATAGAGATCGGTCGCTGCGTCGTCTAGGCTAGCAAAACATCTGGGTGAAATCTGGCCGGACAAAATGTCTTGGGTGTCGATTCCAGAAATCACGGATAGCAGGCGCAGGTAAGTAGTATTCGGGTCGCTTTCAAAGCAGACGAAGAGTCCGGGTTTTTCCCAAAAGACAGTCAAGTTGGACAGTAGGTTTAGCAGAAAGAGAGTTGGGTCACTCCCCGAAACAAGCGTAAGCGTATTTGTCAGGACTCTCTTCTTAATGATGTTGGTCTTGCAGGCGACGTCGAGCATCATCATGGCGCGGTGAAATGAACGATCAGTCCATTTGGAACCGATGGGGGTCTTGCCTTCCGGGTGTTCAGTTCCGTGCCTGAAATGAGTTGCATACCCAGTGAAAACTAGGTCATCCGGTTCTTTGAAGGGGCGTTGCCTAAGGCAGAAGGTCACTCGAACGCCTCTATAGGCAACTATGCTTTTGGAGCGTGACCAAAATCGCCAAAAAAGGGCGATCTTCTATTAGTCCCGTTTAGTCCCGGAAAATAAGCGAAATAGGGATAGTAGTATCCCCATTTCCTTATTATGTAAACACTTATGAGCCGCGCCAGAGTCGAACTGGCGACCCACAGCTTAAAAGGCTGTTGCTCTACCAGCTGAGCTAGCGGCCCTCAAGGCAAGGTAATGTACGCAGTGTCCTTTTCTTTGTCAATTCGTAACTAACTATACATCACGCTCACTTCGAAATACCGGACAAATGTTAAGTATTCAGGAAGAATGAGCTAATGAAACGCTCAAAGAATGGGAGGGGAACAACTGTACTTGGCCATACGCCGGTACCTCGCCGGAAGATCCTTTCAGCGTATCAAGCGGGCCCCGAAGCGATCACCTCTCTGATCCAATATCTGGAGCAAGTGGAAACGCTCTCGCAACAAGTGAAACAGCTGCTGGAGCAGAGCCGTCAACAAGTGTCAGAACAGCAGCAAACCTCCCTCCGGCGATAGGATAGCGCGAGGGACCGTATCCAAGACGCACGAAGAGCAAGCGCAAGCCCGGAGGCCGGCCCGGGCACGACGGGATAAGACTGAAGCACGTGAAGCGTCCCGACCAGGTGGCGGTGCACCGTGCCGTACGATTGAGAAGAAGTTATACCTCCCTGCCGGGGGCAGCCGGTTCGAGGTGACGATCGACGGCGACTCTTCGAGGTGCCTCCGATAGCGGAGATCAAACGCTGCCCCCTGTGGACGGGGCTCTCCTGTCATGACTTCATCGATAATCAGATCCTCGCGTGCAACCTGGAAAAAATAATGTATCGAGCATGGCAAACTACCTTGCACCAATCTTGATCAACTTCTCCCGTAGTGTCGCCATTGTCTATTCTCGCGCCGGCTTCGGTGGCGCCGTCAGGCGGAAGAAGTTCCCACCACCTTCTTGACTTCTTGATCCACTGCTCCGCCATCCCCTATGGTTGTAAAAGCGGACAACGTTCTTCTTGCTCCTGTGGGAGGCGGTGCGTCGGACACTGCCGGCGGAGGCCGCGCGGGCAGTGCAGTGTGGAGCGCAGCTGCGAGGGTACGGAATCTCCCTCAAAGACTACGAGCTGCGGCCCTACCACAGGAACGCGCAACTGATGGAGGATCTTTTCGGGGTCCACCTCAGCCACGGGACGCTGGCCAGTATGGAGCCGGAATGTGCCCGGCAGCTGCAACCGCTCATGGAGCCGTTGCGCCAAGCGGTGCGGGATGGAACGCGCATCGTTGCGAGCGTTCCCCTGGAGTTGGGTTCATCTTCACCAAGCTCCGCGCAGACGGCGGAGGTCGCAGCGTCGCGGAAGCTGTTCGCGACCATCCTTGGAAGTAGCCGGCAGCTCAGACGTCCCGTTGAAGAATCCGGGTAGCCGAAACAACACGAGAGCCGCACACGGATAAGGGGAGTGCTGTCGGTCCTCAGTGAAAGGCAAGGGAGAATTGACATGAAAACAGAGAAGAAAAAGCTTCGAAGGAGGTTTCGAGCATGAAAGCGACTTGCAACACGATGCTCAGACGCGGTAGACTAGCGACAAAGACTACGATATTCTCGGGCAAAATTCTCGGGCCAAAATCGCAAGTCATCTGGGGAATCTCGGGTAATAGAGATGAGAAAACTCGCTTTTGGAATTGGCCTGCTCGCCCTGGCCCTGCTTTTCGCAGGCTCCGCCTACGGAGAGTTGACCGTGGGCCTGATGCCTGCGTACAACTCCGTCCCCCTCGTGGTTGCGGAAGCCGCGGGGTTCTACAAGGCCAACAACGTGGAGGTGAACCTCGCTCCCTTCAACGGCCAGCTCGAGCGGGAGACCGCCCTCCAGACGGGGGCCATCGATGGAACGATCTCCGACATGATCAACGCGATCCAGGCATGGAGCCATGGCTTCGGGGCAAAGGTGACCTCGGTGTCGGAGGGGAACTTCAGCCTCCTTGCTTCACCGAAATGCAGGCTCGCGACGCTGAAGGACTGGCCGAAGGGCGACGGCCGGAAGGTCAGCTCGGGTCTCCTGGAGAACAGCATCGTGTATTACCTCACCGAGCGGATGCTGAGTTCGGCCGGAGCCGATCAGTCCCGCCTGGAGCTCGTGCCCATTGTGCAGCTGCCGGTCCGGCTGGAGATGCTTATCGCGGGCAGGGTAGAGACGGCCTGTCTGCCGGAGCCTCTGGCAACTCTTGCGGTCTCCCGGGGGGCTCGCGTGCTTGCGGACTCCGATGGCATGGGGACGACCCCGGGGGTAATCCTGTTCACAGGGAAGGCGCTCAGCACGAAGTGGGGGGAGATCCTGTCCTTCTACCGGGCATACGACCAGGCAGTCGACGAGTTGAATGCCCGGCCGGATCGCTACCGGGAGGTCATCGCTCAGAAGTGCGGTTTCCCGCCCGTTGTGGCAAAGCTCATGCGCCTGGGCAGGTTCCGCCATGCGTTCCTTCCGCCCGAGGCACTCGTCTCCGACGTCAGCGCGTGGATGAAGGGCAAAGGCCTGGCCGACAGGCAGCCCTCCTACGAGGACATCGTAGAGCGTGGCTTCCTCTCCGATCATGCTCGAGCTGAGTGAGTGCAGCGCGGGCTACGGTGACCATCCAGCGCTGAAAGCAATCAGCCTCACCGCCCGCACAGGGGAGATCGCATGCCTCGTCGGCCCTAGCGGCTGCGGAAAGACAACGCTGCTGATGCTAGCCGCGGGCCTGATGCCTCCCTCGCGCGGCGCGGTCCGGCTGGAAGGCAGCCCTGTGCAGCCTGGGGACATGCGCGTGGGCCTGATCCTTCAGCAGTACGGCCTGTTCCCGTGGTTCACCGTTAGAGAGAACGTCGAGCTAGGGCTGAAGATCCGAGGCTCGCCTCCCGAGGAGATCAGGCGGCGCGCAGGCCGGGAGATCTCGGGGGTGGGCCTGCAGGGGCTGGAGGGCCGTTTCCCCCTGCAGCTCAGCGGCGGCCAGCAGCAGAGGGTGGCCATCGCGCGCGCTTTCGCGCTGGAGCCCCGACTGCTTCTTATGGACGAGCCTTTCTCCGCGCTGGACGCCCTGGCACGGGAGCAGCTCCAGGACGACCTCCTGGGCGCCGTCCGCGGACGTGAGACTGCAATCCTCCTCGTCACCCACAGCATCGAAGAGGCGGTCTACCTCGGCCGCCGGATCTGGGTCCTCGCCGGCTCGCCGGGGGCGATCGCGGGGTGCTTCGAGAATCCTCATCCCGGTTCGCCTGACTACCGGGAAGAGCCGGCCTTCTTTAGGCTGTGCAGCCAGGTACGCTCCCTCATGGCGAGGGAAAAAGTCGCCTGACAATGCTAAGGAAACATCTCGCACGCGGCAGGCTGTTCGGTCTGGCCTGCGGGATCGCAGCAGTCTTGGCCGTGTGGTGGTGCCTTTCGCTGCTCGGAGCCGGCCAGTTCGTCCCCGGTCCGGGTCCTGTGATCCTCAGATTTCTGACCCTTTTCCCCCGGTCCCTGGCGCTGCACGCGGGCGCGAGCCTCGGCCGCATTGCCGCGGCGCTCGCCTTGTCCCTTGCCACGGCAGCGCCGGCCGGAATGGCGATCGGGAGGAACCGGAGGCTGGACCGGGCCCTCGCGCCTGTCATCTACATCCTGTACCCCGTGCCGAAGATCGCCCTTCTGCCGGTGCTCATGCTGGTCTTCGGCCTGGGAGACCCTTCCAAGGTCCTGGTCGTGTTCTTTGTTCTGTTCTTCCAGATCCTCGTGACCGTGCGTGACGCAACCCGGGAAGTGCCACCGCAGTTCCTCGTTTCCCTGCGTTCACTGGGGGGAAAAAGGCGGCACGCGGTCCGCTACGTACTGCTGCCCGCTCTCACGCCCGCCCTTCTCTCCTCCCTGAGGATCGGCACAGGCACTGCGCTCGCCGTCCTTTTCTTCTCTGAGACGTTCGGGACGAGCACCGGACTGGGATGGTTCGTCATGGAGAGCTGGATGCGCATATCGTACACGGACATGTTCGCGGGGATCCTCTGTCTCGGGCTGCTCGGCTTAGTCCTGTTCCTCGCGATCGATTTCCTCCAGCGCGGTCTGTGCAGGTGGCAGGACACCGACTCAACCCGGCCGTAATCGGCCACGCTGGGCTATGGTCTCCGTCGTCCTATCGGGCCCAGCGCCTCCTCATATGTCAAAGCTTTCGGGGATAGCCTTCAGATCCGGATGTTTAGATCAAAGGTCATCCCTGCAGCCGGCCGGCCCCAAGGTACGCCCCGAACTGAAGATTGCCATGTTTGATGACCGAAATGAGCACCTTGATGCCGCCGCCAACAGTAATGTAACCCAGGTTGATCCCTCCGCGAATGGCAAGCAAGTTCATCAACTTGCCCGGGAGCCGAGGTCTGTTGAAAGTTTCAGGCTCGGGATAGGCGCGGGACCATGTCCAGCGCTTTCAGGAGGCTAAATCCGAAAAAAGCCGAACACCCCGCCAGGAACAGGAAGGACGCTACCAAGCGTGCCTTCGCAGCGCGCAATGTGATCGCCAGCCCCTCCACGGGAAAAAACTTCGCCTCAACGGGCGTACTAACTTTCCATCCTTGTAGCTCACACGACGTTGATTCGCCAAAAAAGCATCAGACGAAGCCCAGGAAACACGCGCTGCAGATCTCCCCGGATTCCGTAAGACGGGCACGGACGAGCTTGCCTTTCAGCTTCTCTTCAATTGGAACGCCTTCGACCATGACTTTGAGATAATTAGCGGAGACTCCGTGAGCAGAGCCTGGCGGCCGCGACGGCGCCGCCCCCCCCTCGATCAGCACCTCCACTTCCCTTCCCAGCCACGCTCGCGCGTAGCGGTCCAGCAGGATTCGCGAGATAGCGCCAAGGTCTCTGGCGCGCTGGTCCCGGACGCGCTGCGGTACCACAGGGCGAAGCTTCGCCGCTTCGGTGCCTGGCCGCGGGGAAAAAGGAAAGACGTGAAGCGCCGCGAATCCTGCCTCATGGATAAGGTGAATCGTTTCAGAATGCTCCTGCGGCGTCTCAGCGGGGAACCCCGTGATGAGGTCAGCGGCAATAAAAGGGTCGGACTTTGTGTGACGAAGAAGCTGCACGCCCTGAATCAAGCGCGCCGCGGCGTAGCGGCGCTTCATCCGCGCAAGCACGCCATCCGACCCCGACTGAGCGGGGAGATGAAAGTGCGCGCACACCCTCGCGTGAGACAGGCTGTCTGCCAACTCCCCTGTTATGGATTCAGGCTCGAGTGAAGAAAGTCGAAACCGGGCCTTGCGCGTGGCATCTACTAGCTCACGGATAAGGCGCGGGAGAAGAACGTCCCCGGAACGGTAGGAGGAAATGTTGACGCCCGTGATGACGATTTCCTGGTGGCCCTGGGATTCAAGATCTGCCGCGCGACGAATCACCTCGTCCGTTGACAGGCTCCGCGAGGGACCACGTGCCTGTGGCACGCGGCAGTATGTGCACCAGGCGTCACACCCGTCCTGCACTTTAAGGAAAGCGCGGGTGTGAAAGCTTAACTGCTTCGTGCGGAAGGCGAAAGGGTCCTCGGCGGTGGAAGTGGATCCCGCAGGAAGCTGCAATAGGCCGGTTTGCAGGTCCGCGGCCTGCGTCACCGTTTCTGCCAGCGTAAGAAGCCTGCCTTTCGCGGATTGCGGGACAATGAGGATGTTGCCGCCCAGGGAGGAAAGGGCTTTGGCTTCGAGTTGAGCGGAACAACCTGTGACTATCAGAAGGGAATGCGGGTGTTGTCGGGAAAGGCTGCGGACGGCCGCCCGGGATTTGTGGTCGGCCCGTCCCGTCACCGTGCAGGTGTTGATGACATAGACTTCGGCGTCCTCATCCTCCCTGACGATATCGTTCCCCTGTCCCCGAAAGGACGATGCCAGAGCCTCCGTTTCACATTGGTTGAGCTTGCACCCGAGGGTGTGAAAAGCTATCCTCATCCACCCTTGAGCTTCTGCGACACCCTGTCCTTGCCTCTTTGGGCGTCAACCAGATTAGGATCAAGTTTCAAGGCATGTCCGTACGCGTCGGACGCCCAGGTCCAGTCATCGGCGAGCTCGCGCGCCCACCCGAGGCGGGACCACCACTGGCCATTGTTCTGGTCGTAGTACAGCGCCGTAGAGATAGCGATATCAGCGTTCTGGTATTCCTTAAGACTGATGTAGACTTCCCCCATGAGCCAGTAAACGCGCGCTATACGTTCTCCGTCAGGCCGCAGCGCGACGTACTCCTCCAGGTTCCTAAGGGCGTCGGTTGTCTTGCCAAGGAACGCATCGGCCTCTCCTAGGATTTCGATGACGCGCGGATCATTCGGATTGATGACGGCGGCTTTCTGGCCGATGTCTAGCGCGTCCTGGTACCTTTTGAGCTTTAGGAGAGACCATCCCATGACGACGTGGGAGTCGATGCTCTTGGGCGATTCGGCCAGTTCCTGCTGGCAGACCTTAATGGCATCCTCGAAACGGTTGGCCCTGTACAGCTCCAGCGCGTCAGGCTTGTCCTGGGCAAATGCCTGCATGCCGGCAACGAGCAGGCCGACGAGTGCCAACAAGGCAATGAGAGATGACTTCATTTCTGCCCGCTCCCGCCGGCTTGCCCGCTTCCACCGCTCGGGAAAGGCGGCCTCTGCTGTTGCGGTTGCTGCGGGCCAGGGACGCGGTGCACTTCCACGCTGCGCAAAGCGTCAGGAGAACGCTGCGGCTGCCCTTGAGGGCGCGGCGGTTGCTCTGGAGAACGGGACTGCTGCTCGGAAGCACGCGGCGGCTGTTCGGAAGCATTCCCCGTGGCAGGGGTTGCTCCGCCTGCGGTTGCGTTGGTCGAGCTTTCTTTCCTTGCCGGCTCTCCGCCCATGTTGCAGTTGCCGTTGAACTTGCATCCGCTTTCCATCACGAAATCCGGGGTAGTTATATCTCCGTCCACCCTGGCCGTTGAAAACAACTCCACGCGGGAGTGGCCCAGGATGTCTCCATTGTGACGACCCTTGGATGAGACAACATCCGCCTCAGTGGTAGCTTCCACGTAGGCCTTCTCTCCTATATAGAGCGAGCTTGTGGACTTGATCTCTCCCTTGAACTTCCCCTTTATCATAAGGGGTTTCTTGAACGTCAAGTGCCCCTCGAAATCGATGTCCTCCGCAAGGATTGTGTCAATTTCGTGCTCGTCGATGTCCTTGATCCTTACCTCAGCCATGGAAGTCTCCATTCATGAATCCTAGCGTATCTACGCCCCCGCGGCATGTCAAGGCAATTTCAGTTTGCTCTCCAAAGATTCGTTGATGGCGATCATGATGGAGTCCAGAGACCGTGACAACCGGGAACGCATTTCTCGCGTATGAGGATTGTAGCGCTGCAGGTCGAGGAAAAGCTGCCACGGATCATTGCAGGTCTGCTCAACGATCTCCAGGAGCTTGTTGAACCCCACGGTCCCGATGGAGGAGCGGCGCACCCCGAAATCCGAGAGTACCCGTCCGATGTAGTGCGTGACCCCCTGGGTGAAAGCGGCCTCCCTGTCGTGCTCATCCGGCGACATGACGGACACGACAAGACCCATGGAGGTGAAGAACTCCTTCCACTCGGCCGTTTGGGAATCGGAAACCCGGGCCGGGCAGAGGATCAAGGGCAGGCCGCGCACGCTATTTCTGGCCGAATCGGGTCCGAACATCGGATGGGTGCCGAGAATGGACGCCGTGTCAGGGAGAAGGCGCTGCATGAGGTCGACCGGGTACGTTTTCACCGAACATGTGTCCATCACGATCGAGCCGGGAGAAAGACGCGTGCTCGCGCGCATCAAGACCTCCTCGACAGCGGATATAGCGACGCAAAGCATGATAACGGGAAGGGAAAGAAGCTCGGCCTCCCCCACGCGCGTGACTCCTTTCGGAACCGGACGCCCCGCGTCGCGCGAGTACCCGTAAACGGTTGCACGCGCCGCAAGTTGCTCCGCCCAGAAATATCCGAACCTTCCCAGGCCGTAGACCCCGATCGTCATGGTCGTGATTATTGCAGTTTTCAGGGAAAAAGCTATACTGGTGGGACACTCGAGATTGTTTCGACGACGAGAGAAGGAGCGCGCTATGAACTTCATTGAAGAAATGCGCAAGAAAGCGAAATCCGACCCGCGCAAGCTCGTACTGCCCGAAGGCTACGAGCCACGAACGCTGAAGGCTGCCAGACTCATCCTGGACGGAGGCTTCGCAAAGGAGGTCACACTCCTCGGGACGACGCGGGAAATTGAAGCGGAGGCGAGAAAGCAAGGTGTGAGCCTGTCGGGGCTCATTGTCGAAGAGCCTGCGACGTCGTCCCTACGAAAGGAATATGTCGACGAATACTTCGAGCTTCGCAAGGCCAAGGGGATCAGCCATGAAGAGGCGGAGAAGATCTTCATGGGCGACACCCAGCACTGGGGCGCCATGATGATGCGCAAGGGCCGCGCGGATGCAATGGTGTCAGGCGCGGATAGCGAGACGGCCAAGGTCTTACGCGCGGCTCTCACCATCGTCAAGACGAGCCCCGGCATTAAGACCGCTTCCTCCTGCTTCGTGATGGTCATGTTGGACAAGAAATGGGGAGTGGACGGCCACATGATCTTTGCCGACTGCGCCGTCATCCCCGACCCGACCTCGGAGCAGTTGGCGGACATCGCCCTCTCCTCCGCTCTTTCGTTCCGTACCTTTCTTAAGGCGGAGCCCATGGTGGCAATGCTTTCGTTCTCCACGAAGGGAAGCGCTTCCCATCCTCTCGTGGACAAGGTGACCGCCGCACTGGCCATCATACGGCAGAAGGATCCCAAGTTGATGGTGGACGGCGAAATGCAGGCTGACGCGGCTCTCGTGCCGACGGTTGCCGCCAAGAAAGCACCGGGGTCCCCAGTGGCGGGCAAGGCAAACACGTTGATCTTCCCGGACCTTCAGAGCGCAAACATCGGGTACAAGCTTGTCCAGCGCTTCGCGGGCGCAGAGGCGTACGGGCCCTTTCTCCAGGGATTCGCAAAGCCGGTGAGCGATCTCTCCCGTGGATGCTCAGTCGATGACGTGGTCAACACTTCAGTGGTAACTCTCGTCCAGTCCCAGAAGGGGTAGCGCCGGCGCGCTGCCCGCACGCTCACGGCGCATCATGGGGCGCACAAACTCTTGCTTTTCCCCCGCTGCCCGTCCTATGATACTCGGGCCATGAGAGTCGCCATCATCGGTTACGGGGGCATGGGCCAGGAAGTGGAGCGCGTCCTGCGCTCCGGGGGTCATGAGCTTGTCGCGCGAATTGATCCCCAGGCGCCCGGTGCCGACGCAAAGCACTTGACAGAGGAGACGGCGCGCAAGCTCGACGTCGTGATCGAGTTCTCCCATGCCGAGGCGGTACTGGAAAACGTGCGCTCCTACGCTCGTTTCGGCGTAAACGCCGTGGTGGGCACAACGGGCTGGTACGGACGGCTTGATGAGCTGAAATCCCTCCTGAAAGACAGCCCCATCGGGCTCATCTACGGCAGCAACTTTTCCATCGGGGCGCACCTATTCTTCGCAATCGTGGCGGCCGCCGTGGAGCTCTCCAATCCGTTCGCCGAATATGACATCCTGGGCTGGGAAGTACACCATAAAAGAAAGAAAGACTCCCCTTCCGGCACGGCGTTGAGCCTTGCAAAGATCATAACGTCGGCTCATGCGCGCAAGAAAAAGGTGGTGACGGACAAGCTTGATCGAGCGCCTGGTCCGGACGAACTTCACTTCGCTTCGGTTCGCGGAGGGGAGGTCCCCGGTATCCACACCGTTCTGCTCGACTCCTCGTTTGACACTATCGAGCTGACGCACTCGGCCCGCAGCAGGGGAGGACTTGCCGTCGGCGCGGTGCGCGCCGCGGAATGGATCCAGGGGAAAAAGGGCCTCTACGAGGTGAGCGATTTCATCCAGGACGTTTTGGGGAGGAAAAAGCCATGAAGCTGGAAGGCGTCTTCACGGCGCTCGTTACGCCTATGACGGATGACGGGAAAGTGGATGAGAAGTCGCTGCGCAAGCTGGTGGACTTCCAAATCGAAGGTGGCGTGCAGGGTCTGGTACCTACGGGGACAACAGGAGAAAGTCCGACCCTGGATGGAGAAGAATCCCGACGCGTCATACAAGTGGTTGTCGAGCAGGCGCGGGGTCGTGTCCCCGTGATCGGCGGCGCTGGCTCCAACAATACCAGGGAAGCAATCCATTACGCTAAGGAAGCCAAAGAGGTCGGAGCGGACGCCACTCTCCAAGTGACCCCGTATTACAACAAGCCGACGAACGACGGAATCCTGGCCCACTTCCGTGCTGTTGCAGACGAGGTGGACCTTCCGCTCATCGTCTATAATATAGCCGGACGCACGGGAAAGAACATCGATACACCCACCATGCTCGAGCTGGCCCGTCACCGAAATATAGTTGCCGTCAAGGAAGCAAGCGGCGACATCACGCAAATGATGGACCTGATATCCCGTAAGCCGGCTGATTTCGCTGTCCTGTCCGGAGATGACAACCTCGTCTTCCCGCTGATGGCCCTGGGCGGCTCGGGAGTGATTTCCGTCGCGAGCAACGTGGTGCCGGATCGAATGGTGAAGTTCGTTTCCGCGGCCCTCAAAGGGGACTGGAACACGGCCCGCAAGATGCATTACGAGCTTCTCCCCCTGTTCAAGGCTATGTTCATAGAAACGAACCCCATTCCGGTCAAAGCGGCCCTCGCCATGAAAGGGATGATGTCGGAAGTCTATCGGCTTCCGATGTGCAGGATGGCTCCCAAGAACAGGGATTCGCTTTGCGCAACTCTCAAGGAGCTCAAAGTCCTCTGAGATCCTGGGAGCCGCCCGGAGGCGGTGCTTCGGCGGCTTGCGTACGGGCGAGCCTCGTCGCCGCCCGAACGAATATCCCGCAAGCAAGCTCCTCGGCACGCGCCGCCAGGTCCACCTTTTCATGCTGCAGCGCCTCTTCGACGCTCTCACGGCTAATTCCCGCCGGAAAAGTTGCGCCAGCAATGTTATTACGGATCGTCTTCCTTCGTGACGCGAACAATCCGCGCGTCAGAGCCTCGAGAATCTCGAGGGTGGCCCCTACGGGCGCCTCTTGGAGCGGGACCAGCTCGACCACCGCAGAGCTGACCTCGGGAGCGGGATAGAAGCTTCCCGGCTTCAACTCCCCGAGGATTCTCGGCGCGAACGCTGCCTGACAAAGAACGGAGAAAGATGAGTAGGACTTGAAACCGGGCCGAGAGCACATCCGATCCGCCGCCTCGCGCTGAACGGTCATCACTGCGCGACGAGGCCGTAGCCCGCCTTCGATAACAGCGGCGATTATGAGCGAGGCGGAACGATAGGGAAGATTGCTCAGCAGAAGATCGGGAGAGCCGTGCGCCTGGAGCGCCCCGTGCCAGGTCTTCACAAAATCACCGGGCACGAGCGCAAACCCGGCCGCTCCTCCGTACGTCTCCTCAAGGTATCTACACATACCTCTGTCTATCTCGAAAACAACGCACGCCTCGCTTTTCTTGAGGAGCAGTTCAGTCATTGCGCCGAGGCCGGGGCCGATCTCCCAGACATGGTCAGCGGACATGGGCGAAAGCCACTCCACCATGGAGTCCCTTGCTCCGCGGTTGATCAGGAAGTTCTGGCCCCATCGCTTCTTGAGAGTTAGACCGCGGCGCTCCAACTCGGCGCGGATTTCCGCGGGAGAATCATGATTCAAGGCGACGGCCTTGGGATCCGCGCGACGCGGGTACGTGCAGGCAGGGGAAAGCCATGAAGGCCAGAGAGAGGGCTTCATGACCCACGAGAAACCCAGGCGCGCTGCCGAAAACCGCGGTCGTACGCTCGATCAGCTGATACAGGATCGCAAAGGCCTGCGCTCTTGGGTCGTAAAGAAAAGGCCAGGGAACCACGAACACGACATCCCAGGCGAGCGCGTCCCAGAGCACCGCTGTTGTCAGCGGCACCAGAATGACCCCGACAAGAAGCCCTGAGGGATAGTAGACGCAGAACCGGGCCACAACGAGCGGGACGTAGCAATCTGCGGCCCCGGGGACGTGGCGAGCAGAGCCAGGATGAGCCTGAGAACGCGGCTTTCCAGCAGCCTCTGGACCACAGGACCCACGGCAAGGATGCCGCCCACCGCAAGATACGAAACTGGCGCGACAGTGAAAAAGACCTCCCGGGGCTTGCCAGCAGCAGGTGGGCATGACGCAAAAGGCGAGGACCGGGAGTGTGACGTTCCTTCGCAGCATGCGGGCTTGCGGCGGCTCTCACCACTTCAGCTTGTCGAGAGCCTCTCGCGCGGCCTCTTTCACTCCAGTGGGATAGTTCAGGTATCGGGTGTACATTAGATCGTCGAAGGCGACCTTGTCCGCAAGGCTCCCCAGGGAGTTCACGATGGCAGTGACAACCCTCTCGTCATACGCTTTTCCCTTCTCCGTGTAGGAGTTGATGAGCACGAGGAACTGGGTGAGCCGCATCGCCGCGTCATGCGTTCCCGTGGTGCCGAGCTCATTTATGGCGTCGAGGAGATGGTTGGTGTCAACAATCCCCTTGTCATTCTCTCCGATAGTGCTGTCAAGGTTCTCGATAAGCAAGGGTGCCGCCGGAGCCCACTTACGGTCTCCCAACGCCCCTGCCGCGACGAACCTCATGTCGCGGTATCCGTTTCGTTGATTCGTGTCCGCGGCGCTCGTATGGAGGCTGATGTCGAGAGCGATTTGGGCCACTTGCGCCTTCTGGTCGCTCGTCAGCTTGTCAGTGGCCAAGGCCATTTGCAACGCCAGGGATTTCTCCCCCAGCGGCCTGCTTTTGATCACGTCCGTCAGGAGCGCCTGAAGGTCTCCCTTGATTGAGAACAACGCGTCCTTTGCCGTGGCGGTGATCCGGTCCGAGTAATTAAGGTTCATTGCGCTGAAGAGGTACGGAAACGACGACGGGTCTCCCAGGTTCCCCAGCGCCTGGAGGCACGCGGAGAAAACGATCAGGTCTACCTGCCCACCGCCGGAGAACGTGGTGTTCTGGGTGTCCACGTAATGGTTGAGGGTCGCGATGATAACCGCGTCTCCCGCGCCGACCTGTCCCAGAGCGATGACAGCTTTCTGCAGCGTCTGCGTGTCCGAATCCACCTGGAAAAGCCTCAACAGAGACTCCTTCCCCGCGGCGTATTTGACGGTCCCGATCTGTTCAGCGGAAATTGCGGCAAGCTGGTTAAAGCGCGTATCACTTGCCATGAGGCTGCCGTTGTCCGTCACGAACTCAAGCGCCTGTTCGTAGAGAGGACCCATGTCAGCAGCGTTCTTGCCGCTAGCTGCATCCTGGAGGATCTGGATCTTCACATCCAGGCTGGCAATAGTGAAATTGCGCCGATAGGTGTCCAGGATCTTGCTGGCCTCCTGCGCCTGCGCGGAAACAAATGGGACGAATAGCAGGACAAGGAGCCAGAAAGGGCGCTTCATAGCGTTAATCCTCCACTTAATGCGACGATAGTATCTGGACTCTCCGTGAATGGCAATCAAGAGTCCGCGGAACCTCAGTTTCTCTTGTCCTGGTTGGGGTTTGCCGGCGTAGCCTTCAACATGATCCCTTCAGGGCGTGATTCCTTATTTACCGCGTCCGCTTTGCGCACAGCATTCAGGGTTTCCCGTTCTCCGAAGAGGTTGTAAACGTAAGTCAGGAGGCGGTTCCTCATGGACGGGCTCGGCGGTACGGCCTGCACGTGAAGCGTGGACCGGCCCTTTTTCTCGTCGAAATTGACCCCTTTTACGACACCGTTCATTGTTAGGGTATTTTCCCCGATTGCAAACTGAAGCTTCAGCGGAAGCCCTACTTTCGCCTTGCCCCCAATAAGAACCGCACACCCGCCCTCGGAGAGGTCCACGATCTTGCAACGAAGTCCATGGGCTTCCTCCGGCGTCTCGTTTGCAAGATCGATCGACTTCATGGGGAAAAGCTCAGCCTGCAAATCGGCCTCAACGCGCACAGAGTTTCGTTTCTGCGTGCGGACCAGGTTGTCAGAATGGAGTATGTGGAGGATGGGATACTTGCGGTCCAGAAAATCCTCCAGTACCCTCGTCTGGAAATAGTAGCCGGCGTCCTCCGCCCGCCAGAAATAGACTCCGACTTTCTGGTTTTTCCAAGAAAAGGACTCCGGAAGCTTGGGTCCCTGCGGATAGGAGACAGCCATGTACCGATTGAGGTTCTCGACGACCACAGAGGTGAAGGGACCGAGCCC
>Ga0326728_10016741_pt1 | contig 14867 bp, 12 predicted proteins | sample MB3enrmetagenome_FD_207602 | JGI IMG/M metagenome (GOLD analysis project Ga0326728, IMG submission 207602) | Lab enriched peat soil microbial communities from McLean, Ithaca, NY, United States - MB31MN | ecosystem: Environmental > Terrestrial > Soil > Wetlands > Peat | place: USA: New York...
ATATTGCGGGATTTGTGGATCTATGTCCCTGGACCACGCCAGAATGCCGCCGGAGAGGTTGAAAACCGACGCAAATCCGTGGGTCTCGAGAAAACGCGCTACTTGCAGACTGCGGCCGCCGGAACGACAAATCACGACGGTCTCCTTTTGCGGGTCGAGTTCGTTCACTCGATCCGCCACCTGGCCCATGGGAATGTGGATAAGACCGGTGGGAACGGGCGCCAACTGTATCTCCCAGTCTTCGCGGACGTCCAGCAACGTCAATTCACGGCCTTCGGCACGGCGCTTCAAGAACTCCTGCGGGCTGATTTCCTTGACCATCAGAATACGAAACCCTGCGGCGCGGTGGCGTTGATCAACGGATCGATGACGGTCTCGAAAAGACTCTCGCGAATCCATTCGGTGCTGTCTACGCGGCGCACCAGGACGGCGTCCATGACCGGCGCCACTCCGACGACTGCAAACAGCCTGCCGCCGACGCGCAACGCTTGCTCGAAGCGGGTATCGTAGACCGGCAGGGAACCGGTAACGGCAATGACGTCGTATTCGCCCAAGGCAGCGCTGCCGAATGCGTCCCGTGTCTCGAGATCCACGCGCGCCTGCGGTACCGCACGCAAATTCACCGCGGCAGCCGCCGTGAATTCGGCACGAATATCGATTGAATGTGTGGAGCTTCCGAGCAGGCTCAAGCACGCAGCCAAGTACCCGGTCCCAGTACCTACTTCGAGCGCGGCGTCCGACGCGTTCAGTGCCAAGGCTTGAAGAATCCGCCCCTGCAGCACGGGCGCCAGCATGGATTGCCCGAAGCCGATGGGGATCGGCGTGTCGGCAAATGCGAGCTCGCGATACGCCGGCGGCACGAATGCTTCGCGCGGCACCGCCGACAGCACGTCCAGCACCCGCGGGTCCAGAACTTCCCACGCACGGATCTGCTGATCCACCATCTGACGACGAGCTGCCAAAGTGTCCATAAAATCTCGCGCGTTATTAAGGCCGTTGATTATGGTCAATTTCCCCAGGGGACGCGAGTCCCTTGCGCTATTCTTCGACTGACGATGTGGCACGATGCGCCGAACCCTTAAGGGGACTTAAATTTTAAGCGTCGTCCCGATTCGTCGCATGAGGTCCTTTTTTGATAGCGTCTTCCGTGTTCGTATGGGTTTTGACCTCAGCCGTATTGGCCGTGGGCGTCGGTGTGCTCGTGGTTTGGAACCGGCGCCAAAAGCGCGCCGTCAGCGAGTTCTCCGAGCAAGTCCGGCGGGTCACGTTCGAATCCGGGACCGCCGGCCGCATCGGACTCGAGGGCAAGTCGGAGTCGCTGGAGCAATTGGGCATGGCGGTCAACAAACTGCTCGAGAATCTCGAACAACGCGGCGCCAACTTGCAGGGCCGCGAGCAGTTGTTTCAGCGCTTGGTCGAGACGGTAAACCATGCAGTGCTGGTTCACGGCAAACAAATCCTGTTTGCCAATCCGCGGTTTCTCACCCTGCTCGGACTGAACGCAGACGAAGTGATCGGCAGACCCTTGAGCGCGTTCGTCGGGCCGGAATATGTCGAGTTGGTCGACAATAATTTGCGACGGCGGTTGGCCGGCGAACCCGCCGCCGAGCGCTACGAGGTCGAGCTGATCGGTGCGCACGGCGAGGTCACTCGCATCGAATTGTCGAGTACGCTGATCGACAGCTCCGGCGAGCCTGCGTTGCTGCTCACCGCATTGGAGATGCTGCCGGAGGCATCGACGACGACGATGACGTTGCCGGCGCAGCGGCCGCGCGCCGTGGCCACCCTCGACGCCATGGGTGAGAGCGTCATCACGGTCGACGCCGACGGACGCATCGATTACATCAACACGGCCGCGGCGACGTTGTTGGGTCAGCACTTCGACCAAGTCGTCGGCAAGACCTTTCCCGACGTCGCATCGCTGGTCGATGAAGCGGACCGGCATTCGCTCGGCGATCCGATTCGCATGGCCTTGACCGCGGGAGGGCGCGTGTCGATGGGCAGACGCGCAGTGCTCGTGCCCGCCAACGGCCTCGCCGAGCGTTCCGTCGAACTCAGCGTGACGCCCTTGAAGTCCGAGAGCGGCCAGATCCTGGGGTTGGTGCTCGTGCTGCACGACACCAGCGAGCTGCGCGGCATCACGCGTCAGATGACGTATCAGGCCAGCCATGATGCGTTGACCGGCTTGGTCAATCGTCGAGAGTTCGAGCGGCGGCTGCAGGAAGCGATGGACTCCGCACAAACCGGAGATGCCGCGCACGCGCTGTGCTACCTGGATCTGGACCGGTTCAAAGTCGTCAACGACACGTGCGGGCATACCGCCGGCGACAACATGTTGCGCGAGGTGGCCTCGATCATCAAAGAAGCGGTGCGCGATTCCGACACCGTGGGACGCATCGGCGGCGATGAATTCGCGCTGCTGCTGGTGGGTTGCCCGCTCGAGAAAGCGCGGCAGATAGCCGACGATGTCGTGCATTCGGTCAGCGGTTACCGCTTCGTGTGGAAGGACAAGATTTTCAATATCGGCGTCAGCATCGGTCTCGTGGAAATCGGCCGCGGTGGCGGCGCGATCGAAGACCTCATGAACTCGGCGGACTCCGCATGCTACGTCGCCAAAAAGCAGGGCGGTCTGCACGTTCACGTGTATTCCGCGCGTGAGGAAGCGAATGCGCGCCACAGCGGCGAGATTCATTGGCTGCAGAAACTGCAAGGCGCCTTGCGCGACAATAAGTTCGAACTGTATTCCCAGCCGATCGTGCACGCGCAAATCGGCGGTGTGCGCGGGCCTGCACTCGAGGTATTCGTGCGGATGGAGGGCGAGAACGGCCAACCGCCGGCGCCGCCCGCCGAATTCATCCGCGCCGCCGAGCGCTACCGCTTGATGCCGTTCGTCGATCGATGGGTGATCCAGACGGTGCTGTCGGCCCTGGGGCGCGGGGGCATGAAGTTGCCGGTGGGCCGCAGCGTGGCGATCAACATCGCCGGGCAGACGCTGGCCGATACCGAATTCCTGGAATTCGTGGTCGACTGTTTCGATCACACAGGCGCCAGTCCGAGCGACATTTGCTTGGAAGTTACCGAAAGCTCGGTGGTCGCGAATTTAGATCACGCACGGCGATTCATCGCCGTATTGCGCGGCATGGGTTGCGAGTTCGCGCTGGATGACTTCGGCAGCGGCTTGAGCTCGTTCTCGACGCTCCGTACCCTGCCCATGGATTACCTGAAGATCGACGGCACCTTCATCCGCAATCTCGCGGTGGACACGGTGAATCAGGCGATGGTCGCGGCGATGATCGAACTGTCGCGCAGCCTCAACTTCCGCATCGTGGCGGAACAGGTCGAGGACCAGATGTCGTTGGATGCCGCGCGGAGCATGGGCATAGATTTCGTGCAGGGCTTCATCATCGGGCGGCCGCAGCCGCTGTCGGTCACGCCAAGTCCGCCGTGAGCAGCGTTTTGCCGTAGCCCGGCATCGTCCGCCCGGCTGTTGAGCCGGGCGCGCGCGGAAGGGCTTATAACCGTCAGGCAGAACCTCATAACAAACTTCTATGGTTTCCACTCGCGCTTAGGAGGAAAATCGGCGGCAGCCAAGGGTTCAACGAGGTGCGATATGCCGATTTACCAAGACAATACCAAGTCCATCGGGCACACGCCCTTGGTTCGGATCAACCGCTTGGACGCCGCCAGCGCCGCGACCATATTGGCCAAGATCGAGGGCCGCAATCCGGCCTACTCCGTGAAGTGCCGGATCGGGTCCGCCATGGTGTGGGATGCCGAAGAGCGCGGTACGCTGAAGCCCGGAATGTCCATCGTCGAGGCCACGAGCGGCAATACGGGCATTGCGCTGGCGTTTGCGGCCGCCTCACGCGGCTATGGATGCGTGCTCACCATGCCGGACACCATGAGCATGGAGCGGCGTAAGGTACTGGTGGCGTTCGGCGCCAAGCTGGTTTTGACACCGGGTGCCAAAGGCATGAAGGGGGCCATCGCCAAGGCGGAGGAGCTGGCTGCGGCCGATCCCGGCCAGTATCTGCTGATGAAGCAATTCGACAATCCCGCCAACCCCGCGATCCACGAAACGACCACGGGCCCGGAAATTTGGGATGACACCAGCGGCAACATCGACGTATTCGTATCGGGCGTGGGCACCGGCGGTACGCTGACCGGCGTCTCGCGTTACATCAAGAACACGCGGGGGAAGAAGATTCTGACGGTGGCCGTCGAACCCACCAGTTCGCCCGTCATCAGTCAGACGCTGGCGGGCCAGCCGCCGACGCCTTCGCCGCACAAAATCCAGGGCATCGGCGCCGGGTTCATTCCGAAGAACCTGGATTTGTCCATGATCGACCGCGTCGAGCAGGTTACCAACGACGAAGCGATCGCGGTGGCGCGGCGGCTGGCCCGCGAGGAAGGGATACTCTGCGGCATATCGTGCGGCGCCGCGATGGCGGCGGCGCTCCGGCTGGCGCGAGAACCGGCGCAGGCGGGCAAGAACATCGTGGTGATCCTCCCGGATGCCGGCGAACGGTACTTGTCGGGTGCATTGTTCGAGGGCCTGTTCGAGGAAGTGGAGAAGATGCAGGCGGTTGCCTGAGCGTGTCATGACCGCCGTTGCCAACTCGAAATCGCAGATCTCCCCGCTGGATGCCCTGGCGGGCGAACTGCTCGGCAGCTATTTGAGCGATGAGCGTGCACGCCGCATCTCGCATCGCTACCTGCCGTCGCGGGAGGCAATCGTCGCGATCTTGGAGGGCGTGCTCGATCTGATGTATCCGGGCTACTTCGGGAGCGGAGATCTGACCGAAGAGAATCTCGGCGCTTACGTCGCGCAATCGGTGGCCGAGCTGGCGCCCAAGATCGAGCAGGAGATGGAGCACTGCCTGTGCTACGGGCGCGAGGCCGCCCGGTCCGATCTCGGCGAATGCGCGCCGCGGGCGCGCGAGCTGACCCAGATATTTCTGAGCCGCCTGCCGCAAATCCGCCGGCTGCTCCTTACCGACGTGCAGGCGGCGTTCGACGGCGATCCCGCCGCGACCAATTTGGACGAAGTGGTGCTCGCGTATCCCGGTTTCCTGGCCGTCAGCGTGTATCGCATCGCACATGCACTTTACGATCTAGGCGTGCCGATGATGGCGCGGATCATGACCGAGTGGGCGCATTCGAAGACCGGATGCGATATTCATCCCGGTGCAAGAATCGGCTCAGCGTTCTTCATCGATCATGCAACCGGCGTGGTGATCGGTGAAACCAGCGACATCGGCGACGGCGTGAAGCTGTACCAGGGCGTGACCCTCGGGGCCCTGTCCTTTCCGCGCGATGCGGCCGGGCACCTCATTCGGAACAAGAAGCGGCATCCCACGGTTGAAAGCGGTGCCACGGTGTACGCGAACGCCACCATCCTCGGCGGTCAAACGGTGATCGGCGCGGATAGCGTCATCGGCGGATCCGCGTTCGTCACACGCAGCGTTCCGCCGCGTTCTCGCGTATCGCTCAAAGACCCGGAATTGCGGGTCGCCAGCCGCGACAGCGCCGCCGAACCCGACGCCCTTTATTTCGATATTTGACGGGGGCGCCTAGCCGGGGGCGCCTAGCCGGGGGCGCCGCCCGCGGCTACGCGCCCCGGGCTCGCCGCCCGCCTACATCATCTTGCCGAGGATGGGCACCATCAGCAGTGCCACGATGTTGATGATCTTGATGAGGGGGTTGATCGCGGGTCCGGCAGTATCCTTGTAGGGGTCGCCGACCGTATCGCCGGTCACCGCCGCCTTGTGAGCGACGGAGCCCTTGCCGCCGTAATGGCCTTCCTCGATGTATTTCTTTGCGTTGTCCCAGGCGCCGCCGCCGGTGGTCATGGAAATGGCGACGAACAAACCGGTGATGATGGTGCCGATGAGCAAGCCGCCCAGAGCCTGCACGCCGTATCCGGGCCCCATGAGCCAGTTGACGACGAGCACCAGCACGATGGGCGCGAGGATGGGCAACAAAGAGGGAACGATCATTTCCTTGATGGCGGCCTTGGTTAGCATGTCGACGGCGCGGGAATAGTCAGGCTTGGCGGTGCCTTCCATGATGCCCTTGATCTCGCGGAATTGACGCCGTACTTCAATGACCACCGAACCCGCAGCGCGGCCTACCGCCTCCATCGCCATGGCGGCGAACATATAGGGAATGAGGCCGCCGATGAACAAACCGATGATGACGGCCGGATTCGACAGGTCGAAGCTGGTGGCGTGTCCCGTGACTTCCTCGAGCTTGTGGGTGTAATCGGCGAACAGCACCAGGGCTGCGAGCCCTGCAGAGCCGATGGCGTAGCCCTTGGTGACGGCCTTGGTGGTGTTGCCCACCGCGTCCAGCGGATCGGTGACGGCGCGGACCTTGGCGTCGAGACCGGCCATCTCGGCGATGCCGCCGGCGTTGTCGGTGATGGGACCGTAGGCGTCGAGCGCAACGATCATGCCGGTCATGGACAACATCGCCGTGGCGGCAATGGCGATGCCGTACAGCCCCTCGAGCCGATAAGACGCCCAGATGCTCAGAGTCACGGCGATCACCGGCAGGGCGCACGCCTTCATGGAGACACCCAGTCCCGCGATGATATTGGTGGCATCGCCGGTCTGCGAGGCCGCAGCAATATGCTGAACGGGAGCGTATTCGGTGGCGGTGTAATACTCGGTAATCACGATCATGGCGGCCGTCAGCGCGAGGCCTACCAGGGTGCAGAGCCACATGCCCATGGCTTTGTCGCCCATGATGGCCTGGGAGACGAAATAAAACGCAACGGCGGAAATGACGCCGGAGACGATGACGCCTTTGTACAAGGCATTCATGATCTTGCCGCCTTCCTTGGTGGACACGAAGAACGTGCCGACGATGGAAGAAACGATCGAAATGGCGCCCAAGACCAGCGGGAACAGCACCGCTCGTTCGCCCATGCCGACCATGACGAGTCCGCCCAGCAGCATGGTGGCAACGAGGGTGACGGCGTAGGTCTCGAACAGGTCGGCGGCCATGCCGGCGCAATCGCCCACGTTGTCGCCGACGTTGTCGGCGATGACCGCCGGATTGCGCGGATCATCCTCCGGTATTCCTGCCTCGACCTTGCCGACGAGGTCCGCCCCAACGTCTGCGCCCTTGGTGAAGATTCCACCGCCCAAGCGCGCGAATATGGAGATCAGCGAGCCGCCGAATGCCAGACCGACCAGGGACCGCAGCGCCGCTTCGGCGTCGCCCAAAATACGCAGCATGAGGAGGAAGTAGCCGGCCACGCCCAACAACCCTAAGCCGACCACCAGCATGCCGGTGATGGCGCCGCCGCGGAACGCGACGTTGAGCGCCGCATTGATGCCGTTGTGCGCGGCCTGAGCGGTGCGCACATTGGCGCGCACCGAGATGAACATGCCGATGTAACCGGCGAGCCCGGAGAGGATGGCCCCCGCGGCAAAGCCGCCGGCAGTGGCCCAGCCCAGAGTGAGTCCGAGAACGACGAAGAGGATCACGCCGACGATGGCGATGGTGGAGTACTGGCGATTCAGGTACGCCCGGGCGCCAGCTTGAATGGCGGCGGCGATCTCCTGCATCCGAGAGTTGCCGGCAGGCTGCGCCAAAATCCAGCGGACGGATACCAGTCCGTAGAGAATCGCTATCACACCTGAGCCTATCGCCAGCCAAAGGGCATTATCGAGCGTCATCGAGGATCTCCGTGTCGTCTGAGGTTGTTTCTTATGCTATTGAAAATTCAGCCGTAATTGCCAAAGCCTATACGATAAACTTTTTCTTGAGCCGTTTGGGCACCCCCACGCCCTTGATCGCGACATAGGTAGGCAAGCCCCGGCTATAGGGTGGGTGGTCCTCGCCGTGGATCAGCGGCGCCAAGTACTGCCGGCAGGCTGCGGTGATGCCGAAGCCGTCCGCGGTGATGTAATTGCGAGGCACCTTCTTTTCTTGGTTGGCAACGGCGCTCAAGGGTGCTTCGCCGATGGTCCAGCGATACGGCTTGGAGGACTTCCTCACGATCACCGGCATGACGGCGTTCTTGCCCTTGAGCGCGAACTCGACCGCGGCCTTGCCGACGGCATACGCCTGTTCGACATCCACCTTCGAGGCAATGTGGCGCGCCGACCGCTGTAGGTAATCGGCCACGGCCCAATGAAACTTGTAGCCGAAGGCTTCCTGAGTCATCTGTGCCACGACGGGTCCAACGCCGCCCAACTGCGAATGTCCGAATGCGTCCTTGGTGCCGGCTTCCGCCAGAAAATTGCCGTCGGGATCGCGCACCCCTTCGGATACCACCACTACGCAGTAGCCGTGTTTCTCGACGGTCTGCCTGACCTTGGCAAGGAAGCGCTCGCGATCGAACGTGATCTCGGGAAACAGAATGATGTGGGGTGCATCGCCGCTCTTGTCGCCGCCCAAGCCGCTGGCTGCGGCCATCCAGCCGGCATGGCGGCCCATGACTTCCAGCACGAACACTTTGGTGGACGTGCGGGCCATCGATAGGACATCGAGCGCGGCCTCGCGCGTCGAGATGGCAATGTACTTGGCCGCCGAGCCGAAACCGGGGCAGCAATCGGTGATGGGGAGGTCGTTGTCGACGGTTTTCGGCACGCCGATGCAGATGATCGGGTATCCCAACTGCGCGCCCATCTCCGATACCTTTTGCGCGGTATCCATGGAATCGTTGCCGCCGTTATAGAAAAAATAGCCGATGTCGTGAGCCCGGAACACATCGATCAAGCGCTCGTATTGGGCACGATTCTTGTCGATTCCAGTCAGTTTGTACCGTGCCGACCCAAATGCCCCGCCCGGCGTGTAGCGCAAACCGCCGATGGTCGCGCGGCTTTCCTTGCTGGTGTCGATCATGTCCTCGGTCAAAGCACCGAGGATGCCGTGCCGGCCAGCGTAGACTTTCGCTATCCGATTCGGGTACTTACGTGCCGTTTCGAGCAGGCCGCAGGCGGTTGCATTGATGACGGCGGTGACGCCGCCGGACTGGGCGTAGAACGCGTTTCTTGCCGTTGAGCGCTGCATAAGCCGCGCAGGATAGCCGATCGGCGGGCGCACGGCACGATTATGCGGACGCTTAGCGCGGATGCCGGCGTTTGACGATGGCCGCCCGCAAAGGTACGGTAACGCGCTTTCATCATTGGCGAGCATCATGCGTATAGTCCTCTTAGGCGCACCCGGGTCCGGCAAGGGCACGCAGTCGCAGCTGCTCGTCAAGACCTACGGCGTGCCGCAAATTTCGACCGGCGATCTGCTGCGCGAGGCGGTGGCTGCCGGGACGGGGCTGGGGCGTCGCGCGAAGGCGGCCATGGATGCCGGCAAGCTGGTCGACGATGACACCGTGCTCGGAATGATTCGCGAAAGACTGGACCAGGCCGACGCGGCCAAGGGCTTCATTTTGGACGGGTTTCCGCGAAATCTCACCCAGGCCGACGCGCTCGAAAAAATGCTCGGCGACATCGGCAGGCCGCTCGAAGCGGTGGTCCTGCTGAATCTGGACCTCGGCATTCTGTTCAAACGCTTGACCGGCCGGCGAATTTGCCAGGAGTGCGGGAAAGTGTTCAACGTCTACACGTCGCCGCCCGACGCGGCGCTGCATCTCGACCAGTACGGGCATCTGCCGCGCCTGATCCAACGTCCGGACGACCAGGAAGAAATCATCGGTAAGCGCCTCGAGGTATATGACGCGCAGACCAAGCCTCTCATCAATTACTACACCGACTCGGGGCTGCTGCGCGTGGTGGACGCGGATGCAGACATGGGTACCGTATTCCAGAGCATCCAGCAGGCAGTCAACAGCTAGCCGGTGCTCGCTTGTTGATCCAATGCTCGTGCAGCGAGCACCTGTGGGACGGGGTCGCCGTTACACGCGTGACCGACCCCGTAAATTCGGCGCGAAGCGCCTAAGTAGTGTTGGCGCGAAGCGCCTAAATATTGCCTAAAGATTCTCGAGTAGCCGTTCGCCGATCTCGTGGCGTCGCCAGCCGGTGAACGCATGCGAGTCGCGTTTACCCATGGCGAGCGCCTTGAGCTCGCCGCGCGGCGCGAGCAGCTCCGCGCTTACGTGCAATTCCGCCGCGCGTGCATCCACGATTTTGGCGAGCCGCTCGATCAATGCCTTCTGTTCCGAAGTGGGGCGCGCATCTTGGATCGGGTTCTCGTCATCGATCGGTTTAGTCGATTCTTCGTGCAATGTGCTCAAAAGGCTGGCTGCGAAGGCGTCGTTGAAATTCGCCGGCATGGCATTGAGCCCGGCGAGCGCCGCGCGCGACCCCGGGTTGGCCTGCGCGACGGCAAAGATGGCCGCGTCGGAAATGATCCAGGCACGCGGCAGATCGCGTTCGCGCGCGAGTCTTTCTCGCCAGATGGCGATGCCTTTGGCACGCGCCCGCGCCTTTGGGTCCAGTTGGCCGATGCCGCGCAGCCGTTCCCACGCGTTTGCTGGGTCCGGCTCGTAGAGCCGAGGATTCTGGAGTGCGGCGCAATCTTCCGACGCCCAGTGTTCCCGCCCCAGATCCTTCAATCGCGCGGCCTGGAGTTCGGCGATGTCGCCTAGATACAAAACGTCGTCGGCGGCGTATTCGAGCTGTTCCGCGGTCAGCGGCCGTTTGGACCAATCGGTGCGCGTCTGACCCTTGGGAATGGTGACATCCAGCAGGGTCTTGACCAGCTCTGCGTATCCGACCTGCGGCTTCAGACCGATGCAGCCCGCGGCGATCTGGGTATCGAATACCGGTGAAATCACCCTTTTGGTGGTCAGATAAAACGCCTCGAGATCCTGGCGCGCCGAGTGGATGACCTTGCGCGTACGCACTGCGGTCATGGCGGGAACCAAGTGGTCGAGACTGCCGCCGCGCAAGGTGTCGACGCACCAAATCTCGCCTCCGGCCGCGATTTGCAGTAGGCACAGCTTGGGGAAAAAAGTTCGTTCGCGCAGAAATTCCGTATCGACGCCGATCAGGGGCTGCGATTCGAGGCGGCGCGCCAGTGCCGGCAACTCGTCATTTCGATCGACCCAAATCGCCTCGGGCATATCAGGAGCCTGTCCGAGTATTCCGCGTGAGCCGCGTTGGCCTGGTGAGGGAGCGGATGCAAGGCGCGCGGCGCGGGACTAAGTTAAGCGCTTGGCCAAGCCGCGCAACGCCGCAGACGACCCTCACCAAGCCAACCCTTCGGGACCGGCCAGATTCCGCTTCATCCATCGTTGTCGCCTCCTCATTGGGTCTTGACCCAACCACGCCGGCTCCGCCTCGGCTGAAGCGAAATCAGGCTTAGGTTAGGCCACGGGGAATACTCGGACAGGCTCCTAGGTTCCGCGTGTACAATTTGAAAAATCAATTATGACTGAATGAACGATGTTGCGACTCGCTAAAGCATTTTTGGATATTGCCCTCTGGCGTCGATCGCCGGCGCAGTTGCCGGCGTCGCTCTTCTTGTTGGGGCTGGTGGCCGCCGCGGTGGCATTGCTCGAAGTGCTGGGTGCGCTGCTGCCGCCAAACCCAAGCGACCGAATTCTTACGCGCGTGGTCTTGAGCGTCGGTTTGCCGCTGGCATTCGCCTGGGTGGTGCTCGCCATCGCACGGCACGGCCAACGGTTTCTGCAGACCGGCATTGCGCTGTTGGGCGTTGCCGTGCTCGCGGAATTGGTGCTGTATCCCTTGGGTTCGCTGCTCAACGTGGTCGGCTCGGACCGGCCGGCGGCCATACCGTTGGGTCTGTTGCTGTTCGTGGGGCTGATCTGGTACTTGCTCGCGTGCGCCAACATCTGGCGGGCGGCGCTCGACTCTGGGTTAGGGTTGGGGCTAGCCATCAGCGTCGGCTACCTGTTGCTGTCGATGGTGCTGGAACAGCAGTTTCTGCCGGACGCATAGGCTCCTAGCGCATGCACGTGCACATTTTGGGGATAGCCGGCACCTTCATGGGCGGCATTGCCGCGATTGCGAAAGCGGCCGGTTTCCGCGTGACGGGATCCGATCTGAATGTATACCCGCCGATGAGTACCCAGCTCGATGCGTTGGGTATCGACTACGTCCAAGGGTATGGCGCCGAGCAACTGGACTTGCGTCCCGACATCGTGGTGGTGGGCAATGCACTTTCGCGCGGCAGTCCGGTGGTCGAGGCGATGCTCGATCGCGGCCTGCCGTACACCTCCGGACCGTCGTGGCTCGCCGAGCAGGTGCTGCATGGTCGGCATGTGCTGGCGGTCGCCGGCACCCATGGCAAGACCACGACCAGCAGCATGCTCGCCTGGATCTTGCAGCATGCGGGGCTGAATCCCGGGTTCCTGATCGGCGGAGTGCCCGCCAATTTCGATTCCACCGCACGGCTCGGGTCCGCACCCTACTTCGTGATCGAAGCGGATGAGTACGACACGGCGTTTTTCGACAAGCGGGCGAAGTTCGTTCACTACCGACCGCGCACCGCGATATTGAACAATCTGGAATACGACCATGCAGATATCTACCCCGACGTCGCAGCCATCCGTCGCCAGTTCAATCAGCTGATTCGCACCGTACCGTCGGCCGGCCGGCTGATCGTCAACGGCGACGACGCGGAACTTGGGCTCACGCTGGCAATGGGATGCTGGACCCCGTGTGAGACATTCGGCGGCGCAGGCCACGGCGTCGATTGGAGCGCGCACGACGAAGCGGGCGAATCGGCGCGGTTTTCGGTGCATCTCAAGGGTCAAAATGTGGCCGAGGTCGAGTGGATGCTGTTCGGCAAGCACAACGTGATGAATGCGTTGGCGGCGATCGCGGCGGCTCATCACGTGGGGATCGAGCCGGCGCACGCGGCGCTCGCCTTACGCGAGTTCCGCGGGGTGAAGCGGCGCATGGAGATTCGCGGCGTGGTGGGCGGCGTGACCGTTTACGACGATTTCGCGCATCATCCGACCGCAATCGAAACCACCCTCCAGGGCTTGCGCGCACGCGTCGGCGCGGCGCGGATCGTGGCCGTGGTCGAACCGCGATCCAACACCATGAAGCTCGGCGTGCACCGCGATCAGTTGGCTCCGTCATTGGCGCTCGCGGACCGCTCATGGCTTCTGAACTCGCCGGATCTGGGATGGGATCTGCCGGCGGCGTTGCGATCGTTGGGGGGGCGGGCGAGTTTTGCGGCGACTGTCGAAGCACTCGTGCAAGGATTGGCCGACGACAGCCGGCCCGGCGACCAGGTGCTCATCATGAGCAACGGCGGTTTCGGCGGTTTGCACGACAAGCTGCTCACGGAACTGCGCAAACGCCAGCCGGCTGCGGCGCAGGGCGGCGTTGCGTGACGTCGATCGCGCTGTTCCCGCTGAACATCGTGCTTTTCCCGGACGGTCCGCTGCCGCTGCGGATTTTCGAAACGCGCTACGTGGACATGGTGCGACGTTGCCTGCGGGAAGACCGCGGCTTCGGCGTCGTCTTGATTCGCGAAGGCAGCGAAGTGGGTCCCGCGGAAACCTACGACGTGGGCACGATTGCAAAGATCACGGATTTCAATCAATTGCCGGATGGACTGCTCGGGCTCTCGTGCGTGGGCCAGCAGCGCTTCCGCATCTCGAGGAAATCACTGGCCAAGGACGGACTCAATTTAGCCGAGATCGAGTGGCTCACGCATGAGCCTACCGTCCCCGTTCCGCAGCGCCACGCGCGTCTTGCGGAATTGCTGAAAACGGTGTTGCCGCAACTGGGCGAGGTGTATACAGACATCGACATGCGCTTGGACGATGCGGCATGGGTGGGCCATCGTTTCGCGGAAATTCTGCCGATCCCTTTGTACGAGAAGCAAAGTCTTCTCGAGATCGATGATCCCGTTCAGCGGCTCGACGTGCTGGCGCGGTTGGCGTAGAAGCGGCGCAAGCCGAAGCCCAGCAGAATCGTCCACGCCAGCACCAGCCACCCGACGAATCCGTCGAACCGGCTGAGTAAAAAATTCAAGGGCGCCGAACGCAGCGGCTGCGCCATCTCGTGCACCACCAGCATCACCCATACCCAGCCCGTGTGCAGCCCGATGCACGCTGCAATATTGCCGGTGGCGACGCGGATGCTCCCGAGCACGATGCCGACCGCTAACAGGCACAAAAAGGCGTCCGCAATGCCGGACGGATGGGCGAGCAAGTGCAGCGTGCCGGCCACGAGATCCAGACCGCTGCGTGCGGTCACCTGGTCGGGAGGGATTTTGAAGCTGGCAAAGAAATGCGTGGCCGAGTAGACGACGGCGGTCAACAGCACCGCGGCTCCGGCACCCGACTCGCGCTCGATCGCGGTATGCATGGCGCCGCGGAGGAAGGTCTCCTCGATGAACGCCACGGCAAGCCCGCTCAATAGCCTGCCGACGACGAGTTTCCCGAGAGCGGCCGCAGTGTATCCCGCGGCTGCCGTCCAATCGAGCAGCCCCAGGGCGGTCATGATGGCGACCACCAGCGCCATGGTCGCGGCGCCCAGGCCTAAGCCGATCACCATTTCCCTGAGGAACAAACGCCGTGGAATCCCGTAGCCGAGGCTGGTCTTATCGGCGAGCCTCAAGCGCCGAGCGGTGAGCGCAAAGCCCAAAGCCAAGGCCAGCATGCCGATGCGCTCGCCGATGCGATGGAACGGAAAATTGAAATGCGGATGCAACAGCAACCACACCGGATACGTGAACACCGCTATCGAGGCGAGGCCCAAGAGTATCAGCCCCAGAAACCAAGCGAACGCGCGCATCCTTGGGGCTAGGAGCCTGTCCGAGTATTCCGCGTGAGCCGCGTTGGCTTGGTGAGGGAGCGGATGCAAGGCGCGCGGCGCGGGACTAAGTTAAGCGCTTGGCCAAGCCGTGCAACGCCGCAGACGCCCCTCACCAAGCCAACCCTTCGGGACCGGCCAGATTTCGCTTCATCCATC
>Ga0326728_10016742_pt1 | contig 14867 bp, 15 predicted proteins | sample MB3enrmetagenome_FD_207602 | JGI IMG/M metagenome (GOLD analysis project Ga0326728, IMG submission 207602) | Lab enriched peat soil microbial communities from McLean, Ithaca, NY, United States - MB31MN | ecosystem: Environmental > Terrestrial > Soil > Wetlands > Peat | place: USA: New York...
GACCGTCGGCTTGTCGGTGATGCGCAGGCCGGCGGAGAAATGCGACTCGATGCCGAGCTTCTTCAGCATCGCGCCGATCTGCGGCCCGCCGCCGTGGACGACCACCGGATTGACGCCCGATTGCTCGAGCAGGACCATGTCGCGGGCGAAATCGCGCCCGGTGGTCTCGTCGCCCATCGCGTGACCGCCGTACTTTACCACGATCGTCGCGTCGTCGTAGCGCAGCATGTGCGGCAGCGCCTGCATCAGGATTTCGGCTTGCTCCTGCGGGCTGGAGCGGGGCGCGTCGGTCATGGTCTCTCCGGCGGATCGGGCGGGGCTGTTCTAGCGGGTGGCGAGGGCAATGCCAAACGGGGGGAGCGGATTTTCGGACAGGCGGGCGGCCGGCGCCTTCTGGGGGTCCGGGTCATTCGCTTGGCGGTGGTTTGGATGGCCGGATTCGACTTATGTGAGACATTGGCTTGCGGATAAATAGTTGCCAAACTTGGCCGAGAGGGGAATGGCGGCTTTGGGCGATCGAAAGATCGAGGCGGACATTCGCGCCACGCGGCACACTGCGAAATTGCTCGCGTTGCAAATATCAAGAATTCTGACGAAGCGCCTTTCGTCTGAAATTGGGGGACTTTTGAGAGATTGGCGCACGGTATCGTAACGCTTCAACCAACAAGGCAAAGGCCGGGCTCGGCTGCCGGTTCGGATAGTAGAGATGATAGCCCATCATGACCGGCGACCAATCCGCAAGGACTCGCACAAGGCGTCCCGCCGCCACGTGTTGCCGCACCACGTCGTCGGGTAGATACGCCAAACCGAGACCGGATAGTGCCGCGTTCAGGATCAGCGAAATCGCGTTGAACGCAAGGGGCCCTTCGGCCCGCACTTTCAGTTCGTGCCCGTCTTTAGCAAATGGCCATGACCATAAGCCCCCCGACGTGGGCAGCCGCAGATTAATGCAAGCATGAGCCGTCAAGTCGTGTGGCGTGTTCGGTCGGGAGCGCTGTGCGAAGTAGGAGGGCGCACCGACGAGAACTTGTTGGAAGTCCGGTCCAATCCGTAACGCGATCATGTCCTTGGCGACCTGTTCGCCTAGACGCACGCCTGCATCGTACCGGCCGGCGACAATATCGGTCAGGCCGTAGTCATTGATGATTTCGACCCGGATATCCGGGTAATCCGTCAAGAGCCGGGCTACGGCAGGCGCAAGGATCGTGTCTGAGGCGTGTTCGACCGATGTGATGCGGAGGCTGCCAGCCGGTTTCCCGCGCATGGCGGTCACGGCGGCCAACCCGGCTTCGATGCCGTCGAAATGCGGCCCCACGGTTTGGATCAGGCGTTCGCCCGCCTCGGTCGGCGCGACGCTGCGCGTGTTGCGGGTCAGGAGCCGCAATCCCAACCGGGCTTCAAGGTCCCGGATGGTGCGGCTGAGGGTCGGCTGGGACACGCCAAGCTGCGCTGCAGCTCGCGTGAAGCTCCGCTCCCTTGCGACCGCCAGGAGGGCGATCAGGTCGTTGACGGTCTCCCGCGCCATTTATGCGTCCACGTTATAAGCCCATGACGCTTATATCATCTAATCACATGACCGCGCACGGGTTACTTTAACGAAAGGACGCCTCTCGCCCTCAGCCATCGTGAAGGAGTTGAAATGAGTAAAGTTTGGTTTGTGACCGGTGCCAACAGCGGCTTCGGTGCTAGCATTGCTAAGGCGGCCCTGGCTGCCGGGGATCAGGTGGTTGCGACCGCCCGGAACATGGACAAGTTACGCTCGGCATTCCCTGAAATCCGCCACGACAATCTGGCCCTGGTCCGGCTCGACGTTGCAGATGTGGGTCAGGCCGAGGCGGCTCTCGCCGAAGCGGTCGCCCGGTTTGGCCGCATCGATGTCCTCGTGAACAATGCAGGTAACAGCTACCTCGGCAATTTCGAGGAGCTGACCAATGCCGATATCGAAAGGCAGATGACGACCAACTTCTATGGCGTGGTCAACGTCTTGCGCGCGGCGCTGCCGATCCTGCGCAGGCAACGGGGCGGCCACATCATCAACGTCAGTTCCACGGCAGGAGTTGCTGGCTTCAAGCATTGCACCGCTTACAGCGCGAGCAAGTTTGCCGTCGAAGGCCTGACGCTCTCCCTGGCGCTTGAGGTGGAGCAGTTCGGCATCAAACTGACCATTGTCGAGCCGGGGTTCTTTCGTACCAGTCTGCTGGCTGCCAAGAACGTCAGCTATGCCAAGAGCTCCATCGCCGACTATGCGCATGAAGGGTCGGCCGAGGCTATGTGGTCGGGTTATGACGGAAAGCAGCCGAACGATCCGGACAAGCTGGGCGAGGCCCTGTTCAAGCTCAGCAACATGCCTACGCCTCCGCGATTCTTCGTAGCCGGACCAGACGCCCTGGACGCGGTCAGGCCGGTCATGGAAGCCCGCCTGAAGGACATGCTGGAGCACGAAGGCTTGTCCAAAGCGATGGTCGGCAACGACGGGGCCTTAGACACGCACCCGAGCCGTCGCTGATTGCGCAGGTAGCTCGGCGCTGTTGGCGAGCGGTGACCATTGGGGTTGAAAATGTCAGGTAGCAACAACGTTGAATTCATGAAAAAATTCGTCGAGTTCATCAACTCGGCGAGCGAAACACTCGCACAGGAACTCGTATCGCCGGAGGCTATCTTTCATGTGCCGGGGCGTCCCGAACCTATGGTCGGCCCTGCTGGCCACCTTGCGATTGTCGGAATGATGCGGGCCAGCTTCCCCGACATTCAGTGGACCGTGGAGGAGCTAATCTCCGAAGGCGACAAGGTTGCGGCGCGGTTCACGATGCGGGGGACCCATCGAGGGCAGTTCATGGGCGTCCTGCCGACCGAGAAGACGATCACCGTGCAGGCGTTAAATATCTACCATCTGAAAGACGGCCAGATCATCAAAGAGTACGGCGCACCTGACATGCTCGGGCTGCTGGCACAGATAGGGGCTTTGCCCCTCTGATGCGACGCTGCCACGAGTTTCGAGCGGTGCAGAATTCAAGATCTTTGCACTGTCGCTCGGCCCCAGTACAATCAATGGGTTACGCGATGCAAGAATGAGGTGCGAATGTCGACAACCAGCCCATGGTCGCCGAAAGCGCCTCGCCGGCATCTCGTCTGCTATCGAGAACCGCCGTATCGACTGTGGCCGGCCGTAATGGGCGCAAAACGGTCATTGAAGCCGACCTGCTTTCCCGAAAGGGCGCAATCGCTTTCCTGTTTTCCGAATTCATGCTACTCTGCCCATTCGAAATATCCACGCCCCGCGCGCGCCCGCCGCGGCGTCCCGAAGGAGCCGACCGATGACCGACGCCTCCCTCCGCACCCGCCTCCGCCGGCCGCCGGCCGGCGCCGCGCGGGAACGCGAATGCCGGCGGCTGCGCATTCTGGCGATGGCGCCGGCGGGCTGGTCCTATGCGGCGCTCGGGCGCGAAGAGGCGATCTCGCGCGAGCCGGCGCCCCAGACCGTCGCCCAGACCTTCGAGGCGGGCGAGAGCGAGACCATGCCATGGCCAAGACCATCCAGCGGCGCCGGGAGCGCCACGGCGACGCCCCGCCGGACGGGGTCCGGTCCGCCAATCGCCGAGGCCGCCCTTGACGCGCCGCAAGCCGTTGATTCGTAAAGGCCGCGCCCTTGCCGAAGCTTGCCGCGGCTTGACATCGCTTGACAAGACTTGACGAAACTTGACCCGTGGCTTGGCGGTCAAGTCCTTGCGGGAGAAGGCGGCCCCAATCCTCCGCGCCGGCGCCTCCGCCGCGCGATTGTGGCGCAAAATGGCGCCTACGGCTTTGAAATCGCTCGCTCGTCGAACGAAACTGGCGCCCTCCCAAAGGGCGTCGCGCGTCCCCTCTCCCGAACGGGAGAGGGGCAGGGGTGAGGGGACTTCAGCCGAACGGCAGGCGCAGTTCCGCGCCGATCCGCCGCAGCACGCTGTCGATGTCGTCGCGCACGTTCTGGTTGGCGAAACGCAAGACGCTGAAGCCGCCGGGCGAAGCGATGCGGTTCGGAAACCATCGACGCCTCGACACCCTCACCCCTGCCCCTCTCCCGTACGGGAGAGGGGTTCGACGTCCCCTCTCCCCTTCGGGAGAGGGGCAGGGGTGAGGGGACTTCAGCCGAACGGCAGGCGCAACTCGGCGCGGATCCTTTGCAGCACGCCGTCGAGATCGTTGCGCAAGTCCTCGTTGGCGAAGCGCAGGACGTTGAAGCCGGCGCTTTCCAGAACTTGCGTGCGGCCGTCGTCGTAGGGCGTCTGCCAATCGTGCTGCGCGCCATCGATTTCGACGATCAGCCGTGCGGCGTGACAACAGAAGTCGACGACATAGCGATCGATGGGGACTTGCCGTCTGAACTTCGCGCCGTGGAAACGCGAGCCGCGCAAACGGGCCCACAGGATGTCTTCGGCGGAGGTCGATCCTCGCCGCAGCCGGCGGGCGAAGGTATGCGGTTCGGAAACCATCGACGCGAACCCTCACCCCTGCCCCTCTCCCGAACGGGAGAGGGGTTCGCCCGCCCTCAGATCCCCTTCGGCCCGCGCGAGATGGCGGCGACGCCGGTGCGCGACACTTCGACCAGTCCGATCGGCCGCATCAGGTCGACGAAGTCGTCGATCTTGCGTTGGTTGCCGGTGATTTCGAAGATGAAGCTTTCCGTCGTCGCGTCGATCACCTTGGCGTGGAACGCCTCGGCGAGCTGCAGCGCCTCGAGCCGCGGGTCGCCCTTGCCGCGCACCTTGACCATCGCCAGCTCGCGCTCGATTGCGCGGGTGGTTTCGGTCAGGTCGGTCACCGAATGGACCGGCACCAGCCGCTCGAGCTGATGGCGCACCTGGTCGACCACCTCGGGAGTGCCCGAGGTGACGATGGTGATGCGCGACTGATGCGTCTCGTGCGCGACCTCGGCGACGGTCAGGCTCTCGATGTTGAACGATCGCGCCGAGAACAGGCCGACGACCCGCGCCAGCACGCCGGGCTCGTTGTCGACCAGCACCGACAGCGTATGACTTTCGAGTTTCGATTTGCCGATCGGCGAGGAATAGGGCGACGGCGGGTATGGCGGCTCGGGCTTGGGCTCGGGCTTGGGCTCGGTCTTGGTCATGAAATCATCCCTTCGCATCGGCGCGCGTTGTCGCGCGCGAAATCCTTGAGCGTCGGCGCGGAGCGCGCGGCGGGCGCGACCCAGCGCTGGAACAGGTCGAAGTCGATGTTGCCGCCGGAAAGCACGAGGCCGACTTTTCTGCCGGCGAGCCGGCCGCGCTCCTTCAGCGCGGCGGCGAGCGGCGTCGCGCCGGCGCCTTCGGCGAGATTGTGCGTGTCGGTCCAATAGGCGCGGATCGCGGCGGCGATCTCGTCGTCGTCCACCAGCACGACGCGCGCCGCGCCGCGGCGGATGATGGCGAGCGCCTCTTCGTCGGGAACCCGCGTCGCCAGGCCGTCGGCGAACGTGTCGCTCGAGTTGGTCGCGACGGCGCAGCCGGCGGCGTAGGACAGAGCGTAAGCCGGCGCGCCGCTCGCCTGCACGCCGACGATCTCGGTCGTCAGCCCGAGCGCGTCGCGCGCCGCGATGCAGCCGCAGACGCCCGAGCCCTGGCCGATCGGCACGTAAAGGACGTCGAGGTCGGGGCGCGCCGTGAACAGCTCGAGCGCATAGGTCGAGACGCCGACCGCGAGATCGCGGTGAAAGGAGGGCACGGCGACCAGGCCGCATTGCGCGGCGGCCCGCATCGCCTCCTCGCGCGCCGCCTGGAAGTCGTCGCCGTGCTCGACCAGCTCGGCGCCGAGGGCGCGCATCGCCGCGTTCTTCTCGGCCGAATTGCCGCGCGGAACGTAAATGCGGACCTCGAGCCCGGCGCGCGCGCCGGCGAAGGCGAGGCTCTGGCCGTGGTTGCCGCGCGTCGCCGAGACGACGCCTTTCGCGCCGGGGTCGCGCCGCTTCAGCGCGTCGACGAAGGTCAACCCGCCGCGCACCTTGAAGGCGCCGGTCGGGTTGTGGTTCTCGTGCTTGACCACCGCCTCGACGCCCAGCCGCCGGGCGATCAGCGGCCAGGCGATCGCCGGGGTTGGCGGCAGCGCCGCGCGGACGACCGCTTCAGCGCGGCCGAGCTCGTCGAGACTGAACATGACCGGCCCCCCACAGCGGCGCGTCAGACCAGCACCTTGCCCTTCTCGTCGATGACGTTGCCGAGCTCGATGCCGGCGTCGTCGCCGAGCTCGGCGAGCAGCATGTCGTTGTGCGCCTTGCCCGACGGAATCATCGGGAAGCAGTTCTCCTTCTGATCGACCAGGCAGTCGAAGATCACCAGCTTCGGCGTCTCGATCATCTCCATGATCGCGTCGTCGAGCTTGGCGGGGTCGGAACAGCGAATGCCATGCGCGCCATAGGCCTCGGCGAGCTTGACGAAATCGGGCAGCGAGTCGGTGTAGCTCTCCGAATAGCGGCCGCCGTGCAGCAGCTCCTGCCACTGGCGCACCATCCCCATGTACTGGTTGTTGAGGATGAAGATCTTCACCGGCAGGCGGTGCTGGACCGCCGTCGACAGCTCCTGGATGGTCATCTGGATCGACGCCTCGCCGGCGATGTCGACCACCAGCGACTTGGGATGGGCGAGCTGCACGCCGATCGCCGCGGGGAAGCCGTAGCCCATCGTGCCGAGGCCGCCCGAGGTCATGAAGCGGTTCGGCTCCTCGAGGGCGAAGTGCTGCGCCGCCCACATCTGGTGCTGGCCGACCTCGGTGGTGACGTAGATGTCGCGGTCCTTGGTCAGCGCCCGCAACCGCTGAATGGCGTATTGCGGCTTGATGATCTTGTCGGACTTGCGGAAGTCGAACGACCGCCGCGCCCGCCAATGGTCGATCGTCCGCCACCAGCTCGCGAGCGCCGCCGCGTCGGGTTGGTGGGCGCCGGCGCGCCAGAGCTGCAGCATGTCCTCCAGCACGTTGCCGCAGTCGCCGACGATGCCGAGGTCGACCTTGATGTTCTTGTTGATCGACGAAGGGTCGATGTCGATGTGGATCTTCTTGCTGAACGGCGCGAAGGCGTCGAGACGGCCGGTGATGCGGTCGTCGAAGCGGGCGCCGACGCAGATCATCAGGTCGCAGTCGTGCATCGCGTTGTTGGATTCGAACGAGCCGTGCATGCCGAGCATGCCGAGCCATTGCTTGTCGGACGCCGGATAGGCGCCGAGCCCCATCAGGGTGGAAGTGATCGGGAAGCCGGTCAGCCGCACCAGCTCGCGCAAGCGCGCCGTCGCTTCGAGGCCGGAATTGATCACGCCGCCGCCGGTGTAGAAAATCGGCTTCTTCGCTTTGGCCATCATCTCGACCGCGCGCTTGATCCGCTCGACGTCGCCCTTGAGCTGCGGCCGATAGGTCTTGTGCTGGATGTTGCGCGGGAACGAATAGGTCCCGATGGCGAACTGCACGTCCTTGGGAACGTCGATGACGACCGGGCCCGGGCGGCCGTGCGAGGCGACGTAGAACGCCTCGTGCAGGATGCGCGGCAAATCCTCGATCTTGCGGACGAGATAATTGTGCTTGGTGCAGTTGCGGGTGATGCCGGTGGTGTCGCATTCCTGGAACGCGTCCGAGCCGATGAGATGGGTCGGCACCTGGCCGGTGATGCAGACGAGCGGGATCGAGTCGAGCAGCGCGTCGGTCAGGCCGGTGACCGCGTTGGTCGCGCCGGGTCCGGAGGTGACCAGCAGCACGCCGACCTTGCCGGTCGAGCGCGCATAGCCCTCGGCGGCGTGCGCCGCGCCCTGCTCGTGGCGCACCAAAATATGACGGACCCGATTCTGGCCGAAGAGCGCGTCATAGATCGGCAGCACGGAGCCGCCCGGATAGCCGAACACGTGCTCGACGCCCTGATCCTTGAGCGCCTCGACGATCATGTCCGCGCCGGTCATCTGTTTCGACATCGGGTCTCTCCAATTCTCTCGCCGGGTCCGCTCGGGCTTCGAGCGCGCGGCGTCGGACGCAGGGCAACAAAAAAGGCCCGCGAGGGGCCTTTGGACGTGCGCCAGTTGACGGAACCGGGTGCTAAGCCCGTCCGCCCTCCGGCGCCGCAAATACAATAAGCTTCCGAGCCACTTTTGGCCGCTCCACTACGCGAAAGTCGGCGGAACCTACTGAAACGCCTCACCGGCGTCAAGGCCCGCGCCGACGCGGCAATTCGCCGCGAGACGAAAGAGGCGCGGCGTTCGAGGCAGCGCGCCCCTCTCCCAAAGGGAGAGGGGAGCTGCGTCCTTTCCTCTTTGCGAGTTTTACGACAGCTCCTGCGTCCGCATGTCTTCGCGACGCACGCCGGCGACGACGACCGGCTTCTTCATCGCGTCGCGGCGGAACGGCTCGCCGAGTTCCTGGTTGAGCGCGACTTCGATGAAGGTGGTCACGCCGCGCTTCTGATCCTCGCACGATTTGCGGATCGCTTCAGTCAACTCGGAGGGCGTCGTCGCGACGACGCCTTCGAAGCCGCACGCCTCCGCGAGTTTCGCGTAGCTCAGATTCGGGTTCAGCTCGGTGCCGACGAAATTGTCATCGTACCAGAGGATCGAGTTGCGCTTCTCGGCGCCCCATTGGTAGTTGCGGAAGACGACCATCGTCACGCCGGGCCAGCCGGCGCGGCCGATCGAACTCATCTCGTTCATCGAGATGCCGAAGGCGCCGTCGCCGGCGAAACCGACGCAGGGCGTGTCGGGGTTGCCGATCTTCGCTCCGACGATCGCCGGAAAGCCGTAGCCGCACGGGCCGAACAGCCCGGGCGCGAGATATTTGCGGCCCTCGTCGAACGACGGATAGGCGTTGCCGATCGCGCAATTGTTGCCGATGTCGCTGGAGATGATCGCGTCGCGCGGCAGCCCGGCCTGGATCGCGCGCCATGCCTGTCGCGGCGACATGCGCTTCGGCTCGCGGCGTCGCGCCGCCGCGTTCCAGTCCGTGCCGGGATCGTCGTCTTCGTGGTCGAGGCTCGACAGCGTCTGCAGCCAGCGCGACTTGAGGGCGTGGATGAGCGCCTTGCGCTCGTCGCGGCCGGCGTCGCCGGCGGTGGCCGCGAGCCTGTCGAGGATCGCGCGCGCGACCAGCTTGGCGTCGCCGCAGATCCCGACCGCGACCGGCTTGATCAGGCCGATGCGGTCGGGGTTGATCTCGACCTGGATGAGTTTGGCGGTCTTCGGCCAGTAGTCGAGGCCGTAGCAGGGCAGGGTCGAAAACGGATTGAGCCTGGTGCCGAGCGCCAGCACGACGTCGGCCTTGGCGACGAGCTCCATCGCCGCTTTCGAACCGTTGTAGCCGAGCGGGCCGGCGGCGAGGCGATGGCCGCCGGGGAAGCTGTCGTTGTGTTGGTAGTTGTTGGCGACCGGCGCGTCGAGCCGCTCGGCGAGCGCCACGCAATCGTCGATCGCGTCGGCGAGCACGACGCCGGCGCCCGACAGGATGACCGGGAATTTCGCCGCCGACAGCAGCCGCGCCGCTTCGGCGATCGCCGCCGCGCCGCCCGCCGGGCGCTCGAATTCGACGATCGCCGGCAGCTCGATGTCGACGACGTGGGTGAAGAAGTCGCGCGGGATGTTGATCTGCGCGGGGGCCGATAGGCGCTTGGCGCGTCTTATCACGCGGTCGAGGACCTCGGCGACGCGCGACGGATCGCGCACTTCTTCCTGATAGCCGACCATGTCGCGGAAGAGGGCCATCTGCTCGACTTCCTGGAAGCCGCCCTGGCCGATCGTCTTGTTGGCGGCCTGCGGCGTCGCCAGCAGCATCGGCGTGTGGTTCCAGTAGGCGGTCTTCACCGCGGTGACGAAATTGGTCACGCCGGGTCCGTTCTGCGCGATCAGCATGCCGGTCGCGCCGGTCGAGCGCGTGTAGCCGTCGCACATCACGCCGCCGTTGCCCTCGTGGGCGACGTCCCAGAATTTGATTCCGGCGCGGTCGAACAGGTCGGAAACCGGCATGAAGGCCGAGCCGATGATGCCGAAGGCGTGGGCGATCCCATGCCGCTGTAAAACCTTCACGAACGCTTCTTCGGTCGTCATACGCATCGCCACGGCATCCTTTCGTGATTTGCTCGCCCGCAGCCCATCGCCACGCGGTCCGCTTTATAGTTGACAAATTTTATAGACGTAATAGTTTTAATTGTCCATGGCGGACCGGCGTTTCACGCGGTCCGCGGACTTCACCCCGGACCGGCTCGCGTCGAGCCGTCCCGCCGGGGCGATCGCAAGGGAGAACGTGACAGATGAGAGTTCATTCGGTTTTGGCGGCCGGCCTGCTGTTCGGCCTCATTTCGGGGCCGGCGCTGGCTCAGACCAAGGAGGTCACGTTCGCCCACCAGGACATGGTCGTGCCGTTCCGCGTCGCTCAGGCGGCCGGCGCGATCGAGAAGGCGACCGGCTACAAGATCAACTGGAAGCTGTTCGGCGGCGGCGGCGACGTCATCAAGGCGATGGCCTCGGGCGACATCCCGATCGGCGAGGTCGGCTCCTCGCCGGCGACCGCCGCGGCGGCTCAAGGGCTCGACGTCGAGGTGATCTGGATTCTCGACGACATCAACAACGCCGAGCAGCTCGTCGTCTCGAACAAGTCGGGCGTCGCCGATCTCGCCGGCCTCAAGGGCAAGAAGATCGCGACCCCGTTCGTCTCGACTTCGCACTACCAGCTCACTTACGCGCTCGACAAAGCTGGAATCGCGCCCGGCGACCTGCAGGTGCTCAATCTGCGTCCGCCGGAAATCCTCGCCGCTTGGGAACGCGGCGACATCGACGGCGCCTTCGTCTGGGATCCGGTGCTCGCCAAGATCAAGGCGTCGGGCGGCAAGGCGATCCTGTCGTCGGCCGACGTCGCCAAAGAGGGCGCGCCGACCTTCGACGCGATCATCGTCAACCGCGCCTGGGCGGAGAAGAACAAGGACTTCATCGTCGCGCTGCTCGAGGCGATCGACAAGGCCGACGCCGACTATCGCGCCAACGCCGCCAAGTACACGCCCGATTCCGACGCGGTGAAGGCGATCGCCAAGGTCGTCGGCGCCAACCCGGCCGACGTGCCGGCGAGCCTCGCCGAATACGCCTTCCCGACCGCGGCCGATCAGGCGACGCCCGCCTGGCTCGGCGGCGGCAAGGACGGCAAGGTCGCCGTGGCGCTGGCCAACACCGCGACGTTCCTCAAGGCGCAGGGCCGCATCACCGACGTTCCCGACGACTTCGGCAAGTTCGTCGATCCGGAATTCGCCGCGGCGGCGGTGAAGTGATCGACGGCGCCGAGCGAATCGCCAGCGGGCGCCCGCCGGTCGACCCGGCGGGCGCCGACGCGGATCCGCCGTCGGCGCGCCGCGCTTCGCCGGCGGCGAGCCTCGAAGTCAGGAACCTGACGGTTCGCTACGACACGCGCGAGGGCGAGCTCGTCGCCCTCTCGAACGTCAACCTGCAGATGCGCGGCGGCGACTTCGTCGTCGCCGTCGGCGCGTCCGGTTGCGGCAAGACGACGCTATTGTCGGTGCTGGCCGGCTTCCTGCCGCCGACCGGGGGCGAAGCGCTCCTCGACGGCAAGCCGATCGCGGGGCCCGGCGCCGAGCGCGGCGTCGTCTTCCAGCGCCACGCGCTGATGCCGTGGCTGAACGTCGTCGACAACGTCGCCTTCGCCCTGAAGATGCGGGGCGTCGGCAGGCGCGAGCGCCACGCGGTCGCGCGCGAGAAGCTGGCGCTGGTCGGCCTCGCCGAATTCGGCGACCGCATGATCTACGAGCTTTCAGGCGGGATGCAGCAGCGCGTCGGCATCGCCCGTGCGCTGGCGTCCGACCCCGAGGCGCTGCTGATGGACGAACCGCTCGGCGCGCTCGACGCGCTGACGCGCGAGCAGACGCAGGAGCTGATCCTCGACGTCTGGCGGCGCACGGCGAAGACGGTGTTCTTCATCACCCACTCGGTCGAAGAGGCGCTGTTCCTCGCCACCAAGCTGGTTGTCATGACGCCGCGGCCCGGCCGCATCGCCAAGACCTACGAACTCGATTTCGGCCGCCGCTATCTCGCGTGCCGCGACGCGCGCAAGGTCAAGTCCGAGCCCGCCTTCATCCGCATGCGCGAGCAGGCGCTCGCCGACATCTTGAGCCGCGACGGCCCCGCCGGCGCCGTAGAAGGAGGCCCCCGTTGACCGAAGTCGCCCTCGCGCCCATGCGCCTGACCGCCCGCCGGCCGAAGACCAGCCGCTATCGCGTCATGGGCGAAGGCTCGAGCCTCGGCGTCAGCCTCGTCTCGATCGGCCTGCTGTTCGCCGCGTGGTGGATCGCCACCCATTCGGGCTGGATCAAGCCGCTCTTCCTGCCGAAGCCCGAGGCGATCTGGGGCGCTTTCCAGCAGTCGGTCGCCGGCGACATCGACGGGCACGGTCTGTGGGGCCATTTCGCCGCCAGCGTCGCGCGCGTCTTCGCGGCGTTCGCGCTCGCGGTCGCGGTCGCCGTTCCCGTCGGCCTCTCGATGGGCGTCTCGCGCATCGCGCGCGGAATCTTCGATCCGCCGATCGAGTTCTACCGGCCGCTGCCGCCGCTCGCCTATCTGCCGCTGATGGTGATCTGGTTCGGCATCGGCGAAACGTCGAAGATCATCCTGCTGTTTCTCGCCATCTTCGCCCCCGTCGCATTGTCGGCGCGCGCTGGAGCGCGCTCGGTCAGCCAGGAGCAGATCCAGGCGGCGCGGTCGATGGGCGCGTCGCCGCGCCAGGTCGTGCTGCACGTGATCGCGCCCGGCGCGCTGCCCGAGATCCTCGTCGGCCTGCGCATCGGCATGGGCGTCGGCTGGACGACGCTGGTGGCGGCGGAAATGGTCGCCGCCGACGCCGGGCTCGGCAAGATGGTGTTCAACGCCGCCAATTTCCTGCGCACCGACGTCGTCATGCTCGGCACGATCGTGATCGGCGTCGTCGCCTTCGCATTCGAGATGCTGATGCGCTGGGTCGAAAAGCGCGCCGCGCCGTGGAAGGGCAAGGTCTAGAGCCTGTTGCGTTAAGACGGAACTGATGACGCTCTTTCGCGGGAATGACAAGGCTGGCGATTCCGCCAAATCGCGTCATGCTCTAGCGGGGTCGGGGAAAGCCGGCGCTCTCTCCCCGCGCGGGGAGAGAGCCGGTTTTCCGTCAGGCGACCGTCTCTATGCAACTAATCTCCACGTCGTAAAAGTCGTCGCGTTCGCGAAGAAATTCTTCGATTTCGGCGATCAGCAATTCCATTTCCGGCGCGTCCGGCGCGAGGTTGGCGCCGATTGCGAGCTTCTGCCTGGTCGTTCCATCTTGCGAAACGACAATGACCACCTTCTCGCTTCGAACGCTTGGATTCTTGATGATCATGGTCCGCGCCTCGAATGTCGATCACTATAACAAGGGTGTCGCGAGATGCGGGCGCGGCCTGAGCGGCTGTCGACGGGCCTAGATCTCGAAGCGAGGTGGCCGCGCCCTCAGTCCGTCACCGCGCCCGGGCCCGGCGTCGCGCCGGGCGGGCACTTGCCGAGGATGATCATCCCCAGCACTTCGTCCTTGGTCACGTTCTTGACCGGGGCGGTGCCGACGATGCGGCCGTTCTTCATCACCGCGACCCGGTCGGCGAGGTCGAAGACGTCGTGGATGTCGTGGCTGATGAGGAAGATGCCGAGGCCTTCGGCCTTGAGCTGCACGACCAGTTGGCCGACCTGCTCCGTCTCGGCGGGCCCTAGCGCGGCGGTCGGTTCGTCCATGATCAGGATGCGCGCGTTGAAGTGGATCGCGCGGGCGATCGCGACCGACTGGCGCTGTCCGCCCGAGAGCGCGATGACGGGATCCTTGAAGCGGCGGAAATTGGGGTTGAGCCGCCCCATCACCTTGCGCGCCTCCGCTTCCATCGCCGAGTCGTTGAGCGTGCCCCACGGCGTCCTCAGCTCGCGGCCGAGATAGAGGTTGGAGGCGGCGTCGACGTTATCGGCGAGCGCCAGCGTCTGGTAGATCGTCTCGATGCCGTAGGTCTTGGCGTCGCGCGGGTTGGCGATGTGCGCTTCCTGGCCGTTGATGAAGATCTGCCCGCTGTCGCGCTTGTAGGCGCCGGAGAGCACCTTGATCAGGCAGGACTTGCCGGCGCCGTTGTGGCCGAGCAGGCCGACGACCTCGCCGGGGTAGAGATCGATCGAAGCGTGGTCGACCGCCTTGAGGCCGCCGAAGGCCAGCGAAATGTCCTTCATCTCGACCAGCGGGACTCTCGTCTGCGCGTCCATGGCTCATCCCTTGGCGGTGCGGCGGCGGTAATAGGAGTCGATGCCGACAGCGGCGACCAACACCATGCCGACCACCATCTGCTGGAAGGCGGAGTCGAAGCCGAGCAGCACCATGCCCGACTGCAGCGACTGGATGACGAAGGCGCCGATCAGCGCGCCGTAGATCGTGCCGACGCCGCCCGCCATCGAGGTGCCGCCGATGACCGCCGCGGCGATGACGTAGAGCTCGTCGAGCGTGCCGATCTGGTTGGTCGCCGAATCGAGGCGCGCCGAGTCGATGCACGACGAGACGCCGGCGAGGAAGCCCATCAGCGCGAACGCCGCGACCGTGATCATCTTGGTGTTGATGCCGGCGAGCACGGCGGCTTCCGGATTGCCGCCGATCGCGTAAACGTAGCGGCCGAATCGCAGGCGCTTGGCGACGAAGGTCATGATCAGGCCGGCGGCGAGCGCGATCAGGACGGGAACCGCGTAGCCGGTCGAGATGAACAGCCCGCCTTCGGGGACCGGGATGTTGTTCGCCTCGGCGTAACGCTGGGCGACGCGCTCGGGCAGCGGATAGGCGTTGACGATCGCGGTCGCGCCGAGGGCGACGCAGCAGCCGAGCACGGCGATGGTGACTTCCGCCCACAT
>Ga0326728_10016743_pt1 | contig 14867 bp, 10 predicted proteins | sample MB3enrmetagenome_FD_207602 | JGI IMG/M metagenome (GOLD analysis project Ga0326728, IMG submission 207602) | Lab enriched peat soil microbial communities from McLean, Ithaca, NY, United States - MB31MN | ecosystem: Environmental > Terrestrial > Soil > Wetlands > Peat | place: USA: New York...
CAGGTTGGACGGCGGCAAGTAGTACAAACAGCAGTAAGATACGAATTGGTCCTCCCACGCCGATTTCGAAAGTTTAGCAGATTCACATAGCTTTTTATCGTGAGTTGTGTGCAAGTGTGTCTACCCAATACGAAGCGCGAACATATGAATTGCTTGCGGACGGCCCCCCTTTTCGGCCTCAGCGGTTCTCGCTCTCCGCAAGAGAGCTTTAGTGGCGACGATGTTGTATGACATGATGAGTGCCATGCATGTGCGCCGCTTATGGGTGTCAGGGATCGTCCTCGCAGCAGCGATTGCACTTCTTCCATTCTCTTTTCACGCGGAGCGTCACCTGGAGACCGCAACCCGTGTCGAAGGGAGCCAAGCGGAAACTGTCCGGCTGGAGCTGGCCAATCGTTTTCGGTCGCCGTTCGTAGACCGCGTGGTCCTGGTGATCCAGGGACTCCCGACTGCGGGTTCGGAGGAAGGCGGGCAAGCGTTAGAAACCATTGTGACGGGACTGAGAGACCAACCCGGGGTTTCGGGAGTGGTGTCCTATCTCGACTTGCGCGATCCGATCTTTCTGGGCCAGGGAGGGGGAACGTTTGTTCTCGTGGGACTCACGTCGACCGAAGGACCCGTGGAGTCGCTTGTTCCGAAGCTTCACCAGCTGGCAAGCTCGCTTGAAAATCAACTGCGGGGCCGTTATCCGGCGGTGAAGCTCGAACTCACAGGCGAGATTCCGCTGAATTTTGACATTCGGAAAGCGAGCGCCGACGACGTGCAACGCGGCGAAAGTCTGGTGATCCCCGCGACCCTGGCACTTCTGCTAGTGGCTTTTGGAAGCCTGATCGCCGCCCTGATTCCATTGGCGGTTGGCCAGCTTGCCATCGCGACCACTCTGGCGATTACGGGATTCCTGGCCCAGCGCTGGCACTTGTCCATTCTGGTTCAGAATTTGGCCACCATGCTTGGCCTGGGCTTGGGCATCGACTACGCGCTCCTCATGGTCAGCCGCTTCCGGGAAGCGATTTCCGCCGGGAACGACGGACCCGCGGCCTCGGTCATCGCGGCACGTCAGGCAGGTCGCACGCTCTTGATTTCAGCCTCAACGGTAGGAATCGGATTTCTAGCCCTCTTGACGGTTCCGATCAGCGAGATCCGTTCCATCGGGATCGCGGGATTCCTGGTGGCGGGAATGAGTGTGTTGCTTACAAATACCCTCGTTCCGACAGTGCTGGCGTTGCTCGGTCCGCGGATTAATCTTGGCCGATTGCCCTTTACTCCAAAGTTGGATGCGCATCGGGCCGCGAGTACGGGAAAGCGCTGGCGGCAATGGGGCAAGGTGATCGTCGCGCATCCCTGGCTTGCCCTCTTTGTGGCAGGCACTCCTTTGCTTCTGCTCGCCTGGCAGGTCATACGACTGGATACCAGTGTCCCCCGGGGAGATTGGCTTCCGCAGGCGGCGGAATCAGTCCATGCCCTCCACACCCTGCGACAGATGGATCGGGAAGGCGTTGTGGAATCGTTGCGCATCCTTGTCGAGCTTCCAACCGACTCCATCGCGCAAACCGACGCTGGGTGGAATGTGGTTGATCGCGTCACCAAGCGCCTCGCGAGCGACCCTCGCTGTGGCCGCGTGATTTCTATCAGTACGATTGCGGCGAGCAACCGGTCTTTCCTCCGTGACCTCTCGCGGGAGACCCGTCGAACGTTTCTGAGTAGTGACGGACGAGCGGCGCTGATTGAGGTGTTACCCGCGAGTTCGGTCTCCGTGCGCGACCAGGTGAACTGGGTGCGGGAGCTTCGGAAAACGGGCGCGCTAGCTCTCACCGGTGTGCCTGGAGCAACCCTTCTCGTTGGGGGCATCCCGGCACTTAACGCCGATTATGAAACGATTATTAGAGACCGCTTTCCGTCGGTAACGGCGCTGGTAGTCGGGGGGACGCTCCTTGCGCTACTCTGCGGGTTCCGATCTATCTTCGTCGCGCTGAAGGCCATCGCACTCAACCTTTTCTCGGTTGCCGCGTCCTTCGGAGCATTGGTTTTCGTTTTCCAAAACGGGCACGGAAGCGGATTCCTGGGAGTTCCTGGAGGAACCGGTAGCGTGTTTCCTCTTGTTCCGATCGTCGCCTTTGCGATCGTTTTCGGATTAAGCATGGACTACGAGGTATTTCTGGTTGCACGCGTTCTCGAAGCCAGAAGGAGCGGGCTAAGTGAAATGGATGCGATCCCGGAGGGTCTGGCTAGAACCGCAGGCCTGATCACGAGCGCCGCCGCGATCATGATCGTGGTATTTGCGGCATTCACGTTCGGAAGTTTTCTGGTGGTCAAGATGATCGGATTTACGTTGGCGGTCGCCGTGTTGATTGACGCCACACTCGTTCGTATTGTGATCGGTCCTGCGCTCCTTCGTCTTGCAGGTGATTGGAACTGGTGGCCTTGGGGCTTGCCAAAGCGAGCAAGGCGCGCTTGATGGCGAGTCGCGGAATACGTCAGCCCGGTTTTTGGGGAATGAGATCTGGATTGAGAACGTCCGGAAAGTGTTACTCCCGCCTCGGGAGCAACTCCGCCCTTACAGGTCTTTTCTGGAAGCACGGATCGCAGCATCCAGCGCGTCCAGAAACTGATGCGGCGTAGTGTAGATATGATCGACCGACGCGAGCTTTTTCTGTAGCTTCTGTGAGGGATGATCTGGCATGTCTTTGTTCCTGCGCGGCACCCAGACGGTTTGCATGCCTGCTTTCTTGGCGCCCCGCAGGTTGCCGATCGTATCTTCTGCCATGATCGTCTCGCAGGGCTTAATCGGGTCTGCCGGGTCGCGCACGTTGTTAATGGCCGCAAGCGCTTTCTCAAAAACCTCCGGGCGCTTGCCTTTTTATAGGGAGAAATCTCTTCTAGCCCAAGAATTTTGTGCTCGGGAATCACCCCTTTGAGGCCAAGCTTTTCCACCTTTTCCATTGCCTGTCCTTCGCCCTGCTTGAACGAATGCGAGAGGACAGCAACCTCGACCCCAGCGTGAGTGAGTCGCTGTATCCTGCTTACCAGTCCGGCATCGGGACGGATGAACCCGCTGCCCATGTGCCTATTCCACAGCCGCGTAACCCCTTTTTCTCCCTCCAGGATTTTTCCTCGCAGCTCATCGCGCGTGAGTCCTGCTTTCTTTTCGCTCCTGTGGTCCTGAAGCAGCCTCAGATTAAAGGCCATGGCGATCATGTCTTTGTAAGGTGGGTCAAGGGAGTGATCAGGCTGCATACCTACGGCCTTTGCCTTGTCGCGACAGACGTCAGCAGTCCAAGTCCTGTTCAAGAGATTTGTTTTCAATCGTCAGAGGCATCAGTGGCTAGGGTCACGGGTTCGAAAGGGTTCGAAATGCTAAGTTTTTAGCGGAGCTTGCTGCAGTTCACCCAACCCGCTAGGATCGCCACACATCACTCGACCAAGAATCTCTTGATTTCGCGAAATTGTTGGTTACTAGTGGCTGTAGGCCGCGCGAGCCCCCGCGACCCATAACGCTGGAACTGCACTTGAAGGCATTGTCGTGGACGTGAATCAAAGTGTATTCTCCACACAAAGCAAATGAGCCTGGTTACGATCATCTGGTCCATGATCGCGTCGGCGTGCCTCACGCTGGCGGCAATTAATTTCCTGACCTGGGGCAGGAATCGCGAGGCTTGGGCAAATCTATTTTTTTCTCTGCTGGCGACGGGGACGTCAGCGTGGACGTTTTGCGAATTGTGGATGATGCGGGCGGAGACGCCGGCAGAATTCGCGACTGCGCTAAAGTGGGGACAACTGGCCGTGTGGGTGGTGGTTGTCCCCCTCGTCGGGTTCGTCCGGCTCTACTTAAAAGCTGGGCGAAGATGGCTCGCGTGGGCGGTCTGGATCTTCCGTACACTGGCTCTCGTTCTCAACTTTTTGGTGGGGCAGAATCTCAACTACCGCGAGATCACGCGTCTCCAGAACGTTCGATTTCTCGGCGAATCAGTACAGGTCGCTGAGGGTGTGCACAACCCGAAGTGCCATCCCGCTTGCAGTTCGCGGTAGGCACTCGAGGCCCGAGTCTCCACATTTTCCAGATCCGCCGCTGATAGCTCTCCTTTTTGCCGCCGGGTCCGTCGTAGGAGCTTGCGCCGCATAATATCGGTGAGCAGGTCCTCGAGCGACACATTCCGCTCCGGCATTTTCAGGTATTCGATCTCCTCTTTCGAAAGCGGCGAAAGGAAAATACTCAGCTGATGTAAGTCCGCGAGGCGAGGATGTGTCTGTAGTGCTCGGGCCACATACGGATTTCCTTCGAAGAATGCGTCCCCTTGGCGCAGTAAGGACTCGAGCTCCTCAATTGCCATTGCGGAAATATGAGAGCTGCTTCGGGCAGGCGCAGCCGATTCGGTCAGCGACGCCAGCGAACTTGCAATCCTGTCGGTGTCTGCTGTAAACGAGAACGTTCGGGATTGAACGTTGCTCCCTGCGGTATGGTCGTTTGACTACGGCGGTTGATGTTAGATCGCATTGCATGTTACCGTCCGTTCGATTTCACTTTCGCTTACACCTGAGATCGTTTCACAGGCTGTAAGTTCATTGAAAGATAACGGCAGTAACACAGGTCGGTAACGCCCCTCCGGGACGCGATCGTCGCCGGCTATCCCGCGGCGATCAGCGGCACGGCGGCCAGGGCGGCCAGCAGCCCGACGAATCTCCAGCGGCTGAAATGTTCCTTGAGGACCAGGCGCGCCAGCAGGACGGTCACCGCGGGGTAGAGCGAAGTGATGACCACGGCTTCGTCGAGGCGTCCGCGCTGGCTGGCGAAGATGAACAGAGCGCTGGCACCGATATCGAAAAATCCGGCAACCATGCCGAGGGCAACCCGGGGACGATCGAGCGCGAGCGAAGCGCGGGTGACGACGACGGCCACGGCGGTGGTGGTAAACGAGCCAACGCGCGAGGCCACGGCGAGCCACGCGGCCGAGCCATGGGCCTGGTGGATGCAGAGATAGAAGGCGGCGAATCCCAGTCCGGCCAAGGCCGCGAGGGCAACACCCTGGGGCCGGCCAGAAGCGTGGTTTTCACCGCGTGGCTCCGGGCGCGTGATCAGCCAGATGGCGACGATGGCAAGCACGAATCCGACGATGGTCCAGCGACGCGGTGCACCTTCCATGGCGATGTCGGCAAGCGCGGGAATGGCGGCGCCCAGCAACGCGGCGATGGGAGCGGTGAGGCCCATTTGTCCAGCAGCCAGGGCGCGATAGAAGATGGCGAGGGAGAATCCTCCGATCGCGCCCGCCAGCAATGCCCACAAAAGGCTGGCGCGGGAAGGGAAAGCGCCGTGCTGCGCGAGCGCGATGGGCAGCATGAGGACGAAGGCGCAGATGTGGGAGAACGCGGTCAAAGTGAAGGCGTTGGCGCGGCGCGAGCCGTATCCTCCGGCAAAGTCGGATGTGCCCCACAGAAAGAATGCGGCGACGGAGTAGGCTGCGGGTGCGAATTGGTCGAACGAGAACACGCGGGTCGAGGGTAACACGCGGCGGGAACAAGGAGGAAAAGAGCGCCGGGCAACCCGGTGGACCAGTCTAGCGGCAGAATCGCTGCACGTCTGGAGGAGGCGGGGTCGGAATATCGTCCAGTTCGCCGCGCCAACCCGTGCATCCGTGGGACACAACGCTCCGCGTCACGCTCGCTTCGAGGTCGCGCGCCTTGCTCTTGGCCTGCTCCAGTTGGCTGCTGCTCAATTCGGCTTCGAGCGCCTGCAAGTCGGTTCGAACGGTGCGCAGCCCGCCATCGTAGCTGACCAGCATCCACACGTAGGCTTCGAACTGGTCCAAAGGTACGCCCCGGCCGTCCCGCAGCAAGATGGCAAGCTGACGCTGCGCCTGCGGCAGGCCTTGCTCGGAGGCTTTGCGGAACTGGTCTGCCGATCGAGCGTAGTTATTGCGCTCGAGAGCAATTCTTCCGAGGAGGTACGCGGCAAAAGGGTTACCTTGCGCGCTCGATTTCTCCAGCCAGGTGGAAGCATCGTTCAAGTCTCGAGGCGGGACGACGCCGAGATAGATCATCCGCCCCACCAGCCACTGTGCCAGTGGGTCATTCTGCAGCGCGGCTTTGTTGTACCACTCCAAGGCTTCTCGAGGGTCCGCGGTGGTCGTGCGTCCGGTTTCATAGAGGAAGCCAAGAACAACTTGAGCAGGGGCGAACCCAAGCTCGGCGGAGCGACGGAAGTACTCAATGGCATTGGCGCCGCTGTGCGTCGCGCTACTGCCCTCCAGGGCATTCATGCCTTTTTCAAACAGCTCGGGCGGGTTCAGCCCAGAGGTCGTGGTCTGAGCGGCCGCAAGGGTGCAGCCCAGAACGACAAGCATTACGAAAATTGCAAATCCCCGGTTGCGCACAGTCCGCACCTCCAAACCTGATGATGGTTCCAGCCTACTCCCGGCGTCAAGGACCGCCGGACAGTGTACGGCTGTAACTTCCCGCCCCAGTCGCAAAGAACGCGGCCAGGATGGGGCATCGCGGGCAGGAGTGCCCGCGCCACATTCTTCCACGTGTTAGAATTTGCACACGCGATTTCCTTCGTGAAATCTCAGATTCTGAGGTCCCAGGTTGATCGAACTGGCACCATCCATTCTGTCTGCGGATTTTGCCCGGCTGGGCGAGCAGGTGCGCGCGGCGGGCGAAGGCGGCGGGACGGTCATCCATGTGGACATCATGGATGGGCACTTTGTTCCCAATCTGACGATCGGGCCGCCGGTGGTGAAGTCGCTGCGGCAGGCGACCAAGTTGCCGCTGGATTGCCACCTGATGATCGAAAATCCCGACGAGTTCATCCCGGTTTTTGCGGAAGCGGGCGCGGACTGGATTTCAGTGCACCAGGAGGTCTGCCGGAACCTGAACCGCACGCTGCACCACATCAAGGATCACGGCTGCCTGGCGGGGGTGGTGATCAATCCGGCGACGCCGGTCGAGACGCTCGCGGAAGTGCTTGAGGTTGTAGACTATGTACTGGTGATGTCGGTGAATCCGGGCTTTGGCGCGCAGCCGTTTATTCCGTCCACGCTGCATAAAATGCGCCGGCTGGCGGAAATTCGCAGCCAACGCGGGCTGAATTACCGCATCGAAGTAGATGGCGGGGTGGCGCTCGATACCGTGGCCGATGTGGTCCGGGCCGGGGCGGAAATTCTGGTGGCGGGCAACGCGGTGTTCGGCAACGGCGATCCCAGGAAGAATGCGGCGGCGCTGCTGAAGGCGGCGACGGAAGCGGCAATGCTGAAAGTCTGAATTAGATTTTTGATTGCCGAGTTTCGATTGCCGATTGCACGACCTGGCGGATATCAAATCGTAAATTGAAAATTGGCAATCGGAAATCTCCCGAGGTTCTATGTCACGTCGAATTTCATGGATTGTGGTGCTGGGCATGCTGCTGGCGTTCACGGCGGCTTGCACCAACAAGAAATCAGCCAACCCGCTGGCCAACGTCGGCACCAAGCAGCCGGATAAGGTCCTGTTCGACAAGGCCATGGACGCAATGAAGCACAACCGCTTTGACGTGGCGCGGTTGACGCTGCAGACCCTGATCAATACTTATCCCGACTCCGAGTTCGTGGCCCGGGCCAAGCTGGCGGTGGGCGACTCCTGGTATGCCGAGGGCGGCGCGACCTCGTTGGCGCAGGCGGAGCAGGAGTACAGCGATTTCATCGTGTTCTTCCCCAACATGCCGGAAGCCGCGGAAGCGCAGCTGAAAATCGCCAACATTCATTATCAGCAGATGGAGAAATCCGACCGCGACTACACTCACGCCAAGCGCGCCGAAGACGAATACCGCAAGATGATTCTGCAGTTTCCCGACAGCAAGCTGGTGCCCGAGGCCAAGCAGCGCCTGCTGGAAGTGCAGGAAGTGCTGGCCGACCGCGAGTTCCAGATCGGGCGGTTCTACTATTTGCGGGAATCGTATGCGGCGTCGATCGCGCGCCTGCAATCGCTGGTAGACAAGTATCCGCTGTACAGCCGCGTCGATGAGGCGCTGTATCTGCTGGGGCAAAATTATGAAGGGCAGATGACGCGCCTGCGCAACGCCCCGACTTGCGACGCGCGCGGCCTGCCGCGAGGTTGCACACCCGAAGCGGTAAAGGCGCGCTATGGCGAAGAGCTGACCAAACTAGCGGCGGAAAAGTACGACAGGATTCTGACCCGCTATCCCATCATGGATCGTGCCGACGACGCCAAGAAGCGCCTGGCGGCTTTGCACCAGCCGATCCCGCGCGCGACCAAAGCTGCGCTGGCGCAGAACAAGGCGGAAGATGCCAGCCGGCGCGAGACGACCGCGGTGCAAAGAATGATGGGTTTCGTGAGAAGAGGGCCGGACGTGACGCAGGCGGCCAAGGTGGGCGAACCGTCGCTAGTGGATCCGGAACCGATCAGCCCGAACAAGGTAGTGCAGAACGAGGCGTTCGGCGCGATGGCCACGCCGGGCAAGAATGACCTGGGGCTGACCATCGTGAAGCCGGAGCAACCGGCCGCGACCGAGCCGCCAGCGGGCGCGACTCCGGGCCAGCCGTTTGGACAGCCGGCCGGAGGCACGCAGCCGGCCGCTGCTGACGACAATGAGTTGAAACCCAATGTGCCGGCCGATTCCAGTTCCAACGAACTGAAGCCGAGCGACAATGCCGGGGATCAGGCGCTGCCTCCTCCGCCGCCGCAAATGAACGAAATTCAGCAGGGGCAATCCTCTTCCGCCAGCGCCAGCGCCGACAACACGCCGGCCAGCGACAATGAGATCTCCAGCAGCAAGAAGAAGAAAAAGAAGGGGATCAGGAAAGTCGTTCCGTTCTAAGGCTCGGGCGCCGGACTTCAGCCAGGGGCTGAAGCCCCGATTCTCAAAGTGACGTCCTAGGTTGCGCTAAAGCGCCGCTTTTCCACGGTGGTGCAACCGCTCGGGGTGATCCCCCCGGGGAGAGGGATTCCGTCAACGTTCAAACTCGTCCGCTGCGTGACAGATTGGCGGGCAGGGATTCGTCGACTCGCGCTCACATGCGGTCCCGTTCGCTTAGAATGCCAATCCATTACCTGGCCGCCGGGTCGACCAATTCCACCTGGTAGGTTTCCTCGAGTTGCCGGTCGAGCAGGTCGGCGCGGTGAGGGTCTTCGAACTTCATCTGGTTGAGTATTGGCGTGAGGAAGCGGTCATATTTTGCGATCGTCCGACGATCGCGAGCGGCGAGCGCCTTTTCGACGGCGTGCTCGGTGGCTGGCGTGATCAGTTCCATGCGGCCCACAAATACGCGAACCGTTTCGGAGGGAGCGGGGCTGACCGAAAGCGGGAGAACCTCGTCCACAAAGGCGCGCGGCACGATGTAGAGGAGGCGCGTTCCTTCTTCAAACCACGATGTGCGCCAGGTCTCGATCATAGCGCGGGCCTCGTCGGGATAGAGGCCTTGGGTGTTGAGCGCGGCTTCGAGGTCGCGGGCGAGCGCGTCAATGTTGTTCGAAGTCAGTTCAGGAGGGTCAAGCTGCATTTCGCGGTCGAGTTTACCGGCAACGCGGTAGCCGAGCGCGTCTCCGCGGCGCTCGCAAAGAATGACGCCGGGGATCTCGTCATCGCCGAGATTGCGGATGGTCACTCGGCCGTCGGCCGTGGCCAGGGCGGAGAGGGGAGGGTGAACGGCAGAGACTCCGCGATAGAAGAGAAATTTTTCCGGCTGGGTGATGCCCTTGGGTGTCGTAACCGTGAGCGGAGCAGAGGAGGTTTCGCGGGCGGCGTAATAACGGCTTTCGCCATCGCCCGCAGGAAAGTGCAGGGCCGCCCCCGGTTCGATCGAGACCGAACCCCAGTCGATGCTGCCATTCACCTGCAGCCAGTGATAAAGGGCGTCGGGCTGAAGAAATTTGCGCGGATCGGGCTCGACGTGGCTGGCGTGGGGATACCACTCCGTGATGACGCCGTTGGAGAATCCGACGTGCACGGAAGCGGTCGTGGGCACGGAAGAATAGAAGTAGAGGACGGGAGTTTCCATGCGAATGGTGCCGCGCAGTCCTGCCTTGAAATTGGCGCCGTGGAGAGTCTCGATGAAATCGGGAAGATCGTAGATGCCGTCGAGAGCATTCCAACTCACGGGTTTGCCGTCGCGATCAGCGATGGAGGTAAAGGTGCCCCATTCATGGACGGTGAGATCGTCGGCAGCCGGCCGGGAAGATCGGGGATGCGGAGCCGCCGAGCCCGAGAACGCCAGGCCAGCCAGCGAAAAACCAAGGACCAGGGAGCGAAGCGCAAGATTGGCCATGACCGGCCCTCCCGGAAAAGGCGGACAAGTACGTCCTGGTTAGACGCGTGGAAGATGGCAAGGGTTACATAGAAAAAGGCGCTTGGTTCGAAATTGGTCCCGGACTTGCTCAGGCGGCCGGCCGGGGAGAGGCACTTTTCGAGTTTGGCAGCGCAGTCGGTGTTGACCAATAGTAACCAGTTACTTCCCTTCTGCGTCATTGACTTAGGCTGGCCATCGGGTTACCTTCGCGGTATCTCCCCTCATGCAGAGGAAACCCTTTGGCCCGGAAGATACTGCTCGCGGATGACAGCGTAACCGCCCAGAATATGGGGCGAAAGATCCTAGCCGATGCGGGCTACGAAGTGGTCACGGTCAATAACGGATCGGCGGCGCTGAAAAAGGTCAATGAGGCCAAGCCCGACATCATAGTTCTAGATGTTTACATGCCCGGCTATAGCGGGCTGGAGGTCTGCCAGCGCCTCAAGGAAGTGAACGAGACGGCGCGCATTCCGATCCTGCTGACCGTGGGCAAACTGGAGCCCTTCAAGCCGGAAGAGGCGAAGCGGGCGCGAGCCGATGCCTTCATCGTAAAACCCTTTGAAGCCACCGAGTTACTGAGTGTCCTGAGCAAGCTGGAAGACAAGATAGTGCCCCGGGCGGAAGCTTCGAAACCGGGGCGTTTTGCGCGCGCCATCGCCGCCGTGGAGGAAGGCCGCTACGACAAGTCGATGGCCGCAGATCCGGATGAGGATTCCGGTTGGAAGAACCGCATCGCGTTTCCTTCCAGGAAGAAAAAGGAAAAAGCCGCGGAAGAGGAAAGTGTGGATGATCCCGGGTTCTATAACCCGGTCAACAAGGACCTGCGGACGACGGTCGAGCACTCTTTCGCGCCCAAGCCGGAACCGGCCAAAGAGGAGGCTCCGCGAGTCGATCTCGGAGCCCTGGCGCCGCACTTGCCCAAGGATGTGACTGCGGAAGAGATTGCGGCTCTGGCCGCGGCGGCGGCCCAGATCAAGGGAACGGCTGAAACCAAACCGGAGAGCGAAAGCCGGGCGGCAGAGGCCCCGACCACAGAGGCCCGCCCAGCGGAAGCTAGCCCGGCGGAGATTCGTGCGGCGGAAACGGAAGTCGCGCCGCCCCCGGTCATTGAACTGGCAAAGCACGAGCCGGTAACGCACGAGCCGGCAACGCAAGCGGCGGCTCCAGCCGAAGTGTCAGCCGAAGCAACTCCAGCCACTGCTGAGGGAAAGCAAGAGACGCCTGCGGTTGAGGTGGCGAAGGAAGCGGCCGCGCCGCCAGTGGAGGCGGCGGCCGAGAAGCAAAAAGAAAAAGACAAGGTCGAGATCCCACCGGACAAACCGAGCGAAGCCGCTCCCGAGCAGCGAACTCATGGCCTTCCATATCCGGCTACCGGCGAACTGACCGGGGCGATTATGGCCCTTCCGCTGGGGACCTACGTGTCGCTGGCGCCGAGCTCAGGAAATGGGTCGAGCGTTCATGCGGAAGACAACGAGCCTATCACGATGGCCGCGGCGGCCGGGGCGGAGTATGTGAGCCCAGCGTCCCGCTGGATGGCGGTTCCGGTCGCGCTGCTTCCCGAAGAAGCCGCGATTTCGCTGGAACAGGAGATGCAGAAAACGTACGCGGCCCTGGCCGCAGCGGAAATGGCGCACACGGCTCCCCAAGAGCCGATGGCCCAGAGTCAGCCGGTCGCAGTGATGGCATCCCCGGTGGAGACGCCAGCCGCCGAGACGCCAGCACCGGAGCCAGCCGGTTTCTTACCGGAAGTAGCGCGGACCATAGGCAGTGTGGCCAGTCAGGCCGCGGAAGCGATTAAAGCGGCAGTGAAGGAATTTGAGACGGTGGCGACCTCGGTGGTTGAGTCGAAGGCGCCAGTTGCCGCCAAACCGGAAGCCGCCCCGGCACAAGCGACCGAGCCGGTGGTTGAGGCGGTAGCCGAGCCGAAGGTTGAGGCTCCGCCCGCAGTGGAAGCGAAAGTCGAAGAAAAGGTCGAAGAGAAGGTCGAAGCCAAGACGGAAGAGCAGCCGGTCGCGGAAAGCGTGGCCGCCGAACCGGAACCAGCTCCCGCGCAGGCAGCGGAGCCGGAAGCGCCCAGCTCGACGATCGCCAGCCCGACGATCGCGCCAGAGCCAGTTGCCCAGGAACAAAAGGCGGAGCCGGAGCGATCAGCAGAAGCAGAACAAGCAGCGGAACCGAAACAGGAAGAACCACAGCCCGCGATGGAAGCGGCGGTTGCCGCTCCCGCAGAAGTTTCTTCGAGTGGGCAAGAACCCGAAACGGTGGCGCCGGCTCCGGCAAGCGAAATCCCTACCGAGCCGATTATGGCGCGCGAGGTTGCAGCGCAAATCACGGAGAGTTCGGAGCCAACCGAACCTGCCGCAGGAGGCACTGAAGATATGGCGAAAAAGGAACAGGAAATCGCGGCTACTACCGCCGCCGCTTGGGCCAGCTGGCGGCGAATCCGTGAGACGGGGCCAAAGGGCCACTCCGCAGCAGAGGCTTCCAAGAAGGAAGCTGCAGAAGAAGTGCCTGCTCCCGAAGAGAAGGATGAGGCGGCCATGGCCGTCGCTGCGGGCGCAGAAAAAGCTCCCGAAGAAGTTCCCGCCGAAGGCGGCGCCGAGTCGGCCGAAATCGCCAGCATCGTGGACAGCGTTCTGGCGGATCTTCGGCCCAAGATCGTAGAAGAAATCTCGAAGAAGCTGAAGAAGAAGAAGTAAGAACAGCAACTGCGATCCGTACCCCTGTCGTACTCCGTGCCCGATCTCACTCAGTGGTTCCGCTGCGCGGGTTCTCCACAGCTGGCGCAGGGGCAATCGAATCAGTCACGGGTCAAGGCCGAGTCGCTTCCTGGCAGGAGATTGCGCCTGCGAGCAAGCTGTACTGGCAGCGCCAGCGGAAGCCGCTCACGTCGTGTTTTCCATATCCCCAGACGCGGAGCGTGAGTGTGTCGCCCTCGAGTCGCGAGGCCTCCACAAACACATGGTCGTTTTCCCGCAGCGGGGGACGAAGTTCGACCGGCACCAGACCGATGAGCGACGGCTGGTCGATCACGACTGGATCGCGCGAATTGTCGGCAGCAAAGATCAGGGCGCGAGAAGTGCGTTTGCTGAGATACTCGGTAACGATGAGGAAGTCGTTTGTCGCCCACGCCACCGCTGCCAGGCCTACGTAGTCGCAGAGCTTGCGGGTATGACCGCTGGTCGTCTCCTCAAGGAATAAGGAGTGGAAAGTCCCGACGTATTCCGAGAGGGTGACCTGACGCTCGGTACTGAGGACTACGAAGCGCCCGTCCGGTGAAGGCAACTGGCCAGCGTTGGGAAACACTACGAAAGGTGCGGCGTGAGCTACGATGCTGAAGGCGACCATGACAGCGACCCACAGCAGGGCTCGACGGACCGGGACACGCTTGTCTTTGCGCTCCAGACAGCACCTCTCCAGCCTATTAGACTGGGCTTAACGAGGCCTTGGCAGAGTACCAAGGTCACGTTCCGGAGTTGCCTCTCGGCAGGCAATTTCCCGCTCATTGAGGGTCGACGAGCGAAGTCGGCTTGCTAGCGCCAACAATCGCGGCGCAGCGCTGGTCCAATCCTGCGAGTCGATGGTCGAGGCGGCAGTGTCCCGCTTTACAGTTTGCGCAAAAACGAGGCGGGTGTACCATAGCGCTGCTTTCGAAGCCAAGAAGGAAGTTCCAGATTAGTGGGTCAGGGTCGCGCGCCAGGGTGCGCCCGATGCCCGAAGGATATCCCAATCAAAACCGTGGCGCGGGAGATCCTCATTCGGCGCGTTCGGTTCGCTCACTTGTTCAGGGCAGGCTCTCGTCCCGCCGGTGAAAGCGCGGGACTTCGGGATGACGGTAAGTGTAAGACTTCAAACTGATACACTACCGAGATTTCCGACATCACCTTTGGGGAGGTCGATGTGGCCGATCCGGCAGTTTCTTTTGGTCAGGTGCTGCAAGTCAACGCCGTTGCCCATGATGCGGGACAGCGAGCCTTACGCGCCGCCTTCATCGGCTTCTTCGTGGACATGTTCGACGTGTATCTGCCGGTCGTGGCGCTCGGTCCGGCCATCGCCTACTTTCAGCCGGCAACGCTGAGCCCGGCGCTGAAATCCACGTTGTTCTATGTGGTTCTTGCCTTGTCCCTGGTAGGTCGCCCGGTGGGGGCAACGCTGTTTGGACATTATGGCGACAAGATCGGGCGGCGATGGGTAGCGATGATTTCCATGGGTGGGTTCGCGATCGTGACGCTGCTGATTGGACTGCTGCCGGGCTATGAAACCTGGGGCATGGGCAGCATCGTAATCCTGGTGCTGCTCCGCTTCGTCGATGGCGTTTTCCTGGGAGGCGAATATACGGGGGCGAATCCGCTGGCCATGGAGTATGCCCCCAAAGAGAAACGAGGGAAATGGGCAGCCTTCATCCACACGGGGTTTCCGCTGGCTCTGGCCACCATGTCTCTGATCACCAGCGGTTTGTTGCGGGTAGTGCCGGCCGGGTCCCTGCATTCGCCATATGTGCAGTGGGGCTGGCGCATTCCCTTTTTCCTGGGAGGCCTGTTTGCCGGCGGCGTCTTCGTCTACTACGTCCAGAAGGTTCAGGAATCGAGCGTGTGG
>Ga0326728_10016745_pt1 | contig 14865 bp, 19 predicted proteins | sample MB3enrmetagenome_FD_207602 | JGI IMG/M metagenome (GOLD analysis project Ga0326728, IMG submission 207602) | Lab enriched peat soil microbial communities from McLean, Ithaca, NY, United States - MB31MN | ecosystem: Environmental > Terrestrial > Soil > Wetlands > Peat | place: USA: New York...
TAACTATATTGTAGCCGAAGGGCCGGAAGGGTTATACATCGTCGACCAGCATGCTGCCCACGAGCGGATTATGTACGAACAGCTGCTGGCGCAGAAAGCCGGGCGCGGTATCCAGCTGCAGGGGATGTTGGAACCCTACAGTTTCGAGGTGACGCCGCCGCAGGACGAAATGCTGAAATCAGGGGCCGCGCAGCTGCAGGATTTCGGGTTTACCATCGAGCCGTTCGGGGAGCGGACGTACCTGGTGCGGGCGGTGCCGGCGGTGCTGAAAGACGGCAGCTGGCTGGAAGCGCTGAAAGAAATCCTGGACAGCCCCCGCGATAAAACCACTAACGTCGAAGACGATATCATCAAATCGCTGGCCTGTCACAGCGCAGTGCGGGCCGGCAAGACATTGACCGACGACGAGATGCGCGAGTTAATCCGGCAACTGGAGCAGACGAACCTGCCGAATACCTGTCCGCACGGGCGCCCCACCATGCTTCATCTCAGCACCGGGCAGCTGGAGAAAGAGTTCGGTCGGACTTAATATATTGAGTCCGCCGGGCCGACTCTTTGCCGCAATCACGCTGACTTTCCGGATTTTACTTAGTGGATTTTACCCTGCTGTGCGACTTTACCGGTGGCGGCGGCGACTGCTGCGGCGTCGCCGAGATAGTAATGCTTGACGGGCTGCAGCCGGGCATCGAGTTCGTAAATCAGCGGGATGCCGGTGGGAATATTCAGGTCCGGAATGTCTTTATCACTGACATTATCCAGATATTTGACCAGGGCGCGCAGACTGTTGCCGTGAGCGGCCACGATGACCCGCTGTCCGGAAGTCAAGGCCGGGGCAATCGTATCTTTCCAATAGGGCACGCAGCGGGCGACCGTATCTTTCAGACTTTCGGTGAGCGGGAGTTCGCCGGCGTTCAAACTGCGGTACCGGGCATCGTTGCCGGGATACCTTTTATCGGTTTTGGTCAGGGCCGGGGGCGGCACGTCGTAACTGCGTCGCCAGATGTGGACCTGCGCTTCGCCGACCTGGGCGGCCATTTCCGCCTTGTTCAGCCCCTGCAGCGCCCCGTAATGCCTTTCGTTGAGGCGCCAGGATTTAAGCACCGGTATCCACAACAGGTCCATCTCATCCTGGACCAGCCAGAGCGTGCGGATGGCCCTTTTCAGTACCGAGGTGTAAGCCACGTCAAAAACGTAGCCGTTTTCTTTTAAAATTTTTCCGGCGGCCTTGGCTTCGGCAATGCCGTTCTCCGAAAGGTCGACATCGGTCCAGCCGGTGAACCGGTCTTCTTTATTCCAAACACTTTCCCCATGCCGGAGAAACACCAGTTTGATTGTCATTTACCCGTCCTTTTAAAATTTGCGCTATTAGTATTTTAATACGATTCCCCATCGGTCTGCATCTCATGCCCCAACCTGAGCGCGGCAGCGGATCAAGCCGACTCCGGCGGTTACGGTGTTTTCTTCAGGAAGATTTTCAGCGTGCCGATTTTACCCACGCCTTTAAGGTTGTTAGCCATGGCCAAGGTGACATTTTCCACGAATTCTTCGGTGAAAGCATTCAGCACGATGGGCACGTCGTTGACCAGCATGGCGAAACGCTCCTGATTCGGTTTGATAAAGCCGGTTTCAATGAGGTCGGCGATCGGTTTGACGTCATCAAGACCAAACTGGCGGACTTTGGTATCCAGCGGCTCGTCGGTGGCGATGGCGAATAATTTTTTAATATCGGTCAGCGGCGGGGCATTGTCCTTGCGGTGCACCTCGATTTTAGGGGCGTCGTCCTCTTTGTAGCCTTCCGTCAGGATGAGGTCGTAATCTTCCCCGATGATTTGCGCAATCTGCTCTAGGGTCAATTCCTTTTGCAGCGGTTTAATCATCATCAGGCCATGGGGGTCGATAATCAGCGAGGCTTCGCTGCCGGCCTTGAGGTGTCGGTCGCTGTCTTTGTCCGACTGCGGCGCAGTCATATCGCGGTGGGTGTGTTTGGCGGTGGCGACATGGTAGCCGCGCGATTTAAGCTCGACGATGAGCTTTTCGATGAGGGTTGTTTTACCGGATTTGGACCTGCCGACGATAGAGATAATTGGGGGCATAAGGCACCTCCTTTATTGATAATGAGCAACGGGGCGGGCGGGTTCGAAACCCGCCCCTACAATATTAATGGTTGTTGATGTTTGTTTTTAAAATGGTTGATAGGGATTTACCAAGGAGGGCGATGGATTCGCCGGAGTAGTGCTCGATAGCGCCGTTATCGCAGAGGTGTGCAAATTCCGGGTCGATGGGCAGTTGCCCCAGCAGCGGCGCCTGGGCGGACTCGGCCAGCGATTCGCCTTTACTCGCGCCGAAGATTTCGTACTTTTTATTGGTTTCCGGGACATAAAAATAACTCATGTTTTCGACGATGCCGAGGATGGGTTTATCCATCTTGCGGGCCATATCCACGGCTTTTTTAACAATCATTTCCACTAGCCCCTGGGGCGTGGAAACGATAATCACGCCGGTAATTGGGATGGACTGCATCACGGTCAGCGGGGCGTCGGCGGTCCCGGGCGGCAGGTCAATCAGCAGGCAGTCCAGTTTGCCCCAGACGACGTCGGTCCAGAACTGGCTGATAGCTTTGGAGAGCAGCGGCGCACGCCAGATGACGGCACTGTCTTCCTGCGGCAGTAGCAGGTTCATGGACATCACTTCGATGCCGGACTGGGAAACAACGGGCAGCAGTCCGGTTTCGCTGCCGAACGGACGCGTGGTGATGCCGAACATCCGCGGGATGCTGGCGCCGGTGATGTCCGCGTCGAGGATACCGACGTTTTTACCCTCACGTTTGAGAGCGATGGCCAGCAGGGCGGTGACCAGCGATTTACCGACCCCACCTTTACCGCTCATCACGGCGACGATGTTTTTAATATCGTTGAGTTCCTCCGGTTTAGCCTCGACGAAATCCACCTGCACTGCGTTATTCTTGAACTGCTGCAGGGCGGATTTGACGCCGGCGGCGACAAAATCCTGTACTTCCGCGGCGAGCGCGGTCGAGGCCAGCGTGACGGTGATTTTTTTATCGGCGACGGTGACTTTGCGCACCAGGTTGAGGTCGATGATACTCTGTTCGGCGGTGGGGACGAAGACCTGGCGGAGGGCGGTTCTGACCTGTTCTTCAGTGACCATTTATTTTCCTTTTCCTTTAAATGATTTATTGTTCTCTCCGGCTCTCTTACATTGGCGCGCGAAAGTTGACTCAAATTATCGTTCGCCAAAGATGAGAGTACCGAGGCGGACCATGTTGGCGCCTTCCTCGAGGGCGACGTGGTAAGAGTTGGTCATGCCCATCGAGAGGTGGCGCATAGCGACGTTGGGAAGGCTGCGGGCTTTGAGGTCCTCAAAAACCAGTCGTGTCGTGACGAAGTAAGGACGGGCGGCAGCGGGGTCGCCGAGCGCCGGGCCCATCGTCATCAGTCCGGTCAATCGGACATTAGGTAATGTTGAAATAGTTTGTGCCAGAGCGATAACGTCTCCCGGCAACACCCCGGATTTCTGAGGTTCGCGGCCGCTGTTGACCTCGATGAGTACGGGCATGATTTTGTTGATTGCCCGGCAGCGCTTGTCGATTTCCCGCGCTATCTCCGGCGCGTCCACGGTCTGAATCATATCGAAGATTTCGACGGCTTTTTTGATTTTGTTTTGCTGGAGGTGGCCGATGCAGTGCCATTGCGCGATTCGGCCGACGGCATTGAAGTGTTCCGCGGCTTCCTGTACGTAGTTTTCCCCGAGGGCGGTGACGCCGGCCTGCACGGCCTCTTTGATTTCGGCGGGGGTACGGGTTTTGACCGCCGCTACCAGCTGCACGCCGGGGGGTAATTCCCGGAGAAGCTTCTGGACGTTCTGCGAAATATCAGTCATAGTTAAATATATTTTACTCCCTGAGGGGAAATTTCGATACAGGCAATATATTCCACTTGACTATCAGACTGTAATGTAGCAAAATTAATCGTTGGGAAGCAACGGGGTGTAGCGCAGCCTGGTAGCGCACCTGCATGGGGTGCAGGGGGTCAGAGGTTCAAATCCTCCCACCCCGACCATTTATCGAAGCTAAAAAAGCCTTTATGCAAGTTGCAGCATATGGGCTTTTTCTGTTTTTATCAACGGATTGTCGACATTTTTTTAAGCCCCCGTTTCCCGGGTGGAAATTTTAAAAATACGGCGAAATAACGTTGCTGTTACCGCATTATTCATATTTTATTCATTGCCTGTTCATGTAGTCAGCGCATAATGCTATTACATTTCATCACAAATAGCCAGGGATGCCTATCGAATATAAATTACAGAAAAATTAAAAGAAAGGGAGGCCTCAAATGACTGCACCGGACTCAGGAGGTATTCAAAATAAGGCGCTTAAAACAGGCAATCAAACAAAAACGCTGATTACCTATGTGCTGGGGATAGGGATATTGCTGGTGATGGTAGTAGTCGGGTTTATTTTATTTGCACTTCAAAGCACAAACCATATTACGGCGAACAGCAATAATATCAGCACAAGCCAACAAAACATTTCTTCTCTTCAGACGCAATTATCATCCGCTAACACCGCGATAACAGGATTAACAAATGAACTGACTACGGCGAACACGCAGATAGCTGTCTTGCAAAATAGCGAAAGCGCCGACGCCGCACAAATCACATCGTTGCAAACCGGATTGAAATTGGCACAAAGCGCAATAACGCCGTTGCAAACAGACCTGACCGCGGTACAAACCGGTTTGACCACAACTTCAAATCAGATTGCGGGGCTCACCAACCAGTTGACGGCGATTAACGGGCAAATCACTACTTTACAGGGTAATGTGTCATCATCAAGCTCTCAGATTGTTGCGATGCAAACCCAGTTGGCTACGATTACAACCCAAATAACTGCTGTACAAAGCAGCATTGCCAGTCTCAGCTCACAGGTGAGCGCTCTCTTAACCTCAAGCCCGCTATTTACGTCTCAGGGCATTTCCCAAAGTTTTAACACGCTTACGCAAGTTTTCGCCTTTACCCCATCGTACACCGGAGAAATATACATCTCCGGCACCAGCAGTTCTGCGACTGGATATATTCAGGTCACTAACAACTCAACAAATGTGACAGTTACCAGGACATTCGGTACAGGGAATGTAATTATACTCGGACTAATCGGAGGGGACAGCTATACGATTTATTTCGGAAATACTGACACGACCGGAACGATAATTGCGACGCTAACTGCAAGTTATTATATGTAAAAAATGCGACGCAATCTTGAATGAATTGATTCGGGGTAGAAAATCAGGGTACAGAAAAGAACCGAGTGGCCTGCTTCTGGTCTTACGGGAGTATGGGTGCAGGGGGTCAGAGGTTCAAATCCTCCCACCCCGACCAACAAATTGAATTTAAAAAGCCTTTATGCGAGTTACAGCATAAGGGCTTTTTCTGTTTTTGCCAACGGAAGCTGCACAATTATTACCAATCCACCTGGACGTCCGCAATTGTGCCTAAATCCCCAAAGGTAACCGTCTGCCCGTTGACCGGGAATAACCCGACCGGCTGATAATCAATGCCTATTTTAACAGTGACGATTTTGTCATTATCAACCGAGCCGCCTTGAGGGGCTTCCTGGCCGGTGCAATCAATGAAAACCAGACCTTTATCGGTGGTCATAAACGCATTCAGGGCATGGCCCGGGCTGTTGCCCGTAAATTCAATACCGACGAAAGCCGTCCGGATGCCGGCTTTTTCCGCATTATTATAGACATCCCGGGCGAAGTCGGCGCAGACATATTCACCGGGGACATAAGTATTTTGGTCGGTTTTGTCTGCTAAGAGAAAACTTTCCAACTGCGCAAATGTCGGGTCTGTTGCCGCAGGATTTCCGACCAAAGTAATGGGCTGACCGTCTGGGCCGATCGTCGGATGAACGTCACCGGATTCAACCTGACCGTAGGTGTTTTGATAAAGTTTGATTTCGGATTGGGCCGCTGCCAGCTGCGCCTGCACCGAATCCAACTGTGTTTGCAGGGACGACGATTGATTGCTGGCGGCAGTAAACCGGGTCAGCTCGCTGCTAAAACGGTTATTGGCCCAGGTTACATAATCAATAATTGTAAACATCGCGTTGGAATTGCTCCGCAACGCGTAAACCGCAAAAACGTCAACAAACAACAAACTCAACGACAAAATAGAAAGGATGACGAGCGGCAGCAGCAGCCGGTTATTACTGAACAGCTGGCGATTATTTTTCGACGGATGGTGTGTCATAGATTACCCCTTAGGTGCAAAACAATTTATTTCCCTCTAATTCTGCAAAGTGCTTAAATTTTATTCTTCACTCGTTATTGTGTCAAGCGAGATTAGTGATTAAGCCGTTGGAGAAGCATTGAATTCCGGTTTTCGCCGGAATCGATGTGAAGCGCCACCCGGTTTGTGTACCGTGCTTCATCGGAGCCTACGATGCGTTTCGGCTCACATGTTACTCGCAACCACGGTTTACACCCGGACAATTGCAGAATTGTGAAATTGTTTCGGCAGGTGTTAAAATGAAGCTAACATCCGCGTAAGAGGGATAAAGAAGATGGAAAACCAAAAATTATTAGACTCAAATTTTGAGATTTGGTTGTACATTGCGGACTTACACCATAAAATTGTGCTGGTCCGTCAAAGTGAATTGAACCAGTATAATATCTCCACCAGAAAATTGCACATTTTGCGACTGATAAATTCTTTGGGACCGGAAGCCAGAATATCCGCGATATCGAAAGCTTTAGGACGGAAACTCGACGTCGTCTCACGTCAGGTAGCCGCGATGGAATCCGAGGGATTGCTTAAAAGAATCAAAGCCAAACCGAAGTCCAGACTGTTAACACTGGAACTGACGGAAATGGGCCGCGAGATGCTGAAGATTAATAAATATTCGGCGGGTATGAACACCGTATTGTCAGTGCTGAGCGAAAAAGAACGCGAACTGGTCCATTCCGCTTTACACCGGATGCTGGGCAAATTGAACGAAATTTCCGCAGAGTAGCGCCGGCTTATTATTTTTGTTCAGAATGCAAATCTTGAAGATTTAAACAACATTAATGCATTTGAATATTGACATGAACATTTATTTTTGTTATTGTTTTTAGTAACGATGCCCACCACATCGTAAATATTTCTTTCAGAGAAGATGGCCTGAGTGCACCCCAGGCCGTCTTCGTTTTTAGGGGTCTTGTACGGGCGGTCGACAGGCCAAAATTCCAAATACTAAAATCCAAAAACCAAATAATGATGAAAATCTAAATCCTAATCTCTACATCCTAAATCCGAAACAAATTCAAATTATCTGCTCCAATTTGACACGCAACCGGTTTGATTATAACATCTGGTTGAACCACGGGGGATGAAATGATAATCGGGCTGCTGGTGTTTATGATTTGCCTGGCGTTCATCCTGGCCCTGTGGGAGATACAAATTGAGGGGAAAGACGGTTGGGCGGCGAAATCCCCTGGATGGCGTATCGAAAAGGGTTGGGTAATGAAACTGACCGGCGGCAGGCCGCTGACCGGCTATCACGTCTTCATGACGGTATTCCTGATTGCCATCGTCCACCTGCCGCTGTTCTTCGTGCCGTGGACGTGGCGTTTGGAATGCTTGTTGCTGGGGTTTTACGTGGGGATGGTTTTTGTGGAGGACTTTTTGTGGTTTGTTTTGAACCCGTACTACGGGATAAAGAATTTCCGCAAAGGGAAAATCTGGTGGCATAAAGAGTGGTGGGGACCGGTACCGGTGTTATATTGGATATTGCTTGCGATTACGGTCGCGTTGATTTATCTGGGGAAGAACGCGATAAAATAACAAAAATTTTAATGGATAGATGTAAAGCAACATTAGAAATTGTCCTTTTATCGGGCAACATCAAGCAAAATATTCATCTGCGGCATCCCAAATTATTGACAGTTGCCGGGTGTTGTTGATATTATTTGTCTAAGTTTGCACCGGATAATTTACCTCGGGGGATGAAGTATGCGGATTTCAAGGTTGCCGTTAGCGATTTCGCTGATGGCGTTCGGATTGGCGCTGGTAATTGTGGCGATTATCTTCCTGATTATCGGGTTCTCGCCGTTTACCAAAGTCCCGATTGTTTCGCTGGTATTGCTGGTGGTCGGTGTGGTTTCGCTGATTGCCGGCCTGCTGACAATGCCCCGGGACTAAACGCGGACATAATTACCCGGCTCGAAATAAAATATAAGCCCCGTGCTGAATTTGAAGCGCGGGGCTTTTTGTTACCGGCGGGTGTCAAAGCCGGAGTATTATTTGGTGATGCCGCTGATAATCATCTCGCGGTTAACAATCTGCACGTTTTGGGTAGTGAATGACGCTGTCGACTCTTGAAACAGACTGGCGCCGGAGATTAAGCCGGTAAGTTTGTCTTGTACTGACTGCGGTATCGGCAGCGAACCCATATCCACGTTCGTTACAACGACCGTGGGCTGACCGCCAACTATCTGCACTGTTGCTGTCATGCCGGCGCGGCCCGAGAAAATCGAGTATTTAATATCGGCAGACAGGATAATTTGCCCGTCCTGAAGATTTACATTCACATTGCTGACCGTTAGCCCATCCGGTAAGCTGACAGTGCCCATTTCGGCGTTTACTTTTGAGTTTACTTCTTCCTGTGTCAGCGTTACGGTGACCGGGGTCCCGGTAGAAGATTGTGCGATGGTGCTGTTAAAGCTATTCCACTTAGTGTCCAGTGATTGGGCGGCCTGTGCGTTTGATGGGACCGGCGTAACCCCGGCCGCAATTTTTGAGGGACGGCTCAAAAGAATCCAAGCAATAGCAACCACGATTATGACCAGCACCAAGACGGAGCCAATTACAATCCCGGTAATCTTCAGTGCTTTCAATGATTGCCTCCTTGCCCAAAAACGGAGTTTCTCACGATGCGGGCAGATATACCGGGTGCAGACCAGCTATAGGGAAATGCTAAAACAAACATTATATAATGTCAATATTGATATAGTAATATACGAAATTATGAAACGTGCAAAAAAGCCGGTTTTTAATTATTCAGAAAATGTTAAGCGGCAATCTGCGGTGAGGTCCGGGGATGATATACTGGTTAGATTTAGGGGGGAATTACGGACATTCACCCATGATTTTTAGTTCCGCCAGCATCCGGACCAAATGGCCTTCAGAGAAAGGCCGGCGGACGAGCTCGAAGCATTTACCCAGGATGCCGAAAGGCAATTTAACTTTCTCGAAACATGTGACGCAGATGCCGTGCGGGGTTTTTTCTAACGTGTACCTTTGCTCGTAGCCTTTGACTAGGTTGCCGGAGGTCATTTTGAACGCCACGCTGTGATTTTCCACCCATTCGGTAACCACGAAATTCAGTTTCATCACCCGTCCAACGGCGCGCTCTTCAAAATAAAATGTCGAGCCCAGCCCGCTGTTTTGGGTATTGGTGCGGCGCATGTTTTTAGCGGGCCTGCACCATTTGGCAATGTTGGCCGGTTCGGCGAGGAGCGGCCAGATTTTAGTCGCAACGGCCTTGATTTCGATTGATTTTTGGATTCTCATCCACGCCACCCCTCCCTTTCACTACCCTAATACTACAGGAAATGGAAATAATATGTTGGGGGCACATAAACTTTCAGCTATCAGCGGTCAGCTGATGTGAATATAATCAAGTTTCAAGGATTAAGAATCAAATATAAGTGAAACATGATTTTTTTTGCCAATCAATAACTACCGTACGTTTGCTTCGCATGCTACGTAAAGTATCTATTAGCTTTAGCTGGTATGGAGATTAGGAGATTGAGGGCGAGTTGTAGATTCACCACTACAGAAACATTACGGAAAATGAAGTCAATCGGTATGGAAAACTTCTTCGAGGGGGGAGGAGACCGGGGAGTGGTCCAGGTTGGTTTCCATGATATCGGCCATGTAGGCCCACCATTTTTGCATAATAGGGTGATTGGGTAGGTCGGCGTTGGTATTATTCTCCGTCAGCTTCTGGAACGCGAAGAGGGTGCCGGTATTTTTATCCAGATAAATGGAATAATCGCGGATGCCGGCGTCGTGCAGCAGGCGCGACAGCTCCGGCCAGATGGCATCGTGCCGTTTGCGGTACTCGAGTTCGCAGCCGGGTTTGATGCGCATGGTAAAAGCACAGCGGCGCATCATCAAACCTCCCGATCAAAATGGCGCTTGAGTGACAGATTGCTGAAAAAGGTTCTTGTCAAACCAGCGTCGCCGGAATTTATCCCGGCGACAACAAAACGGTTAACCGTTATTTCTGCTCGACGTAATGGACGTTCCAGCGGAAGCAGAGCTGCATTACGGTGTTTTTCAGCTCCGGATTAGACGATTTATAAAGCTCGGCGAGAAAACCATGGAGTAATTCACCGCCGCTCATCCCCGGTTCCGGCTCGGCCGGCCCCGGCAAATTGATGTAAACGACTTCCGACATCTGTTTTTGATACTCGATTGACTGTCCCATTACCTACCTCCGAATATTTTGTGCGTAATAATACGCAATAAAATTATTGATTAACTCATTCTATGCCATAGCTGTATGATTAGCAACCGGCAACAAATAAGTTTGGCTCTATTGTTAATTATATTTGAGAATTTACGGAATGCAATAGCCTTGTTTAGTTTTGAGAAAATAAAAAGGCCGGATGGAACTTTCCTTGCGTTGAGCTCCACCCGGCCCTCTATTACCCGCTAAAGATTAGTATCTTTTGGTAGGGTTGGTCTTGCGGTAACAATCCGAACAGTAGACCGGTCTGTCACCACGGGGTTCGAAGGGTACCTGGGTATCCTTCCCGCAGGTGGCACATTTCACCGGGTACATTTGCCGCGGTGCTGCTGACCCGGTACGGCTGCCGTAGCTGCTGCCGCCGGATGTGTTCTGCTTTCTGGCGGCGCGGCAAGTTGCACACCGTTTGGGCTCGTTGGTATAGCCGCGGGATGCGAATTGTTCTTGCTCTGCAGCGCTGAAAGTGAAAACAGTACCGCAATCGGAACAGGTGATTTGTTTGTCAGTGTAACTCATCGGGATGACCTCCTTTTTATTACTCGGTTAAAATCTTGGTCATCCAATAGTTGAAGGAGGAATTGCGATGCTCCACCAATGGAAAACCTTGCTAAACCTAGTGAGAGCATACACCCATTTAAGAAATATTACAATAGGGGGGAGAAAAAAGTTGCTTAAATTCAGAGGGCTTTTGATTTTCAGGACTTAGAATTGCGTTTGTATTGAATCGCCATGTCAAATGAATTAAAATGACTGGAACGTAAGGCCAAGGGCATGATTTGTTATCATACGCTTTATGGCGCACGATGGCAGTAGATAATTATGAATGAAACTCCCGAACCGAAAAATCAAACCCCGCCGGAAAAAATTCACTGGGTGAAACTGGCCGCTGCAATTCTTTTGATATTTGCCCTAAGCGTGCTGTTGTACTGGCTGATTAAAGAATTCGTCAGTCCCCATGTTTCCCTTTCGTCTATCGCCTGGATTGCTTATTTAACACTTTTCGGGATTACTCTGCTGATTAACCTGTCTTTCATCCCTCTGCCTTTTGCGGTGTCTTTGATGATTGCAGCAGGAGCTAAATATAACCCCGTGTTGATTGCGCTGGTTTGCAGTCTGGGCGCCTGCATCGGGGAAATGAGCGGTTATTATGCCGGCATGCTGGGGAAAAAGGTGGCGATAAAAAATGAAAACAGAGGTTATCAGGTGATGAAGAAGTGGATTGATAAATACGGCTTTTGGGCGATTGCCTTCCTGTCTTTTCAACCGGTGCTGCCCATCGAAGTGGGGGGAATTATTGCCGGAGCGGCGAAAATGCCGGTGGGCAAATTTTTCCCGGCCCTATGGCTGGGGAAGATTCCGAAATATATCATCCTGATTTACGCGGGGCTGGGGTTAATCCATTTCCTGCCGTTTTTAAAAACGTAAAAGCGATTTGTCGAGCCTACGAATAGATACCGGCTTTCGCCGGTAAGGATAAAACGGTGGGCTTAGCCCACTTCACAATCACCGGACGCACAGGCAGGGACGCCTGTGCCACCAATCCCGGGGTGCAAATTTTCTTTTGATGAATAATTCTAACCGGTAAAAATGTATTTTTTATTGTAAATGGATAATTACGTGTTATGATAAAGAATATAAGAAACTATCTTCGACGGTTATTCCGGCGTTATAATAAGTAGCGGCAGAAATAAACACGAAAATGATGAATCATTAATTTTATTTCAGGAGTACAGTCATCAGGAAGCTATCGCATTTATTTTCTCATGTTAACCGTTTAAAGACTGTACCGCCGCGTAAAGCCGCCCTGGTGACATCGGCATCATTTGCGGCCATCGGCCCGATTTATTTTCTGGCATCCAATGCCGTCGCACAATTATTACACCCCAATGTCAATCCCATCGCGATAACCGTCAGTTTCCTGGTTTTCGGGCATTACGGTTGGATTCAGACATCCGCTTTTTATATTTTGGGGGTCTCGTTTATCGCTCTGGCGGCGGCGCTGATAATCAAAATCAATTCAAAACTGAATTTTGGCGCAATTGTGGTGTTCCTCATCGGGGTTTGTTTTATTTTAGTCGCCGGCAACCACGTCCAAAGTCCGGGCACCATCATCACGTTATCCGAAAAAATACACCGCGATTCGGCGATTGCCATCGTGGTGATGTCGCCCATCGCCTGCTTTTTACTTGCGCCCAGCCTAAAAGCCAACGGGCACCGCGGTCTCTGGATTTATTCGATAATTACCGGCGTGATTGCCGTGCTGACGGTGGTTGTCGGTTTCCTGATACCGACGGCGCACGCCGATTTTCTGGGTATTTTTGAACGTATTTTGCTGTTAAATGGCCAGGTCTGGGGCGAAATCATCTGCCTCCGTCTCATCTGGACCGCTTTTAAATCGAAACCGGCGCAAACCGGGCCGGACAGCAGTTTACTGCGGCTTTTACAAATCTGGGTTAATTCCCAACCGGCAGAGGAGCAATAATGGACTGGCAATTCCCACGCGATTCTTTTTGTCCGCCAGATGACGACGAAGAAGAATAAATAAGTGTCATAATCCTCCTTTCTCTACTTGAAAATTAAATTTCAGGCGAGTAGCATTGGAAGTTAGGCATATACATCTTACATAATAATAATGTGGATGTATAAAGGAGGAAATCATGTCAGCAGCTGTCATTATCATCATTATTGTGGTTGTTGTCCTGGTCATCTGGTTGCTGGGGCAATCCATCCGCACGGTCAGACCGACCAGCCGTGGATTAGTCGAACGCTTCGGGAAATACAACCGGTTTGCCAACCCCGGTATTATCTTTCTGATTCCGTTTATCGAGCGCCTGGTACGCATCAATATCACCGAAAATATGATTGACGCCGGTTTGCAGGAAATCATCACCAGCGACAGTTTGAACGCGCAGGTGGACGCTCAGGTCTATTTCAAAGTACGCTCCGACGAAGAAAGCGTCAAAGCCTCGCAATACAACGTCTACAACTACATGGTGCAGATTGTGGCATTAGCCAGAACCACCCTGAGAAACATCATCGGCACGATGACACTGAAAGACGCCAACAGCGAGCGCGGCAAAATCAACAGCGCGCTGTACAATAACCTGGCTTCGGAAACCAAGAACTGGGGCCTGGAGATCGTCCGTACCGAACTGAAGGAAATCAATCCGCCGACGGACGTCCAGGAGACGATGAACAAAGTCGTTAAAGCCAGTAATGAAAAAATCGCCGCAATTGACTTTGCGACGGCCCGGGAAACGCAGGCGGACGGTGAACGCCGCGCCGCGATTAAAGTAGCGGAAGGCCAGAAGCAGGCGGCGATTTTGCAGGCGGAAGGTCAAATGCAGGCCAAGGTACTGATCGCCGACGGTGAAGCCCAGGCTATCAAGCTGGTGAACGAAGCCGCGGATTTGTATTTTAAAGGCAATGCGCAGGTGCTGCGCCAATTGCAGGCAGTGGAGACCTCGCTGACCAACAATTCCAAGATTGTAGTCCCGACCGATTCCTCGCTGGTGAACGTCATCGGCGGGCTGGCCGGCATTGACGGCACCCCGAACCAACCTAAGCCGCCAGCGATGAAATAAGCTAAAAATTTCAGTAACGTAAAAGTAAAGAGCGGGAGCCCATCAGGCTCCCGCTCTTTTTATTCTGGTGGATAATTGGCAGGATTATAAGATATCGCGGCTCGACACAAAATAAGCTTTTGTTAACTGCCCCGCGAAACTTGACGCACCCGGGGCATCGGGCTGATAATAGTGTTCTGCGAAAAACAGCTCAGGAGGACTGCATGACGAAGTGGGACCTTAAGCTATATGCCATTCGTGGCATTCCCCTGATAAAATCGGGTGACAATATCGGACAAATCGTCTATCAGTACACGGAGGCAGATGGCTTCCGTTTTAAAGACGGTGATGTCCTGATAATAGCCCACAAGGTAGTATCGAAGGCGGAGAACGCTATTATTAGGTTGTCTAAAATTCGACCATCACAGCAAGCAAGAGACCTGGCTGCAAAGACGGGAAGAGACCCTAGGTTGTGCCAAGTCTACATTAACGAAAGCTCAGAAATTGTTGGAACTGAGGGGAGGATGGTCATCACATGGCACAAGATTGGTTTCAGGGATACCTCGGCGGGCGTTGACCGTTCCAATATCGCGCCTTATTCGGAAGACCTCGTTTCTGTTTTGCCAAAAGACCCCGATGCTAGAAATCTAGCCGAAAAGTGGCATACCTGAGCCTATCCTGATATATTAAGGAAAAGGATTGAGGATGGGGCAGATATGTTAGGATTACGTACCGATCAACGAGGGATGTTCGAGGCTGACCATT
>Ga0326728_10016746_pt1 | contig 14864 bp, 12 predicted proteins | sample MB3enrmetagenome_FD_207602 | JGI IMG/M metagenome (GOLD analysis project Ga0326728, IMG submission 207602) | Lab enriched peat soil microbial communities from McLean, Ithaca, NY, United States - MB31MN | ecosystem: Environmental > Terrestrial > Soil > Wetlands > Peat | place: USA: New York...
ATATCTGGGGTTTCGATTTCCACCAACGTTGGATTCAGCCCGGCCACATCTCAGTCCTAATCGAAAATGCTGAATGACTCCATCCGATAATTGACCGGGTCATTGGGCGGTCGCCTTTCCCGCATCCGGCCCGGTGACTTGGAATGCCGCTCCTTCCTTCTCAACAAAAATCATCGCGAAAGGAGCGTCGGCCCCGGCGTATGCGGACTTGAGTTCAAAGCCCCGGTCCTCGCCTTTGAATACAAACCGTTGAAAGCCAAAAGGACCATTGCCGAAAGGGTCCATCACGCCTTTCAATCCGGCTTCGCCATGCAGCCTGTATTCCACTGCCGCGTGCACCATAGCCAGTTGGGCCTGAACCCCGCATTCTCTCGACCGGAATTGGTATCTTTCCTGGCCGAAGTGCCAGCCAGTGAACAAGTCAAATGTAGTCAAGAAAGGGTTTGGAGATTTAAGAACCTCCGCGCTGAATTGTTTGGCCTGGATTTCATACTCCGCTTGCGGCAGCGCCAGAATTTCCGCCACGCGCGGAAAGAGCGGCTCTGTTTCGCGGAGCAGCTTGATGACTCCTTCGCTCGTGCCCCCGGACGCCGCAACGAGTCGTGGCCAGAAATTAGTGAAGCCAACAGACGCCATCGCCGTTACAACTCCGCTATCTCGGAAGCCTTCCATCACCTTCGCGTCGTCACCGGGATGCTCTTTCTGCAGTTCCCGCACCTTGCCTGACATCCACTCGGTGAAGCGCTTTTCGCTCGGAATGCACGCTGCCATCGTGCGCCGGGCCGGAGCCGCGTCGAACCCCTCCACCAACTCCTTCAAGGTCTCCGGCGAGAATTCGCCGAACTGTTGCGCCACAGTGTCGTAGTCAATGGCTTCTATGGCGCATTGGACCAACGCACTGATTAAAATAGGGTCGCTGGCGGCATTCCTGCCCAGGACGAAAGCCGCGACCAACTCATCCCGCGCGTCCTCTTGCCGGCCATGTTGCAAGGCCCACACCGCCCGCAACTGCGCCGCCCGGCAGACCGCCTTGGCGCGGCCCAGATGGGGAAGCATCGTGTTCGGGCCGGCGCTTAAATCAATGCCCCAATCACATGGCACAGTGGCGTGCGCCGCCTGCCGCACCAGGACGAATTGATTGTCATAGCCGGCCACGATTTTGCCGAACCGTTCCGGGAGCTTCTGTTCCTTCCCCTTTTTCGACTCCAGATAAGTCCTGTCTGCGTCGGACAGCGGATCAGGCGCCACCAGAAAAGCCTGATAATACAGTAACGCCGGATTGATCTCCGTGCGGAATGGCTCGCCGCCCGCGCCAATCAGGGTTCCCGTCAACACCAGCAATGATAAACAGATTGTTTTCATATTTCTCCTCCGACCGGGCAATCCAGTCTGTTCGTTAATAACGAAACCGTGCCAAAAGGTTCATTCTTTGTGTTGCTCTTCCGGCTGGAGCACCGCCTTTTTCACCAGAATCCATTCCTCTCACAAACATCCCCTGTCATTTTTGCGACGGAAACCAACCTTTGGCCATCCGTCACGCCCCATTGATCCGCGCCTGCGATTCCTTCCCTCATTGCGTTCCGAGAATGTAAAACCGTTGCGGAACGGCCCGGATCACTGTGTTAGTGACAGTGGTCGTGAAACTCCCGCTTGTGCTCACTAGATTGGTCGCAACGCGCGTCCACTGATTCAATGGCAGCGTCAGATTCGTGCTCATCAGCACATAATATGTCTCGCCAGCCTGTCCATTGATCCCGTTGAGCGACAGATTTGCGCCGGCCAGGCTGACGCCGCCAATGCTCGGATTCGCCGGCACGACACTTACGTCATCAAGGCTCAGTTCAGGGGAGGACCAGAGAAAATAATTTTGGACCCCAAATTGAAGAACTGTGTTGGTTCCAGTCGCCGTTACTGCATACTGAATGTTTGTCCATGGGTTCCATGAATCGTAATTGAAACTGGATGGGGCAAGAGCGACGCCATTCCATGACACAACAAAATTGTTGGGATCTACGACACATTCGACCCAAAACGAGAGCAAGTAACTCGCTCCGGGGGTAGTGGACAAGGTTTGGGAAAGTCCAACCGAGTCGCCGGCATACATTATCGAAAGTGACGCCGCGTAATTTCCTGAACGAGGCGGAGTTTCATAAATCCCCTCGTCGCTCACATAAGTATAGGTAGTGTCTCCACCCACAGTCCAGCCGGCGAAATCTCCCGTTTCAAAACCGCCGTTGAACACCATCTCGGTGTCGGGCAGGACCGTGATCAACGGTCCGGCGCCGTTTTCCGCGATGTTGCTATCATTGACCGCGATCAGCTTCGGTTGATAGATGCCTGCGATCGTATATGTATGAAACGGATTCGGCTCCGCGCTGGTTGAACCGTCATTAAAATCCCAGTTCCAACTGAGGATCGGATTGCCCAAGCTGTCAACGTCCGGCGACGTGAATTGCACCGCCAACGGAGGGGCGCCGTTGGTAAAATCGCAGCCAACTTGCATATATGGCGCCAACAGAACGCTGAAAACCGTGCCGGCGTCATAATAGTCGCCGCAGGTCGTCCCATAAAGCGTGTTGCCTGACAAAATCACGCCGCCGGCTGGACCACCCCACTCGTAGTCGCCACTGAAACTGCACAAGATTTCAAAGCCCCAGCCATTGGTATTGATGGCGAAGACTGTCCCATTGCCACTGGCGCCGCCGGCCCTGGCGGTCCCATACAGCGTGCTGCGCGATAAAATCAGACCACCATTCGGCGAAGCTCCGTCACTGTTGTAACTGCCCGCCACTCCGTTGCCATAATAGTTGAGAGGGGTGAAACTATGCAAAATTGTAAAGTTCGACCCGTTGGTACTGAGGGCGAACACCGTCCCGTTGCCATTGAACCCGCCGGCGCTGGCGGCCCCATACAACCTGTCCCCTGATAAAAACAGACTGCCATTCGGATTAACTCCATCGCTGTTGGTATATACTCCGTTGCCGTTAATATGGGCCGCTGTAAAACTGTGAAGCACCATGAAGTTGGAGTTATTCGTATTGAGCGCAAACACCGTGCCATAGCCGTTGGGGCCGCCGGCGGTGGCGGTCCCATAAAGCATGTTGCCCGATAAAAACAAACCGCCGACCGGATCATATCCGTCGCTGTTGGTATATACGCCGTCGCTGTTGATATGGGGTGCCGAAAACGAATATAACAAATGGTCGTAACGCAAAACGTTGCTGTTGAACATGTACACCGTGCCGTTCCCCGAACCGCCTCCGTACTCTGTGGTTCCATAGAGAGTGTCGCCCGATACAACCAGACCGCCAGTCGGATTAGCTCCAGTGCTGCCGCTGTAGTAGAAAGCTTGCAAAGTGGTAAAGTTCGAGCCATTTGTATCGACCGCGAACAACGTGCCATTCCCGCCTGAGTTGCCGCCGTCTGACGCCGTTCCATAAAGGCTGTTGCCCAACATAACCAATCCTCCCGATGGATTGGCGCCATCGCTGTTCTCTTCGTCTCCATAACCATCGGGATAGGCCGCCGAAAAAGTATGCACGATCATGAAATTCGAGCCATTAGTGTTGATTGCGAACAGCGTGCCATTGCTATTGGCGCCCCCTTGCGACGCCGACCCATAGAGGGTGTCGCCCCATAATAACAAACTGCCACTCGGATTAGCTCCGTCGTTGTTGGTGAAACTATACAACGTCGTTAAGGGCACGATTTCCGTATAATCGCCCGTGACAGTCGTGGTCTCCCCGGTTGTGATCGTCACAATTTGACTTGCAGGCGTTATCCAGCCCGGAATCGGAGTGAACGAAACCGTGTGACTCCCCGATGATATATTGGTCACGGTCATCCCGCTATATTCAGTTGCGCCGCCATCCACTTGCCACAGGGCGCCAGCAACGACCGCCTGATACGGGCTGATTGTCACCTCCAATGACCCTGCTTGAACCGGCCAATAGCACGGCCCGGCCGAAAGACCGGCGAAAGGAGAACTCCATCCGCTCGCTTCTGACCAATAACAGATCGTGGCGTTCGTGTCATACTCGAACACCGTCGCATCGGCGTTGGGAGCGTCGCCCGCGAAATCGACGGTCGTAAGGCCGTAGCAGAATACGAACGCAAAGTCTTCGATGTTGGTGACACTGCTAGGGATCATAATGTTGGTGAAGTTGCAGCCTGCAAACGCGCTGTTTCCGATGTCGGCCACGTTTGTGTCTAGGGTCACGTTGCTCAGGTTGGTACAGTCCGCGAACGCCCCATCCCCAATGCTGGTGACGCTGTTGGAAATCGAATAAGACGTTGCGACGTTGCCTGCCGGGTATTCAACGAGCGTGGTCTGGCTCTTGTCGAACAAAACTCCGCCTACGCTGCTATAGGCGGCGTTCATCGGAGCCACCGCTATTGCTGTCAGATCGAAACAGTTCGCGAAGACGCCGGCGCCGATGCTGGCGACGCTGCTGGGAATGGGAATACTCGTCAGGCTGGAGCAGTAGTCAAATGCATAATCTCCGATGCTGCTGACGCTGTTGGGGATCGTGACGCTGGTCAGGTCGTCGCAGCCAACAAACGCCCAGCCTCCAATGTTAGCAAGGTTTGTGCCTAGGACGATGTTGCTCAGGCCGTAGCAGTAGCCGAACGCATATCCCCCGATATCGGTGACGCTGTTGGGAATCGTGACGCTGGCCAGGGCAGTCATGACGAACGCATCGTCGCCGATCGTGGTGACGCCATTGCCAATCGCGATATTGGTCAGACTCGTGCAATAATAGAACGTATCCGCCCCAATGCTGGCCACCCTGCCGGGAATGGTGGCGCTGGCTAGGGCGGTGCATTCCTCGAACGCCCCTTCCCCAAGGCTGCTGACGCTGCCGGGAAGGGTGACGCTGGTCAGGCCGGCGCCATAGAACGCCTCCTGCCCTATGCTGGCCACACCGTTGGAAATCGTGACGTTCGTCAGGCCGCCGCATTCGTAGAACGCATAGTCTCCGATGCTGGTGACACGACCGGGAATAGTGACGCTGGTCAGGCCGGTGAACGCGAACGCATTGGTTCCGATGCTGGCGACGTTTGTGCCAATGGTGACATTGGTCAGGCTGACGCAATCGTAAAACGCATCCTCTTTGATGTTGGTGACGCCGTCGGGAATCGTGATGCTTGTCAGGCTGTAGCAGTAGTCAAATACATAATCTCCGATGCTGGTGACGTTTGTGCCGATGGTAACGTTGCCCAGGTTGGTGCATAGGCAGAACGCCTCCTCCCCGAGATTGGTGACGCTGTTGGGTATTGTGACTCTCGCAAGGCTGCAGCAATTATAGAACGCCTGGTCGCCGATGGTGGTAACGCCGTCGCCAATCGTGACATTGGTCAGGCTCGTGCAAAAATAAAACGCATTGGTTCCAATGTCTCTGACGCTGGTGGGGATCTCGACGCTGGTCAGATTGGTGCAATCGGCCAATGCTTCGACTCCGATGCCGCTGACGCTGCTGCCAATCGTGATGTTAGTCAGGCTGGTGCATTCATAGAACGTGTATTCTTCGATGTTTGTCACGCCGTTGGGGATCGCAATGCTCGTCAGCCCGTAGCACTCGTAGAACGCATCCAACCCGATGCTCGTGACGCTGTTGGGGATCGTGACGCCGGCCAGTTTGGGGCAGTCACCAAACGCCCCCTCCCCAATGGTGGTGACGCCGTTGGGAATCGTGACCCGGGTCAGGCTGGAGCAGCCATAAAACACCCAGTTTCCAATGCTGTTGACGAAGTTGGAAACGGTCACAGCGCCGCCAGAACAGGTGTATCCGCTCAACGTGATCGTTCCATTGTTGGTTGTGTAGGTGAATTGAGCTTGCGCTGCCGATCTGGCCAGCAGCAGCAAGCTGGAAAAAAAGAGCCACGTTCTTTTCATAGGTTCATTTCAAATGTTTACGGTATATGATAGGAAAACCGGAGCTTCGCGCCGCGGGCGGCATCCGCCAGTCGTCTGGTTGAGCGGATTGCTGGTGTTGGGCCAGGCTCAAATTGGCCCCCGTCTGGCCGCCCCCGGCCTCCGTCGGCGTGCGGTTGCGGATGGTGTCGAAGGCTTCGGTTAGTTGTTTGGCCGTCCTCATCGGCGTCGTGTCATTGCGACTGCCGGAAGCCTGCCATCCCGACGGCGACTTTGCAAGCCTTACTCCTTATCGCTCCGCGCCGTAGCGGCTCTCCCTTTATTTGCCGGAAAAGGCCATGTAGGAGTGTGGCAGGATGGTAAACGTGAAGGACGTGCGTGGAGGCGCGCTATTCGCGCCGCGACCGCCGATTCCACCGAAGCCGCGACCCGTCGCGGCAGGGGCGATGTCTTTGCCGTTAATTAGGTCGTGAATCTCCGCCACTGTGCCCGCGATAGTGACGGTGACTTCCGCCGCCGTCGCCAGGTAATTCTGCACGATAAACGCACCGTTATCGTAACGGAATAGGGCGACCTGCGCAGGCGCGCTTTCAATCCGAATGGGTTCGGCTGAACCCAGCGCGGCCCGGATGACCGAAAGCACGGCGGGTGGAAGAGCGTAGAGGTCGGCGGGATCATTCGGAATGGTGAGGACGTAGAATTTGCCTTTAGAGTAATCGCAGGAAATGACGATGGGATAGGTCGTGCCGCCCGGGGTCACTCCCATGACCTCGCCCCATGCGTCGTGGGTCAAGACGTTGAAGTACTTGATTTCAGGGATGAGGATGTCGCGCGAGGCCTCGAAGGGATCGGGGCCTGCGGCGGCGCCTCGTCCGAATCCACGGCCTGCCCGAAACGGTGCGCCGGGGCCGCCGGCGAACGCAAAGCGTCGCACGGCCACTGTGGCGCCGGTGGTTTCGAGTTCGCAGATGTTTTCGATGCCCCTGCCTTTCATCGCGCGCACGAAGCCGGACGTCACGCAAACAGATTTGCCATCTTTGAGCTGCGACTGGATTTTGTGAATGATTTGCGAGTCCGATTTGGCCTGCTCGGTCAGCAGAACCATGTCGGCATCAATCGGGAATTGCGGCAAGATGTCCATCGGCAGCCCAATCATGCCCAGGTAATCGTGGAGAAACTCCTCGCCGGTCGCGTGATAGGGTGTGTAAGTTTTTATGCCGACCGGTCTGCCCATGTTGACCAGCACGTTATCAACTTGGCCGAGGGTGTAGCCGGCGATGTCGGCGAACGTGGGGTTGTCATCGTTGGTGCCAAGCGCCTTCTGAAGACCGCCCAGGTTGAGGCTGGTCGGTTGGCCGGCCCAAGGGCGGTTGGTGATCGCGCTAGGCCGGACTGGCGCGAGCATGCCGGAGTAGTTGAAACAACACATCTCGGGGCAGCGGGCAAACACCGTATCCAGCAGTTGCTCGGAATAGCGGTCAATCGGATTGGCGCCACCCTGGTCAACCCAGCCGCCCTTGTTGACCCCGGCCTTGAGGTTGTCCATGAATCGCATGATGTCATAGCTCAGGTACGGTTGAAGATGCTGTTCCTGTCCCTCCCAAAGGCGGGATTCCGTGCCGGAGAACATGCCGTCGGCGATGAACGGGACCTTCTCAGTGTCATTGCCCATGCCGGCATACTGGTCATACCAGTTGGCCATCTTGATGATCACTTTGCACTTGGGGTTAACGGCTTTGGCGGGCTTGACGATGAGGTTTCGCGTCACCTCGCGCAGGGTTTCAAGGCGGTATTGTGTCCAGGATTTATTCCCCTTTGCCTTGATGTCGTAATCGGTCTTGCGGTCGAAGAAGAAGTAGTCGTCGAGAAGAATTTCATCGAAATGGCGGGCCGCCAGTTCCACCGCCTTGCGGGCAAAGTCCCGGTTTTCCGGATCCGCGTAGTCGAAGCCCTGGTAACCGTTGGCTTCGCTGATGCTAAAAGCCAGACCGCCACAAGTCTGCGCGCCCTGGTCCTGGTAGAACTTCTTGAGTTTCTCCAGGCCCGCTTCATCAACCAGCCTGTGGTTGCGCATGACCTCGATGTAGATTTTGTCGATCTTGAGATTGCGGGTCAGGTTGGACCAGGACCGGGCAGGGTCGAGGTTGCCGTTCATCAGGCCTTGCACCGTTCCTTGCACCGCGTAGGTGGAGACGATGAAGCTCCTGTAATTGCCCTGGGCCCGGACAGGAATGGCGAAGGTTGCGATTGCCAGAAGGACCGCCAGGAGTTGAGCGCTTTTCATAGAAATCACGGTGGCCGTTTTGGCCCCGGTCGGGTCGCCGCCGGCCTGCCTCTGCGTGCCGTTGCCGATGGTGTCGTAGTTTTCGACGACTTGTTTGGCCGTCCTCATGCGTGTCGTGCCGTTGTGATAGACGGGAGCTTGCAATCCCGCCGGCTACTTTGCAAGCCTCATCCTCCTTCCCATCAATGCCTTGCGCACTCCGGAGTCCCCTTTCCCCTTTCTTCAAGGAAATCCCGTCCATCTTTTTAATCCGTGGTTGAAATAAATCTTCAAAAATCTGCATTTTTTCCCCCAGTCGGTTTTTCCCCCTCGTGGAAATGTGATCAACTCGGGCGCGTGAGGACAACTATGCTTGCCCGCCCTAGCCTTGGCGAAGGCGGGTCCATCGCCCGGCGCCCGTCGCTGGGCCGCAACTGTCGCCGCGCTCGCCGCACCGCGGCAGACCCATTGTCGTCGCAATCCTCGCCCCGCCTCCGCCAGAACCTGACGCCGACTTAAACGCAAAGCAGCAAAGGTCCAAAGCCGCGAAGCAAATTACAAATGACAAATTCTCAATGGATTCTCTCGCACGGATGCGGCGAGGTCTCAGAGAAGAAAGCGATGATGTTTGCCTTCTCCGCTCCGCGTTCTGCGCTAAATGCGGGCTTGAGGGTTTGGTCTCCGTCTTCAAAACTATTTTCGTCCCTTTCGTCCTTTCTCGTCCCTTTCGCCGCCATGACCACAACCTTTCAACAATTCCCTCTATTCCCATTTTTTCAACCCTATTTCCAAGTGATTGCCACCCAACGCATGACACCCAACCCATTGCGCCAAAGCCACTTGCAACACAATCGGACGGCGCCGCCATTAGCAAAACTTTTCAACTATTAACACTATTTTAAAATTTTCCCGGTTTTTATGAACGACAAGCACCCCTCTTCTGCCATTCCACTGCTCGTCGGTCCACCCTTCGCGCCCTCCCGCCGTCCCTTGCCGCCAGTTGCTCAAGCCCGATGGCGCCCGGCCGGACGGCCGTCGCGCAAGACAGATGCCGAGCGAGACGGCTTGACTTTCCGGGCGATTGCCTCTTTCTTTGCCGTGTGAAGATGGAGAAATGATAATATGAAATTCCCGTCCCTTTATGCGACTTTGCTTTTGTCGGGCGTGATCGCCGCCTGCTCCCCCCTTGCCGCGCAAACCCCCGCCGCCTCCACCAATGCCGGACCGCTCATTGTGTTCGACGACAAGGGATTCGATTTCGGCAAGGTTGCCAGCGGCGAGTTGGTCAAACACACCTTCATGGTGACCAACACGGGGAATGCCCCATTGGAAATCACCAACGTTCACCCAGGCTGCGGTTGCACGACCGCCGGCAATTGGACCCGTCAAATCGCTCCGGGCCAGACCGGCAGCATCCCCATTCAATTCAACAGCCGGGGCTACCAGACCAGCGTCACAAAATCCATTTCAGTTTATTCCAATGCCAAAAACGAGCCCAACGCCATCCTGCTGCTCAAAGGCGTGGTTTGGAAACCCATCGAGGTCAAACCGCAAACCGCCGTCATCAGCATCCCGCCCGACTCCACCAACGGCTCCTCGACAACCGTGCTCCTCATCAATCAGACCGATCAGCCGGTGGCTTTTTTTGAGCCTACAAGTTCCAACCCATCGTTTACGGCCGAGTTGAAGACAAACAAGCTGGGCAAGGAATATGAACTGGTCGCCACCGCCCTGCCTCCCTTCACGGTCGGCAACACCCCGGCAACCATCAGTGTCAAAACCTCCCTCACCAACACGCCCTTCGTCACCGTCACCGTCATGGCCTCCGTCCAGCCCGCCGTCCAGTTTTCCCCCACCTCCATCAACCTCCTGCCCTCGTCCCAGGCGCGCGGCGTGACCAATACCGTCTTCATTCGCGGCAGCGGCACCAACGTCCTCTCCTTGTCCGATGCCCAATGCTCCGACAACCGGATACAAGTCACCATACGGCCGTTGGGTATGAACGGGATGTTTAACCTGCTGGTGGCCATTCCTCCCGGCTACCAAATCGAGCAAGGCCAGAGGGTCGAAGTCACCGTCAAAACCAATCATCCCCGCTATCCCGTCCTGAAAATCCCGCTCTTCCAAACCCCCCGGCCCAATGCGGCTTTGCAGACCGCCGGTAAACACTGACCCACCCCGGATCGGGACTGTGCTGAGCCGAACTTCCACCGTTGCCAGCGTCCTGTTGGAGGCCGCGCTGGTCGTGCTGGCCGCCGCCGTCTTCGCCCTCGCCGCCAATGAGCTTTCGCCCCGCGGTCTCAAGCTGGCCCGCAACTATTTTCCCGCCGGCTCCAACCAATCCGCTCCCCTGCCCAAACCCAAACCGCTGCGGCCGCCCCCTGCTGTGGCCGCCACCAACGCGGCGCCCGCCGCGGACGAGACCGACCAGCGCTTGAAGGGTAAAGGGCTTCAACCCATTCACCGCGCCGAGGCCGAACGCCTCTTTCACGACCCTCGCTACCCGCAAGGTCTGCTGGTCTTTGTCGATGCCCGCGACGAGGATCACTTCCACGAAGGCCACATTCCCGGCGCCTACGAATTGGACCCGTATTACCCGGAAAAACAACTCGGCAACGTCTTCCCCCCCTGCCAAGCCGCGGACCAGGTCATCATCTATTGCAACGGTGGCGATTGCGACGACGCCGACTCCGCAGCCATTCTTCTGCGCGATTCCGGCGTTGCGGCCAACAAGCTCTTCGTTTATGGCGGCGGCTACACCGAATGGACGGACAACCATTTGCCGGTCGAGCGCGGCGAGCGCAACAGCGGCGACATCACCGGCCAAAGCAAATGAATCCCCCTTCCCCTTGGCAAAACAGGGCCATCGACTTCGCCACCCTCGCCGCCCGATGGCTGCTGGGCGCTCTCTTCATCCATACCGGCCTGGAGAAAGCGCTCGACCCGGTGGCCTTCCTCAAACTGGTGCGGCAGTACGACTTGGTGCAGACGCCATTGCTGTTGAACTCGATTGCCGCCGGCTTGCCGTGGTTCGAGGCCTTTTGCGGCGCCCTTCTGCTCCTGGGCATCGCCGTGCGCGGGACCGCCTTGACCCTGACGGCCCTCCTGATCCCCTTCACCGCCCTGGTGTGGCATCGCGCCCTGGTATTACAGGCGGCCAAAGCTATCCCATTTTGCGCCGTCAAATTCGACTGCGGCTGCGGCACCGGCGAAGTCTTTATATGCGGCAAACTGCTCGAGAACTTTGGCCTGATCCTTCTCTGCCTGTGGCTGCTCAGCGGCCGCGGCCGCGGCTGCGCCATTCGCTACACCTTGACTAGTGACTCCTCTGCTTCATTAAGATGTGACACCGATGCTTCATGAGTGTTGCCGGGGACGATGTTCCGGGTGGCGCTGGACAATAAACATCTCGTGCTCGCCACGATCTGCGGCAAAATGCGCAAACGCTGGGTGCGCCTGACCGTCGGCGACCGCGTGAAAATGGAGATGTCGCCCTGCGATTTGGATAAGGCCCGCATTACGTGGCTGCTCAAACAGAGCGTCGAATGTTCCTGACAGGGTTTGAATGGTTTGTGCTTCAAGTATGGCCGCCTCCGTGTTTTAATGGCGACAAATTAAAACACGCTTATGGCCAAAAAACTTGAAATCATGACCACAACGGGAGGAAATCCCGTCGCTGACAATCAGAACTCCATCACCGCCGGCCCGCGCGGCCCGCTGCTGATGCAGGATTATCAATTGCTCGAAAAGCTCGCCCACCAGAACCGCGAGCGCATTCCCGAGCGCACCGTTCACGCCAAAGGCACAGCGGCTTACGGCACGCTGACCATCACGCATGATATTGCCGGATACTCCAAGGCGGCCGTTTTCAAGAAAGGCGCCAAAACCGAGGCTTTACTGCGCTTCTCCACCGTCGCCGGCGAGCGCGGCGCGGCGGACGCCGAGCGCGACGTGCGCGGTTTCGCGCTGAAGTTCTACACCGACGAAGGCAACTGGGACTTGGTGGGCAACAACACCCCCGTCTTCTTTATCCGCGATCCCTACAAGTTCCCCGACTTCATCCACACGCAGAAGCGGCATCCGAAAACCAACCTGCGCAGCAACACCGCCGCGTGGGATTTCTGGTCGCTCTCGCCCGAGTCGCTGCATCAAGTGACGATTCTCATGTCCGATCGCGGCCTGCCCAAGAGCTTGCGCCACATTAATGGCTACGGCAGCCACACCTATAGCCTTATCAACGCCAAAGACCAGCGCTTCTGGGTGAAGTTCCACTTTAAGACGCTTCAAGGCATCCAGTTCATGACCAATGAAGAGGCGGAAGCCGTGGTCGCCAAAGACCGCGAGAGTTCGCAGCGCGATTTGTTCCAGGCCATCGAACGCGGCGAGTTTCCCAAGTGGCGCTTCTGCGTGCAGATCATGCCCGAAAAGGACGCCGAAACCTACCGATGGAATCCGTTCGACCTGACGAAAGTCTGGCCGCACAAGGATTACCCGCTGATTGACGTTGGCGTGCTGGAGTTGAACCGCAATCCGGAGAACTATTTCGCCGAAGTCGAGCAATCGGCCTTTAGCCCGTCGAACATCGTGCCCGGCATCGGCTTCTCGCCGGACAAAATGCTGCAGGCGCGCATCTTCTCTTATGCCGACGCCCATCGTTACCGGATAGGCACGCACTATGAGATGCTGCCGGTCAACCGGCCCAAAGTTCCTGTGCGAACCTATCACGCCGACGGCCCAATGCGCTTCGACGCTCCCAAAGGCGTGGATGCCTACTACGAACCGAACAGCTTTGGCGGCCCGGTGCAGGATGCGCGCTTTGCCGAACCGCCGCTCAAGATTTCCGGCGACGCCGACCGTTACAATCACCGCGACGGCAACGACGATTACACACAGCCGGGCAACCTGTTCCGCTTGATGACCCCCGATCAGCAGCAGCGCCTGTTCAAAAACGTCGCCGCCGCGATGGCGGGAGTCCCCGAAAACATCATTCGCCGACAGCTCACACATTTCCAGAAAGCCGATCCGCGTTACGCTGAAGGTGTGGCCAAGGCCCTCGGCATGAAGAACCGCGCCGCTGGAGCGTAGTCGCAAGCCTTAACGGCCGGGCGGCGCGTTGCGTGGCCCGGCCAAAGACTATGCAAATCGCCATTACCGAAGCGGAAGAAAAGCGTTACGCCGAGCTGCAGCAAATGGCGCTCGACTTCGCCCGCCAGGGCGAAACGGAATCGCTGGCAGCCATGCTGCGTCACGGCCTGCCGGTGAACCTGGCCGACGCCAAGGGCAATTCCCTGCTGATGCTCGCAAGCTATAACGGCAACCTGGAGACCGCACGAATGCTGCTCGAACACGGCGCGGAAGTGGATCGCCGCAATGATCGCGGTCAAACTCCGCTCGGCGGAGTGGCTTTCAAGGGTTTCGAGGAAATTGTCATGCTGCTGTTGGAACATGGCGCGGACATTAATGCCGACAACGGTGTTGGGATGACCCCGCTGATGTTTGCCGCGATGTTTGGCCGTGGCAAAGTCGTTGAGCAACTCAGCGCGCGCGGCGCGTCTCTCCAGCAACGCAACCGTCTGGGGTTGTCCGCGGGTTTCATTGTTCGCGTTTCTCGATGGGTCCAGCGCCTGCTTCGAAGGCCCTGACCGCTTTGCCCGTCCGTCCCTGCTACCTCTATGCCGTCTGGGGTTCCGCGCCTCGGGCCACCAACGCCTCTTGGCCCACCTTCCACCTCACAACTCCCAGCGCCTCAGAAGCGCCCCTGCCACATAAAGCACCCCAGGTAGCGCAAGGGCGCTCACAAACCAATTCAGCCGTTTCGCAGGATGGATTACTGCAACCGCAAACAAAACCCATCCAACAAGCGACAGGGTGCCTCCCGCAAGCTCCCATCGCCACGCGCCCAGAATGCCAATAACTATCAGAGCCAGCGCGAGAAACCCAACCTGAACCGCCATTGGCTGCGTAAAGGGATTGGGCATCCCTTCGCCGATTGCCATAAGCACGATTGTCAAGACCAGCAACGTGCCGATGATTCGAGCGGTCCAGCGACATGCCGCTGCCCATAGTCTGGTTGTATTCACAATGCTGTCGATTCGCCTGCAATTATTTATTGAGCGGTTCCTGTGGGTCACCAGAAAGCGCTGCTTATACGCTAACGGGCGGCAGCCATCAAATCCGAAATGCTGACGTTCGGAGCGGCCGGGCTGTCGGTCTGACGGGTGCTGGTCTGGCCGATTCGCGCCGCCAGAAATGCGCCCAAGTAAACTTCAAGCCCGAAGGTGACGGCCAGAAGCACAGCCAACATGATGTCTTGGAGTCTCTTTGTTTTCATGGCTCCACCGTAGTCCTCCAATGGCTGAAGGTGTTAATCGAAAAAATTTACTGATTCATTGATGCAAACGATCGGTGCGGATGCCAGCACCGCCCGAAGCCGGGGCTGACCGGCTTGATGGCCGCAACGGCGTCCACCTTGATGAAGATGCTCGTGGGATTTAGTTGGTTTGGCCGGGCGTGTCGCGTTTGTCGTTCCAATATTTTGAGTCATAATTTGTGCTTGCAATCGAGCGGGAACGGTTTACAACGGCTCTTGCGGTGATCAGCAGGTGCCAGTACGTCCAAAACATTTGGACTGAATCCTACGGTTAGCCACTACAGGTATATGAATAGTTCATCGTCAGTTAATAAGAGCGAGACTCGGATGGTGTTTCGGGTCTTGGCAGGAATCAT
>Ga0326728_10016747_pt1 | contig 14863 bp, 15 predicted proteins | sample MB3enrmetagenome_FD_207602 | JGI IMG/M metagenome (GOLD analysis project Ga0326728, IMG submission 207602) | Lab enriched peat soil microbial communities from McLean, Ithaca, NY, United States - MB31MN | ecosystem: Environmental > Terrestrial > Soil > Wetlands > Peat | place: USA: New York...
GTCGCCGGTGAAGCAGTGGAGTATTCGATCCACACAACAGCATATTCTCGCGCAACTCCCGGCGCTCCTTGGCATTACGATCTTCAATGAGAAGACCTCAAGCGATGCATTCGATAGACTCTGGAGTCTGTCCCAACATGACTCGGACGACATTAGCGGGCCGGCCCAGCGGACGCTCAGGGAAGCAATCAGCTACAGGAAATACAAGAATGTGATCTTCAACGAGCGCATCTTGGCTCTAGTCGAGAAGCGAGCAGATGACATCACGTCCTATCAGGGAGACTTCACGCCGCTCAACCTGATGGATGAGCTGCTAGATCGTGAAGTTGACATCACGGAGTGGAAGGGGCGCTCGTTTTCCATATCCGCTTTGCCGGTGGCATACGGAGTGATCAAAAGCCTGCGGGAACGTGCCCTCCTAGTTATTAACCATGCTTTGTATGCCAAGGAGACACGGATCGCAGTACGAGCGGCGCGTTCGCTTGGCTCCCTCCTCGCGGAGTTTCATCCTACGTTCCGGTCAGGCGTCACAGAGGAGGAGCTAGCTTGGCAGGACACAGAGCGATTGGGCGCTCTTGAATTACTTCATAAGCGAATAGGGACGGGAAATGTGCCGTTGCAGCTGGTATGGAAGATCAATCGCATTTTGTGGTGGATTGGTCGCCGTGCAGAGCAGTCCTCTGCGGTACGGGACTCCGCTGAGACGCTGCAACAAGAACTTCCGCGTCCGGAACTCTTCGACTTCTTTGACGTTTTGTGTGCGAATGAATATGAAGACAACACTGAGGCTGAGGGGTTCGATCTCCCTTCCGCGAAGCGGCGCAATCAGCAGAACGCGGCTATCGCATCCCTCCGTGCGAAATATCCGCAGGTCGAGGACCAGATCGCGGCGATTGAGCAATTTCTCCAACAAGCTGTGGACGCAGGTATCGAACTGAAGTCAGCTGGTTCGGTTCTCTCGCAGGTGTGCGGCGATAGAGCATTCTTGGAAGGATTCTCGGAGTATCTTCTGAAACATCATCAATCGCTCATCGCATCAGCGGCTGGGATCGCAGTAGGCCAATGGCGTCGTCTCGATGCAACCAGATTTGCGAGATACGGATGTCTGTTCGCAGATTCGGAGAATGTGCGGATGGTTGGTTCGGTAGCCTCGGCCGTGTCCTATGGGCCACAGCTCAACGATCCAATTTACCAAGACCTCGAAATCCTCACGGCTCTGGCGGGGCGGAAGGAAGCCTACGTACTCGGACCAGTGTTCTTCGGTCTGAAGCGACTCACAAAGTCCCTTGCACTCCGTGCGCCTGCACTTGGTCTCATCACAGACGTGCAGATTGGCGACCGTCACAATCTAGCAAAAGAGTACTGCAACATCTTTGGTCCCTATGGGTTATCTCCAGCATTGTTGGATCAATCCGGCGTCGAGAAGATGCTTGCCAATCTTATTGCAGTAGAAGAGTTGGATCGAGACGCGTTCGGCGGCTTTATCGCGAATGTGTGCGGCATCGCTCCCCTTTCAATCGTGTCATTTTTTGAGACGCGAATCGCTCATGCCCGGATGCTTGAGGACAACGGGATGGACACGGACTACGAACCCCTCCCTTCTTCCTTTTCCTGGTCTACTCTGAGCGCGGTTCGTGGAAGTTCCGACTACGAGGCCGCTCTCCGGGGTATGCGTGACCTGATGAAGCGCTTCCCAAATTACCTTTATCAACTACGTTCGCTCTTCTGGCGCCTGGGCACCACGGATACAACAACATTTACCGTTCTGGATGAACTGCTTCATACCTCAGATCCCCATGATCCAGCTTGGGTGATCGATCTGTTGGGGGAAGCCCCAAAAGGGATTGCGTTGAATTATCCCATGTTCGCGATCCATGTTCTAACGGAGTGCGCTGGCCGCAGTGAGGAGTTGGAGTGTGCAGCAATGGGCCGCCTGATTGGGAACTGTTTCTCTGCGGGCAGGTTCCAGGTGATGGCTTTGGGCAACGGGATGCCAGGAGGCAGTGGCGCACTGTCGGACCCGATGCAAGCTGCCGTCGCGGAGCAGTTGGCAAATTGGAAGCCCGACAGTCTCGCCTTCAAACTCTTTTCAGAAATCGCAAATGCGCGCGGTCCTTCATTCCCGCAACCTACGTTTCCTGACATGCTCGATGACTCAGAAGACCTCGACGAATCTTCCTCCTAGTCGAGGACGATAATGTGTGATTTTGACCGTTTGGCCCAAGGAGTGAACGTTGCTATCTTTAGAACAGCTTTCACAGTTGCGCTTCGATATGAGTGAAGTGCCGGGGGTAGGTGGCGCCCCAGGCAACTATGAAGAACGATGGAGCCAGTGGTTCCTGGAACAATCGTTTTTCCGCGACTTTATTTATCGAAATCCCCGAGGACGGCGAAAGGGGGAGGAACTTGCAGATGCTGTCGTTCTATTTGACGACGTGGCGTTGCTGGTTCAAGTAAAGGCACAATGCGGCTACCATGAACCAAAGGCATGGGCTACTGAAGCGACGTTGAAGGCGCTAAAGCAGGTTAAGGCAACACATTCCAATCTCGTGAATGGTCACATCAAAACATTGAAAAATGATTTCTATGGTGAAGTGGATTACAAGCCCACGGCCTTTCCCAATCTCTACGGAATCATCATCCTCGCGCAAGACTCTGCTCCCTTTGTCGTCGAAGACTTGGTTCCTGAGGTGAAAGGTGCCGGGTTCCCGATCCATGTTTTTTCTCTTAACGATTTTGCTCTCATAGCCTCGCGGTTCGATACCGCAGCTGACTTCATTCAGTTACTTGAATTCCGAACAGATATAGGCCCCAAAGTAACTATGACAGTTCATGAGGAAAGGAAGAACATCGAGCGGATGATCCCGTTCGTGGAGGAGACTCTTGGTGCCCATATGTCGGCTACAACTCCTGAGCAACTTCATAAAACCGCACTCGCGTTTGTAGAGACAGCAACAGGAGAACTCATCGGATCGCCCGACTGGAGGTACGGACTCGCGATAGATGACATGATTGCCCGTGCTCATGACGTAGACCTGAAACTGCCGTGGAACAGCCCAGATCATCTGGCTTCACTACGTATCTCTGAGTACCTTGGTTGGCTCACTCGGAGACGGCGAATAGCTCTCGGAAAGAAAGTTGTCCTGCAATGCGAAGCTGCTAAAAATGACGGGAAAGATCACTGGTTTACTCACTGTCAGAAGTCGCGGGGAACGGTTGCAGTGTACGTAGTAACAAATTGCGTTCGTTCTGACCGTGTAAAACTTCTACAGGTTCTGGGAACTTATGCTCACTGGAAGTATGGGGTAAGACAGGCTTTTGGAGTTGTGACAGAGCCAATAGGTGCCGGTCGTTCATACGACTTCATGCTTACAAGAGGTACGATACCGCCTCAAGTAATTGAGAATCTGAAGTCTATGGATGATCCTTTTGCGCCAGGTGGAGAGCTATTGTGACATCGAGGGAATACTTAGGGTCATCTTCAATCAGGAGGAAGTATGACGGATGGAAAGATTAGCAGTCTCCCCATCAGCGAGATTCATTCCGAAGCAGGCGCCGAGGACCTTGTTCGTTCCGAAAGGATGAAGCCTTATCTCGCCTTCTTGAAGGCACAGATGGCAGGGCAGGACACCGAACCGTATTTGGCTGCATTGGCCGCGCTGCCGCTTGAAGAGCGATACGTATGGCGAGTGGTCTCTGCCTTGAAATGGGCTTTCTGTGACCTTGACACGGAAAGTGCGCTTGCCGATCTTCGGACTCTGTCAGAAGAGAATCTCAAGAAAGTGGTGGAACCTCTCTCATTGAGAGCCATTCAATTCTGCCTATTCGTCAATGCGCTGATTGGAGAGGAAGCTACGGAACGGATCATGCAGCACGCGCTACGGTGCGCAAAGGAATCGTCCGGGCCGGCATCGGGCGAGTAGCTGGCCGCGGCTGCTTTCTGTTGGAAACAAGCAGAACCCTTCGCAATCTCGCCCTTTCCCGGAACCGGTTAGTTGCAGAACCCCGCGTTGAGCCTGTCGCAAAGCTCGTCGATCTCGCCGGGGCAGAGCGGAGAATCCTCTTCGTCGCAAAAGTGGTCGCAGGAGTTTGGTTCGCTCAATTCCAGTGTCTCGTAAAGGTTGATGGCAGTGCAGCCGTGCATCTTCGGCTCCCATTGCTCTTGCATGAGGCGCAACCCGTGTAGGACGCTGGCGAGTTCCCGGCGCGTGATGTGCTTGTTCTCGCCTGCCGGTGCCTGAACTGGACTGGCCGGCACGTCGAGAGTGTGCTGATCCACGCTGTAGGTATTCAACGGCTCGATCACTACTTCGTGAATCCATTCGTCCAGCCCATCGAAGTCCTCGGCCTCCATAAATGCCTCGGCCTTCGCTACCTGGTCCTTGTCGTCACTATCAACGGTCAACTGAATCAACCGCCGATACGCGGCGTTTTCTGTTTCATGGACGCTGGCATACGTGCCGTTGTTGTCGTCCGCCGCCACACTCCAAACTGTGATTTGCATAAAGTCCTTTCCGTTTGCGCGTCTCAGGAACGCGCGGGGTTGAGGCCAGTTCCGAAGAGCATGGCGGAGAGATGGTTGGCGTAGATCGCGTGTCCGGCCTGGCGCTGGATTTCGATGGCCTCCGCCATGCCGGGCTGGGCGGTGGCGCCGTCGGGCAACTTGGGTCCGGTGGCGGAGATGTTGTCACGGTGGAGGCGATAGTGCGGGAACCCCAGCACATTGCCGTCGAGTGGACTGTAGATGTTGAGCAGGGTCTTGCCGCTCTCCCATTCGTCTTTGGCGACCAAGAAGCGGCACTCCAGATACTCGGAGTGAACCTCGATGAGTTCCACGTCTTCATAGCGGTGAATGGTTGGGTTGAGTCTGTGTCCTAGCATGGATGTCTCCGTTTATTCGTTTGTGGGTAGGTACTGATTAAAAGAGGGCGAGTTGAACCTGGGGTGCGGGAACGTCCTCCTGCTTCCCTGCTACGATCTGGACTTCGGGGCCGCACAGAACAAACTCCTGTCCGCCGTGCTTGACGGTCATGCGGTCGTAAAAGCCATTGGGATCATTGCGAGCTGCTTCTGCACTCTCGGCGGTACCGGTCTTGTCGCGGTAGTTGGTGGGTGTTCCGTTGAAGATACGCAACGGGCACAGGCGGTATGCACGCGCACCGTGGTTGCTAAGGCTGATGGCGACCCACATCTCCCCACCCAACCGGAAGGGCTTGCGCACGGGCTGGCCCATAGCAATCGAATCGCCGCTGTAGCTGGCCGGAATATCTCCCTCGTTCACGTAATCGTTCTTCGCGTGGTCGAAGGTTCCCCAAGCGAGCCGGGCCGGATTGACTTCGCGGATGGTTTCCATGGTGGACACTCACTTTCTCGCGTTGGCAGGGCTGGTTTGCGTCGTCGAATCGCCGGGAATGGGAAACAGGAGTCCTTGTTCTGCCGGAGGGCATTCCCAATCGTCGAGAAAGCAAGCGGCCTCGATAAGGACCTTGAGTTCGTCGGCTCTCCCGATGCCGAATGCGGAGCCGATTTCAAGGAGAGTAGCTGCGTAGAGGTTGGCCAGCCTCTCTACTTCCTCGATCATCTCGTCGTGGCGGGACCTGGGCAGGGCGCTGGATTGGCTCCAAAGGCGGACGATCTTGAGGCAGCGATGGAGGCCAGCAGCCTCAATCTGGGCTCCAGCCAGCAAGGCGGCGGGGTTCTCGTCTTGGAGATACGGACTATCGTCTTGAATCTGCATGACTCGACTCACTGGATTGCACTCCCGATGATCTGAGACAACGCGGTGACCTTGGGTTCAAGTTCGGCGATGGCCGATTGAACGTCGCGGCGCTCCGCGTTCAAGACAAAGATCAGGTGCCGTATCCACCGCATGACTTTCACGGGATAAGAGCCAAGCCGGTAGACCGGCTCCTCGTCGAGGTCCAACATCCCAAAGCGCATCGCCGCATCCCACCAATTGGCATCGATCTTCCCTTCGCGCGATGCCCTCTGATGCATGGTCACGATGTTCAGGTTGTAGTTCACGTCCTCAAGATCGGCCTGAGCCGTGGCCAACTGGTTGCGCAAGGTGTCGAGTTGTCGTCTTGCATTCCGCGCATTCACGCTCGGCTCCATGCCTACCGTGGCAACTTGAGGCTGCGCATTGAAGAGAGAGAATTGCATTGCGGTCGTAGAATCGACTCCGTTGTGATCTCGCGCTGCTTTGTGGGCGATTGACATGGTGCTATTTATGCCGGGATAAGGCTCCCGGCTGGCCCTAAATGGATCGTGCTGGTGGAAGGCTACGCCGCGATCTCCTCGATCTCGGTCTCTGCCTGGCATTCCGAATCCATCACGCCAAGGATGTGGTGAACGGCATCGCGGATGGTGTGGAGGGATGCGGTAATGCTCTCGGCGGTGGCGTCCCAACTGGCCAGGTAGCGGTCGGAGGGCTGCTCGACGCCAAAGTGGGCGAGGACGGCGAAGGACGTGGCCTCGGCCTCCAGTTCGCGCTGTTCACGGGTCATGTCGTCCCTGCGATTGCTTTGCCAGTGGAGATATTCGTGCGCCAGTTCATGGGCCAGCGTTCCGCACTTCGCGGGGGTGGACAGAGCGGCATTAACTACGACTTTGCCGCCCTCGCTCCAGCCGTTCTTCGAACCCGTCACTTCGCGGTACTCCAGCACGATTCCCATGGCGGCGGCTGCCCTTTCAAGGCGGGGCAGAAGGAAGTCGCCTCCGGCCTGGGCGCGGTGTTCGAGTTCGGGAAGTGGCTTGCCTTCGGTGTCGGCGATGTCGAAGACGTGGGTTACGCGGAATCCGCACAGCCGCATCGCCGAAACCCTCTCGCCTGTCCGCTGTATGTCGGCTTCCTCGGCGGTCTGCTTGCGGACGCACGGGGCGAGGATCGCGATTCCCTTCGCACCCTTCTTGACGTTGCGGCCTAGAGACTTCCAAGTATGGAAACCGGCAACCCGCTCGGCTTGAGGCCGCTGAAGGAGAACGAGCAGTTGGTTGTTGAAGGAGTAGTGATGAAACCGGGAGACTGCCCGTAGCCAGTCTTTGAACAAGGCCGATTTCACGGTTGCGTCGGTCATGGTGGCAAGGTTGTTGATGCTCAAGGTAATGGAATCGATGAGGGCCTTAGATTTGTCGCTTTGCATGTTGCAAGTTCTCCCTGTATTGCTTGATCTTACCTCTCAATAATATTACATAAATGCTGTCATTGTCAAGCACTATCACCTTTGTTTTCTACTCTTTAGTAACATTTATCATTGCAATAAATACACATTTCGTAAACCCCTGCCGAAGCCTCCGCAGAGAACATTTCTCCCGCGTCCTTTTTTCTCAGGCCAGAGCCGCGCGACGGTTATCGGTTTTTCTCGCGGTGTGGAATGGAATCGCCCGTCCGAGCGCATTTCTTTCAAGCGTGTGAGGGGGCGTTGCGGGGCTTTCACCCCGCTGGGGAGGGTAGCGAAGAAGCTGGAGGGTTCGGAGCGAGGGAGGGACGGCATGGCGCCCCTCCCCACGGATAGGCGGGAAACGATTAGCGGCAGAGTTCCGCGGAACGGAAGGAGGGCTGAATAGGGAGGGAGAAACCGTTCTGCTTGAGTGCTTTTCTCACTGTGCGATCAATATAGGCGTCTTTATCCTTTTGTGAGCGGTTCACGAAGGCAGAGGTTGAGGTATAGGTCCGAATGGTATCGCGGATTTCGATTTCGGAGACGCCTCGCTGGAGCCCGTAGGTGGCATAGGAAAGGTCTGCTTTGTGCCTTTCGCCTTGAGCGGGAAACAGGTTGGCGAAGTGGGAGTAGTCGAGGAGTTCAGAAACGGGACGGGGATATTTCTGAAAGCCGATGCGTGTCTGGGTAGACCTCCGAACTTCCAACAGATGTTCGAGCAGCCTGTCCTCGACCTCGGAGAGCAACTCATGTGTTTTCTCATAGATGACGCCGTTAGAAAGGGCGAATTTGAGTTGCGAGTAGGGAAAGAGCCCATTTGGGAGTCTGTACTGGGGTTTTGGGTTAGTAAAGCCGGCCAAGCGGCCGAAGTGCCGCCAGTCGGCTGAATTGGGGTCTCCTCCGAATCTTCCCGCCAGTATCTTTGCAGCGACAGTGCCTTCATCATTCGTGAGGGTCCAAGCGTGTTTGAGCCAAGCCTGGAAGTTGCCTGGTGAGGTTTCGACGACGCAGGCCGGGGTGTACCCGGTATCGAGGAGGGTGTCGAGGCTATTGCGGGTCAGATCGTCGATCAGTGTGAGCTGGCTCGGCCCTGAGGGGCGGATGTAGACGTGGTGGCCCTTGGCATTCTCCGCGGCGAGCCAGTCGAGTTTCTCAAAGACCTCGCCATTGGTGAGTCCGTTGCGCAAGATCATCTGCGAATCGCCATTGTCGGATATTTCCGGGGGGACCCGGACGCCCAGCTCGTATAGGTCGGCGCCCATTGCCTGGAGTTGGAGTTGAACGGCCTTGAGTGCGATCGGAAGCATTTGGTCCTCTTTCTGAGCACGAAAGTCATGTATTTTGAGCCAGCGCCCGGTTTGCCGGGCGCAAAGTCCCAAGAAATTTCTGGACACAGAGTACCATACTTATTATATTTCTGCTTTACATGCTCTTTCTGCTCACTAATCTGTATTATTGTGTTATTGTTCAAGTAGCGAGTTCGCACTGTGTCCGGGGGACAGGCTGATGGCGGTACAGGCAGATATTTCGGAGACTGCAAGGCTCGACTCGGAGAGCGAGAGCGATTTCCGCAAGCGGCATAAGCTATTGACCGAATTGGGTCCGGATATCGTGAATGCGCTGATGAGGGACCGGACTGCCGAGGACGTAGTCGTGAATCCGGATGGCCGGGTATGGATCCTGCGGCAGGGCAAACCGTTTGAAGTGTTGACCCAGATCCCGCCGCTCAGGGCTGTTGGAGCCACGGTGAGCATTGCGGAAGGGTTCGGGTTGGTGGCCACCTACAACAGCCCGGTTATCAGCGGGAATGTTCCCTATCTGAATTGCCGCGTGGAAGCTCTGGTTGCGCCCGTTGTGCCGATAGGCACGGCCTCTTTGTCGTTCCGCAAGAAGGGCGAGAAAAAGCCCAGTCTGTACGATTACGCCGCGAGCGGAATCCTGACCAATAAGGATGATCCGCTGAACGGGCTTGAGAGCATCGACCCGTTCGAGCAGGCGCTTCACAACTCGAAGAATCACGTCGATGTGCTGTTTACAGCCATCGAACATCACAAGAACATCCTTGTTGTCGGCGGCACGGGGTCCGGTAAGACGACCCTTCTCGATGCGTTGAATCAGGGCATTGCGGAGCGTACTCCGCATGACCGGGTGCTGATTCTTGAAGATTTGCCGGAGTTGAGGGTGGCCATCGAGAACTATGTTCAGCTCACCGCCTGCAAGGCGGTTCCTATGGACGATCTGATTCGTTCTTGCCTGCGCATGAAGCCCCACAGGATATTGGTTGGCGAGGTCCGCGGGACCGAGGCGCTGACCGCCATGGAAGCGTGGAACACGGGTCACCCAGGCGGGTCGATGACCATCCACGCGAACAATGCTATGGAGGGTTTGAACAGGATTGTCTTCCTTTGCCAGAAGACGGCGAATCCATTTCCAACGCACATTTTGGCAAGGATCGTCGCGGAGACGATTCACCTGGTTGTCTACATCGAAGCGGGGCGTCAGTTTCCATGTGGCCGCAAGGTGAAAGAGGTTTGTTTGGTGAAAGGGCACGACGGGGAACGCTTCGAGATCGAACAGCTTTAGGCGCTTCCCTGTCGGTGCATGTCGAAAACATTCAACCGGAAAGAAGGAGATAAGCATGTTGAAGGGGATGCGGAAGATGGCCGGGAAGCTGATCGATCTTGCGACCGGCAGGCAGTTTCTGACAATGGCGGGCTTGGCGTTGGTCTCGAACGCGCTCGCCTATGCGTCAACGAGCACAACCGGACTGCCTTGGGAAACGCCGTTGCAAACGGTACAGCAGTCCTTAACCGGGCCGGTAGCGGCCGGAATTTCAGTTGTTGGCATCGCGGGCGGCGGAATGGCGCTGGTTTTTGGCGGCGAGCTGTCGGAGTTTGCCAAGCGCGCGTGCTATGCGGTGATTGCGACCGGTGCGATTGTCGGCGCGGGCACCTTGATGACCACATTGTTTTCAACCTCCAGCGCCGTCATCGCGATGACGGGGGGATTTTAGGATGCATGGGCCGAGAGAGACGGTATTCCATCCGTCGATCAACCGCCCCAATCTTCTCATGGGCGGCGACCGTGAATTGGTTCTGGGCGCCGCCATGATTTCAGCGCTATTCATTTTTTCGTTGATGACATGGTGGAGCATTTTGATCGGCGTTGTGTTCTGGCCTGTGGCCACGTCGATGCTGGCTCGGTTGGCGAAGGTCGATCCGATGATGCGCGATGTTGCAACTCGAAGCTTGCAGTACAAGGCATATTACCCGGCTAAATCCCGGTTATCGAGTAAGAGTACGACCCAGCGGCGTTCCTGGAAATAAGGAAACGGAAGGGGAAAATGATTTCGTTTACGGTGTTTCTGCTTGTAGCGTGCGCGGGTGTACTGGCGTGTGTGTTGATTGCCTGGGCTGCACGCGGTACGCGGGCTAACGAGGGCCGGAGGTGGATTGCCGGGCTTCCGGACTTATTGCTCTATGCGTCGATGATCGACGATGGCATCCTGCTGCTTCAGGACGGAGCCTTGATGGCGACCTGGCGCTATGCCGGTCCGGATCTCGGTTCCGTCACTCACGAAGAGATGGCAGCTCTTGCGGAGCGTTTGAATTCCGTCTTGAAGCTCGGGTCGGGATGGTTGGTGCATTGCGATGCGATTCGCTCGGAAGTGAGCGAATACGCGAGTCAGGGAGCGTTCCCGGACCCGGTAACGAGTTTGATCGACGATGAGCGCAGAGCGCAGTTCAAGGCCGAAGGCCGGCACTTCGAGAGCACCTATTACATATCGCTCACCTATCTTCCCCCGATGCGGAGCGAGGAGAAGGTCAAAGGATACCTGTTCAGTGGCGGCGAGCAAGACAGTAAGACTGCCGGTGAAACCGCTCTCATCTATTTCAAAGATCGTCTCGGGCTGTTTCACGATGTATTGAGTTCGCAGGTACGTGTGGAGCGGCTTTGCGGTCACCCTGTCGTCGGAGACGATGGGGCGGAGACGGAGTGGATCAGTTGCGATCTTGCGCGCTACGTGCGGCGTTGCGTGACGGGGGAGGATTATCCGTTCATTTTGCCCGCAATTCCAGTGTTTCTGCATGACCTGATCGGATGTGCGAGCTTCAAGACCGGCGTCGAGCCGATGATCGGAAACAAGCATATTCAAATCGTCGCAATCGACGGATTCCCTGCTACCAGTTTCCCTGGGATACTGGCAGCTCTGGACACACTGCCCTTTGAGTATAGGTGGAACACGCGAGCAGTCTTGCTCGATCCGGAAGAAGCGAAAAAGATCATCACCGATGCCTTGAAGAAGTGGACAGCGAAGGCTCGGGGTTTCATCGACCAGCTGATGGGCAGGCCGCCCAAGCGTATCGATCCGTTTGCTCTCAGAATGATGGAGGATGCGACCGTCGCTATCGGCGAAGCGTCCAGTGGCGATGTGCAATTTGTTCTTTACTCAGGAAACATCATCCTCATGGATGAGGACAGCGAGGGAGTAAAGGATCGCGCGCGGCAGGTTGCGAAGATCATCAAGAATCTTGGCTTCGGGGCGCGGCTTGAATCGTTCAATGCTGTCGAGGCGTGGCGCGGCACCCTGCCGGGCGACGGGTATCGCAACGTCCGCCGCATCATTCTGCACACCTTGAATCTGGCCGATTGTATGCCGATTGCGGCGATCTGGACCGGGGACCGCATGAACTCTTCGGCATTGATGCCCAAGAACAGCGAGCCCTTGATGTATGCAACGAGCACCGGCTCGACGGTGTTTCGATTCAATCTGCATGTAGGAGACCTGGCTCACACGCTGGTTGTCGGGCCTCCGGGAGCCGGAAAGAGCACGTTGTTGTGCGGCATTGAGGCGCAGTTCTTCCGTTATCCGAATGCTCAGGTATTCGTGTTCGACAAAGGGTACTCCGCCTGGGCTCTGAATCAGGCCGCAGGGGGAGAGTTCTACAACCTCGGCTCCGAGGACGGCGGAATGAGTTTCGCGCCCTTTGCAGAAATTGACACCACTGGAGATATAGCCTGGGCGGCGCAATACATCGAGCAGTTGTGCGCCTTGGCGGGGCACACGGTAGTACCTGCCGAACGCAAGGAGATATTGAAAGCGCTTCAGCTCCTGGTCCAGTCCAAGACGAGGACTTTCACTGAACTTCTGGTGAACTTGCAAAACCTGTCTCTACGGGATGCGTTGCGGGTGTACACGCTTGAGGGTTCGCTCGGTGGCCTGTTGGAAGCCAAAGCGAATCAAAGCGTGCTCGGCCGTGGCCGCTTCATGGTGTTCGAGATGGAACACCTGATGGGGATGGGTGAACGGGCCGTTGTTTCAGTGCTCCTGTTTCTCTTCCATCAGATCGAGAAGCGTCTCGATGGATCGCCTACGGTAATCGTTCTCGATGAAGCGTGGGTGTTCCTGAAGCACGAACTGTTCAAAGAGTTTATCCGCGACTGGGCGAAGACGTTGCGGAAAGCGAATGCGGCCCTGATGCTATCGACTCAGAACTGGTCGGATATTTTCAATTCATCCCTTAAAGATGTCTTGATCGAGACCTGCCCGAACAAGATTTTCCTTCCCAACCCCGAGGCCACAAGCGAGACGGTGCGCGTGTACTACGAGATGTTGGGAGTCAACGCTCGGGAGATCGAGATGATTTCTCGCGCAATCCCTAAGCGCGAGTATTACCAGCGGACGCCCAACGGGCGCCGGCTTTTCAATATCGGATTCGGTCCGGTTGCGCTTGCGTTTGTGGGCGTGAGCGGTCCTGAGGTGCGCGCTCGCATCGGCGAGATCCGCAAAATACATGGCGATGGGTGGATATCGGAGTGGTTGCGGGTACGCGGTGTCCAAAACTGGGCGGATTACTTCGAGGCGAAGTACGAGGCGAAGCGATCCGGCCTGAAACGTGTGTCGTGAGGAGGAGTGCATGAAAAGGTTGCTGCTGCGAATCGGTATCGTCATGGCTGGATTCGCGCTCACCGGCAGTGTGAGCGTCGAAGAAGCACATGCGGGCGTCGTCGCGGGTTTCGCCACGGAGTGGACCCAAATCATGAACAACATCCAGCTTGTTCTGCAATATGAACAGCAGATTCAACAGTATGCGACTCAGTTGCAACAGGCGCAAATGCAAGTCGAGCATCTGGAGCAGGCGTACAAACAAACCACTGCGATGGTGCAAGGGATTGCCAACGGCAACTTCAATTTCAGCGCCATTGCGGGCGATCTGTCTGCGTTGAACGGTGTTGTGCAGTACGGAAACAGCCTGGCCTACTCGATGGCCAATTTGGACGATGAGTTCAATGCGCGCTTCCCCGGTTATGGGAGCACAAATCCAACGAATTACGCGGGCATGTACCGGAATTGGTACAACACCAACCTGGATACGGCTCATTCGGCCTTGAAGGTCGCTGGGCTTCAATATTCGCAGCTAAATAACGATGCCGCGTTGGTACAGACGTTGCAGCAGCAGTCTCAGAATTCGACAACGCTGTTGCAGACCCTCCAAGTGGGAAATTCTCTTGCCGCGCAGGAACTGGCTGAGTTGGAGAAACTACGCCAGTTGATGCTGACGGACATTACGTCCAAGGCGACGTATCAGGCACAGCAAGCTGCCTCCGCGCAGGCTGACGGCGATATGAACGATACGTTTTTTACGGTGCCAACCGGGTCGAATACGGATACCCGGACCTATTCGCCGGTTCCACAGCAGTAGTAGCGCGGAGCGATTGAGATGAAATTGAGACACAGGTCGTTGTTGGTATTGAGCGCATTGGTGATTGCGACGGGGGCTCTGGCCTACGGGCAAAGCACGGCGCCTCAGTCGGGGCCGTCCGATTTGCTCGATGTCTACAAGAACGCAACAACGACCTGGGTCTCAACCACGTTCGGATATGCGAATAAGTTGTTTGGGCTTCTCGCATTCATCGACTTCACATGGGCGATGATCGTTCTTTTCCTTGAAGGGCAGGAGTTGCAGGGATGGATCGCGGGCTTTTTGAAAAAGTTCATGACCATCAGCTTCTTCTATGCACTGCTCATCAATCAATCGACCTGGTTCCCTGCGATTGTCAATAGCTTTGTCCAGATCGGTCAACAGGCCGGGGGAGTGTCAGGGTATTTGAATCCTTCGGATATTTTGTGGACTGGCGTTCAAATCAGCGGAGCGATTCTGGCTGCGTGTGTACCGAATGCCGCCTCAGGTAGTACAGCGGGAACCGTATTAGGAATCATCATTCCGGGCGCGGGGGCGGCTCTGACGGCTGCTTCTCTGATTCCTGCGCTTGTTGCTCTGTTTTGCGCGCTGTTGATCTTTCTCGCGTATGTGGTCATTACATTGACGTTCATCATGGCGACTGTCGAGAGCTATGTCGTGATGAGCGCCGGGTTGATCTTCCTCGGGTTCGGCGCATCCAGGTGGACCGTTCCGTATACGGAGCGCTATATCTCCTTGGTCGTATCGACGGGAGTGCGGCTGATGGTCCTTTACATGATTGTCGGCCTCGGCCAGACCTTATCGAACACATGGATTCAGCAAGCCTCGCAAATTCCAATGAGTACGGCTGGGCTTCAATCGCTTTTCGGATTGCTCGCTAGCGTCATCGTGTTTATGGCGCTCGCCTGGCAGGTGCCGAAGCTCGCCGGCAGCATCTTGCAAGGGTCGCTACAGATGGGTAGCGCGGATCTGATCGCTCCTGCAATTTCGGCCGCGATT
>Ga0326728_10016748_pt1 | contig 14863 bp, 14 predicted proteins | sample MB3enrmetagenome_FD_207602 | JGI IMG/M metagenome (GOLD analysis project Ga0326728, IMG submission 207602) | Lab enriched peat soil microbial communities from McLean, Ithaca, NY, United States - MB31MN | ecosystem: Environmental > Terrestrial > Soil > Wetlands > Peat | place: USA: New York...
TAAGCTTGTTCATCCACAGACGAGATAGGGTCCAGCCTTTGGAAGCCATGTCCAATAGTTTTGGATTGAGCACTACCCGTTTTATGACCGTCTTCCCTAGATTATCTCTGTCCACGGTGAACAGCCGAACTCTGTCGTCCTGCAGCGGCAAACCATCTAGGACGGCTGGGTTGTGGGTTGTCAAGAGGATTTGTCGATTATCGTTGCTGGCTAATATCCAATCTGCGAAGTGCTTCATCAATGCCATCGCCAACCCGGGGTTCAGTCCATGATCCGCGTTATCGACCGCACAGAAAGACGGTGCTTGAGGGTGCGCCGCAAGAACCGCAAGAAACAGGATAACGAGTGCGCCTTCGCTGGCATCGTAGCCTGAAAGGGCGTTGCGGCCAGGTTTCATGTATTTGTCTACAAACCTGATTACCTTTGGCGAGGAGCTGGCCGCTGGAGAAAGCGGGAGTTCAGATGCAGACGCAGACCCATACTGTTTTGCCCACCCAATAAGACTCAAGGCCTCCGTGCACACTCGTTTCGCCGGTTCGTTCTTGCTGCGTCCAATTAACAGCTCGTGCACTGCATCGGGCAGCCGGCCTCCCGATAGGCCGAGGGGTTGTCTAGGTTGTGTTTCTGGCGCAACGCCTCTTAGCACCGGCGTAGTGGGCGAATATATTACGTAATTCTGAAGGCGGCGCATCAGAATCAGAGCGGCGTCATCTTCCTTAAGTTCAACAGCTTTCAACGCGGCGAGCCCAATTTCGGTATTGGGTTCGTTCCGCATGTTTGGCCCTCTACTTGCAAGTTTTGTCGCCCCGCGCTGAAGCAATTCAGTCTTGAATCTCCACGAAGGATTCGGGTCAGCCAGCGGGTTGTGCAGCGAGACATCGTAATGAGCCGCCTGCGATGATCCCTTAAAGTAGATGTGGGACGGCTGCCGACCACCTGGCGTCGGAAAGGCCGACTTGTAGAGCTTCGGAACACCTGGACGAACCCCTCGCTGTAGCAGCGTTTGGTCGGTAACCTTGCCGTCGGCCGCCGCCGACAAAACCCCGATCGCTTCAAGCAGATTGCTCTTGCCTGAGCCGTTCGCACCCACAAAAACGTTGAGGTTCCCGAGTTCTACGTCGGCTCTTTCAATCGACTTGAAGGACGCAACTGAAACTTTTGTGATCATGCAGTCTGTCACGATTGACCCCTTGAAGTTCCCGAGATGGGATGCGGTCCTGCATAGCGCCGGTGCTCAGCCTGTCTGGCAATGAGCGAGATCTGTTCTCGTCGGTTTCCGCTAAATTACTGTAGCCTCTTGAAGCCCCATTCCGCATCCATTCATTATCATTTGAGCACATTCGTCCGATCCTCGACGTGAACCGTGTTGAGTTCATACCCCGCCCTCATCAAACAGCCGCATTTGCCGCGTGGAGACTTCCGTGTCCGGCCGCGCCTGGTCCATGCGCAACAACTCGCCGGCGGTGTGCAGTTGTTGCTCTAGGGCTTCGCGTCCAACCGCGTCCAGCGGGCCGATGCGGGTGTTTCCATTCTCCGCAAGGACCGCGAGCACGTTGGCGAGTTTCACTTGGGGGCTGTCCAGCAGGTCCGCGTTGTGACTCGTGACCAAGACCTGGCGAAGCGCGCTGGCTTCCAGTAAGGCGTCCAGCAAAACCCCGGCGGCGGCCGGATGCAGAGTGGCCGCTGGCTCCTCCAGGCCCGCCAATGGCACGCTGCCGGACTGGAACAGCGCTACCAGCGCGGCCAGCGCGCGCAGGGTTCCGTCCGACATGCTGCCGGCGAGGAATCGCCAGGGGTTCTCGGGATCGGGAACGTCCTGGCGGAATTCGAGCGTCTCGCGCGGCCCCACGTGGCTTACCTCGACGCCGCGCACGCCGGGCACGATTTTGGAAAGGTAGTCCTCAATTCTCGACCGCGCCTCGGGCTGGCGCTTCGCCATGCGGTCCAAGACCGAGGCGAGGTTGCTGCCATCGCGCGCCAGCAAGTCGCCGGCGTCCGGCAATTGCAAATCCTCGATCCGGTCGGGATTCGGGTTGTAGAAGCCCATGCGCGCCAGCGCCTCGCGGACCGGGCGGAAATCGGCGGTGGCGTCGGGCAGGTAGAGACGGTCGTAGGCGGTGGCCGCCCCCGGAACGCTGAATCGAATATCGCCTGACAACGGCTCGGTTCCGCTCAGCACGCACTCTTCGTGTTGCACCTCGAAGCCACCGGCCTTGGCTGCAATGCGGAATGCGTAGCTTCCGGTGGGTCCGCCAGGCACCGCGAACTCCAGCCGTATTCCGAAATGCGTGGGATGGCCGCCAGTGCGCCGGCGCACTTCCTGAATGCCGCCGCGCTCGCGCAGGGCATGGTCGAGAGACGTGCGCAGGCTGTCGGCCACGAACCGCAGGGCATCCAGGAAATTGCTTTTGCCGGCGCCGTTCGCGCCCACCAGGAACGTGAGCGAATGGAGATCCACGTCGCAGGCTTCGATGCTCTTGTAGTTTTTGAGCACCACGCGCGTCAGGAAAGGGGAGTTCGTCATCTTCCGCCGGCGGCGGCCAGAGCCTTGTCGAGGGCGCTCAAAACGGCGCCGGTGGATGCCGCGAATGGCTCTTCGCCCGAAACCACCAGGTCGGCGTATTTCATGGTGGGGTAAACGAACCATTCGGCGCTGGGCAGCACGGTCCGCTGGTACTGCTCGCAAACCGATTCGGGCGTGCGGCCGCGCTCGGCCACGTCGCGCGTCAAGCGGCGATTGAAGCACACGCCAGGATCGGTCTGGACGTACACCTTGGTATCCAGCATGGCGCGCAACTCGGGCCAGTAGAGGACGAAAAGGCCCTCGACAATTACGAACTCGCTGGGGCCGATGCGCCGGGTTTCGGTGGTGCGGGCGTAGTCGGCGAAAGAGTAGACGGGCTCCTCGAAGGCGCGGCCCGCCGTGATGGCCTGCAAGTGCTGGTGGAGCAGTTCCCAATCCAGCGAGTCGGGATGGTCGAAGTTCACCTTCTTGCGCTCAACGAGCGAAATTTCTTCCATGCCGCGGTAGTAGGAATCGAGCGAAACGATGGAGGTCCCAGGCAGCTTCCGCGCAAGCTGTTTGGCCAGCTCGGTTTTCCCGGAGCTGGACGGACCGGCGATGCCGATGATGTGCGCTCTCATTCGGTTGTCGGAAGAGTCATCTCAGTGTACAACCCGAGGACGGCTTCCACAAGGCCATCCACGGTGAAGACGCGCGCCTCGGCCGCGACCTCGATGCCGAGAGCGCGGGCGGTGCGCGTGGTGACCGGGCCGATGGAGACCACCGGGATGCCGGCGAACGATTCCGCGCCCGCGGCGGCGACGAAATTCTGCACCGTGGAGGAACTGGTGAAGGTGATGCAATCGGGCTTGGGCGCGGCGTCGAAGACTTCGCGGACCCGCCGAGCGGCCTCATCCGGAACCACCGTGCGGTAAGCTTCCACCACGTCGACATGGGCGCCGCGGCGGGCCAGTTCGGCGGGCACCAGGTCGCGGGCCACGGCGGCGCGCGGCAGCAGAACCACCTTCCCGGCGAGATCGTACGGTGTGAAGGCTTCGAGCAGGCTTTCGGCGACGTACTCCTTGCCCATCAGGTCCACCTTCAGGTGCAGCGCTTCGATGGCGGCGCGCGTGGCGGGGCCGATGGCGCAAATTCTGGCCCGCAGCGCGCGCAGGTCGGTGGCGGAACGGTCCAGGCGGTCCAGGAAGAAGCGCACGCCGTTGGCGCTGGTGAAGATCAGCCAGTCGTAGGAGGAGAGGTTGGCGATGGCGCGGTCGAGCGGGGCGTAATCGGCTGCGGGGCGAATCTCAATGGTGGGTATCTCGATCACGCTGGCGCCCATCGCATTGAGGCGCGCCGAGAGCGGGTCGGTCTGGCCTTTGGCGCGCGTGACCACGATGCGCTTGCCGAAAAGCGGAAGGCGGACTGCCTCCAGAATCCTGCGCGCGCCGCGTTCCAGCAGTTCGACGCCGAGGCTGCGGCCGGTGATTTCGGCTTCGGCAACGGCGCCTTCAGACGCGCCGCGCAGCAGCTCGGCGCCGTCGGGCGAGGCCACCATGGCTTGGAGGCGCAGGCGGGCGCCGTCCACTGTGGCGTGGGCGCCGATGGGCACCTGGCATCCGCCGCCGAGCGCGGCCAGCAAGGCCCGTTCGGCCGTGACGGCGGCGTGAGTGGCGGGGTGGTCCAGTGCGGCGCAGGCGTCGAATCCGGGGCCGCTGGCGCGCGTCTCGATGGCCAGCGCTCCCTGGCCGACGGCGGGACACATCAGATCGGGCGGCAAGATTTCCGCGATGCGGCCAGCCCAGCCGAGGCGGCTCAGGCCGGCGGCAGCCAGCAGGATGGCGTCGTACTGGCCTCGATCGAGCTTGCGCAGGCGCGTGTCGAGATTGCCGCGCACCGATTCCACGGTGAGGTCCGGACGGAGCTGGCGCAGTTGCGCGGCGCGGCGCAGCGAGCTGGTGCCGACCCTCGCGCCCGCGGGCAGATCGGCCAGCGGGCGGCCCACCACGGCATCGCGCGGGTCCTCGCGCTCGGGCACGGCGGCCAGCACCAGGCCCGCGGGCAGCTCGGTGGGCAGATCCTTCAGGCTGTGCACGGCGAGATCGGCGCGGCCGTCGAGCAGGGCTTCCTCAATCTCCTTGGTGAAGAGGCCCTTGGTCCCGACCTTGGCGAGCGGCACATCGGTGATCTTATCGCCGGTGGTCTTGACGATTTCGATGCGGCACACGCGACCGGCGGCGGTGAGCTGCCGCTCCACCCAACCGGCCTGCCACAGGGCAAGCTGCGAACCGCGCGATGCGATGACCAGCATGAGTCAATCCTGGAGGTGGAAGGCCTTGCGAATGGCGGCGATGACGTGCGCGCCCTCGGGGTGGCCGGCATGGTTGCGGATTTCGGAAATCGGCCCGTGCGCGATCTTGTTCATGATACCGTGCGTCAGCGCCTCGATGGCCTGCTCCTGCTCGGGCGTGAAGGGGCCGTACTTGCGCCGCGCCTTTTCGATTTCGCCCGTGCGGATCTGCTCGAGCTGCTCCTGCAAACCGACGATGGTGGGGGTGACATCGGCCACCTTGAGCCGCGCCATGGTGCGCTCCACCTCTTCGGCCACCAGCTCTTCGGCGCGCTCGGCCGCTTTCAAGCGCTCGCGCAGGTTGGCGTTCACCACCTCCTGTAGGTCGTCGATATCGTAGAGGAAGACGTTGTCGATTTCGTTGACCGAGGGCTCGATGTTGCGCGGCACGGCGATATCGATGAGGAACATGGGCCGGTTGCGGCGCGCGGCGATGACGCGCTGCATCTCGTCCTTGTGCAGGATATAGTGCGGCGCGCCGGAGGAAGCGATGAGGATGTCCACCTCGGGCAGCATGGCCACAAAGCGGGTGTATTCGACCGGCGTACCCTGGAAAAGCGCGGCCATTTCGAGGGCGCGCTCGTGGGTGCGGTTGGTGACGAAGACGTGAGACGCGCCGGAGCGGCGCAGGTGGCGCGCGGCCAGCTCCGACATCTTGCCCGCGCCCGCAATCATGACCGTGCGGTTGGCGAGCGATCCGAAAATCTTGCGCGCCAACTCCACGGCGGCGTAACTCACCGACACGGCCATCTGGCCGATGCCGGTCTCGGAGCGCACGCGCTTGGCCACGCTGAAGGCGCGCGCGAGCAGGCTTTCGAGCCAGCCGCAGACCGCGCCGGAATCCTTGGCGGCGGCGTAAGCGGCTTTGAGTTGTCCCAGGATCTGAGGCTCGCCGATCACCATGGAATCGAGGCTCGAGGCCACGCGGAAGAGGTGATGGATGGCGTCGCGGCCCTCGTAGCGGTAGAGATGCGGGCCGATGGTATGCGGGCTGACGGCCTTGTGATCGGCGAGGAAGGAATCGACGATGGCGCGCGGGTCGGCGCTGTCCTCGGTGGTGACGGTGACCTCGACGCGGTTGCAGGTGGAAAGGATCAGGGCTTCGGCGACGCCCTCGCGCGCTTTCAGATCGGCCAGCGCGGCGGGGAGCGCTTCGTCGCGGAAGGCGAGACATTCGCGCACCTCGACGGGCGCCGTCTTGTGACTCACGCCGGTGACGAGGAGCTTCATGGTTTCAGCAGCAAAGCGCCCAAGCGGGCATGCGCGGCCCAAGTGAGGGCGGCGAAGCCGACCAGCGCCACGGTCATGACGGCGGCTTTCCGCCCGCGCCATCCCGCGGCTACCCGCAGGCACACCAGCGCCAGGTAGACGCCCCAGGTGAAGAACGAGATGGCGATCTTGGGCTGGCGGATCCAAGCCGTCTTCAATTCGATGAAGCCCCACGTGCTGCCGGCGATGACGGCCAGCGTGATGAGCACGAAGCCCACGGCCATGGTCTTGGAAATGAGATCGTCCAGCGTGCCCAGCGGGGGCAGCCGGTAATAGAACTTGTGGGGCTTCTTGGTTTTGAGCTCGCGCTCCTGGAACAGATAGAGCAGCGAGGCCACGGCGGTAAACGCGAGCGCCGCATAGCCCAGCAGCACGAGCACGATGTGCACCGTCAGCCAGGCGTTGCGCACCACGGGGCTACTCCAGGCGCTGACCGGGTTGCCGAGAGTGGCGACCAGGGCCATTACGAAGACCAGCGGGAAGATGAACACGCTGAGGCTTTCCACTTTGTAGCGCCAGTGGACCAACAGATACAGCACCGCGATGAGGAAGGCGCACATGGAAAGGGTTTCGTAGAAGTTGGTAATGGGGCAGCGGTGGTTGACAATGCCCTCTTCGACGATGGAGACAAAGTGGAAGACCGAGCCCAAGGCGAATGCGCCCAGCGCCACGCGGAACAGGTGCTCGCGGCGGCGGACCAACATGAGGATGGCATGCAGGAGGCCGAGCGAGTACAATCCCGCGGCCACACGCAGCCAGATGACGCTCATTTCAGCCATGGGGCGGTGCGCTACTCCGAGTCTACGCTAACAGTATATCGCGAGGTCGGTAGATGCCCGTGGGGCGGGCCAGCGTGGATCCCGGTGCTACGGTAGGCGGCCCTGGTTCCCTACTTCGCCGTGGTTGAGAGCAGGACCACATCATAGGCCCATTGGTCCTTACCCCCGCCGCCGCCCTGTCCCTTTCCGTTTCCATGGTTCTGGTTGCTCCAGGTGACCTGAGCGCGGTTTCGGAAGCGATTCCCGTACTGGTCGGTCCAGTTGTCGGGTAGATATTGGACGGAGATCGCCTGGATGCCCGCCTGCTCCATGGTGAACAGTTCACCGGGTTCCGAGATCCCGTTGTGGTTGCTATCGACCCAGACACGGAGTCGCGAAAACACATAGTCCTTCAACGTGATCTGCCCGTCGCCATTGCCGCCCATAGTCGGCTTATCCCATTGGGCTAGAGCCCGGAAGCCCAGGTGCGTGCCCGCTTTGCCCGGCTGCGGAGTGACGTTGCTGAACAGTTCCAAGCCGCTGCTGATCAGGCCGTCCCTGTTCAGGTCCAGAGCCAGCCAGCCCACCTTTGCCCCGGCCGCTGTCCAGGACATCTGTTGAGGTTTGTTGTCGCCGTAGAAGTCGAAACGCACACCGTCGGCGGCGTTCGTCAGTGGGAAGAGGCTGCCGTCAAGACTCACAATGACGGGATCCACTTCCTCGCACTCGGATAGGTACGCATGTATCGGCTCGTAGTACATATCGAAGCAGACCGAACCATCAGAACAGCCTCCACACGGGTCGCCGCCAGCACCGCCCCCGCCGCCACCACCATCCCCGGGGCACGGGTCATCGCACGTGGTACCGTCGCATTCGTACGTCCCGCACGATCCGCAGGGGAGGCTGGTGTTCGACGCGCAACTGCTGCTCCCGGCGCACGGGTCATTGCACGAACCGTCGCATTGGACCGTCCCGCAGTTTCCGCAGGGGTCGTCTTTGTTCCATACACACGGTTGGCACGTATAAATACCAATGGGAATGGGGCAGTATAGGCCAGGGCAGCAATCACCATTCGAGGTACACGGGTCGAACTGCCATCCGCAGGGGTTCTCGTCCGGTTCACAGTTTATGTCGTCATCCCAAACATAATTCGTGTAGCTGGTCGGGCAGCTATCGCCACTCAGGCAGGTGCTATTGCTTTGGAACAAGCAGTCGTAACCTCCCTCGTTCCACTTGGCCAGCTCGCCGGTATCGTTCTCATCGCAATCTGTAGCAACGTCTTCTTCAGCAGCGTAAAGGCACGAGCCACCATCCCAGTACTGGCTTGGGCCCTTACACTGGCCACAGGATGTGTCCTGGGCTGTATGGGTCTTATCCGAACTGCAGCAAGATTCGTCTGACGTCCCGTATTGCGCCGCGACCCGCGTTCCCGTCCCCTGGATGAACAGAAAGACAACCCCAGTCAGGACCAGCACTCTTAGCAATCTCTTCATGGCTCTTCCTCCGTGTCGGCTCACTGTTCGTCGATCCAGCCGGGGAGACCCGGCCAGCGGATGTCTGGGTCCCCGGGAAAATAGCCCCGAGCGATTGGCTGCCACGCGTGGCTTTGCGGGTCGAAAACGCTATACCCGCCATTCCACCTCAATCCACCTCCGGCGAAGTAGCACATGCTGAGGTTTACGTGGATCGTTGTTAGCCCTGCGAGCGGTCTGGCTCTCTCGACATCAGCCTTGATCTCGTCGATATAGTCTCCCAGGTGGACCGCCAGTATTTGTCCCGGCTGGAACAGGATCGGTTGCCGTTCTGGCGGTTGTGGAACTGGCCTGCCATTTTCATATGCAGCGGCTGCGGGTATGCGGCCGAGGTGCACCTGGTAGCCGGCCCGGAAGCGGGTAACCAAATCCGTGGTTTCGGGAAAGGTCAAATTGATCGACACATAAACAATGAGTTGATTCGTCCGGTTGAGGAGGTAGACGGTGAGGTTTTGAACCCACTCATCGTCCGCCAAGAACGGAGTAACAGGGTCGGAAAGCGCGCCCCTTGGCTTGACAAAGCGCCCTGACTGCACCCTGACATCCCCGTGAGTGATCTTTGTAACTACGACCGGCGACATCTTGGTCGCGACAAGAGGCTCAGCTCGCCTCTGCATCTGTGACGTGGCAGCTTGCACTCTGGCGTGCTGGAACGCCAAGCCGAGGACCACCGTCAATGCCAGGCCGCACCCGGCGGCTGCTTTCAGCCATTTGAACATAGCAACTATCCTTTCCGCAGAGCAGTCAATACGTCCTGCTCCTGCTCGGGCTTAACCCTTCCAACCCAGATCTTGGTTACGACTCCGGCACTGTTCACCAGGAGCATGGTCGGCGTCGCCCGGATCCCGATGTCCCCCAGTGTGACCTGTCTGACCTGATCCACATGCACACCCTCGCCATTCAGGTACTGCTCGGCCGCGGCAACGGATTGGGGCAGTATGGCCACCGTCTTCAAGCTCTTCCCTACTTGCTCTTGCAGCTTCCGGTAGAACGGGGTGCTCTCTTTGCAGAAGTGGCACTGAGTGGAGACGGCCAGGACGAGGGTCCGGCCATTTCTGCTCCAATCGACTCCGGGAACGCGGCCCTTCAGGCTCGTGCCGACGCCCGTCTCTGCCAGGACTTGCGGTCTCCGGGGCGACGGGGCCGGGAGAAGATAGACCTTGATCAAAACGACCGATACCACAACCGCGACTCCGATGGTCGCGATGTTTGCAACTGTCTCAATCCTGGCGGGTAAGCTCATCTACTGACCTCATCGATGCCATGATCGCGCAGACACTCCCTCCCGGACAGCACTCCGTCTGCAAGCAGCGGTTAGCCGGGGAAGCTCTCTTGGAGAAAACGTTCCGCCTTCCCGCTAGCGGCGGGCCTGCTCGGGTGGAGCGCCTCGGATCGGCCCTAATAAGATACGAAAGTATCGTACCCCCCCCCCCCGAAAGAAGTCAATAGAAAACTTAAAAGAAATCTAAGAAAAGTTCGAGTGATTTCAAGAGTCGATCAACTGCCAACTCAATAGGACCCTGTTTGGCTCCCAGTGCCAGACCTTCAGGCGCTCTTCGACGATGGAGACGAAGTGGAAGACCGAGCCCAAGGCGAAGGCGGCCAGCGCCACGCGGAACAGGTGCTCGCGGCGGCGGACCAACATGAGGATGGCGTGCAGGAGGCCGAGCGAGTACAATCCCGCAGCCACACGCAGCCAGATGACGCTCATTTCAGCCATGGGGCGGTGCGCTACTCCGAGTCTACGCTAACAGTATATCGCGAGGGTGGTAAATGCCCGTAGGGCGGGACACCGGAGTAGAATAGATATTCCGTGGACGAATGCGCGCTATACGCCGATCCGGCCCTCTACGATCTCCTGTTTCCCAGCACTCGCGACAGCACTTCGGCAGCCGGCCAAATGCGGCGTGAGCTGAGCATTGCTTCCGAACAGTTCTATATCGGGCAAGCCCGCGAGAGCGGCGGCCGCGTGTTGGAACTCGGGTGCGGATCGGGCCGGTTGACGATTCCAATCGCCCTGGAAGGCATCGACATCGTGGGAGCCGATCTGTCCCCGTCAATGCTCGGGAGGGCGCGGGTGAAAGGCGCCGCCGCGGGCCTGCGAATACCGTTCGTGCAATTGGATATGCGCCAGTTCGATCTCGGGACCCGGTTCTCGGCCATCCTGATTCCATGGAACGCGCTGCTGCACCTGCTCACGATCGAGGACCTGAAGCAGTGTTTTGCCAGCGTGCGCCGCCACCTGGCCCCAGGCGGGAAGTTGGTCTTCGACGTCTCTAAATGGGATCTGCCTCGGCTGGCTCGCGATCCCGGAGAGCGCCACCCGGTTCTCCGCGTCAACCACCCGGAGCGCGGCGAAATCAGCGTCGACGAAACGGCCGTGTACGACGCCGCCGAACAAATCCGTCGAGTGGTATGGTACTTGTCGGCGCCGGACGATCCCGACTTCCAGACGATCGACTACCGCCTCCGCGTGATCTTCCCGCAGGAATTAATACTGCTGCTCGACTGCGCCGGTTTTCGTTTGGAGAGGCGTTACGGCGAGTTTACGCGCGAGGCCTTCACTTCCTCCAGCCCGCGCCAAGTCTGCGTCTGTTTGCCGGTAGAAGAGCAGGCGGAGGTCTGAGAGTGCTGTAGTACTCAGGACGCGGCTACCAGGGGCTCTCCCGCCAGATTGCCGGAGACACCGTTCAGCATTTGCAGAGTCTCCACGATGCCCTCCACCGACTCTTCGTTGTGGGACAGGGCGGCGCGCACGGAACCGATGGCCGGGGAAGACGGCGCGGCGGCCCACGCCAGTTGAGAGACGCGGCAGCGCGTCAGGCGACTGGCAACTCCTCAGCCAGGTCGTCGGATTGATCCGCCGAGATGCCGTGAAGCACCTGCAGAGTCTCCACGATGCCCTCCACCAACTCTTCGTTCTGAGAGAGGGCGGCGCGGACGGAGCCGATGGCCGCGGAATGCGACTCCAGGGTGTTCTCGATGGAGCGGGAATCCTTCGCCACCGTCTCATGCAACTCACGCAGGGCGGCGGTGGACTCACGCAAGGTCTTCAGCTCCTGTTCGATCTTGGCAAGCCGCGCCGGCATCATTCCCGCGTCTTGTTTCGCTTCGACAATTCGCCTCAGCCCGGAAAGGGGCTGCGAGCGCTCCTGCTTGGGCGCCGATTGCACGTCACGCTCCGAGCCGGCAGGCTCGTAGGCCGTGCCCTGGGCCTGGTCCTTGCTGTGGAACCGCAGTTCCAAGCCGGTACTCGTCAGAATGATGATGGGCGCCGCGGTACCATGCCGATCTCCGCTGGGGTGGATCTTACTCAGCGCCTCCGAAAACCCAACCAGGCACTGCAGGCCTTCAGCGAATGGCATTAACGCCTCCGATAGGCGCTCTGGAGGCTCCTTTGAAACAGTCTGCTTTTCGGTCTCGCTCATAGTCGTCCACCTCCAGTCTCCCGATTCTGCCCCGGGTAGTCAAGCTTTCTAAAGGTAGTGCTGGTTTTGTAAGTACCATACTAATGATACTGGAACTGTCCGAGCAGCGTCAAATTGCCTGCAAAGTCAATATAATGAAGGGAACGTGGGGAGATTCTTCGTCCAAAACTTCGGTTGCCGGGCTACGCAGGCGGATGGCGCCGCGATCGAAGCGCTGCTCGCGGCCAAAGGCCTGGAAGCGGCCGAGGTGCGCGCGGGCGCGGACCTGGTGGTCCTGAACACCTGCACGGTTACCTCTACCGCAGACGATGAAGTGCGGCAAACCATCCGGCGCGTCCATCGCGAGAACCCCGCGGCGCGCATATTGGTAACTGGCTGCTACGCGCAGCGCGCGCCGGAGGAACTGGCATCGCTGGCGGGTGTCGAGTGGGTGGTGGGGAACTCGCACAAGACCCAGATCGCGGAGTTGGTGACGGTTGCGCCTTACCACGGCAATATCCATGTGGGCGATATCTTCGCGGAGCATGACTTTCTTTCGGCCCCGGTAGAAGACGCCTCGGGGGACCGGACGCGTCCCAACCTGAAGATTCAGGACGGGTGCAATAACCGATGCTCGTTCTGCATTATTCCGTTTGTGCGGGGGCGTAGCCGCAGCGCGCCGGCCGGGCGGGTGGTGGAGCAGGTACGGGGCCTCGCGGCGCGGTATCGCGAGATCGTGCTCAGCGGGATCAACCTCGGCCGCTGGGGCCGGGAACCGGGGAGCACCATGCGACTGGCCGATTTGATCCGGCTGCTGCTGGGGGAAACCGAAGTGGAACGGCTGCGGCTGAGCTCGGTGGAACCGATGGATTTCTCCGACGACCTGCTGGGCTTGATGGCCGAGTCCTCGCGCATGGCCAAGCACGTGCATGCGCCGTTGCAGACCGGCTCGGACCGGATTCTGCGCCGCATGCACCGCAAGTACCGGCCGCGGCATTACGCAGACCGCATAGTCAAAGCGCGGGCGCTGATGCCGGATGCGGCCATCGGCGCGGATGCGATGGTGGGATTTCCGGGCGAAACCGAGGCCGATTTCGAAGAGAGCCGGCGGTTCATTGCGGACCTGCCGTTCACTTATTTGCACGTGTTCACCTATTCGGAGCGGCCGGGGACGCCGGCGGCGGAAGATCCCGATGCGGTGCCCATGGCGGTGCGAAAGGAGCGCAACCGCTCGCTGCGGGAGCTGGCGGCGGCGAAGAACCGCACGTTTCGCGAAAGCATGGTGGGGAAGACGCTCTCCGCGGTGACGCTGCACGAGGCGGGGATGGCGCTGACCGGGAATTACCTGAAGGTGGAACTGGCCCGGGAGCGCGAGCCCAACCGGATTGTGGATTTGGAGATCGGAGCAGTGGTGGATGGAGGGTTGAGGGAAGCTACATCTCGCGGCGGCCTTCCATGGCTTTCGACATCGTGACTTCGTCGGCGAATTCCAGGTCGCTGCCGACGGGGACGCCCATGGCGATGCGGGACACCTTGACGCCGAGGGGTTTCAACAGGCGCGCCAGATACACGGCGGTGGCTTCGCCTTCCACGGTGGGGTTGGTGGCCACGATCACCTCCTGAATTTCACCCTGGCCGATGCGCTCCACCAGGCCCTTGATCTTGAGCGACTCGGGGCCGATGCCGCGCAACGGCGAGAGCGCGCCGTGGAGCACGTGGTAGCGGCCTTCGTATTGGCGCGTGGTTTCGATGCCGACGATGTTGGTGGGCTCCTCGACCACGCAGACCAGTTTCGGATCGCGGGCGGCATCGCGGCAGTAGAGGCACAGGTCGCTGTCGCTGATGTTGTTGCAAAGGCGGCAGAGACCCAGCTTTCGCTTGACGTCGAGGAGGGCTTGCGCGAGATGTTCCGCGTCTTCGCGGCCGGCGCGCAGCACGTGGAAGGCGATGCGCTGCGCGGATTTCTGGCCGATGCCGGGCAGGTGTTTCAGTGCGTCGATGAGACGGGCCAGCGGTTCGGCGAAGTCGGGCATCGCTAAAACAGACCCGGGGGCAGGCCCATACCGCCGAGCATGCCGCCCATCTTCTGCTGGACCTCGCCATCGACCTTCTTGACGGCTTCGTTGCAGGCGGCTACGACCATGTCCTGCAACATCTCGACGTCGCCCGCGACTTCGGGGTCGATCTTGACTTTGAGCAGGTTCTTCTGGCCGTCCATCTGCACCGTGACCATGCCGCCGCCGGCGGAGGCTTCCACCCGGATCTGGGCGACCTCCTGCTGGAGCTTCTCTTGCACCTGCTGTGCCTGGCGCATCATCTGCTGCATCTGCTGCATGTTGCCGGGTAATTTCACGTGGCTACTCCTTGAGGTTTCGAACTCTGCGGATTTCGCCGCCAAAGACTTCCCGGAAGCGCTGAACCTCGGGGTTGGCCAGCGCGCGGGCGGCGGTTTCCTCTTCGATATTGCCGGCGGCGGGCGGGGCGCCGGGCGGGGCGCCCCCTGGGCCCGGCGCCCCGCCCGGCGAGGCGGGCTCGCCGGCTTCATCGGTGGCGAATTTCAAACGCAGGGGCCGGCCGAAGACTTCGCGCGCGGCATCGGCCATGGCGCGGTCGTTGAAATAGAGGGCGTACGATTTTGGCGCGACTACGTTCAGATCCGCGCCGGAGACGGTGATGCGGGCGTTTTCGACGGCGTCGGCCAGGTGCGTGAGACCCTTCTCGTGCAAATAGGAGTGCAGGCGATCGCGGGGATCGCCGGGGGGGGTGGGGCCAACGCGCGGCGGTGGAGGCGCTGCTGGAACCACCTTCGGGGCAGGTCGCGGACCTGCCCCACCTACTTGCGCCAGCGCTTCTTCGATGGGCAGCAAACGGCCGGCTTGCACCAGGCGGACGAGGCCGATTTCCAGGTGGAAGCGCGGTTGCAGGGAGAACTGCAAATCGCGGAACAGATCGAGCGAGAGCTGGAGGTAACGGCTGAGGTCCTCTTCGGAGAATTGGGAAGCGATCTGGGCCAGTTTCTGGCGCTCGGCGGCGGAGGCGGCCAC
>Ga0326728_10016749_pt1 | contig 14862 bp, 9 predicted proteins | sample MB3enrmetagenome_FD_207602 | JGI IMG/M metagenome (GOLD analysis project Ga0326728, IMG submission 207602) | Lab enriched peat soil microbial communities from McLean, Ithaca, NY, United States - MB31MN | ecosystem: Environmental > Terrestrial > Soil > Wetlands > Peat | place: USA: New York...
TCCAGGCTTCAATAGCGCTTTTTTTCCAATTGGTCGGACAGGGGGAAAGGACTTCCACCAGAGAATAGCCCAGTCCATCGATCTGGCATTGGAAAGCCTTTTTTATGGCTTTTCTGGCCTTGCGAATATGAGAGGGTGAATTAACCGCGACCCGTTCGATATAACACGTGCCCTTCACCTGGCCCAGAATTTCACTCATTTTGATGGGGTAGCCTTCAACGCTGTTGTCCCGACCGAAAGGCGAGGTGGTGGTCTTCATGCCCACCATGGTAGTGGGGGCCATTTGACCGCCGGTCATTCCGTAGACGGCGTTGTTTATGAAGATGGCCGTTATGTTCTCACCCCGATTTGCGGCGTGCAACGTCTCGGCTGTGCCGATCGCAGCAAGGTCCCCGTCACCCTGGTAAGTAAAAACAACGGCTTCGGGGAAGGCCCTTTTGATTCCCGTAGCAACGGCCGCACCTCGGCCATGAGCCGACTCAACCATATCCACATCAAAGTAGTAATAGGCGAAGACCGAGCATCCCGGGGGAGGCACACCGATCGCTTTTTCCTGAATACCCAGTTCGTCAATAACCTCGCACGTAATGCGATGGATGATGGAATGGCCGCAACCGGGACAATAATGGAAAACGGCTTTCTTCAATGATTTTGGACGACCGAATACCTTTTTCATCTACTCAAGCCAAACCTTTTTGAGAATATATACGGGAAATCACGCGCAGCAGTTCGGTGGAGGTGGGAACGACACCCCCGGGCCGCCCGTAAAACGACACGTCTCCGGCGTCTCCCAGAGATAACCTGACATCGTCTATCATCTGCCCCATGTTCATCTCAAAATCCAGGAAAAAGGAAGTCGTCTTGGAGAGCTCTTTGAGTTGTTCAGCGGGAAAGGGGAAGAGTGTAATGGGCCGGAACAGCCCAACTTTCATTCCGTACGAACGGGCCTGCTTGACGGCGCCCTTTGCGATCCTCGCCCCTATGCCGAAAGCGGTCACGATCAGCTTGGCATCCTCCGTCATGTAATTTTCGAAAGAGACCTCTTCCTTTTGGAGTAGCTGGTAGCGTCGAAACAGGCTCCAGTTGAGCTCTTCGAGTTCGGAAGGATTGGATGTAAATGTGCGCACAAAACGGCTCGGGCGTCCTTTGGCCCCTCGAAGGGCGTCCGCTCTGACAGGTGGCGTATCGAGCGCTTCATATTTGAATTCCACCGGCTCCATCATCTGTCCCAGCATCCCATCCCCCAGAATAACAACGGGAATAAGGTACTTATCGGACATTTCAAAAGCGCGGTGCGTGAGATCGGCCAGTTCCTGCACCGATGAGGGGCCAAGGACTATGGTTCGGTAATCCCCATGGCCGCCTCCATGAGTCGCTTGATGGTAGTCTGATTGCGCAGCGGCGATGCTTCCCAGCCCCGGCCCGCCGCGGGACATGTTGACGATGACGGCTGGAAGCTGACAGGCTGCCAGATACGAAATCCCCTCCTGCTTAAGGCTTATGCCGGGACTCGAGGAAGAAGTCATAGCCCTGACTCCGGCTACACTGGCGCCGTAAACCATATTAATGGCTGCGATTTCACTTTCCGCCTGAATAAAAGTGTAGCCCGGCCGCCGGCTCAGGTTAGCCGCCATATACTCGGTTAACTCGTTTTGAGGAGTGATCGGATAGCCGAAATAGCATTGACAGCCGGCTCTGACAGCCGCTTCCCCGATGGCAGCATTTCCGGTAATTAGCACTTTATTCACGGTAAACCTCTATAGCTACTTCAGGGCAAACCACACCGCAAGAAGCGCAGCCGTTACAATCGCCGCCTTCGTTGAAAGAGGAGGTTAAATACCCGGCTGAATTCAGTTTATCGGAGAGTGTGATTAACTTCCTGGGACAGAAGGCGATGCAGATCTCACATCCCTTGCAGAGCGCCTGGTCAATAACAATTTTCCCTTTCATAAATGTACCGCCCTCACAGACCCGATTGCTCAAATCATCCTTCAGGGTTAAAGTATTGCATTATAATGTATTTTCCTTACCGATGGCCAGCGATAATAACACGGTTTACAGATTAAATCCGAGCATGAAACCCGCCCCCCGGATTGGCGGCAATTACGCCATCATCGGGCCGGATAGCCGGATCGTTTGCTGAAGGGATTATCGAACCGGTTTTGAAGCACAAGATATCGTGTGTCGAAAGCAGGAAGTCCGATGCGGGAGGAACTAAAGATGTTCCCTCCTGATCCGATTTGCGGAGACTTGGTTATACCGGCAGTTTTATGCTCTCAGACCGGGCCAACGACTTCGCGCGAAGACCAGCAGCAACGGATGGTGGTTCCTTCGCCGAGGAAGGATTCGATCGATAAGGAACCTCCCGTAAGCCCCGCCCTTTCCCATATTCGAGCAAGACCCCGGCCCATATTGTGCTGCTCGTCGAAAACGGCCCCGAGATCCATTCCGATTCCGTTGTCGGCGATGGTAAGTTCGACGAGGTCTTTTTTTTCGGCGAGTGAAACGTCAACTCGTTGGGCTTTGCTGTGCCTAGCCACATTGTCGAGCCCCTCCTGGACGATTCGAAAGATGCTTATTTTCAGGGATTCCGGGATCTGTTCCTCTTTCAGGCCGATCCGGAGTTGGATGCCAAGGGCTGGATACAGGCCTCGAAAATCGTTGCAAAACCATTCGAGCGTATCCACTATTCCCATTTTATCCGGCATCTTGGGTTTGAACGCGGTGCAGAGGGAGAGCGCCTCTTCCATAGAATGCCGGTATGCGGAAAGGAAGGTTTCCAGCAGCTTGGACGCTTCCGCAGGGTTCCTCCGGTCTTGGGCGGAAAGGAGCACTTGAAAGCATGAATTCAAGGTTTTCGATATGTGCTCGATTTTGCCCTGGACCTCGGTAACAAACATCTTCCTGTCTGCGGCCCGCAAGTTCATCAGTTTCAATGGAACGGCGCGAAGCTCATCCTGGCACTCCCTTAGCTCTTTGGAGAGTCTATTTTTTTCTGCGGTTTCCGCGAGGAGCTTCTCAACGGCATTGTGCAACTCCAGACCCGACCTCGCCAGCGTCTCCTCGGCACATCCCGGCTGGAATGGAAAGGCCGCCAGCACCACCAGATTTGACGAGACCAAGCGGCTTTTGATCGTAACCGGTAATTCCGCGCCCATTTTGCGCCGTAAAGCGGCATATATGACCTCATCGCGGTCAGGGCGCCCGGAACCTTCCACAAATCTGCCAAGCGCGCTGGAAGCCTCCGGTGGCAGAATGTCGAATATACTCATTCCGAAGAGCTCCGAGGCAATATATCCAAGCCTCATAGAGGCGGAGCGGTTCGAATCCACGATTTGTCCGTCCGGCAGCTTTATCAAAAAAACCATATCGCTGGTCTCCTGAAGAAACCACGAGGCGACCCCCAGCTCTATGCTCTTCCATTGCAGTTCGGGACCGGAGTCCGGCATCTTGAAATACGGCGCCGGACCAGTGTATTTAGAGGAGGTGGACCCGGAAATCTCGGTGGAGATGCTCATTTTTACCTTCTGCCGCGTCATCACGTTGCCGCTCTTTGATGTTGGGGATTTGAAGAAAAGGCAGCTAATCCGCCGGGCAATTGCATGAGCAAAAGGCGTACCATATCTAGAGGTGGAGAAAAGTCACAGACCGGCCATCCCGGCGAGCGCCTGATTGCTCGGAAGGAACACGCAGATTTCCGGAAGCTGTAGGTTTTTATTGCACCCATGTATGAATCTTCCTACACCTGGAAGCTCACCCGGGTGTGAAAGCGCAAAGCACCACTTCGGAGCATAGGTCTTAGAGGTAAGCGGCTGAAATCGGGAATACAGGTGCAAAAATGGAAAATATCAGACTGGGGATCAGTTCATGTTTGCTTGGAGAAAAGGTGAGGTTCGATGGCGGGCACAAGCTGGACCGGTTCCTGAGGGACACGCTTGGAAGATTCGTCGAGTTCGTGCCCATGTGCCCTGAGGTTGAATGCGGACTGGGAATTCCCCGTGAAGCAATGCGCCTCGAAGGGACCTCTGAGTCTCCCAGATTGGTGACTGTCAAAACCAGGAGGGACCTCACCGAGCAAATGCTCAACTGGGCAAATGAGCGAGTCCGGAATCTGGAAGGTGAAAACCTCTGCGGCTTCATATTCAAAAGCGGCTCCCCGAGCAGCGGCATGGAGCGTGTCAAAATCTACGGCATCGACAATGTCCTCCGTAAGTCGGGGACCGGCCTTTTTGCTTCCGTTTTCATGAAACACTTTCCATATCTGCCCGCGGAAGATGATAGTCGACTTAACGATCCCGAAATCAGAGAGAATTTCATCGAACGCATCTTTGTGGCCAAACGCTGGCGCGACATCACTGAAGGTCCTCCAAAGCTCGCCCGGCTGGTTAGTTTTCATACCAGGCACAAACTGCTTGTTATGGCCCACAGCCCCGGGCACTCAGGCGCATTGGGGAAACTCATCGCAGGCGGGAATCAGCAGTCCATTGAAGAGATTTATTCCGAATACCAGCGTATACTCATGGAGGCTCTAAAACTCAAAGCCACGGTCAGAAAAAACATTAACGTTCTTAAGCACCTTATGGGATATTTCAAAAAGCTGCTCTCGGCGGACGAAGAACAGGAGTTGCTAGAGGTTATAGACTTTTACCGGCAGGGATTTCTTCCTTTGATCGTTCCCGTAACCCTTATAGGCCATTACGTTCGCAAATACCATCAGGCTTATCTTAATGATCAATACTACTTGAACCCGCACCCAATAGAACTTCGACTCAGAAATCACGCATGAGTGTATGGCGGCAGGTCTTGCACTCCAGTTTTCTGGACACCTTCCGCATACTGCGAACACAAATATTCACTCTAATTCTCCTTGACCCCGCTGTACGAAAGGGATAGTTTGAACATGAAAGATTACGCTGGTTACCGGAGCGAGTAATGCCCACATCGGTTCGACTGCGCAATAATATCGAGCGCCGCCGTGACGTTTCAGCCTGTGAGACCGATCGTACCAAAGCCTTTTATTTTCGTGAAATGATATTGGAGAACTTCGACGACATTGAAGACCGTCACCGGCGCTCACCGCCCGCTTGGTAAATTCAGGCGCTGTCGGGTGAGGAGAAGCTGTCGAATAGTTTGCTCTATTTCAGGATTGTGCATCGCAGGTCCAGGGTGTGCGAATGGGCAAACGAAACAAACCTTATCCCGATTAGCGTGAAGCAGAAAATGAGCTTGTCAGCCCGGAAAAAAAAGCACAATTACTGCACCGCAGGCCTTGATGGAATTCAATGAAGCAAATTGAGATTTCCCGAATAATCGATTATATATTCAGACATACGTTAGGGAAGTACTTCTATTTCACTAAATATGCTCCCGGTATCAATATTATCGGCGATAGCAACCGGATTGCACAAGATATAATAAGGCAGCATTATTTCTCGCTTATCGCGGAAGGCAAAAATCCAACTTTTTTGGACATTGGGGCCAGGAATGCCGCCAGGATTAATTTAGCCGCCAATTTTGAATATCACGCCTTCGATATAAATCCGCAGAGTAAAGAAGTCATTTATGGAGATATCTGCAATTGTCCTGAAATTGAAGATGAAACATTCGATGTAGTTTTCTCCTTTGATGTATTTGAGCATCTTAAGAAACCGTGGGATGCCGCAAATGAATGCATAAGAATAACAAAGCGAGGCGGTATTATTATTTGCAGATCCCTATTTTCATACAGGTACCATCCTGAACCGGTTGATTACTGGAGATTCTCTTCCCAGTGCCTGGAATATCTGTTTATCGATTCGGGACAGACTGATACGATTATCAGCGGATACGATATAACGGGACGGAGACGAAACCGTTGCGGCCTCTATCTCGATCACCGGCCCCCCATCGACTGGTTGGGCGGCTTCCGGGAAAACTGGCAGGTTTTATGGATCGGGCGAAAGAGGGATGAGAAAGGCAACGGTATGGATATGTTCAGAAATTGGACTATGCTTCCGAAGGATTTCGTGACCGCCCTTTATCGTGTTGTTCTTGGGCGCGAACCGGACCCGGAGGGGTTGGCTGTGCACACCAGGGCGTTGCAGGAATCCGGCGCTCCCGCAAGGGTGCTTAAAGTCATGCTGCAGAGCGAGGAGTATCGGAATCTGGCCAAGGGCGGCCAACGTACGGTGGCGCCGGGAAACTTCTTTACAATGCTCTACAGGCTGCTCCCGGGGAGCGAGTCGGATTTCGAGAAGTTGGTTTCTTATTACACAAGGATACTGAAGGAAGCAGGCATTAGATACGGGGGCTGGCCCGGATGGCTATAAAGTGTGTTGGGCCGGATGTTTTTGTTCCAATTTGAGATGCAGCTCAGATAAAGCATTGGATCAAACAAAGATAGGCTCAGATACCAACGGCTAAGTCGTGCGCAGCATGAGCATGAAATTCCATGCCCCATTTGGAGATCCTCAAAGCGTTCCGGATCGTCACTCACTCTCAGGCCATCGGCCTTTTGTGTTTTTCTGGTTTGCACGGGTCTTTTCGGCCATTGCCCTCCAGATTTTCGTGGTAGCCGTTGGCTGGCAAATCTACGCGCTCACCGGCAGCGCTTTCAGCCTCGGCTTGGTTGGTCTGGTCCAATTCCTTCCCATATTGCTTTTGACTCTCGCGGTCGGACATGTCGCGGACCGCTACGACAGGCGCGCGATCGTTCGCATCTGCCAGGCAATCATGGGAGGCGCTGTCGCGGTAACGGCTCTCGCCAATTTCGGCGGGTGGCTGCACCCTGCTGGAATTTTCTGTGCTGCGGCTGTCATCGGCGCCTCCAGAAGTTTCGAGCACCCGACAATGACAGCCCTGCTTCCCAAGCTGATAGACGCCTCCCTCCTTCCGAAGGCAGCCGCGGCGACGGCATCCGCGATGCAGACCGCTTTCATTATCGGACCGGTGATTGGCGGTCTGCTGTATACGGCAAGTCCCACTGCCGCTTATGCTGTTGCCGCTTCATTCTTTCTTTCAGCCGCCTTCTTTTCCGCATTGATAGACAGCAGGCTCACGTCATCAGGGCCTCACCCCGGCAGCCGTGATTCGCTTTTCTCCGGAATCACTTACATCCGGAGTAACCCTGCAATCCTGGGAGCTATTTCGCTTGACCTTTTCTCAGTTCTGCTCGGTGGGGCCGCAGCATTACTACCCATCTATGCCCGCGACATTTTGCACACCGGGCCATGGGGCCTTGGCGTACTGCGGTCGGCGCCAGCAGTCGGGGCGCTCTTCATGTCCTTCATCCTGGCCCGCCGCCCAGTTAGAAACAGGATAGGACATAGGATGTTTGCCGCGGTAATCGTCTTTGGCATTGCCACCATCATCTTTGGCGTATCGAGATCGTTGATCTTATCGCTCGGAGCCCTCGTTGCACTCGGCGCCGCCGATGTGGTAAGTGTAGTAATCCGCATTCCACTTGTGCAGATCGTTACACCCGACCGGATGCGCGGTCGTGTGAGCGCGGTAAATTCACTTTTCGTGGGAACGTCCAACCAGCTGGGAGAATTCGAGTCAGGCGTTACGGCTGCTCTTTTCGGGACTGTTCCGGCGGTAATGATCGGTGGTTTCGGCGCCATCGCCGTAGCGCTGGTATGGATGCGCCTGTTCCCGCAGCTTCGCAACGCCGATCGTTTTGAAGACGTATCGGAGATAGAGTGAGATGAACTCATAAAAGGGGAATCCCCATGAGAAAAATCAGGGCGTTTGCCTTTGCAGCCTGTCTGCTGCACGCGTTTTTAATGCTGGGGTGCGCGGGATCGACCCCGACAGGCCTGCACGACAAACGGCGACATCCAGCCGTCACCGCCCAGCCGGATATCGTTCCGGATATAGCGACATACTTCAACGATCCGGCCAAGGACCCGCCACTTCAGAATGAGGAACTTGTGAATCTGCTGCGGCAGCGGATCAGGTATGTATTCATTATTTTCAATGAAAACCATTCATTTGACAACGAGTACGGCACCTTCCCGGGTGTGAACGGGATCTATTCGGACGGTGAAAAACCCCGGCCCGCCGGCGACACGCCCGGCTTCACCCAGACCTACACGGACGACGTCACTCGGAAGACCTGTACAGTCAGGCCGTTCCTGCTCGGACCCGGCCAGAATTCCAGCGTCATGGACAGCGTGGATCATTCGAACGAGGGGATGGCGGCAAAGATCCACGTAGTTAACGGTGTGCCGCAGATGGACGGATACGCCGAACGTGAGTACCATCGCCACCACATCGCGGGTGCGATCCCCACGCCTGCCCAGGAGGAGGAGGGCACGCAGTTCGCGCGACTCGTCATGTCACACGTTGATTGCAACACTATCCCCTTGTTCTGGCATTGGGCCGGCCGTTTCACGATATTCGACAATATCTTCGCAACCGAGGACGGACCATCGACCCCGAACGCAGTGGCGATGATCTCGGGACAAATGGGCCAGACGCAGTGGGTAAAGCACCTGCACGCCGCCCCATCCATCACCGTTGGCAACAACAGCGGCGCGCTGCAACTGCCGCCTCTCGTAGCCGATCCCCAACCCTTCTGGGGATCGCAGTTCGACACAACGACCGGCGACAATACGGGAAGCCCACCTTATGTTCGACAGCCGCTTGGCGCCAGCAAAAAAGAAGGGTTTCCTTACCCCAAAAACGATATCGCGGCTAACCTCACATTCGCTACCCTGCCTCTGACCTTCCAGGGCAAAAAGGTTGACGATGTGATGATTCAGGACGCGAACCCCACTACGGACCTGGCCGATATCAGGCAGGACATACCTTATATCAGCAAGCTGGGGACTGCGCCGGTCAACTGGGGCTGGTACCAGGAAGGCTACGGCCTTGAAGACACCGATACCGGTGGGATAGCCTCGCACAGTTCCTACGTAAGCCATCACAACGGGGCGCAGTATTTTGGCTACATATCCAATACGCCGGCGGTGCGCGCCGGTTTGCACGGACTTACCGACTTTTTCACCGATATGAAGAATAACTCTCTCCCGGAGAGCGGTGTGTTCTATATTCGCGGCGGCTACAAGAATTTGATCGGGAAAAATCCGGTGGTGACCGACCCGAATACGCCGAATAATGAAATCCGCGCGATCAATGCTGCGAAGGGGGGCGACGACGATCATCCCAGCTATACCGACAGGCAGCTAAGTGAAGCGATGGCGGCCCGCGTGATCAATGCAATCGCGTCGAATCCCGGGATTTGGAACCAGTGCGCCATTATTATCACGTACGACGAGACGGATGGACTCTACGACCATGTCCCCCCACGCATCCTTTCCTACGGCCCCGACAAACTGCCGCTTTCCCGCGGCTCCCGTGTCCCCCTGATCCTCATATCCCCCTATGCGCGAACTCACGCGGTTTCGCATGTCGAGGGAGACCATAACTCGATTATCGAGACGATCAACTACATCTTCGGACTGCCCGCGCTCGCCAGCCTTCCCGACGAGGCCCAAGCGCTCAAAGACGGCAATTCGAAGTGTTTCAACCAATTTGCTCCCGCTGGATTCGAGCAGAAGCACCTCGGACCAAACGACATTAACTCGCCTATATCCGAGAGCCTTCTGTCCGGTTTCGATCCGAAACGCCTGATGGGCGCAGCTCCGCCTCTTCCGGCATCGTTTGCGGTGATTCCGGAATATGTCGTGAACTCCTTTCCGCATTTCGGCGGCAACGGCTGCAGGGAGATCGGCATCGTACCGGAAGATGTGCGCCAGGGAATTGAAAACCACATTCCTGAGGGCTTCAACCCGCTGCCCGGAACCTATCCGACAACATCCAATCCCGATGCCGTTACTTATTAGCCGGACGGGTGAGACCCGCATTGAAAACGGGAGGTCGCACCGGTGCGGCCCTCCCCTTTTCCGGGCCGGGAATTGTTTAGCCGTTCCACGGCGTTCTTTTTGGAGGACATATGCGCCTTTCGTCATTGCTGCTGACGCCGCTCCTTATCGGCTTTTTGATTTCCAACGCTGCGGCGGGTACCGTCCTCGATCGCGTGAAGGCGCGAGGAGTTGTCCGTTGCGGCAGCGTCGAGCGTCCCGGCCTCGCCGTCCTCGACAGCCAAGGCCGCTGGAGCGGCCTGGAAGTCGATTGCTGCCAAGCTGTCTCCGCTGCCGTGCTGGGTTCTCCGGACCATACGGTATACAACAGGTACAAGACGCCGGGGGACTTTGACGCCGTGCGCAATCAGCAGGACGATATCTACTTTCTCACCGGGTCCGAGATCGTGGAGCAAAGGTTGGCAGGCAAAGTGGCGCCCGGTCCCACCGTGTTCGTGGAATCGCTTAATGTAATGGCGGCGGCTAAATCGGCCGCCCGCCATGTAGCCGACCTCTGCGGCGAGAGCATCTGCTTTATGATCGGAAGCCCTGCCGAACGAAGTCTGAATGCATATTTTTACGCACTCCACAAAAACTTTTTCCGCAGGGCCTTCTCTGAAGAGGGGGAAATGGTCGATACCTACCAGGTGCAGAACTGCCGCGCCATTGCCGGCGAGATCACGACTCTTGCCTCGGTCCGTCTCGATCCCGGAGTTAACCGTCTGTCCGGCCGTATCCTTCCCGAGGCCCTGGAGGCCTTTCCGGTGATGGCGACGACGGGGACGGGCGACGCTCAGTGGTCATCTCTGGTCGCCTGGACAATGTACACACTCATCAGCTCCGAAAGGCCCGATACCCGGTGGTACTCGGGGGGCGCCGGCGCAATCCCGATCTCCGCCGAGGAGCTGGGGTTGGACAACGGGTGGCAGGATCGCGTTTTGAAGGCGGTCGGCAACTACGGGGACATTTTCGACCGGAATTTGGGCAAGAGTTCTCTGCTTAAGATAGAACGGGGCCTCAATGCAAACCGGGTCCAGGGTGGACTCTTCCTTGGCCCGTTCCTGGAATAGAATTTTCCCGACGCCTCCCCTGCCCTGCACTCTCAATCAATCGATCTCATCAACGATTCTCGACTCGCATAGGCCGGATAGACTCGCCCCTGGCAAGAGAAGTGAACACACCGACTCCGGCAATTATCATGGACATCCTCAGAGCTACATGAAACGCGTGAACGAAAGTGTTTTGGAGACAATCGGGATGGGCCGAGTTCTGAACCAGCAGTGCTCCCGCCTTAGCGCCTCCCAGCGAGGTGAAAATTGCCCCGGCCAGGGCAACGCTGAACCCTTGCCCCAGCACGCGCACCGTGGCCAGGAAGCCGGAAGCAATGCCTAAACGGTTTGCCGGTACTGAACTCATGATCGCATTGTTATTCGGCGACTGGAACAGGGCCTGCCCAAACCCCGCCAAGATCAGCGGCCAGATTATATCGGATAGCGATGCATGCTGCGTGAGCCTGCCGAGAAAAAACAGTCCCGCCGAGGCTACGGCCAATCCCAGCGAACTGAGCACCCGCGATCCGAACCGATCCGAGAGCCAGCCGCTTAGAGGCGCGATCAATGATATGGTGAGCGGCACCGAAGTGAGCACAAGCCCTGCGCGACCCGGCTGAAAAAGAAGCAACTCCTCGAGGTAGAAAGGCATGAGAAATACGACCGCAAAAAGAGACAGGAAACTGAGGAAGCTGCTGACCAGCGCCGCCGAGAAAAGGCGGTTGCGAAAGATTGACAGGTCCACTATGGGATTAGCGATGCGTCTTTCGAAAAGCAGGAAGGCGACGAGGGCAACCGCAGCGATCGCGAAGGTCAGGATAATAGTCGCCGACAACCAGCCGGTCTGCTGTCCGAAGGTCATTCCCAGCATCACAAGGGTCATGCCTGCTGCGAGGATTGATGCGCCGATTGCGTCAAACTGCTTTTTAGCGCCGCTTAACTTCATAGGTCCGGGAAGAAGCCGAATGCCTGCTACGATGCCTGCGAGACCGATAGGAATGTTAATGTAAAAGATCCATCGCCAGGACAGCGTCTGGGTTATAACTCCGCCAAGGGCCGGACCGGCGCTTACCCCCACGGCAACGACAGCCCCGATCAAACCCATGGCTCTGCCAAGTCCTCCGGCAGAAAAGGCATTAGTTACCATTGCAGTTCCGACCGCCATGGTCATGGCGCCTCCCAGCCCCTGGCAGGCGCGGGAGATGACCAGGAACAACAGGGACGGCGCAGCCCCGCACAAGGCCGAACCGCCGGTGAAAAGAGCAAGTCCGGCCAACCAGATCACCTTGCGGCCCATGATATCCGATAGCCTGCCCAGAGTGAGCAGAGTGCCTGCCACAACCAGGAGGTAGGCGATGATTACCCATTCGAGCATGCCGCTTAAGGGCGCCTTAAAGTATAAGCCTATCCCGGGCAGGGAGATATTTACTATGCTGGCGTCAAGGGTCCCCATGAAGATGCCTATCGACACTATCCCCAGCACTACCCACTTGCCGGTTGTTTCATCTTTTGAAAATGTTTCGATCGGGCGTCCTGTCTCTTACGAAAAGTTCGTCGGGGCTGGAAGCCCCTCCTACAAAAAATTACGAACTTTTCATGGTTTCAGAGTGTCCCAAAGGGACGTGAGGAGCTGTCTCACTTGATTTCATCAGGTTTATGAAACTTGGGGAGAACATTGTTTTCCGATTCGGCCGGCACGGCCTCCTGCGGCTCCCACCAGCCGCCGCCCAGGGCCAGGAAAAGGGCGGTGGTGTCCTGGAGTCGAAGGGCCCGGGCCTGAACAAAGCCTAGCCTTGCTTGCTGATACTGGATGCCGGCTGAAAGGACCTGCAAGTAATTCACAAGCTCCGCCTCATGATTTACCCTCACAAGTTCCATGTTTCGCTTGGCCGTTTCAAGGGACTCGTACTGGGCCTCCACGGCGTGGGCATCAGCTTCCAGCGCGCGAAGAGAATCGGCCACCTGTTGGAAACCGGCAACCACAGATTGCCGGTAATCGGAAAGGGCCGCCTGGTAGGCCTCTATGGCGGCGCGCCGCTGGAACCACAAGGTCCCTCCGTGAAATATGGGCGCAGCAAGATTGGCGCCCATCAACCAGAAATTAGAGCCGGGCCCCAGGAGTGTTGTGATTGCAGTACTGTCCCATCCGTAATTTCCACTCAGGGTGAGATGGGGCAGCATTGCCGCCGTGGCGACGCCTACGTTGGCGCTGGCGGCGTGCAGTTGCGCCTCGGCAGCCACAATATCGGGGCGCAGCCGTGTAAGTTCAGAAGGCAGGCTCAAAGGGATTTGAACCGGAAGAGTAAAGCCGGCGAGATCGAACGGCGGCGGCGCCCACTGCTCAGGGGTTTTTCCCACCAGGGCCGACAGTAGATGCTCCGTTTGGCTGAGGCTTTTTTGAAGCGGCGGCAAGGTCGCCTCGGAGGCTTCGAGCTGCGCCCGGACCGCCAAAACATTTGAAAATGGAACGGTTCCCGCCCTGACCTGATTTTCCGTTATCCGAAGCTGCTGTTCTTCAAACCCGATGATCTGTTCGGTCGCCTGGATTTCCGCCCGGTATGCAGCCCCGGCAATCGCCGTATTTGCTACATTGCCGACGAGGGTGAGATAGGCGGCCCTGGCGTTTTGCTTCTGATATTCGGCCTGGGCGGCAAGGCTCTCCACCTGGCGGCGCTCGCCTCCGAACACGTCCACTACATAGCTGACGGTGTTGTTAAACGTATAGAGATTGAAAGTGGAACTGCCAATACCCGTGAATCCAAACTGAGTCGGTGTGAACTTCTGCCGTACGGCGCCGAAGCTTGAATCGATCTGCGGGAAAAAGACGCCATAGCCGGCCCTCAGGTTTTCCCGGCTTTGGCGCAAACGCGCCAGCGCCGATTGGAGGGTCTGGTTTTCATCGACGGCTTTCCTGACGACTGCATCAAGCTCAGGGGAGTTGAACAGGCGCCACCACTCTTCAACGATTTTCTCTCCCATCTCGAATCTTTGAGCCTGGCCTGCTCCGGTCGCCGTTTCCTCCGGCGCCGGATTGCCAGTGTAGTTCCGGACTTGCGGCGGCTTCGGACGCACGAAATCGGGCCCGACCGCGCAGCCGGCCGTTAGAAGAACCAGCAAACCAAAAACACTCGCTGCCGGCCTTCGGCTAGCCCCCCGCGAAAAGAACGACCGGGTTAAGCGGAAAAAACGCTTCACCGGTGGTTTTCCGCCGCCCTGCACGGATATCGGGAGTGGCGGTAAATTCTTTTTTTCGCTGCTCATCTTAACTTATCCCGAAAATGACGCCGCTCATCGCTCGTTTTTGACTGTTTTAGCTTCCATGTAAACGTCCACAAGCTGTCCCGGGTAAACATGGATTTCCTCGGGGGATTGGAATCGAAACACGACGGGCAGCACCCTTACATCCACTCTTTCGGTCTTCTGATTGGACAATTCGATTTTGGGGGTTACATAGGGCTGTGTCCGCTCGAACTCGAGGGGGATGCTGATTTCGGTACCCCTCAGGAACATCGTTGCCTTCAGGAGTGAAGGCCGAGGGAGCCTGGGGATGAGGATTTCATCGATAAAACATCGGACCTGCAGGCAGGGACCCGACTGAGCCATAACGACAACGGGACCGTAGCCCTGCGTGTAAGTGTCGTAGGCGCCCTGGGTCGATATGAAACTGCCGGGTGTAACGTTGACCGCCAGGACCACCCCGTCGATGGGTGCAAGGATGGTGTATTTTGCCAGGAGCGCTTTGCCGGACTCATAGGTTTTCGACAGGGCCTCATACTGACGTTGCTGGTTATCGATGTCGTAACTCCATGCCCCTGCCTTCGTCAGTTCAAACTGCCTTTTTGCCGTTTCCAGGTTGGCTTTCCCGACCCCGACGGCATTTTCCGCATTGTCCAACTGATCCCTGCTGACCGATTGAGGGTCAAGTTCATATGATTTCCTGAGCTTGCCCCACTGTGCGTCGGATGTTT
>Ga0326728_10016753_pt1 | contig 14860 bp, 16 predicted proteins | sample MB3enrmetagenome_FD_207602 | JGI IMG/M metagenome (GOLD analysis project Ga0326728, IMG submission 207602) | Lab enriched peat soil microbial communities from McLean, Ithaca, NY, United States - MB31MN | ecosystem: Environmental > Terrestrial > Soil > Wetlands > Peat | place: USA: New York...
TCATTAGTTGTATGGCAACGTTCAAGTCATCTTCAGTGTCGACAGCTACTATGTTCTTAATTTTTCTTTGCTTAATTTTCAGGATGTCTTTTACTGCAATTGCCTCAACTTTGCCCTCAAGGAAACCGTTTTCAATCATCCACTCATCAGAATAGATTTTGTTGAGGTAATTTCTTCCTGTGTCGGGAAGGATGACAACTATGACTTTGTCCTTACTTTCTGGGCGATTGGCTACTTGTAAAGCGGCGAATACTGCTGAGCCTGATGACCCACCGGCAAATATTCCTTCTTCTTGAGCTAATTTTCTTGCGGTTAAGAATGCTTCTTTATCGTTTACTGTTATGATTTCATCTATTATTTTGAGGTTAAGTGTTGCTGGCAAGAAGTCTTCTCCAATGCCCTCAACTTTGTATGAGTGGATGTCACCTTTTGTTCCGTAAAATTCGTGGTGGTATAATGAGCCTTCTGGGTCAACGCCGATTATTCGTATTTTGGGGTTCTTCTGTTTGAGGTATTTGGCTATGCCGCTGATGGTTCCGCCAGTTCCCACGGTTGCGACTAGGATGTCTATTTTGCCGCTGGATTGTTCCCAGATTTCAGGTCCCGTTGTTTTATAATGTGCTTCGGGGTTTGCTTGGTTGAGGTATTGGTTAGGCATGAAAGAATTTGGTGTTTCTTTTACAATTCTTTCGGCGACTTTGATGTAGTTGGCTGGGTGGTCGGCTGGAACGTTGGTGGGTGTTATGATTACTTTGGCGCCGTAGGCTTTGAGGAGGTCGATTTTTTCTTTGCTCATTTTGTCCGGTAGGGTGAAGACCATTTTGTAGCCTTTGGCTATGGCTGCCATTGCTAAGCCTAAGCCTGTGTTGCCTGATGTGGGTTCTACGATGGTGTATCCTGGTTTTATGAGACCTTGGGCTTCCGCTGCTTGGATCATTGAAATTCCGATGCGATCTTTTATGCTGCCGCCTGGGTTGAGGAATTCGAGTTTGGCTAAAACTGTGCATTTAGTACCAGTTGTTACCTTGTTAAGTTTTAAGATTGGCGTGTTGCCAATTAAGTCTAAAATGCTGTTGTAAGGCTTGTTTATCCTTCCAAGTTTGGGTTGTTTTGGTTTATGGGTTGTTTTTGTTTGCATGCGGTTTTACCAACCATTTTATAACGCTGTTATACCCACATAACACTGTTATATAAATGTTCTTTCCAGCATAATACAAGCGCTTTCATCGCCAAAGAGTCTGCTGTAGCCAAGCGCCTTGCAAAAACGAAACACGCGGGGACAATGTAACACTAGATTTCTTCAAACGGCGTTCAAATTTTACCAAGTAACCCGACCAAACGGGCAATAACTACGTTATATATAGGAACAGCAATGATTTTATACTGGCATCTCAAACCATAACAACGTTATAGAACCGGAGCAACCCTAAATGTTCATCGCTATCGGATGCTTGTGAAAAAATGAAGGCCTTAGGATTACTATCAGGCGGCTTAGATAGCACATTAGCCGTTAAACTAATTTTAGAACGCGGCATAGAAGTTGAAGCAATTAACTTTGTCACTCCATTCTGTCTCTGCAGAAAAGGAGGATGCGGAGCCTCCGAAGCGGCAAAAACCTTCAACATACCGCTTAAAATGGTCAGTGCAGGGACCGACTACTTAAGAGTAGTTAGAAAACCAAAATTCGGCTACGGAAAAAATCTTAATCCCTGCGTAGACTGCAGAATTTTCATGCTTAAGAAAGCGAAAAGGTACGCAAGAAAGATTGGAGCAAAATTCATATTCACTGGTGAAGTTCTTGGTCAACGTCCAATGTCCCAGCATAGGGCAGCGCTTGCTCTTATAGAAAGAGAAGCAGGGTTGGAAGGAAAAATCCTTAGACCGCTGTCAGCCAAGCTTTTGCCAAAAACAGAAGCGGAAGAAAAAGGTTTTGTCGACCATGAGGCGCTCAGAGACATTAGTGGGCGTTCACGGAAGCTGCAAATTGAAATGACCAGAGAATTTAACATTACAAATTATCCTTGTTCTGCAGGCGGATGCCTCCTCACCGACAAAGAATTTGCCAACAAACTAAGAGATCTTTTCCTGCACAAGAAAAGAGTAAACGTAAAAGAAGTTAACCTGCTCAAAGTAGGCCGGCACTTCAGGCTTGGCCGAAACAAGGTTATTGTTGGAAGAAATGAAGAGGAAAACAAAGTGCTTTTTCGAACTAAGCAGAAAACTGACTATTACTTCGAAGTGCCAGACTGCGGTAGCCCAACAACCATTTTGCAGGGACCGAAAACAAGCAGCGCTATAGAGGCAGCGGCGGGTTTAACTGCTTTTCATTCAGATAAAAAATGCAGTGAGGTTCAAGTGAACTTTGGTCAGGCTACCCTTGACCATAAGATAACGGTAGCAGTTCCAACTTTAGCGCAGATTGATGCCCTTAGAATCTAGGTTTCAAAGGACGTGAGGCAGATTCTTAAGTGGTTGCCGAAAACTTTCTGCACCTTTATAAGGATATAATGCTGTTATATTTCCAGACTTAGAATGAGTGCTCGATGCGAAACCATAGGAAAATACGTGCTTCCAGTCTTCAGATCTCTTGTCGCTAAAGAACTGGTAAACACGTATCATCTAACACAAGTGGAAGCAGCTCAGAAACTCAAAACAACCCAAGCGGCAGTAAGCCAATACATGAACTCAAAACGGGCAATGAAAGGTATCGAACAAATCACTGACATCTTGCCTAGTATCCAAGCATTTGCCAAGGAAACGGCTAAACAACTTACAAATCAAAAGACGACTTGGGATGATGTGACACAAGATTTTTGTAAGCTTTGCTCAACTTTTTATTTGACGGAAGAAAACAAAACAGACGATAGCTACTCAATATAAAGAAATAAGCTCATCAACTCATCAATAGGAGTTGGTTCTATTGCTTCTGGCGTCCTTCCGAACCTGCGAGTCGTTCACAACTGCTGAGTTTTCTTTGTTCGCAACTAATTTTGTTTGAAAAAGATTTCCTTAGGTCTTTTGCGATAAAGTTTTGAACTGTTTTGGGTTCAAGGATCTCCAGCTTCAAATCCCAGCGACCCACCCAACCACAATTCTGCCGTATTTTAATTAAAAAGAACTTTAATCGAGCGCATATTTCTTTTTTAGCCCTAAATGCAAAAATGCAACATAACTCTTTCTTTTCAGCAATGTTATAATTCATCGCCCTGCAAGTGTCAGAAGAATCGAATTTTTCTAACATGTTGATCATTTGAATGCCCATTTACCGTTTATTAATTGGAAGGAGGCAATGCACAGTGAAAGTTGTCCCTTTCCCTCTTGGCTCTCAAAAGACACGTGCCACCTAACGCTTCAGTCATGCGCTCGACAACTGCTAATTCTAAGCCTTGACCTTTCGGTTTGGTTGTGAAGAACGGAGTGAAAAGTCTTGGCTTGGTTTGACTTTATCAGATAAGTCAGTCCCAGTGTCTTAAATTGTAATGACGTTGTCGCCTGCTTCTTGTCGTGCTCTTATTTTCAGTTCTCCTTCATTCAGCATAGCTTGAACTGCATTAATAACCAGATTGCCTAGAACGCGCCGCGCTTCAATAAAGCACCGTGGACCATAATTGTTTTTACAGTTTTCTCGACTTTGCACGCGCGTGTTAAGGTGTTTCCTGTGATATTCTTTTAAGAATATTATTTGCAAAAAATGATATAACGGTGTTATGCTAAGAATTATCAAATATTAAATGAAAGGAGAATTAAAAAAAATGGTTAAAGGAAAATCAGTGTCTTTAACAAATCCATCAAACAAAACAAAAAACAAAGAGCAACCCTTCGCAAGTAATGAATCAAAGCCTTCGACCCTGACAGTAAATGTAACAAAGGAGACGGATTAATTGACCCAAAAAATTACGCAAAAAACGAGTATCGACTTAACGGCAATATTTAAGACACAAAAACTAAGGAGAAAAAGCATGAATACTAAAGCGCTATCAAAAACCATAATTGCAATAATTCTATCAGTTATTGTCGTTGTTGCCGCTGTATCCGGAGCCGTCTTATACTATCAAACTCAGAACAGTAAACCCACAATCACAGTTGCCATCTGGGGCGGCGCTTGGGAAACAGGCGCAAAAGCAGCATTAGCAGGGTTTGCACAACAATATAACTGCAAAATAAATTATTATATTCAAAGCAACTCACTTGACACAGTGCAGAAAGAGATAGCAGAAGCAAGGCATCCAACAATAGACGTTATACTGACAGGACCTGACCAATCATTGATAGGTGTAGACGCAGGAATAGTTGAACCAATTAATCCAAGTATAGTCCCGAACTTGGCAGACATTACGCCCGCTGCAAATTTGGTAATCAACGGCTCAACTTACTTTGCCGGAAATTCGCTTAACTTCTTCGGTATAGCCGTCAATACTAATGTAGTCAACGCTTCATACGTAACATCATGGCAATGGTTATGGAATTCAGGGCTGGGTGCCAAAAAAATTGGAATACCTACGCCTACTTATTACGGAATGCCAATACAAGCTTCATACGCTTGGTACGGTGATCAATACCACAACGCGCTCAACGAATCTTGGGCTAAACTTGAGGAGTTAGCTCCAAGCATCGGTTTAGCATACGATTCAGACTCTGTGGCGACCGAAGCCTTGTCCAGCGGAACAATAGATGCCTTAGTATGCTATCAAACAGATGCTTACAGTCTGATCCAGTCTGGCGCTCCAGTAGCCTTCATTGTTCCATCAAATGAACCAACATGGCTTTACCCAAATGGTCCAATAGCGATAAAGAACGGCCCAGCAGGAACCACATTACAAATGGAAATGATAAACTGGCTACTATCAGCCAACAGCGTATCCGCTTACTGTGCAGGCATCGCCGCTAACCCAACCAACGTCAACTCTATAATACCCGCCTCAATGAAACCATACATGCTATCACCTACCCAACTAAATAGCATTCCACCGATAAACTACACATATTGGGCTGCCAACGCAAATTCATGGGACCAAACATGGGACAGCGACATACAACCGCTACTAGGGACAGCATGATACAACCACTACCATAAAACCAGCACTGTTAACAAAATTTCCTTTTTTTCTGTTTGACAACTAAACTCTTAGAGTATTGGAGGTTCAGCAAGCGCCAAAAACAGTCAGCACCGTCTGCGGCATGTGCGGAGGAATTTGTGGAATGCAAGTTTACGTTGACAAGGGTAAAATCACAAAAATCGCTGGGTTACCAAGCCACAGATCAAGTAAAGGAAGGCTTTGCATTAAGGGACTTTCCGCCATAGAGTATGAGTACGATTCACACAGATTAACAAAACCACTCATACGCGTCGGAAAAAGAGGAGAGGGCTGCTGGAAAGAAATCACATGGAAAGAAGCATTAGATATTGTTGCATCAAAATTATTGACTTATAAGGCAAAGTATGGTGCTGAATCTGTCGTCTGGCACAGAGGACAAGCTTCGGGATGGGGAAGCAACTGGAGCTATGCCCAGCGGTTTATGTACGCGTTTGGCTCACCTAACGTTGCTTCCGTCGATCATTTATGTTATACGCCGAGAACAATCGGTCACAAATACACTTACGGCGACCAATTACTACCAGACTACGAGAATGCAAAGTTGATAGTTTTGTGGGGTTTCAACCCGTTTGAGACTTCTCTAAACAATCATGGCAGACGAATTGAAGACGCAATAAAGCGTGGAGTAACTGTAGTCGTTATTGACCCCCGATTTAACAAAACTGCATCGAAAGCTGACCTGTTTATCCAAGTTCGTCCCGGAGCTGACGGAGCGTTAGCTCTAGGAATTTTAAACTATATCGTAAAGGAGGAGCTATACAACAAGGGGTTTGTAGACAATTGGGTTTATGGGTTTGATAAATTCAAAGCCTTCATCGACGAGTACTCTCCTGAAAGGGTTAGCGAAATCACTTGGGTTTCTGCCGATGAAATTCGGAAAGTCGCTCGTCTCTATGCAACCAATAGTCCTGGCGCTGTTTTAGAAGATGGAAACGGCATCGATCAACATACAAATGTTGTACAAACAACCCGTGCTTTAGCTATCCTTAAAGCTATAACAGGCAATGTCGATGCCCAGGGCGGTAATGTTTTTGCTCTTCCAGTTAAAATAAGAGACCTCACTTTACACAAGAAACTAGAGGAACTTCAAAAGAAAGGCGTCAAATCGATTTCTACTCATCCCTTGTATTATCCGTTATGGGGTGTTTCGACACCTGAAGTGTTAGATGCCATAGACACAGGCAAGCCGTATCCAGTCAAGGCGCTAATTGTGCAAAGCAGTTCATTGACTACGGCGGTTTCCAACACTCCCAAAGTTAAAGAAAAATTAAAAACGCTGGATTTTATCGCGGTTCACGACTTATACTTGACGCCGACTGCTGAATTGGCGGACATAGTTTTGCCTGCATCCACATTTTTTGAGTATCCACATATTCGCAGGGAATCATATGGGAACCCAAGCGTCGACACCCTTACGTTAACGTTGGCTAATAAAGTAGTCGAACCTTTAGGCGAATGCTTGTCTGATCCTAAATTCATTTTTGAGCTGGCGAGAAGAGTCGGACTTGGAAGGTATTTTCCATGGAAAAATGAGGACGAAGCCATCAATTATGAGATTGAACCATTAGGCTTAACGGTTGAAGAGCTCAGAAAACACCCTGAAGGTATTACGATAACTTTTAGTCCTCAACAGGTTTACAGAAAATATGAAAAACAAGGGTTCAGGACATCAACTGGCAAAGTGGAGTTTTACTCTGAGACCTTCAAAAAGCATGGGTACAATCCGTTACCCGAATTCAAAGAGCCAGCTGAAGGCCTATACGCCTCAAAAGCCGCATCGAAAGAATACCCGCTAGTTTGCGGAACCGGGCTTAAACTTGCTGAATTCACAAATTCTCGGTTCAGAACGTTACCGTCGCTGAGGAGGATTCATCCTAACCCCTTTGTAGAAATCAATCCTCTTACGGCTAAGGAAATTGGCGTGAAGAATAAAGACTGGGTTTTTGTTGAATCGCCCAGGGGAAAAATCATGATCAAGGCAAAATTAACTCGTGCCGTTCACCCAAAAGTAGTAATGGTCACGCATGGATGGAACCAAATCTGCGAGGATGGACAAACTGACAACAATTTGACTGATGACATCCAGCGTTGCCCAATTTCCGCTGCGACGGGAAACAGGTCATTCCTTTGTAAGGTGTACAAAGTTCAAACGAAAAAATCAGCGAAAAAACGAAAAAAGAAAAATTTGGATGAAAAGAAAGAATGTTTGATCTAGAGCTAAAAGCTATTGTAAAGCAGTATGGCAAAGTGTTGGCGGTTGACGAGTTGACGCTAAGTGTCAACTCTGGTGAGTTGCTGACTTTACTTGGACCAAGCGGATGCGGAAAAACAACAGTGCTTAGAAGCATTGCAGGGCTTGAAAAACCCGATAAAGGCGAGATATTCATTAAAGGAAAATTAGTCAACGATACACCCGTATACAAAAGAAACATAGGTTTAGTCTTTCAAAACTACGCTCTTTTCCCTCACCTGACGGTGTTTGAGAATTTGGCTTTTGGGTTAAAAATAAGAAAAATCCCAACTCCGGAAATTAAAGAGCGTGTGAAGAAGCATTTGGAGTTGATTAGGCTTCCTGAAATTCAGGACAGATATCCACATCAGCTTAGTGGTGGACAACAACAGCGGGTAGCTTTAATCAGGTCTGTTATAATCGAACCGACTCTTCTTCTGCTTGATGAACCTCTGAGCAATTTAGACTTAAAACTGCGCGTTCAAATGCGGGTTGAGTTGACTAAAATTCAGAAAGAAGTGGGCATAACAACTATTTTTGTTACCCATGATCAAGGCGAAGCAATGAGCATGTCTGATCGCGTAGTAGTAATGGATGCTGGGAAAATTAAGCAAATTGGGGCGCCTCGAGAAATATATGATCACCCGCAAAACAGGTTCGTGGCTGAATTCATCGGAGAATCAAACGTTTTTAACGGTAAAATTATCGAGAAAAACCAGTTTGAAACGAAGATAAAGACGAATGGTGACCTGACTTTAGTGGCTTTAAATTCAGAAAAAAAGACTCAGGACAATGTGTGCGTAACTGTAAGACCTGAAGCCGTTAAATTATCTAAGCAGGCACCTCCTTCAAAAAACGTCGCCCAAGGCAACGTTGAAGCCATCGAGAATTTGGGTCCTTACATCAAGTATCACCTTCGTTTAAATGATGACTCGAAAATAACTGCCAACATATCGTATAGCAAGAACACTTTGGCCTACAAGATGGGCGAGTTAGTTTATGCTTACTGGGAACCGGGAGAATGCACGCTCATATGAGATTTGTCAACATTCGCAGGTCAACCACCCAAAAAGGAAAAGCGAAGAAAGCGTTTTTAACAAAATCAAATTTTACGCCGTACCTATTGTTGGCTCCTGTGATACTTCTGCTGGTTATTTTTTTTCTGATCCCCGGTTTAACGCAACTTTCGTTAAGTTTCTATAAGTATCTTCCACCAGGCGTCGTCATAGGTAAGCTCTATGAACCCACCTTCACGTTAGAAAATTATATTCGCTTCTTTAGTCCAACTTACTTAAATGGCTATTTTTGGCCCACAATCAGAATAATGTTCGCATCCACTGCTATCGCTTTAATTCTTAGTTATCCTGTTGCTTACTCTATAGCCAGAACGTCATCATCTAAACTTAAAAAAATATTTATGGCAATCGTAATTGCAGCTATTCTTGTAGGTCCGATTGTACGCGTTTATTCTTGGTTGATAATTCTTGGCAATGAGGGACCAGCAAATAATGTTCTTGCATTTTTCGGGTTTGGTCGAATTGAATTCTTAGGCAGCGAATTAGGCGTTATAATAGGTACAACTCAGTTTCTCTTAGCATACCTTATTCTTGTGTTATTGTCATCTATTCAAAACATTAATCCTGCTTGCGAAGACGCTGCTCGAAGTTTAGGCGCTAACAGCATACATACATTCCTAAGAATCACGCTGCCCCAAAGCCTGCCTGGTATCATTTCCGCGGTAGTTCTTGGCTTGACGTTAAGCGCCACCATGCTTGAAACGCCTCTGGTGCTTGGATTCGGTATAGTCCAGATGCAGGGAAATCTAATCTATAACTATTCGTTGGGATCAGTTGTCAATCTTCCGTTTTCTTCAGCTGCGTCTGTTGTTCTAATCGTAATGGCGTTGACTATCAGCTATGGCGTAAGCTACCTGCTTAAGAGTCAAATAAAATGGGCAAAATAGGAGGAAACACGTTAATGTTGACTGAAAAAATAGCCAAGGCGTTTGTAACCTTCCTAATAATATTGACGCTGTCTCTGCTAATATTGATACCAGTCATCGTGGCTATAGACGCATTTAGTCCAACCGCTTACTCCAATTTTCCGCCTTCAAGCCTAAGTTTTAGATGGTTTGAAAACTTTTTTGGTAACCCATCGCTGCTATCGTCATTTCAGATCAGCATATTTTTCGCAGCCATTGTTGCGGTAGCAACTGTGACTATTGGCACTTTAGCCTCTTACGTGATAGCCCGCTACCAATTCAAGGGAAAAAAACTGATAGACGCTCTTATTCAAGCGCCCATAGTGTTTCCGGGAGTTGCTCTTGGAAACGCGTTACTTGTCTTTTTCTACAGTTCAGGCTTCTATTACCATCCAGCGATGTTGATTATTGGCCAGACAATTATCGGGTTGCCATATGTTTTTCGAGTCATGCTGCCAAGCTTCACTGGGTTAAACCAGTCGTTTGAAGAGGCATCTATGACTTTAGGTGCCAGTCGAGTAGAGACTTTCTTCCGCGTAACTTTGCCATTGGTTAAATCTGCCCTTCTTGCAGGGGCAATCTTGGGGTTTGCAGCGGCATTTAACGATTATGCAGTCAGCGTTTTTCTAGTTGATCCCACGATACAAACTCTGCCTGTGCAGCTTATGGGGTTGATGCAGGCTGGCGTAGATCCCACAATAGCGGCTGCCGCCACATTTACGGTTTTAATAATGATTGTTCTTTTGGTTGTCTGTGAAAAAATAGTTGGAATTGATAAGCTAATGACTGGTGTAAAATATTAATTTCAAAACTATTAAGAGAAAATGTCTTTACAAAAAGCCTAACTTGATAAAATGGGGAGATAGTAAGTAGTGATTGAATATCTGGTATTTGTTACAGCTGGATTGATGCTTATCGGTGCTTTTGCTTACATTCGTTCAATGTTTAGGGGCTTTGCTAAACCTAATAGAGTATCTTGGCTTATGTGGGCCATTGCACCATTTATAGCCACGGCGGCTGAAGTATCAAGCGGCGTAGGCTGGTCAGTGTTACCTGTTTTCATGGCTGGTTTCTCACCATTTCTGATTTTTTGTTTTTCGTTTGCTATCAGGAAGGCTTACTGGAAACTTGCGACTTTTGATTATGTCTGCGGAATTTTGTCTGGGTTATCATTGGTGTTTTGGTATTTAACAAAAAACCCTGATGTAGCGATACTGTTCGCGATAGCTAGCGATGGATTAGCATCCATACCTACTATTAAAAAGGCATTATCATGTCCTGAAACAGAATCTATATGGCCGTATATAACTGGTACATTCGGTGCGTTGTCAAGTCTTTTGACCCTGGTCGTTTGGAATTTTCCTGGATACGCATTTCCCGCATATTTGATATTTATTAATGCGGTTCTCTTAATTTCGATATACAAGAAAAAGCTGGAAACTTTAGTGAACCGACTATTTAGACGACTGCATACTTTTTCTTAAGAGGATTCTGCCTTAGCCATGATTATTTCTAGGAATGCTTCAAGCCTTGTCCGAATTTGCGCTGAATCCTCGCGGGTGTAATCAGATTCTACATTGATCAGCGGTACGTCCTGTTTTTTGAAGAGGTTCGCTATCTTTACCCCTTCGACATTGAAGGCATGGCAATACTGCAGTGTATAGTTGATTACTCCATCAACTTTGAAGGCACATGATAGGTCGCTTAAGTTTTGCAGTCTTGAAGGATTGGGTGTTACACAAGCGCAGTCTATGGCTGCATAGCGCTCAACCAAAGCATCCATTAAGGCCGCCATTGAATCGCCCTTCGGTGAGACAAAACGGCCACGCGCCAGGAGGGCTAACTGGTTTGCTGACAACTTGATAGCTTTCAAGTGTAATCGCTGCGATTCCGAAGTAAACACTCGTCGGCTGGTTGCTAAAGTACCACATGCCAGAATTGAGCGCAATCGTAAAATCCACAGGGTAGTTTAGATAGTCATATACATGTTCAAAGCTAGTGCTGGAAGTCTGAAAATCGATGGACCACGTCAAAGGGTACAACGCCATAGCATATTCATTTTTAACACCGTTTGGTTGAACCATAGTCCACTTGTAAGTGTTTTCCGGAGCGGTTGAAACACCGTTAGCGAAGCTTATGCCGCCCATTGCGATGTCTAAGGCGCTGTGAGCGTTTCCGGTTGAATCGTAAGGCTGAAAGTCAACGCTTGTGCCTCCGACCGCATAATCCATTTTCCATTGTGTGCCGTCTGCAGGGTTAACGAACGTGTAAGAGCTGCTTCCAGAGTACCCGTTTACGCTTGAAAATGTAGCTGTTGGGGCCTCAAAACCTGAAACGTAAGTTGTGGAGGCACCAGCTGTGCCCACTAAAAGACCACTTAAGCATAGCATTGTTATGGCTGAAATAACAAGAATTTTGATTGAGGGTTTAGAGTTAACCATTAGTATCTCTTCTTAGCTACTGATAGAAAAATAATAGAAAAACAACGAAAGAAACGGAACCTTGCTGCATTAGTGCAGTAGTGCGAACATGCCGATTACAAAAAGAACTGCTGAGTAAAGGGCTGCGAATATGCCGTTGACCACGTAGGCCAAGGCGCTGCTTAAAACCCAAATATGGCCAACAAGGCGCGGCGTTAGCAGGCTAAGTGGATTCCACAGCCAAGTGATCTTAGCAAACAGCCACGGATGAAAAATTCCAAAGTTGACCAAAAAACTCGCGATTGAAATTAATATTAATATTAAGCCGACCGCTCTAATTGTTCCATGGCTTTGATTGCCTTGATTAGCAACTTTACCTTGTTTTGAAACTTTTTGTTTGCGCTTATGAGCCAAACTTTGAGAGCCTCATAAGAAAAAAAATTATTTGATGAAACTAAGCGATTGGATTGTTTATTTCGGTGCAACGTTGATGTTTTAGGCAGTCTAAATCTTTCTGATTCATAATTTCTTTTAAATTATTCTTGTTTACCCTGATTGTTTTCCAACTAACATTAGCTAACTCTTGGTCTCTAATTTTATCTTTTTCAGGATTATGTCTGTTATGGTTAAAGTAACCGTCGTATTCAAAGTCTATTTTCAACGAAGGCACGCCAATGTCTGCAAAGCGCCAAGTTTTCTCTGTTTTTATTTGGTATTCTAAGGTTGCATCGGCAAAAACTGTTCTCAAAAACTCAAAAAGCTCTTTTTGAGGTCTAGAAACTCTATGTGGCATGCATTTAACTAAATGTTTACGTTTTTCATCTTCCGTCAGAGTGCTAAACCATAAACGTAATTTTTGCTTTGACTCTTCAGACAGATGTATGCCCTTATGATGTTCACTTATTAGTTTTTTTGTCTTTTCCGACAGTTTTTTTCCTTTGGTGCGTTCACTCATCAATTTCTTGTATACTTCCGAACGAAGTATACCCTTATTTTTGCCTTTGCTGTTTTCGCTTATTAGCTTTTTCGTCTTTTCTGAATGATGTTTGCCTATACGATGTTTACCTAAAAGTTTCCTTGTTGCTTCTGAAGGATGTCTGCCTTTGGTGTGCTCACTCATTAAACGTCTTATTTCTTCCGACCGTTTTTTTCCTTTATTACGCGCACTAATTAGTTTCCTTGTCTTTTCGGAAATAATGCGACCCTTTAAACGATTTCTGATTAATCGCTTTGTTTCTTCAGAACAAGATTTTCCTTTTAGACCTTTGTTCCATGCTTGTTGTGCACCTTTCAATCCCTTGTTCCAAGGAATTCTGCCACATAACAGTTTTCTTGTTTCCTCAGAATGATGCTTACCTTTATGGCGTTCGCTCAAAAGCTTTTTTGTTTCTTCAGAGTGATGCTGACCTAGCATTGGCAAAGCTAAGTTTCTCCTCGGGGTTAGTTGACCTTATTTAGTATGTTATCTATTAACGCTTTTGTGGATGCACCAAATTTTCCCGCTTCAATATCTCCCTTCACCATCTGCAAAACACCAAGTGAAATGTACGCCTCAACGCTACTCTAAGCTCTTCTCGATAGCCTTCAAAACGTCAAGTACGTCTTTAGGTATGGGAATTACGTATTCAACGCACTCAATTTGTTTAGGCTGCTTAGCCATCTTCTACCACTCCAAAGAAGCTTCCATGCTTCTTGTTTCTGGGCTACATGTGCATGATTTGATGTTTATCCAGTCTTAGAGTCTTTGGCAGTAAACCCCATCTTGCTGTGTTGCTGTGATGTTGGCGCAGTTAACAGCCATTTAGAAACGCACTCCGTTGACCTTTCGGGAAGCTTGACGGTCTACATATTTTGTATATCTTCTCACAGTTAATTACTCCCTTCATATTACGCTGGTTATAATGTGGTAGTGGTGAGAGTAATATTTTAAGTATTACGCACAGCATAATCCAATCATAGTAATGCGGTGTCGTGATGGTCAGAGCATACATCTTAACAGAAAGAGAAAGAGAACTCCTCAATCGATATGTACAAAATAACGAGAAACTAAACGGTTTTTCCGTTCTAATTCATTACCTAAAAAAGACTGAAAAACCACTCATAGAAGACGCAGAACTAGTCAAAAAAGCATTAGAAAAAGTTAGAAAAGAAGAATCTTAGTCACATCTTTTTTGCCATATTCCAAAGTTCACTGCAAACGATGTAGCAGCCACCAAAACCATCACAAGGCCGATAAATCTCAAGGATCCGCCTGGCTTCCGGGGATCTGGAACAACCGCTGCGGCTTTGGTTTTAGCTGTTTTCTTAGGCACTTCACTTCACTAAAAGAAAAAGAGAAAAAGGGTAAGTTCTCTGGCTTGAACCTTTAGGATCTGAAGGTTTTTTTGGCGTATGAACGCAGCAGATAAAGCAGCACAGCTGTGACGATTAATGCCAGAATGATGTTTATTATTTGATTAGCCATCAAGAGGCCGCTAGCATTGTAGAGCACTTCAGCAGCAAACAAGTTCCAAATCGAAATAGCCACGAAATTAAGCAGTGAAATCGCGAGGAAAGCGGAGTACATGTTGCTTGAGTAGAATCGCGGAACCGGCAGATACTCAATAACTCCTATCATGATGGCAGCTAGAACAACAAAGAGCCCTGTAGCCAGAATCGCTGTAACAAAAAAGCCAGCAACGGTCCAGCCGACAACAGAAGGCGCTGTAAAGTACGCTCCGAGCAGAATCAGCAGACTTGTAATGAAAGTGGACGCCGACCCAAACAAGATAAAGCCTATTCTCTTATCCACATGTTATCCCTAAAAGAAAAAGCGGAGCAGAATCTTTTTGAGGGCAACACCGTTTTTAGGTATGCAAACTCCCTCAAGAAGAAAGGTACCTTCATAACAATAGTCCATGTTCTTGAGCCTCATTTTAGAAAGCGCCCATTTGTTATTTACGAATGATTAAAAAGGCAAAACAACAATCGAGTAAACAATAGGGATAGGTGCCTATATAGGGAAAAACGCCTATTCCTGCGTCACAGTCCCAAAACGTCGGTTCAACCAATCTGAGAAAACTGGATCAGTTATCCGGTACTGTCCCTTCATTGGTCTCTCGATTATACTGTAGTTCATCAGCTTTGTTAGAGT
>Ga0326728_10016754_pt1 | contig 14860 bp, 17 predicted proteins | sample MB3enrmetagenome_FD_207602 | JGI IMG/M metagenome (GOLD analysis project Ga0326728, IMG submission 207602) | Lab enriched peat soil microbial communities from McLean, Ithaca, NY, United States - MB31MN | ecosystem: Environmental > Terrestrial > Soil > Wetlands > Peat | place: USA: New York...
GGCCCGGCTGCCGTACATCCGCTCCGCCAGCTTATCGGTCAGCAGCGCCACCTTCGCGCGCAGCGTGACGTCGCTTTCATCGAGGAACCGGCCGGAGCCGATCACGATGTTCCGCACCGGTTGGTACTCCTGGTCGGTGCCGATCACCTTCACGTCCTGTTCCTTGCCGCCGATCGGAATGCGGTCGAAGTTGGACATCACGCCCGTAGCCGCCACAATCTCCGCTCCCAGATCCTGACGGATCTCCTCCACGTCGGACATCTTGATGTAATCGGCCTCCGACACCGCGACGTCCGGACCGCCCGAGGCGTAGTACGCAAAGATGATGTTGGAGCCGATGCCCTCGACCTGTTCCAGGATGTAGTCCCGGCTGGTGAGCGAGATGGTCACGACCAGGATCACCGAGGCGGTGCCGATCACCATCCCCAGCCCGGTGAGCAGCGATCGAACGGGATTGGCGCGCAATGCCTGGGCGCTGAATCGGAGGGCTTCGCCGAGGAACACTAGCCGCCCTGCGCTTGCTTGAGGAGTTTCTCAGCCTGTGACCGCGGCGGATCTTCGGGCGTGAGAGCGAGGCTCAAGTAACGCTTGAGCAAATCCTGTGCAACTTTCAGATTTCGGCCGGTTTTGATGTATACGTCTGCCTTGGCAAACAGGACCTTTGGACTGTTGGGTGCAATCGCTTCGGCGCGCGCGAAGCTCTGGTCCGCCTCCTGAAACCGCCCCTGTCTGGCCAGCAGCCGCGCCAAGTCGACCAAGCGCCCCACCTGGTGCGGGGTCAGATCGATGGCCCGCCGCAGTTGTTCTTCGGCGCTGGAGAACTCCTTGCGCTGCTCGGCCAGCCTGGCCTGCGCCCAGTGGCCCTCCGCCGGGTTGATCCGGGCAATCTGCTCGGCCGTGGCAGCCGCCTTTTCGAAACCGCCGCCCAGAAAGCCGGGCGCCTCCAGGTAATACTCAAACAGGTCGCTCTGCGCTTCCAGGTTGCGCGGGTTCAGTTGCGCGGCTCTCTCAAAATGCTGCCGCGCCTTGGAGGCGTGGCCCGGAGCCGTAAGCAGGCTGGAAGTCTCCGCCCGCCGCCCGTACGCGCGCCCCAGCCAGAGGTTGAACTCGGAGTTGCCCGGCTCGGCGGCCACCGCTTTTTCCAGGGCTTCGGTAGCGTTCTTAAAGTCGCCCTGCATGTAGTAATTCCGGCCTTCCAACTCGTAGACCGCGCCGTCTTTTTGCGGGATTGCCCGGAGAATCTTCAAGGATTGCTCGAACTCCGTCAGATTGTATAACTTGCGGGCCTGGTCGAACTCCGGCCCGGCGGCCCACATCCCGCAACTCAAGCTGAGCAGCAATACAAGAGGTTTCAACCGATCACCGTCGTGGCTTGGCTAGCCATTTTAACTCAAATAGATAGATGAATCCGAGGGCGCTTGAGTTTCAGCGGAAGCGCGCCCGCAACGCGTGGGAACACCCTTTTTCTCGTTCGATGAGTCCCGATCCAGTTTTCGGGAAGCGCAGTTAGACTTTGACTCGGCTTACGAGGCGCCAGCCATAGGCCGCGACCCTACGCCCCAGGAACAGCAATCCCACTGGACCAACCAGCAACCAAGAGGAAGGCTCCGGAACGCTACCTGCGCCGCTAAGCGATACGTTGTCGACGTACAGACCCGAGCTAATTGAATCGTCGCCGGTCTGCATGGCGATAAACCCCAGCGTGTAGTTTCCGGTGACGGAAATCGGAATGTTCACCGTGTAGTATCCGGTCATGCCGCCTCGAGTCGATTCATAGAACGGGTTTGACACGCCAACCGCCAGGGTTAAGAGACCGCTCTCGGTGGTGTCGGCCAGTTCAGTCGCCTGCGCCGTGTTGGAATTGAGCTGCAAAGTGTAGAGCGCCGCGTCCCAGTTGGTCGAAATTACTTCGCTGGTGATAAAGTTCCACGTAAACGACAAGGTCTGGCCGGCCGTCGCCGAGAACGTTTGATAGATCGCATCCCCATACGTGGGCGAACCGTTGTTGGGCAGAGCTGTCCCGATCGCCCCGGCCGCAAGATTCAGGTCCGTCTCCAGGGTTCCTACCGCGACGTCGGTCGGAGACAAAGGCCCCTGCCCGCTGTAAATCAGACCCTGGTAACTGCCCGCGGGCGGAACCGCATTCCCTTGCGTACCCACCGCACCGGTTCCAGTCCCGATCGAGGTCCAGCCGGTTAAATTCCCCGTCTCAAAACCTCCATTGACGACTGTTCCAGCCGTCAGACAGGCCACGCTTGCAAGAACAGCTACGGCTATTTTTAGCATTTCGCGTTCTCCTCTCAGCGAAATCGCCCGGGATTCCGATTCTGGCCGCCCGGATGAAAGTAGTATACATCGGTTTGGCTCTTTTGGGTCCCTTGGCACAAATTATTGTTTCTCTTTAAGCCCCATTACGTTCGCTACCCTCGAAGATGATCATGCCGAAATCGCCCATGGCGCGATTTGTGCGGAACCTACTTCCTCAGCAGGGCATTGACGCACCATAGAACCGGCGCCTGCCCGTGCGGATTGCCCTTCTGCGTCGGGCGGTTCAGGTAGAAATCCAGGCTGTTGGTCTGGCCCGTGCCGACGCAGACCTTGTCCACCAGGCCGTCTTTATCGATGAACAATTTGTTCAGCCCGATCCACGCTTTGCGCGGAGACTCGGCGTAGGCCTTGTCCTTGAGCCAGCCCTTCTTCACCCCCGTGATCATGGCGTAGGCGAACATGGCCGTCGCGGAACTCTCCTGGTAGGACTCGGGGTGGTCGATCAGTTGATGCCACACCCCGTCCGCATCCTGATATTTCAACAGCGAGGCCATCATCTTCAGGTAGCCTTGCATGATGCGGGCGCGCTGGGGGTGATTCTTGGGCAGATCGGTGAGCAGTTCGGACATGCCACCCGCCACCCAGCCGTTGCCCCGGCCCCAGAAGAAGGGGATGTCGGGCCCGTGGTAGAACAGGCCGTTGGGCCTCTGCAGCTTGTCCAGGTAAGCCGCCATTTCGAGCGCGGCGCGGTCCAGGTAGACCTTGTCGCCCATGGCGCGGTACGCCTGAAGCTGGAGGATCGTGATCATATACGTGTCGTCGACCCAGAAGCGCGTCTCGGCCGAAAGCCCGTCCGGCCTGGGATCTTCCCACTGCTGGTCCGCCAGTTTCTTGCCGAGTGCCAGGTATTGCGGGTCCTTGGTGCGGATATACAATTCCAGCGGCACGATGCCGAAGATGTTGTGGTCCACGTGGTGCTGCCACGAGACCAGCTTCTTCTGTCCCTCTTCGGTCCGCCACGGGTCGTAGCGCTTCACCAGCGCGTCGGTCATCGCCTGATCCTTGATCAGCTTGGCGAACTCCAGCGCGGAGTACCACGTCGAATCCTCGGCGTAGTGCACCCCGGGGCCGCGCGGAATCCAGCGCGGGAGCATGTCCTTAACGATCTTCCTGCCGATTTCCTCGGGCGACATGCCAGCCGGCCAGTTGGTGAATTCCTTCTTTTCTGCTGCGGTCGCGACTCCCGCCAGCCCCATGATCATGAGTCCGGCAAGCGAATGGTGAATGAGTGTTCGCATTTTCTGTCCTTTCAAAGTGTACACGAGACGGCAAACGCCCGCCAGTTCTCTTTCAGGTGCTCCGGGGAAGTGGTCCCCGTGAGGATGACCCCCTGAAAACTCCTCTCCAGGATGAAGCGGAAGGCCTCGACCTTGTCCGCGCCGGCGTGTACCATGGCGCCCATGGCGAAGGGACGGTTCACGGCAACCCACATCCCCCGCGCGCCGGCCTGGTCGATAATGCCGCCAAACGCCGCGTTCTCCCGGTTGAACGGGAGTTGCATCACCGAGAACCGTTCATCCTCCACCGCCAGGCGGCCCGATTCGGCGTCGCTCACGCTGGGCCCCAGCCGCCGGATTCCGAGCGATTGGGCGTATTCCCACGCCCGCCCCACCTCGGCGCTGGCCAGCGCCTGCGGCGTGGTCTTGTGCAGTTGCAGAATCTCGACGGCTCCCAGCCGCGCCAGGCTTTCATCCAGACTGCGCCGCAGCGCGTCGAAGGAGTGATCCGCGTACGGCGCGCCCGCGGCGCGATCCCAGTGCTCGCCAAACTTGGTGGCCACCGTCACCTGGCTGCGCTGCCCGGCCGGCATTCGCTTCAGGAACCGGCCGAGACGCGCCTCGCTCACCCCATCGCCGTAAGAGGGCGCGGTGTCGAAATACCGTATGCCCACGTCGAACGCCGATTCCAGCAGAGCGAGGGCCTCGGATTCTGAGGGCACCGGGGCCGGCGCGTGGCCCCAGGGTTTGCCGATGCCGATCAGACCGAGACCGAGTTGCACGCTGCCATGGCTCATCGATATATCATAATCTGCATGATCGCTCGCGAACAGGCTTGGAACATTCTCTGCGAATTCACGAAATCCGACGGTCTCCGCAAGCACGCGCTGGCCGTGGAGACGTGCGTGGTGGCGTATGCCGCGAAGCTCGGCGCGGACCAACAAGCGTGGTCCGTCACCGCGCTGCTGCACGATTTCGATTGGGAGATTCACCCGCAGTTGCCGGACCATCCCATCAAGGGCGAGCCCATCCTGGCGGAGCGCGGCGTGGACGCGGAGACGCGGCGGGCGATTCTGTCGCACGCCAATCACAGCGGCGTGCCACGCCTGTCGCCGCTCGAAAAGACGCTCTCTGCCTGCGACGAGCTAGCCGGCTTCATCACCGCCATTTCCTACGTGAAGCCGCACCGCAGCGTGTTCGAAGTGGATGTAGCCTCGGTGAAGAAGAAGATGAAGGACAAGGCTTTCGCGCGCTCCGTAAACCGCCAGGAAATTATCGACGGCGCCCAGGAGTTGGGCGTCCCGCTTGACGAGCACATCGACTTCTGCGTAAAGGCCATGCAGGCGCGCGCCGAGGAGCTGGGGTTGAAAGGAAGCCCTCTACTGCCCTGATGGCAGATTCTCAGCTTCGCTCCAACAATTCCAGCAGCTTCTCTTGCACGGATTCGCCGGTGGGGGTGTCGGGGGTGATGACCAGAATGGTGTCGTCGCCGGCGATGGTGCCGACCACCTCGGGCCACTCCTCGTTGTCGAGCGCCACGGCCACCGAGTTGGCGTGGCCGGGAGATGTCTTGAGCACCACCAGGTTCTGCGCGCGCAGGACATCTTTGAGGAATTCGGCGGCCAGCAGCGAGAACTGCGGACCGGTCTCCTCGGGCGCCATTTCCTGGTAGCCTTCCCGTGTCTTCACCAGGCGCAGGTCGCGTATGTCGCGCGAGAGCGTCACCTGGGTGGCGGCGATGCCTTGGTTCTTCAACTCCTGGGCGAGCTCATCCTGTGTCGAGATGCGCTTGCCGCGAATCAGCTTCAGGATCTGGCCTTGGCGGTAGGTTTTCGTCATAGATTCATCTCAGAGAGGCGCTGGCGGGCGGCGGCCAGCGCGGCAGCTACGGATTGGGGGCCGGTTCCGCCGGCGATCTCGCGCGACTTCATGCCGCGCTTCGGGTCGAGCAGCGCCGCGAGGTCGCCGGTGAATTCCGGCGCGAAGCGTTGCATGTCTTCCGCGGTCCAGTCGGCGGGCTTCTTGCCGCTGCGCACGCTTTCCAGCACGAAACGGCCGGCCAGTTGGTGCGCCTGGTGAAAGGGCATGCCGGCGCGGGCCAGCGCCTCCGCCAGATCGGTGGCCACCACCCAGCTTTCATCGGCGGCGGCGGCGGGCGCGGCGCGGTTCAGCTTCACGGATTGAATGACCGCGCGCGCCATTTCGAGCGAGCCGGCTAACTGATCGGCGGCTTCGAAGAGCGGGACCTTGTCCTCCTGCATGTCGCGATTGTACGTCATGGGCAGGCCCTTCATGGTGGTCATCAGAGAGACCAGGCAGCCCATGACGCGGCCGCTCTTGCCGCGGATCAGCTCGAGGGAATCGGGATTCTTCTTCTGCGGCATGAGGCTCGAACCGCTGGTGACGGCGTCGGCCAGTTCCAGCCAGCCGAACTCTTCGCTCGAATAGAGAATCCAGTCTTCGGCCAGACGGCTGAGGTGGAGCATCGCGACGCTGGCGGCGTAGACGAAATCCAGCGCGAAATCGCGGTCGGCGGAGACGTCCATGCTGTTGCGCGTGACGGACGCGAAGCCGAGGTCTTGCGCCATGGCGTCGCGGTCGAAGGGGAAACCGCTGCCGGCCAGCGCGCCGGAGCCTAGCGGCAGGACGTTTGCGCGCGCGCGTGCCTGGCTGAAGCGCTCCGCGTCCCGCGCGAACATCTCAAAATACGCCAGCAGGTAGTGCGGCCAGAGCACGGCCTGCGCGCGGCGCATGTGCGTGTAGCCGGGGATCACGGCGTCCGGGTCGCGCCCAGCGAGATCCAGCAGCGCGCCCATGACACCGCCCAGCAACGCGCGCACACGGTCAGATTCCTCGCGCAGCCACAGCCGCGTGTCGAGCGAGACTTGCTCATTGCGGCTGCGGCCGGTGTGGATCTTGTCGGCGACCGGGCCGGCGCGCTCCTTCAACTTGCGAATGACATAGGTGTGGATGTCTTCATCGGCGGCGTTGGGGTCGACCGGTTCCTGGCGGATCTCGTCGAAGGCCGCGACAATCCGGTCGCGCTCTTCCGCAGTCAGAATGCCAACGCGCTCCAGCGCGCGCGCGAACGCCTGCGAGCCGCGGATATCGGCATCCAGGAGCCTCCGGTCGAAATCCAGGGACCCCGAGAAACGTTCGAAGACCTCGGACGGTCCCGATTCAAAACGCCCGCCCCAGAGTTTCATTTGGGCTTGCCGGCAATGGCCGCCCGCACTTTGATGGGCAGGCCGACCAGGTTGATGAAGCCCAGGGCGTCCTTCTGATCGTAGCTGGCGCCCATGGTGAAGCTCGCGATATCAAGCGAGTAGAGCGAGTACGGCGACTGGCGCGAGAGCGGCTCGATGTTGCCCTTGTAGAGCCGCAGCTTCACAACGCCAGTGGTGGTCTCGGTCACCTTCGCGAAAAACCCGTCGAGGGCCTCGCGCAGCGGCGTGAACCAGAGGCCGTTGTAGACCATCTCGGCGTAGTCTAGCGCCAGCTTCTGCTTGTAGTGGAGCGTGTTCTTGTCGAGCGTGAGCGCTTCCAGCTCGCGCATGGCGAACATGATGAGCGTGCCGCCGGGGGTCTCATAACAGCCGCGCGACTTCATGCCGACGAAGCGATTCTCCACCAGGTCGATGCGGCCGATGCCGTGCTCGGCGCCGATGCGGTTGAGGGTTTCGAGCAGTGCGACGGCGTTCATCTTCTTGCCATCGACCGAAACGGGGACGCCGTTTTCGAAACCGATGGCGACTTCGCCGGGCGTGTTGGGCGCGTCGGCGGGGCTTTTGGTCAGCACCCAGATGTCATCGGGCGCGGCGTTGGCGGGGTTTTCGAGCGCGCCGCCCTCGTGCGAGATGTGCCAGATGTTGCGGTCCCGGCTGTAGATCTTGGTGGTGGAGGCGGAGATGGGCACGTGGTGCGCGCGCGCGTACTCGATGGCGTCCTCGCGCGAGACGATGGTCCACTCGCGCCAGGGGGCGATCACCGCAAGCTGCGGCGCCAGGGCCTTGTAGGTGAGCTCGAAGCGCACTTGGTCGTTGCCCTTGCCGGTGCAGCCGTGCGCCAGTGCGTCGCAGCCGCTCTTGAGCGCCACCTCGACCTGCTTCTTGGCGAGCAGCGGCCGGGCGATGGAGGTGCCGAGCAGGTATTTGTGCTCGTAGACGCCGCCGGAGCGGACCAGCTTCCAGAGATACTGCGAGACGAATTCCTCGCGCATATCCTCGACATACACTTCCGAAGCGCCGGTTTTGCGGGCCTTCTCTTCGAGGCCGGTGAGTTCATCGGCGCCCTGTCCGATATCGCCGCACACGGCCACCACTTCGCAGCCGTAGTTCTCCTTGAGCCACGGAATGATAACGGAGGTATCGAGGCCGCCGGAATAGGCGAGAGCTACTTTTTTGGGTTTCGTCATAATGGGGTTAGCTCCGTAGGAGCGCAGGATGCTCCGGCCCAATTCTTCCGCCCCGTTCCGGGGCTTTCCTGCCGCTCCTCCGTCTCCCAGGGCTGACGCCCTGGGCTATGTTCTGTCGCCCTTTCGGGCTCAGCACAAAAGTGAACAGCATTGGGTTCAGGCATAAACTCACACTCACGATAACATCATCAACAACAGCGCCTTCTGCGCGTGCAGCCGGTTTTCGGCCTGATCGAAGATGGCGGAGCGCCGGTGCTCCATGATGGAATCCGTAACCTCTTCGCCGCGCTTGGCGGGCAGGCAGTGCATGAATATGGCGTCGGGCCGCGCCTGCGCGAACAGTTCGTCGCCCACCTGGAAGGCGTGGAAAGACTTCTTCCGCTTGACCAGTTCCTGCTCCTGCCCCATGCTGGTCCACACATCGGTGTAGACGGCGTGCGCGCCGGCGAGCGCCTGGGCGGTGTCGTGCGTGATGAGCAGCGAGGCGCCGGAAACCGCGGCCAGTCCCTCGGCCTGCGCCACGATGTCGGGATCGGGCGTGTAGCCCTCGGGGCAGCCGATGGCGAAATCCGCGCCCAGCCGGAGGCTGGTGAGCATCAAGGAATGCGCCACGTTATTGCCATCGCCGATGAAGGCCACCTTGCGCCCCTTCAGTTCGCCGAAATGTTCGCGGAGCGTCTGTGCGTCGCCCAGCGCCTGGCAGGGGTGGTAGAGGTCGCTCAGGGCGTTGATGACCGGCACGGACGACCAAGCAGCCAGCCCCTCGACGGTGGCCTGCTGGAAGACGCGGGCGACGATGCCATCCACCCAGCGGTCGAGGTTGCGGGCGACATCCTTGAGCGGCTCACGGACGCCGATGGGGCCGTCGACGAAGAGCGCATCGCCGCCCAACTGCTTGATGGCCAACTCGAACGTCAGCCGCGTGCGCAGCGAAGGTTTTTCAAACAGCAGGGCGATGGACTTCCCGTCGAGCGCGCGGGCGTAGTCTCGAGGCGATTGTTTGACCTCGGCGGCGAGATCGAGCAGGTGCAGCAGCTCATCGTCGGTTAAGTCGAGATCGCGGAGCAGGTCAGACGCGTTCGTTTTCATAATCTGAGCCGGTGTGAAAGCAGTGGCCATAGCGGTCGCCTTCAGTGAATGTTTATTCACTACAATGCATAATCACACATTTGGGGGCGGGTGTCAAGAGCCGAGACTTCACCGGGTCGAAGGGTCATGGATAGGCAGTTCGTATACTGGGTCATCGGCAGCGTACGCCGCCTCGAATCGGAGCCGGCCAGTGGCGCGCCAAGCGGTGTCGTCTACGGAGATGCCCCACTGGAGTACGAGCTGAATCTGTTCTCCCGGCGGAACCTGCGCTGCGATCTCAGGCGGAACGATGATCTGACCATTGGGCGTGAGTTCACCCCTGAAGCCAGCGGTCTTCATTTCTCTTCCCTCACTTCCCATATCGTCTCACGCGGCGGGACGATGGGCGTCCGCACGGCCTTCGTGATCGCCCGTGGCTCCTTCCGAGTGGCGCGTGATACGGCCATTTGTATTACCTCCGGATGGCCGTGATCCGGGGAGCGCCAGTGGACTGAGCACCGGGACAAGATCAAGGTCTGCAGACTCCAGATTTCAGCCATTGGCCTTTGGGTGAGTCGAGCACTAGCACGGAGATCGGGGGTCCAACGTCCGGCAGTCTCTGTCTAATCGCAAGATTGATAAAGGCCTCGGCATTTGCCGCTACGGTGGAGGCGTCTCCCATCCAGTAGCGTGGGTGCTCCCGCTCGAACGTAGTCTTGAGTTCCTGCGGAACAAAGATCCCAACGTAGCCTTGAGAGCAGTCTGCGCCAGGGCAAATATGTTGCTCCACTCTCAACTTCAGGTCAGCCGCATTCAGGTCTTCAATTATGAATGTCAAATCAACTACGGCAGGGGCACCCTTTTCGAAACCGACAAAAACAACGCCCATCGCTTGGGCACTGGCAAAATTGTCCTTGAACGCCATAGGATCTTCCGCACGAGATTGAACAATCGCCCGGTTCAGTGGGCCCGCAATGGTCGATTTCACCTTCGATGCCAGTTCTGCAACGGAATCTCCTCGGGATCCAAGTATTGTGTGATTCAAATCGTAACCGGATGCGCGGTGACTCACGAACTTGTTCGGAATATAGAAAACCTCGCCTGCCCTTCGAATCTTGCACACCTCACCGTTCGCTGCGCCATGCGCATCCACAGCTTTGCTATCAGCAGCGATTACCACGAACCTCGGGGTTACGATCAACGCAATTGCAGTGGCGTACAGTTGCACGCACAGCGTCAAAGCTATCGCCAACGAGCGCGTGACCATGCCTCAGTATTGCACCCGGCTCCCCGAGATGCCGACACCGGGCGGTTGCTCAGCCGGAGACTGGCCCAGGCGGTGTCCGGAAAGCGCTGAAGTGGATTACTCCGCGTACGCCGGCCAGCAACCGGGAACGACTTCCATGGGTTTGCGCGGATTCCTCCGGTGACGCGCTGTTCAGGACAGAGGAGGTGTCGGGATCGCACGCCCGACGCATTGTCCGCGCACAGCGGCCCGGGCGGATCGGGCACGCTGGTAGTCTATTGGATGGCGGAGAATAGAATTATGAGAACTGCCAGAAGGCGTGCAGCCACAGCCGCTTCCCGAAAAGTCGTTGTCGAGTTTCCCACGCCGCTTTTCAGGGAAACCGAACGCGCTGCCGCCGAAATCGGCGCCAGCCGCAGCAAGCTGATCCGCTGCGCTGTTGAGCAGTACCTGGAAGCGCTGCAGAAGAGGAGGCTGGAGCAGGAACTGGCTGCCGGGTACGTGGCCAATTCGGCCCTCGACTGCAGAATTGCGGAAGAGTTCTCCGCCGTAGACTACGAGACTTTCTATTGAGGTTCGCGGAGTACAGTGACAGCGGCGGTTGCCAACCGCCGCGCAGGATGCCATCCTGCCCCACATTTTCTCAGGCAGCAGCGTTGAGGGGGTGCACGTCGCGGTCAATCTGTCCCTTAGCCTCGCGCTCAGCGACCTCCAGGGAGTATGTCGATTGCAGGTTCATCCAAAATGCGGGCGTAGTGCTGAAATAGCGGGCCAAGCGAAGGGCCGTGTCGGAGGAGATGCCGCGAATCGAGTCCTGGGGCAGTCCGTTAGCGGTGGTCCACACGCCGCGCCCGTATTGGGTGATCGCCGGTCTGGGGTCGAGCCCCCAGGCGACGGCCGCGGCAGAAAACGCCAGGAAAAGCCCCAGGCAGAGCGTTCGCCCGGCAGGCCTCACTTTGTTCAATTCGGTCATGTCATCCGCCGATCGGGATGCACTACCGTATGAGGTTACCACTTAGATCTGGATCGCGAAGCAGGCCTGGCAGGTTCATTCCGCTGGCGGCGGCGCCATGCGCGTTCCGGGCGTGATGATGACTTCGCCGGTTGACCTCAGGCAGATCTCGTAGACCCGGCCGGGCTCCAGAAGCATGTAGGGGGCGTCGCCGTGGATAGCCCGCACGCCGCGCTCCTTCGCCAGTTTCTCGTCGTTGGCAAGGTCCCAGAAGCGTCTCCAGAGGTCCTTCTCGAATTCGCTGGCCGCTTGCCGCTCCGCGTAGACCTCGGGCACCTGGCCGTCTTTGTCGATGGCGAAGCCGTCTTCGGCGCGCATGGTGCTGGAGAAGATCCGGCGAAACACCATGAGCGCCGCGCCCTTGATCGGGTCGCCCTGCTCGACGAAGTGGTCGTCGAATTTGATCACCAGGGTGTCAAAATAGACTTCCTGCCCCGGCAGAGTGAACTCTCGAGAGGTACTGATCGGCTTGCCGGCGTCGTCAACCTCGGTGAACCGAATCGTGGTTTGCAGGTTGCCCTGCTGGTCCTTCTCCTGTCGCAGAACCTCGACCCGCGCCCGGCGGTCGATGTGCTTCAGAATCTTCAGGTAGGCTTCGAGGCGCTGGTTGTCTTGCTGGAGCTTGAGAATGGTCGCTTGCTGCTGGCGGATCTGGTCCTGCAGTGCCTGCCGCGGCTTGACGACCAGTTCATACGACAGATAGACGCTGGCGGCGGCGACTGCGACCAGCAACACGGACGCGACCAGGGACCGAATGGGGAAATGACGGCCGCCGCTCATATCAGCGCCGCGATTGGCGATGCGCGCCGCCACCTAACCCGCCCAGGTCGATGATCACCGCGATCAGCAGCCACAAGAGATTGATTCCCGCCGTGGGCATGTTGCTGTTGATTTCCCAGGCATAGACGATGGTGGTGAGCGGCAGGAAGATGAAGCCGAGTACCGGCAGTACCAAGCCACCGTGGAATGCGCGTTGCAGGTAGGTCGAGTAGATCCACATCAACACCAGCGCGACGCGCGGAAAGACCAGGAGAATGAGCAGGAGAAAGCAAGGCATAGCCGGTCGTAGAGCAACTGTGGTGCCGTTCAGGTGAAGCCGGGATTGTCGTGGGATGCGGGTTTACCGACTGGCCTGGCGGAGCAAAGATTGCACTCAACGCAGCGAATTTTGCACTCACTTCTTCACTGTGAGCAGGCGGTCTTCTTTGGGGAAGGTCTCCACCACAATATCCTTGTAGAGGACTTTCTGCTGGCCGTTGAAGCCGTGGAGTTGCATGCCGATGGGGCCAACCTTGATCCGGTTGGGGTCGGGCTCGCGCCATTCCATGATCTCGACGCCGTTGAAGGCGGAGCGGACGCGGTTGCCCTGCGCCAGAATTTCCACCTTCACCCAATCGTGCTGGGCGGTGACTTTCTCCGTGGTCAAATAGTAGACGCGGAGGGCCCTGGCCTCGATATAGTCCCACATGCTGGGAATCGGGAAGATCACCAGCGGGCCGCGCGTGTTCCACTTGTTGGCGCCTTCCTCCAACACCTGGCCCCAAAAGCAGACGCCGGCGTGGTTCTCCGATTCCACCATCTTCGACAGTATAGGCGATAAAACCTGTTACAACAGAGGGCATGGCACAGGGATCCACGCGCCGCCGGGATTTTCTGAAACTGGCGGGCTGCGCCGCGTCGACCATCAGGGGCGCCAACGACAGAGTGAACGTGGCGTTCATCGGAGTGGGCCGGATGGGCGCGAAGAATATCGGGTATGCCGCGAGAGTTCCGGGCTTCGAGATTGTGGCGGTTTGCGATGTGCGCCAGCCGGCGCTGACGGATTTCCGCGAAATTCTGGCGGACCCCTCCATCGACGCGGTGTGCATCTCCACGCCGGACCACTCGAACGCCTGCATGACGGTGGAAGCGTGCCGGGCCGGCAAAGACGTTTATGTGGAGACACCTGCCTTCGTGCACGTGGAAGAGGGCGTCAAAATGGTGGAGGCGGCGCGCCAGTACAAGCGCGTGGTGCAGGCGGGCACCGTCGAGCGCTCGAGCGCGCCGGTTCAGAGGGCGCGCGAGATGGTCAAGGGCGGCGCGCTGGGCGAGGTCCGCTTCTGCCGCGCGTTTGAGGCCGCGGCGACGGATGGGGGCGTGCATGTGATCGACATCCTTCAGTTCGCCTTCGATGAAGCGATGCCGGTTTCCGTCACCGCGCAGGGCTGCGCGCCCGACACCATGCTGGCGACGTTCCGCTATCCCGGGTTTGTGGCGTCGTACGAGAGCCGCGCCGGCAACACGTACGGCGCGGCGTTCCACGGGACGAAAGCTACACTGATGGTGATCCCCGCGGCCGACGCGCACGTGGCCCACTGGAAGAATTTTCTGGAGTGCATACGCACGCGCGCGAAACCGGCAAGTGAAATCGAGACGTGCGTGCGCAGCACGGTTACATGCATGCTTGCCGAGATCGCCATGCGGCATGGCATGACGCTCAACTGGAGGTCTGATAACTATGAGATGGTTCCGTTTATGCGCCGCTTTGCTGGCTGCGTCGACGCTGGCGAGCGCGCAAAGCCCTACGGGGAAGTGGATTGCGAGGTACTCGCCGGATGACGAGGCGCGCGAAATCGTTCTGGCATTGAACGTGGAGAGCGGCGGCACGGTGACGGGGTACGTGCTGGCGCCGAATTATGAGGACCGCATCGTCGAGGGCACGGCCAGCGGCGCCCAGGTTACATTCGTGGCCGAGCGCGAGGCCAACAACAACACCAGGCGGCGGAGCAACTACAGCGCGGTGCTGGAGGGCGGCAAGCTGAAGCTTACTATGCCGGCTGCCGGCAACCGGCCGCCGCAAGTCATCGAATTCACGCGCGCGTCGGCCGAGGCGCAGGCGCCGCTGCCGCCCGTGCCGCCCAAGATATCGCTCCCGGCGCCGGCCGCCGTGCGCGATAACGGGCTGGCCAGGACCCCACCCATGGGGTGGAACAGTTGGAACAAGTTTCAAGGCAAGGTGAACGACAAAGTGGTTCGCGAGATCGCCGACGCCATGGCCAAGAACGGCATGAAAGACGCCGGCTACGTGTATGTGAACATCGACGACACCTGGGAGAGCGCGCGCGACAGCCAGGGCAATATCGGCGCCAATTCGAAGTTCCCGGACATGAAGGCGCTGGCGGATTATGTCCACGGGAAAGGGCTGAAGCTGGGGATCTACTCCTCGCCCGGTCCCAAGACTTGCGCCGGGTACGAGGGCAGTTACCAGCACGAGGCGCAGGACGCCAGGACGTACGCGGCGTGGGGCATCGACTACCTGAAATACGACTGGTGCAGCGCCGCGCGCGTGTACGCGCCCGATGCCGCCACCATGCAGGCCGCCTACGCCAGGATGGGCGAGGCGCTGCTGGCTTCGGGCCGGCCCATGGTCTACAGCCTGTGCCAGTACGGCATGCTCGACGTGGGCGAGTGGGGCGCGAAAGTGAGCGGCAACCTGTGGCGCACCACGGGGGACATCAGCGACCGCTGGCAATCCATGTCGCATATCGGGTTCGACCTGCAACCCGGCCGCGAGAAGTACGCCGCCCCCGGCCACT
>Ga0326728_10016755_pt1 | contig 14860 bp, 12 predicted proteins | sample MB3enrmetagenome_FD_207602 | JGI IMG/M metagenome (GOLD analysis project Ga0326728, IMG submission 207602) | Lab enriched peat soil microbial communities from McLean, Ithaca, NY, United States - MB31MN | ecosystem: Environmental > Terrestrial > Soil > Wetlands > Peat | place: USA: New York...
TCCCCCGCCTCGCTTTCCTCCTCCTCGCCCTCCGGCTCGGAGATGCGGTCGACGGAGACGACGCGCTCCTGCTCGGCGGTGTCGAAGACGATGACGCCCTGCGTCGCGCGGCCGGCGACGCGGATGCCGCCGACCGGCACGCGGATGAGCTGGCCGCCGTCGGTGACCAGCATGATCTCGTCGCTCTCCTCGACCGGGAAGGAGGCGACCAGCTTGCCGTTGCGGGCGTTGACCGCCATGGCGACGACGCCCTTGCCGCCGCGTCCCGCCGCCCGGTACTCGAACGACGAGGTGCGCTTGCCGTAGCCGTGGCCCGAGACGGTGAGGATCGTCTGCTCGCCCGCCGACATGTTGGCGTAGCGCTCGGGCGTCAGCGCGGCGCCCGCCGGCGCCTCGCTCTCGCCCTCCGCCTCGCTCTCGCCCTCCGCCTCGCCGTTCGCCGGCTCGTCGCCCGTCTCGCCCGCCATCGCGCGGCGCATCTTCAAGTAAGCGGCGCGCTCTTCGCTCGTCGCCTCGAACTGGCGCAGGATCGCCAGCGAAATGACGCTGTCGCCCTCGCCGAGGCTGACGCCGCGCACCCCCATCGAGTCGCGGCCCTTGAACACGCGCACGTCGTCGACCGCGAAGCGGATGCACTGGCCGAGCGCCGTAGTCAGCAGCACGTCGTCCTTCTCCGAGCAGATCTGCACGTCGACGATGTTCTCGCCCTCGTCGAGCTTCATCGCGATCTTGCCGGCGCGATTGACCTGGGCGAAGTCGGAGAGCTTGTTGCGCCGGACCGCGCCGCCGGTGGTGGCGAACATCACGTCGAGGCTCTCCCAGCTCGATTCGTCCTCCGGCAGCGGCATGATGGTGGTGATGCGCTCGCCCGATTCGATCGGCAGCAAGTTGACCAGCGCCTTGCCGCGCGCCTGCGGCGCCGAAAGCGGCAAGCGCCACACCTTCTCCTTGTAGACCTGCCCCTTCGAGGAGAAATAGAGCACCGGCTGGTGGGTCGAGGCGACGAACACGCGCGCGACGAAGTCCTCTTCGCGCGTCGCCATGCCGGAACGGCCCTTTCCGCCGCGCCGCTGCGCGCGATAGGTCGACAGCGGCACGCGCTTGATGTAGCCGCCGTGGCTGACCAGCACCACCATGTCCTCGCGCTGGATCAGGTCCTCGTCGTCCATGTCGCCTTCGCTGTCGAGGATCTCGGTGCGGCGCGGATCGGCGAAGGCGGCCTTCGCCGCGTTGAGCTCGTCGCGGATGATGCCCATCAGCCGCGCGCGCGAGCCGAGAATCTCGAGATATTCGGCGATCTCGGCGGAGAGCTTGTTGAGGGCTTCGGCGATCTCGTCGCGCCCGAGCGCGGTCAGGCGGGCGAGGCGCAGCTCGAGGATGGCGCGCGCCTGCTCTTCGGAGAGCCGCATCGTCCCGTCTTCGGCGAGGCGGTGGCGCGGATCGGCGATCAGCGCCACTAAGGGCGCCATGTCGCGCGCCGGCCAGGGTCGCTCCATCAGCGCGACGCGCGCGGCCGCCTGGTCGGGCGAAGTGCGGATGAGGCGGATCACCTCGTCGATGTTGGCCACCGCGATGGCGAGGCCGACCTGGATATGCGCATTGTCGCGCGCCTTGGCGAGCAGATGCTTGGTCCGCCGCGTCACCACCTCCTCGCGGAAGTCGAGAAAGGCGACCAGCATGTCCTTCAGCGTCATCATCTCCGGCTTGCCGCCGGAGAGCGCGATCATGTTGGCGCCGAAGGTCGACTGCATCGCGGTGAAGCGCCACAGCTGATTGAGCACCACGTCGGCGATCGCCTCGCGCTTCAGCTCGATGACGATGCGCATGCCGTCGCGATCGGACTCGTCGCGCAGGTCGGCGACGCCCTCGATGCGCTTCTCGCGCACCAGCTCGGCGATCCGCTCGATCAGCGTCGCCTTGTTGACCTGATAGGGGATCTCGGTGACGACCAGCGCCTCGCGATCCTTGCGCAGCGTCTCGACCTCCACCTTCGCGCGGATAAGGATCGCGCCGCGTCCGGTGGCGTAGGCGGCGCGCACGCCGGAGCGGCCGAGGATCGCCCCGCCGGTGGGGAAGTCCGGCCCTGGAATATGCTCCATCAGCTCGTCGATCGAGATGTCCGGCTTGTCCATCAAGGCCAACAAGCCGTCGATCGCCTCGCCGAGGTTGTGCGGCGGGATGTTGGTCGCCATCCCCACCGCGATGCCGCCGGCGCCGTTGACCAAGAGGTTGGGGAAACGCGCCGGCAGGACGACCGGCTCCTGCTCCTTCTCGTCGTAGTTGGGGCGGAAGTCGACAGTGTCCTTGTCGAGGTCCTCGAGCAGCGCCATCGCCGGCCGCGCGAGCCGCGCCTCGGTGTAGCGCTGCGCGGCGGGCGGGTCGCCGTCGACCGAGCCGAAATTGCCCTGGCCGTCGACCAGCGGCGCGCGCATCGAGAAGTCCTGCGCCATGCGCACCAGCGCGTCGTAGACCGCGAGCTCGCCGTGCGGATGGTACTTGCCGATCACGTCGCCGACGGTGCGCGCCGACTTGTTGTAGGGCCGCTCGGGGGTGAAATTCGCCTCGCGCATCGCATAGAGAATGCGCCGGTGCACCGGCTTCAGCCCGTCGCGGACGTCGGGCAGCGCGCGGCTGACGATCACGCTCATCGCGTAATCGAGATAGCTGCGCTTCATCTCGTCGAGGATCGAGACAGGCTTGATGTCGGCCGAGCCGCCGGGCGCGGGCCGCTGGTCGTTCGGTTCGCTCAATGTGGGGATTCCCGGGACGAATCTTCGTCATCGATTTGTAGCCGATTCCGCGCTCCGCCGCCACTTTCGCCGCCCCCGCCGCGGCGCTTAATTCGTCGTTTCGTTTCAATGCGTTATGGAGGCCGCGGGCGCGCCCCGGCGCGGCTCGGCGCGCGCCGCCTTGACGGGCGCGCGCCTTTGCCCTCTCTCACGCCTGCCGGAGGGGGCCCGCGATGGGGTTCGACGATCTCAAGACCGCACTGGTGACGCTGCTGGTGACGCTCGATCCGCCGGGTCTGTCGCTATCGTTCGTCGGCCTGACGCTCGGCATGACCCGCGCCGCCAAGCGCGAGGTGGCGCTGCGCGCCTGCGTGATCGCCTTCGGCATTCTCGCCGTCTTCGCGCTGGGCGGCCGCGCCATCATGAACGAGCTTGGCGTGACCATTCCCGCGTTCCGCATCGCCGGCGGGTTGTTGCTGCTCTACATCGCCTTCGACATGGTGTTCGAGCTGAAGCAGGAGCGCAAAGGCAAGCTCGCCGACGAGGCGGCGATGGCCGACCACGTTCGCAACATCGCCGCGTTCCCGTTGGCGATTCCGCTGATGGCGGGGCCGGGCACGATCACCGCCACCGTGCTGCTCGCCGACCGGGCCGGCGGCGCGTGGTTGGCGTTGACCAACCTGATGGCGATCGTCGCGCTGACGATGGCCGTAACCTTCGCCACCTTCGTCGCCGCCGAACGCGTCGGTCGATGGCTCGGCGCGACCGGCGCGATCGTGCTCACCCGCATGCTCGGCGTCGTGCTCGCCGCGCTGGCGGTGCAATTCGTCATCGACGGCGTCGTATCGGTCATGCGAGCGGGCGGCGGGTGAAGCGGCGACCCCGGCTTCGCGCGTCGGTTATGGGTCGATCACGGACGTTTTCCGCCGTGGCGCCAAGCGTCACATTTTGATCGCCAGCTCGGCCGCCGCGCGGCGGCTCTCCCCGAAGTCCAACCGCGCGGGCTGCCCCTCACTTGACCTACGACATTCACACATCTTGGCGACGGCGCGGAAGCTCGCCCGGCCCCTCAGCCTGCCTCTCCCCGCGAAGACGCGGGGAGAGGTGAAGAAAGGCGCCACGCGCTCCTCTCCCCGCTTGCGGAGAGGTTGGGCGAGGGGCCGGGCGATTGGCCGCAGGCCTCGAAGATGTGTGAATCCGCTAGCTCACTTCGCCGGCCCTGCCGCGCCGGCGTTGCGCCGCCGCCACTCGTCGCGCTCGTAGTCCTCGAAAGCGGCGATCATCGCGCGATAGCTGCGTTCGGCGACGCTCTCGGCGAGGCCGTCCTCGCGCGCTATCGCCTTGACCTTGGCGATGATCGCTTCGACCCGCGCCGGCGCGCTGACCGCCGCCGGATCGCGCTTGAAGCGCCCCGCCTCGGCGACGTATTTGGCGCGCTCGGCCATCAGCGCGACGATCTGGCGGTCGATCGCGTCGATGTGGCCGCGGGTCTCGGCGAGGCTCGCGCAACATTTGCCGCCGTCGACGGAGGGCGAGCCCCAATAGGCGGCGGACGGCGCGGCGTCGTCCCCGGCGCGCGCGACGGCGAGCGGCGCGACGACCAGGGCGGCGAGAGCGAACGGTCGAAGCTTCATCGAAGCGGCCTTCTCAGCCAACGGAAAACGCGCGACGCGCCTGCTTCCGCAAGCAGACGCGCGGCGCTCGCCGCTCGGCGGCGCGGCGTCCGCGCTCGGCTGCGCCGAGCCGCCGGCCGCGTCGCGTCGGCGAGCGTCAATTGACAGGTTTTCTGACCATGTCTAGACATTTAACGGGTAGGCCGCGATCTGGGGGCGATGGCGCGGCCTGGGGCGTCGCTACTCGATCGCGGCGGCGCCGAGCGCCGTCACGCCCGCCGAGGCGGCGCGCCGATCCATCGGACATGGGAGGCATGAATGGGTGAGAGGATCGAATTGCGCCTGACGCGGCGCGCCGCGCTGGGAAGCTTGGCCGTCTTGGCGGCGTCCGGCGCCGGGCTTTTCGGCGCCACGCGCGCCGCCCGGGCGGACGACACGCTCGGCGAGATCAAGAAGCGCGGCGAGCTCGTCGTCGCCACCGAAATGCAGTTTCCGCCCTTCGACATCTCGGACAACGGCGTCTACAAGGGCGTCGACCGCGAGTTGATCGACGCCGTCGCCAAGGAGATGGGCGTCAAGGTCTCCTACCTCGACCTGCCCTGGACCTCGGTCCTGCCCGGCCTCGAGGCGAAGAAGTTCGACCTTTGCGTCGCCCCGGTGACGATCACCAAAGAGCGCATGAAGCATTACGCGTTCTCGGTGCCGATCGCCGACGCCACCGCCGCCCTGATGAAGCGGGCCGACGATAAGAGCATCGGCAAACCCGAGGACATCGCCGGCAAGACGGTCGGCGGGCAAAAGGGCACCTCGCAGCTCGCGCAGCTCAAGGAGTTCGCCGCTAAGCTGCCCAAGCCGGTCGAGTTCAAGGAGTACGTCGACAACAACCAATCCTACGCCGACCTCGCGGCGGGACGCATCGACGCCTCGGTCAATTCGCTGCCCAACCTCGCTTACGCGGCGGCGCAGCGCTCCGACGTATTCGCGCTGGTGCTGCCGCCGTTCGGCCAGCCGACCTATTTCTCCTGGGTCGGCCGGCTCGAGGACAAGACGCTGCTCGACGCGGTCAACGCGGCGATCGTCAAGCTCGACGGCGACGGCACGATGGCGGCGATCCAGAAGAAGTGGTTCGGCCAGGCGATGGATCTGCCCACGACGGTCCCCGAGCCGACGATCTGACGCGTTTCCGGTCTCGCGCGCCTAATCTTTAGGCTCCCCGCCCCCGCCTCTCTCCCGTAAGAACGGGAGACGCGCGGGGGCGAAGCGCCGGCCCGCGCGCAGGCCCTGCGCGGCGTCATGCGTTCGAGCGCAGGTTCGGTCGCCAGTTCCGATGCATCCCGAGGTCATCCTCCACTCCTTCGGCTATCTCGCCCAGGCGGCGGGAGTGACCCTCGCCATCTCGCTCGCCGGCATCCTGCTCGGCTTCGTCATCGGCGCGGGGGTGTGCGTGGCGGGGACATCGCGCCGCATCTGGGCCGCGCGGCTCGCCGGCGTCTACGTCAGCGTGTTCCGCGGCGTGCCGCTGCTGGTGCTGCTGCTGTTCATCTACTATTTCCTCGCGGAGTTCGGCCTCGACGTGCCGGCGTTGGTCGCCGCGATCGGCGGGCTGGCGCTCTCCTCGGCGGCCTATCAGACGGAAATCCTGCGCGGCGCGCTGAACGCCGTGCCGAAGGGGCAAGCCGAGGCGGCGGTCGCGCTCGGCTTCACCCGGGTCGAGATCTGGCGGCGCATCCTGCTGCCGCAGGCGCTGCGCATCTCGATCCCGCCGCTGATCAACGAATTCATCCTGCTCCTGAAGGCTTCGTCGCTGGTCTCGGTGGTCGGCATCGCCGAGCTGACGCGGGTGAGCATGAACATCGCGACGATGACCTACCGGCCGCTCGAAGCCTATGTCGGCGCCGCGCTGTTCTATCTCGCGATCAATCTCGTCCTCGCCGGCTTCGGCGGGCTGGCGGAGCGCCGGCTGGCGGAGGGCGCGCGGTGAGCCTCGACGTCCTCATCCACTACGCGCCCTCGCTGATCGGCGGCTTCGGGGTGACGGTGCTGTGCTGGAGCCTCGGCGGCGCGCTCGGCATCGCGCTCGGCTTCGTCATCGCGCTCATGTTCCGGCTGCGGATCGCGCCGCTGAGCTGGACGCTGCGCGTCTTCGTCGAAGTGTTTCGCGGCACGCCGTTCCTGGTCCAGCTCTTCCTGCTCTACGCCGGCGGCCCCTATGTCGGGCTCAGGCTCAGCGCGACGGCGGCGGGCGTCATCGGCCTCGGCGTCTACTCCTCGGCCTATTTCGCCGAGATCTTCCGCGCCGGCTTCGCCGCGGTGCCGGTCGGCCAGATCGAGGCGGCGATGAGCGTCGGCATGGCGCCGCGCGACACGCTCTTGCGCGTCACCCTGCCGGCGGCGCTGATCGCCGCCACGCCGCCGATCGTCAACATGCTGGTGGTCCTGTCGAAGGAGACCGTCGTCCTGTCGATCATCACCGTGCCCGAGCTGATGTATCAGATGCAGACCATGGCGGCGGAGACCTTCACCGCTTTCGACTCGATCTTCGCCATGGCGGCGTTCTATTGGTTGCTGGTCGAGGCCACCTCGCGCCTCGGCCGCCGCCTCGAGGCGCGCGTGACCGCGTTCCTCCAGGAGGAGGCGAGGCCGGCATGAGCGTCCCGATGATCGAAATTCGCGGCTTGAGGAAGCGCTTCGGCGCGCACGAGGTGCTCTGCGGCGTCGACCTCGAGATCGACGCCTCCGAGGTCGTCTGCCTCATCGGCCCCAGCGGCTCGGGCAAGAGCACGCTGCTGCGCTGCGTCAACTTCCTCGAATCCTACGACGCCGGCGAGGTGCGAATCGCCGGGCGGCTGATCGGCTACGAGAAGGGACCGGACGAAATTCGCCGCCCGATGGCGGCGCGCCACTTGCGCGAGATGCGGCGCGAGATCGGCATGGTGTTCCAGCACTTCAACCTGTGGCCGCACATGAGCGCGCTGCGCAACGTCGCCGAGCCGCTGCGCCGAGTGCGCGGCCTCGCGCACGCCGAGGCCGACGAGCGGGCGATGGCGATGCTGACCCGCGTCGGCCTCGCCGACAAGGCGCACGCCTACCCCTCCCGGCTGTCGGGCGGCCAGCAGCAGCGCGTCGCCATCGCCCGCGCGCTCGCCATGCAGCCGAACGTGATGCTGTTCGACGAGCCGACCTCGGCGCTCGACCCCGAGCTGGTCGGCGAGGTGCTGGAGGCGATCAAGAGCCTCGCCGCCGAGGGCATGACGATGCTGATCGTCACCCACGAGATGGGCTTCGCCGCGCATGTCGCCAAGCGCATCGCCTTCATCGACGAGGGCCGCATCATCGACGACGGCCCGCCGCGCCGCGTGCTGCACGAGAGCCCGGAGCCGCGGGTCAGGCAGTTCTTCCAGACCTATCACGATAGGAATAGTTTTTGAGGGGGCTGCTTCGTCGAGGCGCCGGCCGGCCGCAATTCGACAGGCGAAGGGTAAAACTCGACGTTTCGCCTGTCCGAGAAACGGCGGCGCGCGACCCGGAGCGGACCGTCCGCGAACAAGGAGCCGCCGCGGACGAAAACGGACGTAAATCGAGAATGGCGCGATTCGCGCAAACGCTCTGAATATGTGGCGGAAGCGCGCTCCTTGCCTCTCGCGCGGCGATGGGCGATTTGACAGATCGCGGGCGCTGTCGCATGAAGCCGCTCGCGACGAAATCGGCAAAATCGCCCAATGATTTCGCCCGGCTTCTTGGCCACGAATTGGCCGATTTTCCGCCAATGCAACCGTGCCGAATATTGAACTTCGAGACCAGGCCACGGAGATAACGCTATGGACGTCAAAGAAGCGATTGCGGCCGCCAAGAACTACGTAAGAGACATCTACGCCGACGAGCAGCTAACGAATCTCGGCTTGGAAGAGGTCGAGCACGTTCAGTCGGCCGGCAACTGGGTGATCACTTTGGCCTTTTCGCGACCTTGGAACACGCCGCGAACGCGAGCGCAGGAAGTTCTCGAGAACCTCGGCGCGGTGTCCTCGCTGAAAAGGTCTTACAAAGTCATCACAATGGCCGACGATGGAACGGTTCTTTCGATGAGGAACCGTGAAAAGATGGACGCGGCTGAATGACGGGCGTGGTTGTCGTCGACGCCAATCTCACCGTGCTGTTGGTGGTCGGGTCAGCTTCGAAGGAATACATTGCCAAGCACCAGCGATTGAAGGATTATTCCGTAGACGATTTCGAGCTGCTCGGCATATTGATCGCGCAATTTTCTGAGATCGTGCTCTTGCCGCATATTCTTGCCGAGGCGTCAAGTTTGGCCCGACAAATCGACAAGCCCGCGCGCGCGCGAGTGCAGAGCGCTTTGAGAACTTTGATTGCGACGGCGACGGAACTTCCAATCAAGAGCGCTTATGGCGCCCGGCGCGACGAGTTCGACGAGCTCGGCCTTACCGACACCGTGATTCTCCATCTGTGCAGCATGACCGTAAACGGGGTTAGCCCGACGCTGATAACGGCCGACACTGACCTTGCCAACTGCGCGCATTCGCTGGGTTATAGCGTCATCGACTACAAGCAAGAATACCTAGGCGGATAACCCACTTCCAAAGGTTCGCGAACGGAAGCGCCGACCAGAAGATACAGTGCAGAACTCGGCAACTGCGCTTACCCTTTCGGCCTCGATCGATCGGCGGCTTGCAGCGGGCCGAATTCAGCCGCGAGGATCCTCTTGCGCGCCAATCCGCGCGATCGACGCAGGCCTCACTCCTCCACGCTCGGCAGATCCAGCCCCTTCTCCTTCGCGCAGCGAAGCGCGTCCTCATACCCCGCGTCGGCGTGGCGCATGACGCCGGTCGCCGGGTCGTTCCACAGCACGCGGGCGATGCGGCGCGAGGCTTCGGGCGTGCCGTCGCAGACCACCACCATGCCGGCGTGCTGCGAGAAGCCCATGCCGACGCCGCCGCCGTGGTGGATCGACACCCAGGTCGCGCCCGAGGCGCAGTTGAGCAGCGCGTTCAACAGCGGCCAGTCGGAGACGGCGTCGGAGCCGTCCTTCATCGCCTCGGTCTCGCGGTTGGGAGAGGCGACCGAGCCGGAGTCGAGATGGTCGCGGCCGATGACGATCGGCGCCTTCAATTCTCCGCGCGCGACCATCTCGTTGAAGGCGCGGCCGACGCGGTCGCGGTCGCCGAGGCCGATCCAGCAGATGCGCGACGGCAGGCCCTGGAAGCGGATGCGCGCGCGCGCCATGTCGAGCCAGTTGTGCAGATGCGGGTCGTTGGGGATGAGCTCCTTGACCTTCGCGTCGGTCCTGTAGATGTCCTCCGGATCGCCCGACAGCGCCGCCCAGCGGAACGGCCCGACGCCGCGGCAGAACATCGGCCGGATGTAGGCGGGCACGAAGCCGGGGAAGGCGAAGGCGTCGGCGACTCCCTCTTCGAGCGCGCGCTGGCGGATGTTGTTGCCGTAGTCGACGACGGGGACGCCGGCCTTGTGGAAGGCGAGCATCGCGCGCACGTGCTCGGCCATCGACGCGCGCGCCGCGCGCTCGACCCCCTTCGGGTCGCTTACGCGCCGCTCCTCCCATTGCGTGAGCGTCCAGCCCTTGGGCAGGTAGCCGTTGACCGGATCGTGCGCCGAGGTCTGGTCGGTGACGATGTCGGGCCTGACGCCGCGTCGGACCAACTCGGGCAGCACTTCGCTCGCGTTGCCGACCAGGCCGACCGAGATCGGCTTGCCGCCGCGGATCGAGCGCTCGACGATCGTCAGCGCCTCGTCGAGGTCCTTGGCGACGACATCGAGGTAGCCGGTGCGCAGACGGAAATCGATCGCCGACGGGCGGCACTCGACGCCGAGCAGCGACGCGCCCGCCATGGTCGCGGCGAGCGGCTGCGCGCCGCCCATGCCGCCGAGGCCGGCGGTGAGGATCCACTTGCCCCTCAGCGAGCCGCCATAGTGCCGGCGGCCCATCTCGGCGTAGGTCTCGTAGGTGCCCTGCACGATGCCTTGCGCGCCGATGTAGATCCACGAGCCGGCGGTCATCTGGCCGTACATCATCAGGCCCTTGCGATCGAGCGCGTTGAAGTGCTCCCAGGTCGCCCAGTGCGGCACCAGGTTGGAGTTGGCGATCAGCACCCGCGGCGCGTCGGCGTGGGTCTTGAACACGCCGACCGGCTTGCCCGACTGGACGAGCAGCGTCTCGTCGCCTTCGAGCCGGCGCAGCGTCGCGACGATGCGGTCGAAGGCGTCCCAGTCGCGCGCGGCGCGGCCGACGCCGCCGTAGACCACCAGCTCGCCCGGCCGCTCGGCGACGTCGGGGTCGAGGTTGTTCATCAGCATGCGCATCGGCGCCTCGGTGAGCCAGCTCTTGGCGCTGATCGCGGGGCCGCGCGGCGCACGCACGACGCGCATGTTGTCGAGACGGGAATGAGCGGTCATGGCGGGGCCTTTCTCAGATTTCATGCGAAGTCGTTTCAGCGGCGCGCCCCCTCTCCCGCAAAGCCCGTCGAAGACGGGCGTCCTTCGGACGCCCTATGCGGGAGAGGGTTGGGGTGAGCGCAAGCGAGGGCACCGCGCATCAGCCGCGAACCCATTCCAGCGTCGCCTCCAGCACGCGCTTCAGCGTCGCGCGGGTAGGCTGAGCGCGGCCGGGGTCGAACGGGGTCGGCCAGTTCGTCGCGTCGAGACGCGCAGGCTCGTCCATGTAGGAGCGGCAAGCGAGCTCCATCTGCAGGGCGTGGACGCCCTCTTGCGGGCGCCCGTAGGTCCGGGTGATCCAGCCGCCGGTGAAGCGCCCGTCGACGACGTAGCTCGCGCCGCCGCCGGCGAGAACGCCGGCGACTTTCTCGCGCAGCGCGGGGTCGCAGCTCGCGCCGTAATTCGTCCCAAGATTGAACACAGGCAGCTCGCCGTCGAACAGGCGCGGGATATGCGAGCGGATCGAATGCGCGTCGTAGAGCGCGACGCGCGGATGGCGGGCGGCGAGGCGCGCGATCTCTTGCCTCAGCGCGGCGTGGTAGGGCGCGAAATAGAGCCGCCGCCGCTCCGCGATCTCGGCTTCGCCGGGCGCCTCGCCCGCGCGATAAAGCGGCTCGCCGTCGAAGGTGGTGGTCGGGCAGAGGTCGGTGGTCGCCCGGCCGGGATAGAGCGAGGCGCCGCTAGGATCGCGATTGACGTCGATCAGCGAGCGCGACAGCGACGTGCGCACGATGGTCGCCCCGAGCGCGGCGGCGAAATCGTAGAGCGCGGGCACGTGCCAGTCGGCGTCTCGGCGCGCGAGCCAGGCGCTGGCGAAGGGCGGCGCGCGCTCGATCAGCTCGGTTCCGGCGTGGGGAATGCTGACGATCAGCGGCGCGTCGCGGCGCTCGACCGTCAGCCAAGCGGGATTCATCGCGTCGCTCCTTCGAGGGCGGGCCAGGGAATCGCGCCCGCCGCCGCGACGAGCTCGTCGGAGAGGACGAGCCGTTCCGCCGTTGCGAGATCGGCGCGCAAGTAGCGGTCCTCGTTGAGCGGCGGCGTCTCGCGGCGGATGCGCGCGCGCACGCCTTCGAGCGGCGCGCTGGAGACGAGCGGCGCGTGGAAGTCGCAGCCTTGAGCGGCGGCGAGCGCTTCGATGGCCACCACCGACACGGCGTTGCGCGCCATCGGGATGAGCCGCCGCGCGCCATGCGCGGCCATCGACACGTGGTCCTCCTGATTGGCCGAGGTCGGGATCGAATCGACGCTCGCCGGATAGGCGCGCTGCTTGTTCTCCGACACCAGCGCCGCGGCGACGATTTGCGCGATCATGAAGCCGGAGTTGAGGCCGGGCCGCGGCGTCAGGAACGCCGGCAGGCCGCTGAGCGCCGGGTCGACCAGCATGGCGACCCGCCGCTCCGAGAGCGAGCCGATCTCGCAGATCGCCAGCGCGATCATGTCGGCGGCGAAGGCGACCGGCTCGGCGTGGAAGTTGCCGCCCGACAGCGCCGTGTCCTCCTCGGCGAAGATCAGCGGATTGTCGGACACGGCGTTGGCCTCGTCGGCGAGCGTCGCCGCGGCCTGGCGCAGGAGGTCGAGGCAGGCGCCCATCACCTGCGGCTGGCAGCGCAGGCAGTAAGGATCCTGCACGCGCGGGTCGCCGGCGACGTGCGAGGCGCGGATGGCGCTGTCCGCCATCAGCGCGCGCAGGGCGCTGGCGACGTCGATCTGGCCGCGATGGCGGCGCAGCGCGTGGATGCGCGCGTCGAACGGCGCGTCGGAGCCGCGCGCCGCGTCGGTCGACAGCGCGCCGGCCGTCAGCGCGGCGAGGAACAGCCGCTCGGCCTCGAACAGGCCGGCCAGCGCGTTGGCGGTGGAGAATTGCGTGCCGTTGAGCAGCGCCAGCCCTTCCTTCGCCGCGAGCTCGATCGGCGCGAGGCCGGCGCGCGCCAGCGCCTCGGCGGCCGGCAGCGTCTCCCCGTCGACGCGCGCTTCGCCGACGCCGATCATCGCCGCCGCCATATGCGCGAGCGGCGCGAGATCGCCCGAGGCGCCGACCGAGCCTTGCGCCGGCACGATCGGCGTCACTCCGCGCTGAAGCATCGCCTCGATGAGGGCGAGCGTTTCCGGGCGCACGCCGGAAGCGCCCTGCCCGAGGCCGCCGAGCTTCAGCGCCAGCATCAGCCGCGTCGTCTCGACGCCGATCGGCTCGCCGACGCCGGCGGCGTGCGACACCACCAGATTGCGCTGCAGCAGCGCGAGCTCGCCGTCGGGAATGCGGGTGGCGGCGAGCTTGCCGAAGCCGGTGTTGATTCCGTAGACCGGCTCGCCGCGCGCGACGATGCGCCCCACCGCCTCGGCGCTGGCGGCGACGCGCGCCGCCTGCTCCGGATCGAGCGCCAGGTCGGCGCCCCGCCATATGGCGCGCCAGTCGGCGAGCGACGTCGCCCCTGGACGCAACCGCACGATCATCGCCCCCTCCATACGCGCGCATAGAGCGGATTGAAGCCGAGGCGGTAGACGAGCTCGGCCGGCCGCTCGACCTCCCAGATCGCCAGATCCGCCCATTTGCCCGGCTCGAGCGAGCCCAATTCGTCGGCGAGTCCGAGCGCGCGCGCCGCGTTGCGGGTGACGCCGATGAGGCATTCATCGACGGTGAGGCGGAACAGCGTCGCCGCCATGTTCAGCGCGAGCAGGATCGAGGCGAGCGGCGAGGTGCCGGGATTGCAATCGGTCGCCACCGCCATCGCCACGCCGCGCTCGCGCAGCAGCGCGACCGGCGGCGCCTGCGTCTCGCGCAGCGTGTAATAGGCGCCGGGCAGCAGCGCGGCGACGACGCCGGCGCGCGCCAGCGCCGCAGCGCCCTTTTCGTCGAGCCGTTCGAGATGGTCGGCCGACAGCGCGCCAAATCGCGCGGCCAACGCCGCGCCGCCGCCGCTCGAAAGCTGCTCGGCGTGCAGCTTGACCGGCAGGCCCAAGGCGCGCGCGGCGGCGAAGACGCGCGCGATCTCGTCGGGCGCAAACGCGATCGTCTCGCAGAAGCCATCGACCGCGTCGATGAGCCCTTCGGCGGCGAGCGCCGGCAGCATCTCGTCGACGAGCAGCGCGACGTAGCCGGCGCGATCATGCTTGAACTCGGGCGGCAGCGCGTGCGCGCCGAGGAAGGTGGCGCGGATCGTCACGTCGCGCTCCCTGGCGAGGCGCCGCGCGACGCGCAGCATCTTCCGTTCGCTTTCGAGGTCGAGGCCGTAGCCCGACTTGACCTCGACCGTCCCGACTCCCTCGGCGATCAGCGCGTCGAGCCGCGGCAGCGACTGGCGAATGAGCTCGTCTTCGCTCGCCGCGCGCGTCGCGGCGACGGTGGCGGCGATGCCGCCGCCCGCGCGCGCGATCTCCTCGTAGCTCACGCCTTCGAGCCTCAGCTCGAATTCGCGCGCGCGGTTCCCTGCAAAGACGAGATGGGTGTGGCAATCGATCAGCGCGGGGGTGATCCAGCGGCCTTCGCAATCGACGACGCGGCCGCGCCTGAGCGCGGCGGGCAGGTCCGTCTCGGCGCCGACGAAGACGATGCGGCCCTCGACCGCCGCGACGGCGCCGCGCTCGATGACGCCGAGGCCGGGCGCATTCGCCGCGCAGGTCGCCAGACGGGCGTCGCGCCACAGCGCCGTCCTCGATTGCGCGTCGCCCGCCATCGCTCGCCCGCGCTCCCTCTTTCCTCGCCTTCGCCATTAATGTATAGACATAATCGCGTCAAGCGCCGAGGGTGAAGCCGCATGACCGCGCTGCATTTCGCCAAGGCCCTCACGCCCGACGGCTGGCGCGCCGACGTGCGGCTGACGCTCAGCGACGGGCGCATAGCGGCGCGCGAGGACGGCGCCGCGCCGCGCCGCGGCGACGAGCGCCATGCGCTCGGCGTTCCGGCGATCGCCAACCTCCACTCGCACGCCTTCCAGCGCGCGATGGCGGGCCTCGCCGAGATTCGCGGGACTTCGCGCGACACCTTCTGGACCTGGCGGGAGACGATGTACCGCTTCGCGCTCAGCATGACGCCCGACGACGTCGAGGCGGTCGCGG